>Ga0335084_10008241_pt1 | contig 10379 bp, 12 predicted proteins | sample Lox_Sample_44_FD_206721 | JGI IMG/M metagenome (GOLD analysis project Ga0335084, IMG submission 206721) | Soil microbial communities from Loxahatchee National Wildlife Refuge, Florida, United States - Lox_Sample_4.4 | ecosystem: Environmental > Terrestrial > Soil > Wetlands | place: USA... | reverse complement strand
TCGCATCCGGCGTCTGCGCGAGCACCTGCTCGACCATCCGCACGTGCTCCTGCTCCTCGCCGGCCATTTCCTTGGCGAGGGCGCGCAACGCGGGATCGCCGGCCGTCGTCAGCACCGTCTCGAAGAAGACCTGCGCGCGCTTCTCGGCCGCGAGCGCGATCTCGAGCGCGTGGCGCGGCGTCATCAGGCGGAAGATCAGCTCGCGCGCCGCGGTCTCCGGCGCGCCGGTGTCGAGCCACTTGTAGGCGCCGGCGACCGGCGCCGGCAGCTCGACGCCGTCGGTGCGGCGCAACAGCGTCTCCAGGTGCTCGGCCTCGAAGCCGGCGAGGCGGTCGAACAGCTCCGCCACCGCGTCGTTGCCGAGGTCCGCCATGCGCTCCGCGAACTCGGAATAGCGCTCGGCGGCCTCGCGCTCGATGACGATGGCGTGGGCATAGAGCTCGGCGGCGGACTGGATGGGCTGCATGACGCCAAGCTACGGCCGCCGCGGCGCGGCGGTTTGACGCAGGTCAAACGGCGCGCGAGGCGGCAGGCTAGCGTGGGCGCATGTCGACCCACCACCACTATCTCACCCTCGAGCAGCGCTCGGCGCTCGAGCGCATCATCCGCTCGCGCACGCCCGCGCCGCAGCAGCTGAAGCTTGCGCTGGAGCGTTTCCACGCCGCGGACTACGGCGTCTGCATCGAGTGCGGCAAGGACATCGGCTACGACCGGCTCGAAGCCGATCCCGACGCGATGCACTGCAAGGCCTGCGCGCGCCTGCCGATCGCGGCAAAGCCGCCCCGCTAGCCGCCGCTACCGGGAAAGCTTCAGCTCCTTCGGCCCGGGGCCGTCGGGCTCCTTGTGGGCAATGCCGAAGTGGCAATCGATGCAGGTCGTGCCCGCCGCCCTAGCTTTGGCGTGGCGGTCGGCGACACCTTCGCCCTGTTTGCCCGGATCCATGGCTTGGAAGTCGTGGCAGTTGCGGCACTCCTGCGAATCGTTCTTCTTCATGCGCGTCCACTCGCGCACCGCCATCGCGTGGCGCGCCTTCTCGTACTTCTCCTTGCTATCGATGTAGCCGGTGAGGTGGCCCCACACCTCGCGCGAGGCTTCGATCTTGCGGATCATCATCGGCACCAGCTCGTGCGGGATGTGGCAGTCGGCGCAGGTGGCGCGCACGCCGGTGCGGTTCTTGTCGTGGATGGTGTCTTTGAACTCGGCGGCCGCATTCGCCTGCATCTCGTGGCACGAGTTGCTGCAGAACTGCTCGGTGGCGGTCAAATGCAGCGTGCCCACGCCGGCGCCGATCAGGATGCCGCCGACGACGACGCAGAAGGCGAGGACCAGAACCGCCAGCGTCACCGGCCGGCGGTTCGGATAGGCCTGGCGGAGGGCGCCCCACCACCGCATGGCGCCCGCCTACCGCGACAGGATGTAGTCGACTACGCTTTTCAGCTCGGCGTCGCTGCCCTTGAAGGCGGCATGCTTCTTGTCCTTGCCGTCGACTTTCATCGAGCCCTTCTTAAGCTCGGCCGAAAGCGTGGCGGCGGCATCGCCCTCGCCCTTGTGTTTGCCGGCGACGCTCTTGTAGGAAGGGCCGTCCTTCTCGGCGGAGACCGAATGGCACTTGAGGCAGCCGTTTTTCTTGAGCAGGCCCTCCGCATCCTGCGCCTGCGCGAACGGCGCCCAGCCCAGAACGGCGACCACTGCGGCAACGGCAATCCTCCTCATGGACTCCTCTCCCCTTTTAGGAACGCTCGGCCATAGTATGCAATAGAGCCAAGAAGGAAATCCAACCAAGGTAGGATTTGCGGACACGGCGGCGACGGGGATAGCTTCCGACGATGGGGAAAGCTGGGAAGAAAATGGATTCGAGGCGGGGCAGCCGATGAGCGCCGTCCCCGGCGGCTCGCTCGCCGCGGCGCGGCCCGGTCCGGCGCTCGCCTGGTGGCTCGCGCTGCGCCCATGGTCGTTCACCATCTCGCTCGCGCCGGTGCTCGCCGGGACCGCGCTTGCGATGCTCGACGGTCATCCGGCGCAGCCGATTCTCGTCGCGGCGGCTCTCTTCGCGAGCCTGTTCATCCACGCCGGCACCAACCTGCAGAACGACGTCGGCGACTTCCTGCGCGGCGCCGACGGCCGCGGCCGCATCGGCCCGCCGCGCGCGAGCACCGAAGGCTGGCTGCCGGCGGCGCAGGTGCAGCTCGCCTCGGCGCTGTGTTTCGCCTTCGCCCTCGTGCCGGGTGCGTACCTGGTCGCGAGCGGTGGCCCGGCAATCCTGGTCGCCGGGCTGGTGTCGATCGCGGCCGGCGGCTCCTATACCGCCGGCCCGTACCCGATCGCCTATTCCGGATGGGGCGAGGCGTTCGTCATCGCGTTCTTCGGCTTCGTCGCCGTCGGCGGCGTGTACTACCTGCAGGCCGGCTCGATCGGCGCCGCGCCGCTCTTCGCCGGCGGCGCGCTGGGCGCGCTCGCCGCGGCGGTGCTGGTGGTCAATAACCTGCGCGACATCGACTCGGACCGCCGCGTCGGCAAGAACACGCTCGCCGTGCGGCGCGGCCGGCGCTTCACCGTCTTCGAATACGCCGCGCTGATGCACCTGCCGTTCGCGCTGGCGCTGGCGCTGGCTTGGTGGGAGCAGCGCGCGGCGCTGCTCGCGCCGCTCGTGCTATTGCCGTGGGCCGCCGCGCTGGCCTGGCGCGTGAAGCGCGAGCCCTCCGGCGCCCGGCTGAACGCCGCGCTCGCCTCGACGGCGAAGCTCGGCCTCGCCTTCGCGATTCTCCTCAGCCTCGGCGCCGTGCTGGTCTAGTTCAGGTCGAGCGCGTAGCGCTTGAGCGCGGAGAGCGGGACGTACTGCAGCACGTTCTCGTGCGTCGCTTCCAGGATCACGCGCGGCGCCTTGCCCGCTTCCCAGGCCTCCACCCAGCGCAGGATGTGCAGGCACCAGCGGTCGCCGTGCTTGAGGCCGCGGAAACGCAGCTCGGGGCGCGGGGTGACCAGGTCGTTGCCCTTCGCCACGCTGAACTCGAGGAACTCGTCGGTCACCTGCACGCAGATCAGGTGCGCGACGCCGCCCTGGCCGTGCGTGGCGCAGCTGCCGTCGCGGAAGTAGCCGGTGAGCGGCGCGTAGCTGCAGGCGCGCAGCTCGCCGCCGAGGACGTTCTTTTCCTGGGCCAGCGTCGAGCTCACGCCGCCCGCGCCTCGATGTAGCGCTTGAGGGCCGCGGCATCGGCGGCCATCACCTCGACGCGCTGCGGCCGCTCCTCCAGGCCCTCGAATGCCTTCGGCCGGCCGGGATCGCGGCCGAGCGCTTCGCGCAGCGTCTCGGCGAACTTCACCGGCTGCGCGGTCTCCAGGCAGATCAGCGGCTCGGCGCCGCGGTATTCGAGCCCGACCTTGATGCCGTCGGCGGTGTGGGGGTCGAGCATCACACCAAAGTCTTTGAACACATTTTTCATGGTTCTTATTCTGTCCGCGTGAGTACTGCGCCCGGAAACAATGTCGAAGGGCGGCGGCAGCCGGAACTCGCCGGCCGTGTCGAGGCTGTGCCAGAGCTCGCGCACGCGCGCGGGGCCGACGCGGTCGTGCACGTAGCGCTCGAAGTTGGAGGCCTTGGAGATGTCCATCGACGGGCTGCTCGTCGCGTGCACCGACTTGCGGATGCGGTAGGTCCCGGTCCGGAAGAATTCGTCCAGCACGTCGTTCTCGTTGCTGGCGAGGATCAGCCGGTGCACCGGCAGTCCCATCGCGCGCGCGACGTGCCCGGCGTAGATGTTGCCGAAGTTGCCCGAGGGCACCGCGAACGAGACCTTCTCCGCGTCGGAACGCGTGGCGGCAAAGTAGCCTTTGAAGTAGTACACCACCTGCGCGGCGACGCGCGCCCAGTTGATCGAGTTGACGGCGCCGATGCGATGGCGCGCCTTGAACGCGGCGTCGGCGTTCACCTGCTTCACCAGGTCCTGGCAGTCGTCGAACACGCCGCGGATGGCGATGTTGTGGATGTTCGCGTCCTGCAGCGAGTACATCTGCGCGCGCTGGAAGGGCGACATGCGGCCGTGCGGCGACAGCATGAACACCTGGATGCCGCGCCGGCCGCGCAGCGCGTGCTCGGCCGCCGACCCGGTGTCGCCCGAGGTCGCACCCAAAATGTTGAGCGTACGTTCTCGTTTTTGGAGTGTCGATTCAAACAGCCGTCCAAGAAGCTGCAAGGCGACATCCTTGAAAGCAAGCGTCGGGCCGTTCGAGAGTCCAAGCAGATGCAACCCGGGCTCGAGCGTCTTCAGCGGCGTGATCTCGTCGCCGCCGAAGATTTCCTTCGTGTAGGTGGCGCGGACGATTCCCTCGAGGCCGGCAATGTCGTCCATGAATTCGCGCAGGATCGCGAGCGCGAGCTCAGGGTAGGCGAGCCCGCGCCAGGCGGCGAGGTCGGCCCGCGGCAGGCTCTCCGGCAGGTACAAGCCGCCGTCGGGGGCGAGGCCCTCGAGCAGGATCTCGGTAAAGCGTCGCGGCGGGCTCTCGCCGCGGGTCGAAACGTAGCGCACTAAAGAAGCTCTTCGAGCCGGATGCGGGTGACGCGGCCGAGCACGGTCGGCAGCTTCTCGATCGCCGCCATCGCGCGGTCGACGTTCCTTTCCAGCGCGCGGTGCGTGAGCATGACGATGTCGACGCGGCGCTCGCCCTCGCCGGGCTCCTTCTGCACCATCGCGTCGATCGAGATCTTCGAGCGCGCGAGCAGGCGCGTGATGTCGGCCAGCACGCCGGGGCGGTCGGCGACCCGCATGCGCAGGTAATACGACGTTTCCACCTGCTCGATTCCCAGGATCGGGACCCCGGAGAGCTGATCGGGCTGGAAGGCGAGGTGCGGCACGCGGTGCTCCGGGTCGGCGGTGATCAGCCGCGTGACGTCGACCAGGTCGGCGACGACCGCGCTCGCGGTCGGCTGGCTGCCGGCGCCGGCGCCGTAGTACAGCGTCGGCCCGACCGCGTCGCCCTTGACCAGGATGGCGTTCATCACGCCCTCGACGTTGGCGATCAGCCGCCGCGCCGGCACCAGCGTCGGGTGCACGCGCAGCTCGATGCCCTTGGCCACCTTCTTGGCGATGCCCAGCAGCTTGATCCGGTAGCCGAGCTGCTCGGCGTAGGTGATGTCCTCGCGCGCCAGCTTCGAGATGCCTTCGATGTAGGCCTTCCTGAACTGCATCGGGATGCCGAAGGCGAGCGCCGAGAGGATGGTGAGCTTGTGCGCGGCGTCGATCCCCTCGATGTCGAAGGTCGGGTCCGCCTCGGCGTAGCCGCGCGCCTGCGCGTCGGCCAGCGCGGCGGCGAAGGGCAGCCCCTTCTCGCGCATCTCGGAGAGGATGAAGTTGGAGGTGCCGTTGATGATGCCGGCGATCCACTCGATGCGGTTGGCGGCGAGGCCTTCGCGCACCGCCTTGATGATCGGGATGCCGCCGCCCACCGAGGCCTCGAAGCCGACCATCACGCCGCGCTTCTGCGCCGCCTTGAAGATCTGGTTGCCGTGGGTGGCGAGCAGCGCCTTGTTCGCGGTGACGACGTGCTTGCCGTGCGCGATCGCCTCGAGCACCAGCTGCTTGGCGACGGTGTAGCCGCCGATCAGCTCGACGACGATGTCGATGCTCTCGTCTCTTACGAGAGAAAACCCGTCGCGGGTGACCAGCGCCTTCTTGCCGACTATGGCACGGGCCCTCTTTAGGTCCTTGTCCGCAACCTGCGAGATGCGGATCGCCCGGCCGGCGCGGCGCTGGATCTCGCTCGCGTTGCGGTTCAGCACGTCCCAGGTGCCGCTGCCGACCGTGCCGATGCCGAGCAGGCCTACGTTAATGGGCTTCATTTCTTTTCAGCCTGAGCTGCAGATGCTTCTTCACGTCGGGCCACTCGTGCGCGAGCACGCTGTACATCACCGTGTCGCGGATCGAGCCGTCGCGCCGCGGCCAGTGGTGGCGGATCACGCCGTCCTTCTTCGCGCCGAGCGCCTCGATGGCGCGCTGCGAGCGGAAGTTGAAGTTGTCGGTGCGCAGGCCTACCACCCCGCAGTTGAGGAATTCGAAGCCGAACTCGAACAGCAGGAGCTTGCAGGCCGTATTCACGTGCGTGCGCTGGCAGCGCCGCGCGTACCAGGTGTAGCCGATCTCGACGCGGTCGGCGGCGGCGACGATGTCGTGGTAGCGCGTGCTGCCGACGATGCTGTTGGTCTTCAGGTCGCGCACCGCCCAGGGCAGCATCTCACCCTGCTTTTGCTTTTCCAATGCGGAGGAAATATACGAGGCGACCTGAGCGGGCTCCGGCACGGACGTGAAGAACAGCTCCCACAGCCGGCCGTCGGCGGCGGCCGCCTGCAGGCCTTGCTCGTGCTTCGCTTCCAGGGGCTCGAGCCGGACGCCGTGACCTTCCAGCGTCGCGGGCCTGGGGTGGATCAAGCCGCTCCCCGCAAGAGGCCGTCCTTGCGGAACATGTCGCGCACGCCGCGCGCCGCCTGGCGCAGGCGGTGCTCGTTCTCGATCAGCGCGATGCGGACATGATCGTCGCCGTAGTCGCCGAAGCCGATGCCCGGCGCCACCGCGATCTTGGCCTCCTGCATCAGCCGCTTGGTGAACTCGATCGAGCCCATCTTGGCGTAGAACTCGGGGATCTTCGCCCAGATGTACATGGAGGCCTTCGGCTTCTCCACCATCCAGCCCGCGTCGTGCAGCGCCTTCACCATTACGTTGCGCCGCTTCTCGTAGGTCTTCCTGATCTCCTCGACGCACTCCTGCGGGCCTTCCAGCGCGACGATCGAGGCCACCTGGATCGGCGTGAAGCTGCCGTAGTCGTGGTAGCTCTTGATGCGCGCCAGCGCGTGCACCAGGTCCTTGTTGCCGACCATGAAGCCGATGCGCCAGCCCGCCATGTTGTAGCTCTTCGACATGGTGAAGAACTCCACCGCGATGTCGCGCGCGCCCGGCACCTGCATGATCGAGGGCGCGCGGTAGTCGTCGAAGCAGATGTCGGCGTAGGCGAGGTCGTGCACGACGAGGATGTCGTGCTGGCGCGCCAGCGCGATTATTTTCTCGAAAAAATTCAAGTCCACGCATTGAGCGGTCGGATTCGACGGGAAGCCGAGGATCAGCATCTTCGGCTTGGGCGTGAGCTCGCGGATCGCGCGCTGCAGCTCCTCGAAGAAGTCGACGCCCGGCGTCATGCGCACCGAGCGGATGTCGGCGCCGGCGATGATCGCGCCGTAGATGTGGATCGGGTACGAGGGGTTGGGCACCAGCACCGTGTCGCCGCGCTCCAGGCAGGCGAGCATCAGGTGCGCGAGGCCCTCCTTCGAGCCGATGGTGACGATCGCTTCGCTGTCGGGGTCGAGCTCGACGCCGTAGCGGCGCTTGTACCAGGCGCAGATCGCCTTGCGCAGGCGCGGGATGCCCTTCGAGACGGAATAGCCGTGCGTGTCGGGCCGCGCGCTTGCCTCCACCAGCTTGTCGACGATGTGCTTCGGCGTCGGCCCGTCGGGGTTGCCCATCGACAGATCGATGATGTCGTCGCCGCGCCGGCGCGCGGCCATCTTCAACTCGTTGGTGATGTTGAAGACGTACGGCGGCAGTCGCTTAATCCTTGAAAACTCACGCATTGTAGAATTCTAGCGTGAAACTCCACGCCACCGCCTCCTCGGCGCGCAACGTCATCACCGCCTATGGCGAGGATTACGTCGCGGTGAACGGCGCACGCCATCAGTCGAGCCTGGTGGTTCTTCCGGAAAAGCTCGTTTCCTGGGGAGCGGAGAGTTTTGAGAAGCTGCGAGGCGAGGATTTCGAGGCCCTGAAAGCGCTGCAGGCGGAAATCATCCTGCTCGGCACCGGGCCGAGGCAGCGCTTCCCCGATCCGCGCCTCACCGCGCCGCTCGCCGCCGCGGGCATCGGCGTCGAGGTGATGGACCTCAAGGCCGCCTGCCGCACCTTCAACATTCTGGCCGCCGAGGAGCGCAAGGTCGCCGCGGCGCTGCTCCTGCGGTGAGGCTCGGCCTCGCCGCGCTCCTCCTGGCTGCAGTCTGGCTCGGCGCGCTCGGCGTGCGCCCGCTCTACAAGACCGATGAAAGCCGCTACGCCGAGATCCCGCGCGAGATGGTGGCGAGCGGCGACTGGCTGACGCCGCGCCTGAACGGCTTCAAGTACTTCGAGAAGCCGCCGCTGCAATACTGGGCCACCGCCGCCTTCTTCGAGGCGTTCGGCGAGCGCGACTGGGCCGCGCGGCTGTGGACCGCGCTCACGGCGCTTGCCGGCATCGCGCTCGCCTACGCCTTCGCCAACCGCGTCTACGGCGCGCCCGCCGGGCTGCTCGCCGCGGCGATCCTGGTCGCGAGCCCGCTCTACGTCCTGCTCGGGCAGATCAACACGCTCGACATGGGCGTCAGCTTCTTCCTCAGCGCGGCGATCTTCGCCTTCGCACTCGGCCGGATGGTCTGGTTCTGGATCGCTTGCGCGCTCGCCGTGCTGAGCAAGGGACTGATCGGCATCGTGCTGCCGGCGGGCGCGATCGGCGTCTACATCCTCGCCAGGTGGGACTGGGCGCTCCTGAAGAGGATGAAGCTGTTCAGCGGCGGACTGCTGTTCCTCGCCATCGCGGCGCCCTGGTTCATCGCCGTGTCGCTCGCCAACACCGAGTTCTTCCACTTCTTCTTCATCCAGGAGCACTTCCAGCGCTTCACGACGCGCATTCACGGCCGCTACCAGCCGATGTGGTATTTCCTGCCGATCCTCGCCGCCGGAATCGCGCCCTGGCTGCTGCTCCTCGTCCCGGCCCTGCGCCGCTCGCTGCCGACGAAGCGCGACGGCCAGTTCGATACCCCGCTGTTCCTCGCCATCTGGGCGCTGCTGGTGTTCGCGTTCTTCTCGGTATCGTCCTCGAAGCTGCCGTCCTACATCCTGCCGATCTTCCCGCCGCTCGCGGTGCTCGCCGGCGGCTGGCTCGCCGCCGAACGACCACGGCGGCTGCTTGCCCTGCAGGCAGGAATCGTCGCGCTCGCCGCGGCGCTCGGCGCGGCGCTGGCGCCCAGGTACGGCGCGGCGTATGCCGCGTTCATGCCCTGGCTGAGCGGCGCGCTCGCCGTGCTCGCCGCGGGCGCGCTCGCCGCGGCGTTTCTTGCGTGGCGCGCACGGCCGCAGTCCTCGGTGCTGGCGCTGGCGGCCGGAACTTTCCTCTGCTGCCAGATCGCGCTCGCCGGGCACGGCGCGCTCGCGGCGCGCTTCAGCGTGGCGAGCCTGGTCGAGCGCGCGGGGCCGATCCCGGCCGACGCCGCGGTGTACACGGTGGACGCATACGACCATACGATTCCGTGGTACCTGCGCCGCACCGTGACGATGGTCCATTACAAGGACGAGCTCGACAAGGCGATCGAATGGGAGCCGCACAAGTTCGTGCCCGACGAGGCGGCTTTCGCCGCCGCCTGGACGCGGAGCGGCCAGGCCTACGCGTTCATTCCGCTCCGCGACTACGAGCGGCTGAGCCGCGAGCTGCCCATGACCGAGGTCGGCCGCGATCCGCGATTCGTGCTGGTCAAAAAGAAATGAGGCACCCATGACGCCGCTCACCTTCTCGCTGCTTCTCTGCGGCGTGCTCCTCAACGCCGGCGCCCAGCTGCTGCTCAAGGCCGGCACCAACGCGATGCCGCTCGGGCCGCGCCTTGCCATGGAGCCGCACATCCTCGGCGGCCTCGCCTGCTATGCGGTCAGCGTAGTGGTGTGGGTCGCCGCCCTCTCGCGCGTGCCGGTGAGCATCGCCTACCCGATGCTCTCGATCGGCTACATCGTCAACGCCGTCGCCGCCTGGTACCTCTTCGGCGAGGCGCTCTCCCCCATGAAGCTCGCCGGCATCGGCGTCATCGTCGTCGGCGTATTCATGGTCGCGCGCTCATGACCGATTTTCTGCCGTTCACCAGGCCCGACATCGACGAGGCGACGATCGCCGGCGTCGCCGAGGTGCTGCGCTCCGGCTGGATCACCTCGGGACCGCAGGTGAAGGCGCTCGAGGCGGAGCTGTCGCGCCTGCTCGGCGGGCGCACCGTGCGCTGCTTCAGCTCCGGCACCGCCACGCTGGAGGTGGGGCTGCGGCTCGCCGGCGCGGGACCCGGCGACGAGGTGATCACGACGCCGCTCTCCTGGGTGGCGAGCGCCAACGTCGCGCTGGAAGTCGGCGCGCGGCCCGTCTTCGTCGACATCGACCCGCGCACGCGCAATATCGATCTTGATGCCCTGGATAAAGGCATAAATTCCAAGACAAGAGCAATCATCCCGGTCGATCTGGCCGGCCTCCCCGTCGACCGCGACCGCCTCTATGCCGTCGCGCAGAAGCACGGCGTGCGCGTGATCGAGGATGCGGCGCAATCGTTCGGCGCGAGCTGG
>Ga0335084_10008240_pt1 | contig 10379 bp, 8 predicted proteins | sample Lox_Sample_44_FD_206721 | JGI IMG/M metagenome (GOLD analysis project Ga0335084, IMG submission 206721) | Soil microbial communities from Loxahatchee National Wildlife Refuge, Florida, United States - Lox_Sample_4.4 | ecosystem: Environmental > Terrestrial > Soil > Wetlands | place: USA: Florida... | reverse complement strand
GCTCTCTTAAGAGGATAATTTAATCTGGTGTCATGGTATAAATGCTCAAGAATAGTTTTCCCCCTGCTGCACATGAAACCACGACTCATGGGGTGATCCTCATCTCCTCTCACGGATATTACTTTTTCATTTTCAATTTCTAACTTGAGCCCACACCTGTGATGGCACGGACCACACCAGCCTCTTTTTTCCATACCTGTACCCTCGTATTTAAGTTTTTTTGTTTATGAAATGATGACGTTGCCTATTTACACAGAGAGCGGCAAGAATTAGCCAGCAAATTGAATACCAGAACCCCCTCTGAGCCAAAATAACCTCAGAATACCCCCCAATCGATTACCATTTGGAGTCTACACCTTTTGGTGGAACCTGTCAAAGATTGATTAGGAAGATTGATTAGGAAGGTCCTTTCTTCTCATTGCAACCGCACAGCACCACCGAATCTCCGGAATAGAAAAATACTGGTTCGTCAGGATTAAAGACTGAGATGTGGGTTTAGAAGAAGCGCCAGAAGGAGGTCAGCGGTTTACGGCCTTTGAAACGATGATACCCGTAACATAAAGGGTATAAAATCAGCAGTCCCAACAACCAGCAGCCATACATCATCGCCAAACCCGCACCTCCCTTAAAGAACAGCCCGAGCAGACTGTAAACCCAGAGATGGAGCAGATAAAAGAATAGCGCCACGCGGCCAAAGACCAACAAGGGATGATATCGGTTCCGGAGACATGGACCGGTCCACCCCCACACGCCCATGAACAGAAGGTTGATCCCCAGTGTGATCAGCAAAAAAGCCAGACTGGGCGGATACTTGATAACGTTTAAGAAACCCATCCACCCGAGCGGCACTTCGTTGAGATTGCCAAATCCTCCGGCGATTCGTACAACGATAAAGAGGACCAAAAAGCTCAAACCTGTCCAGCCGGCTGCTCGTTCGGTTCGGTGTGTATCCCTTATCAAAAGTTTGCCGAAGAGGAGCCCCAGTCCGGTCGCTCCCAGCCAGGGCACCACGGGATAGAATACCTGCCAAATGTTGGTATGTCCCGGGATCATCAATAACCTGAGCAAGAGGGGATAGAGAATCGATGCGTGATCCGGGCTTGGTAATGCGAATTGCGTGGCCAATACGGCAGCCAGGCTAATTAAGCCGATCAGCCAATAGGACACTCTCCTCATAAAGCCCCAAAAAACCATAACCCCGCCGAGCGCAAATAATACTCCAAGATAGATCATACCTCCCGTGCCTCCTCCGGGCACGCCACCCCGGATGACCATAACACCCGCGCCCCTCGACAGATCGCCCAGAATCCAGGCAAGATCCTCTACAAACAGTTGCAGGAGGATCAGCAAGAGTCCGCGGATGAGAAAAAACCGGGTGATTCGACCTTCCTCCCATCCTGCCTGGCGGCGGGCGTCCGCGAAAAATATCATTCCAATGCCCATCAGGAAAAAGAAACCCGGTGCGCAAAGATGCGTGATCCACCGTGTCCAAAACCAGAGCGCATTCGGATAGACCGGCAAGGCGATCCCCCAGAATTCCGCCGAATGGACGCGGGCGATAAAGTAGCTCGCGTGATCGATCGCCATGAATATCATGATGAACCCTCGGTGGGCATCGAGGGCACTCAAACGTTGCGCTGCGGCAACGGCGGAGCCCGATTCGGGAATCGATTCCGGTCCGGCCATTCCTTCCTCCTCTTCTCTATATATCACAATTTACCAGTCAACCCATAAGATCGCCTCCGCATTAGAGAGACTGTGTCGGAATCGAACGAAGGGAGGAAAGAACGGGACAGGCGGCCATCTTTGCAATAACGTCCGTATTTGAGTGATGAAAAGTGAACCTAAGGACACAGTCAGCGGGTTCAATTCTTCACAGGCAGGGAATGAAATTCAGCGCCTTCTCTGCTCTATCATCGAGACAGGCGGCTGGAGCATGCTGACGCGGTTGCCTTCCGTGTCCATAAACGACACGTACAATCCGACGCCGGGTATATCCCACGGCTCTCCAAGCACCTTACCGCCTGCTTTTTCCACTTTCTTCATATGCTTCTTGATATCCTCGACGAAAATCACCACCGAAGGATATTGCGCGGGTTTATCGTCCGACTTTTGGAAGAAGCCACCATTGATGGCGCCCGGTCTCTTTGGACCTTTTTCGTCAGACTCCGTTGTGGTGGCAAGAACATAGCCGCCCATTTTCGGGCCTAATATCTGTGTCTTCCAACCAAACGCCTTTGTATAAAAGTCTGCCATCCGTTTTCTATCTTCCGCTGGCATCTCGAAGTGAACCACTGGATTCATCTTCCTAGGTTTATTTGCCATGGTCTTCCTCCTTTCTGCGGTCGATATTCCTCTTCCTGTGCATGGGTCGAATGTTGTTTACATCCTGGCCACCGCCGACGAATGGCCCCTGGTGAACAACCGGCCCTGAGGCGATGCATTCCTTCAGGCCTTCCTCAGGCGAATGATGTGAGGGCTTTTTCTACGATTCCTTTTGCAGCCTTCACCTTGTAACCATTGCTGCTCAGGGGTCGTGCCCCTTCGACAGCCGCTGCGCAGGCGGCGACGATAGAGTCCCCGACCCTCTTTCCTCTGAGAGCTTCTTCAGCACCCGCTGCCCGTAAGGGGACTGGAGCAACGCCGCCGAGGACGATCCGAACACTCGAAACAACGTCACCCTTTAAAGTCGCTAGAGCCGCCACACTCACAATAGCGAAATCGAAGGCCTCCCGCTCCTTCAGCTTAAGATAGATGCCTTTCGAACCCTTCTCGGGTGCGGGGATGATCACAGATTGAACCATTTCGGCGGGGCCGAGGACGGTTTCTCTAAGAGGATTCTTCTCCGGCCTGAGATAGAACTGCTCGATGGGAATCAGCCTGGTTCCTTTTAAAGTCGCTACCTCCACACCGGCATGGAGGGCTGTCAGGGCCGTCGCCAGATCCGAGGAACAAACCATGCAGCAGTTGTCCGCCGGAAAGATCGCATGATATTGATTCTCTCCTGTCGGGGCATAGCAGTTTCCCCCGCCCTTGCGGAAACAGTCCTTAAAGAGCCTCCCGCGGAAGTACCAGCACCGGGGCCTCTGACAAAGATTTCCCGCCAGGGTGCCGACATTCCTGATCTGGGGAACGGCCACCTGACCGGCCGTCTGGGCGAGAAGCGGATATCTGTTGGCCACCAGGGGAGAGGAGGCGATATTTCCGAGAGTGACGGTGGCCCCGATTCTTAATCCGTCCTTTTGCTCACGGATAAAGTTGAGATCCTTGATCCCCTTGATATCGATCAGGTGCTGAGGAGCCCGAAGCTTTGGACCCCGCAGCCGGTCCTTCATCATCGCGAGCATATCGCTGCCGCCTGCGAGGAGGGCAGCCGTTTCCTGGTACTGCTTCAGAAGGGAGATTGCCTGGGTTACCGTCGTCACCTTATAATAATCGAAACCTCTCATGGACCGCTCCTTTCACCGACAAGGCTGCTGAAAAATACCTATCTGCTGCGTTTTTTCTCATCCTTCGTCGCTGCGGCGTACACTCGGGTACGCCTCACTCCTCAGGATTTCGTAAGCCTTGCATCTGGGCATTTTTGAGCAACCTCAAAAAATCTACTTTTTCAACAAACTGTAAATGCTCAACCTCTCTTCAGTCCCTCAAGAATCGACCGGACGTTGATTGGAATTTCGTTGCACCGCACCCCCACTGCATTATAAATCGCATTGGCGATGGCTGGCGCCGGAAGACTATAGGGCGGTTCACCCACTCCCTTTGCACCAAACGGCCCATAGGGATCCTCGGGTTCGACAATCATTGGCTCTACCATGGGGACGTCGAGGATGGAGGGGATCTTGAAATCAACCATGTTCGGGTTGACGCAGATGCCCGTCTGGCCGTCGATCACCTGTTTCTCCATCAGGCCGAAGCCGACTCCCATAATCGCTCCGCCTTGAATCTGGTTTTCGCATCCGAGGCGATTAATCATCCGTCCCACATCGTGGGCCGCGATCAGTCTCAGAATCTCGACTTTACCCGTGCGGGTATCGACCGCAACTTCGGCAAAGTGGACACCAAAAGCAAGGAGCGCGACGTTTTGGGGAGGTTTGCCCGAACCACGGCCCACGATCGGACTCGGGGCCTTCGAAAGAATATCCTCGAAGGAGACCGACTTGTCTTCCCCCTTCATGATCACACGCCCGTCCATCACTTCGAGGTCTTCTTTATTCTTCTTCAAGAGCTCGGAAGCAACCTCCAGCAGTTGATTCTTGGCATCCCTGACCGCCGCGATCACAGCAAGACCGGCGCTGGTCGTGCCCCGGCTTCCACCGGGAGGGCCTGTGTCCGTCGACGTGTCCGTATCTCCCGTTATCACGTGCACTGCTTCATACGGAATGCCCATCTCTTCAGCAGCAATGATGGCCATCGTCGTCTTCTGCCAACCCCCGCTGTCGTTAAGCCCGCTCAAGAGTTCAACCGTACCATCGGGGTCGAGCTTGATGACAGCGGACATGGGTGACGAAATTCCGCCGTGCCGGCATGCATGGAAGGCCACGCCCATTCCCTTTTTGATGGGGCCGGGACTCGTTCCGGGGTTTTTCCAGTTGGCCTTCCAGCCGATCTTCTCCGCTCCCAGTCTGGCGCAGTCTTCGAGCCCGATGCTTGCAAAAGGAACCTTTCTATCCTGGTCGCCATCCTCTTTCCGGGCAGCGTTCTTGAGGCGGAAGGCGAGGGGATCCATCCCCAGCATCTCCGCCAGGCGGTCCATATGCACCTCTTGGGGAAACATCCCTGCCGGGTGCCCCACGCAACGCATATAACCACCCTCGGGCTTGTTGGTGAAGACGTTATAGCCTTCCAGCTTTACATTGGGACATCGATAGACATATTTGGCGACCTCAAGCGAGCCGGCCGCCCCGTCCAGGGGATAATACGCTCCCAGGTCCGCGTAAAGCTTGACCTGGATGGCCGTTAACGTTCCGTCCTTCTTTACGCCGTACTTGAGGTACCACGTGGTGGGGTAGCGGTGGTGGGCCGAGAAAAAATTTTCCTCCCGGGTAAATTCAATCTTGACCGGATGGTTGGTCCTTTTTGCAAGGAGAGCGGCGAGGAGGTGCTGCCTTTCGATGAAGGCCTTGTCGCCGAAGTCTCCACCGATGTACTGGGTCAACACCCTGACCTGGTTGACTCTGAGGTTTAAGGCCCGGGCGAGATCGGTCCTGACCCGGAAAGGATTTTTGTGCGAATCCCAGAGCGTCAGTCTTTTGCCGCTCCAGCTCGCCACCGTCACACGGGGCTCCATGGTTGTATGCTGGATCAGGTGGGTCTTGTATCTTTCCTCCAGGATCACATCCGCCTGTTTGAACCCGTCTTCCACATCACCCCGATTGATTGAATCCGTGACATCCTGGATCACATTCCCTTCGGGATAGATCTTGGGAGCTTCCGGCTTGACGGCCTCCTCCGCGTCGAGTACAAAAGGAAGGATCTGGTAATCCACCCTGATCAGATCCAGCGCGTCTTCCGCAGTCTCTTCGTCCACGGCTGCAACGGCGACGATTTCGTCCCCGACGTAACGGGCCGTGGTTGCAAGAATGGGCTTGGGGACGAGGGGAGGAGTTCCCCTGATCTGGAGAGCGAACTCTCGAACGTTTTCAGGAGTGAGAATGGCTACGACACCCGGAAGGGCCTCCGCCCTAGCCGTATCGATTCTCATCACTTTCGCATGGGGATGGGGGCTTCTCAGAATCTTTACATAGAGCATTCCGCGGAGATAAATATCGGAAGCGTATTTTGCCTCCCCAATCAACCTCTCCAAGGCGTCCACCCTTTCTACCTTCTTTCCGACCACCTTGAATTCTCTTGCCATCTGTTCCTCCTTACGTCTTTGATCCGACGCTCAAAACCGATTCGATGATCTTCGGATAGGCTCCACAACGGCAGAGATTGCCCGCCAGTGCTGCTCGCACGTCGCCAGCGCTGGGGTTAGGATTCTTGTCGAGAAGAGCCTTGGCAGCCATCATCTGTCCGGAAGTACAGAAACCACATTGATACCCGCCGTGTTCCGAAAAGGCCTTTTGAATCGGATGAAGCTTCTCTGCGCCCTTTAATCCCTCCACTGTAAGAATCCTCTTTCCTTCCATTCCGATGGCAAGAAGAGAGCAGGCATAGACCGCCTCGCCATCGACAAGGACTGTGCAGGCGCCGCAATTTCCACGATCACAGGCCTTCTTCGTCCCCGTCAGGCCAAGATCCCTTCTCAACACTTCGAGTAAGGTCCAGTGGGATTTGACTTTAAGACGGTAAATTCTCTCATTAACGTTAAGGGCGATGACAGCCTCTCGCAACCCCGGAGGCAGCGCCGCTTCCGCCTCGGGAAGGGAGGGAGCAGGTATCGAAGTCATGGCCGTGGCGATGGCGCTTGCTCCCATCCCCTTCAAGAAAGAACGACGCGATACCCTCAGAGGAGTTCCCTTCCCCTTCTTCTCTTCCTTCGATCTTTTATTCTTTTCGTCCATAGGCCGTCTCCTGTCAAACGTTCGATTTCAACAAGAGTTTACGAGATTCAAACGAAGGAAGTCAACCCTTCGACTCCGATGGCGCGAAGGCAGGGGTTGACCCAGAGCGACGTTTCTTTGCTCCGTCTTCAATGGTTGGGCTTGGCGCTGCCGAATGGGTCAACCACCATGATATCGTCGGACGGGGATGGAGTTGCTTTACCGGGCGGGAGGATGAAGAGGCCGGAGATAGAAGCACGGGGGGAGAAAGGACCAAACGTGGACTCGCTTGAATTCCGATAAATCCGGCGGCGGTTTAGAAAGAAGAGCATTGGCGACCGTGGCCCCGGTGGCAATCCTGAACGAGGAAAGCCGGGACCTGGAAATACCCTACTGCCGACCCCCTGACATCATCTAAAAGAACCTGACGAGGGCGAGGTTATCGTCATGATGTTACATGGCCTATTATCTACGATGATTTTGTCACTCTCGCACAGATATTTCCTGCTAAGGCGAATATCGGAGGATTGATCAACTCTGCAGGTTTGTAGGGTGACTTGCGCGATTGGGGCTGTCCTTAAGGGATCATAAAAGACAATGGTTCGCTCGTTCTGAACATACCAACTGACTGGCCCCGCCGCTCCAAAAATAAGACAGTCGGAGAAAACAACATTCGGAAGAAAAAGCATCATGGCGAGTCCGACTAAAATGAGTTTTGATCTTTTCATCGCTTGCCCCCCTTTCTGTTTAGTCCTGTACTTTGCTTTAATATAATCACGATCTCTCGGAAAAACAACAACGGGGACAACGAGTCGGGAGCTCATCAATGGAGTACAACATTGTTTGCATTCGCCGCGGGATCACAGAGGACGCTGTGCAGAGACCTCTTTTCCCCGAGTCCGAGGCTTATCGAGCACAGTGCAACGGTGGCGCCGGTAATAACTTGGCGGCGGGAAGAGGAGGAGGCCGGGGTAGGTCGAGAAAGACGGGCTAGGCTAGTACACGCCGTATTCTTTCGCAGCTTCGATCACTGCGCGAAGGTTTTCGGGGTTCCCCTTATCCATACTTGCCGACCCGGCAAGGATGTAGCCCCCTCCTCGACCGCAGGTCCGGATGAGCTTCCGGCAACCCTCTTTGACCTCCTGAGGAGTGCCCGTACACAGGATTGAAACCGGAAGATTTCCGGCGATACATGCTGAGGGACCGAGAACCTCTTTGGCTTTGGCCATATCCATGACCTCAAAATACCAGATCACCGTGCCCCTGGGCATATCCTTGATGACCTCCAGACGGGGTTCGTAATTTCCCTCGGCAAAAGGCATGGGCACGAGGCCCTCTTCAATGAAAGCCATCATGACTTTTTTCAGGGTCGGCCAATAAAAGGTCTCGAACTGTTGGCCTGACATGAAGCCTTCCGAGCCCTTGTGAAGCGGGAGAAAAACGATCGGACATTCCGATGTATGAGCCGCTTTCACGCCCTGCTCGATGAGGATCGGTGTAATTCGCTCCAGCGCTTCCTGAAGCTTTTCGGGCCGCTGATACATATCCAGCATGATCCCTTTCGTTCCTCTGAGAAAGTCCCCGATCCGATCGAAAGGTGCTCCACTCATGACTCCTCGGATGGACGGTACACCCGCCTCCAGTGCCGCGCGGTTGATGCCATCGACGGCTTCGCGCCATTTCACAGTCTCGAGGGCCGCTTCGAGGAGCGTTCGGACCGACGCCTGTACTTCAGGGTCGCCGTATTGTCCGATGTAAGGGACAGGCACGCCGATCATTTGGGTCGCGGGGCCCAGTTTCCGAAATCCGGCAAAAGCCCCGGCGGCCCGGGGCAGATAGGTCGTCAGCAGGAAATGGGCCGGGTCCTGAATGAAGGCATCGTATTCTTCCGCCCGCATATACTCGCCTTCAATATATTGGTAAGAGGAGATATCCTCGGCCAGACCGTGGCCCGGCCAGTGATGAAATCTGTAGTCAATGGTTTCGAGCACCTTGCCGGGATAGACAAGGCCAGGGCCGGGGAATGCATCCATTTCGAAGTCGGTGAGAAATTTCAGCCATGCCCGGTGCAGCTCATCATAATCATACATGACGGTCCTGAGGGTTTGGCCTGCGTGATAGGCCGGGAGGAAATTGACGGGCAAGATAAAGGGAACACGATCGGGCTCCTCCAGTTTGGTCACCTTGATAAACCGTGTTACCCTCGCCTGATACCCCTGCTCAGCTTCCGGACTGGAGAATTTCACATTGGGTGGAGAGAGCCACCGCTTGAACCGTTGCTCGCGTCTTTCCCCGGGGGATAGATCAGCCCACTTCGTCTCAGTTGCCATCGCTAGGGACTCCTTCATTTTTGTTGCCTCCGGCTACCCGGCTGAGGCCGGAATACCGCTCCATAACTCTCTCGAGACGGTGTCATAATTAACGAAAGACCACCCCCGCTGCAAGACGGGACCGGCGGTGGGGTGACGAAGCTTTAGACCTGCCTGCGCGAAGCCGCTTCGGCGAAGGCAGGGCGGAAACCTTTTAAGCTACCGGGCTGCAAGCCCTTGAAAGGATCGTCTCTGGAACAAACACGATTGACCATCATTCTGAATGACCGCATTCTAAAGCTGAGGAACCTGACTATCTGCCACCGCACAGGCTCGGAATGGGACGTGGAGGTCATCCGCGGGACATGAGGCTAGGGGATCTCTCCTCGGCTCTTTCTAGCCCAGGCTTCGTATTTCGCCGAGATTTCCAGGTACTGTTCCCCCGTCACAATAGGTCTGTTAATCTCTTCCAAAAAGGTCGGCTCTATTTTCTGATGGAGGGCAAGCATTTTTCCGGCCCGTTGAATCCTATCAAGGCGAGGCTCGAGAAGTTGCGGTGCCATTTGTAGGGCAATGGAGCCGGGGATGCAGATTTCCCCGATGGATTCGCAACCAAAGTTCGCTGCTTGGGCCCGGAACGTCAGGATCAATGGGATAAAGCTCTCCTTCTCCGGGAATCCCGACGTTGAGACGAGGAAGAATTTTGAAGGCATGGTCCAGCGGTAGGGGTGCCTCACCCGGTTTGCAGCGTCGATCCGCAGAAAGGGATCCATACCGCAGATGCAGCGGTCCATTACGGTTTTCATCTGGGCGCTCATATTGTCCGTATACACGGGCGTACCCATCACAAAGAGATCCGACTCTTTTAGGAACGGATAGAGCTGGTCCATGTCATCTTGCTGAGCACATTGACCGGGTGTTTTGTGCATGCACGTCAGGCAGGCCCGGCAGGGTGAGATGTTCATTTCCTTGAGCTGGGACTCTTTTACGGTAGCCCCTCCCTCCAAGAGCCCCTTCAAAAGCGAATCCAGCAATCTCCACGTTACCCCTTTCTTCCCCCTCGCGCTCCCGTTCAATGCAATCACTTTCATGATTCCCTCTTTATCCGAAAAAATTAATTCTTCCCGATTTCAACTTTACCCTATCACAACCCCTAACGGGTTTCAAGCACAACAGCGGTTGGAAAAAAAAAGACTCCTCGTTGTTCTTTGGGAGTCCATGGCGCTTGACTACCGATTCGAATCAGGCATGTTTCACTAAAATGGTTGGTGAAAGAGGAAGGACTGTTCAGAAAAGGGGATGGGTGTGACTCAGAAGGAAGGCGTCTGGGTTATAGCCTTTCGATTCCGCCCCGTGACGGAGCCGGCGGAGCAAAGAATTTGAAGGCTCCCGACAATAAAAAGGGGTCGCTTTGATTCCCTAAATCATCTTTGGAAGTAATTCCGATATGGTAAGTTCCGGGCTCCATCGGGAACTCGGGCCATTCATCCGGGATGATCAATTCCGTTTTCCCGGTGACCAGTTTTGAAATGACCCCCGGCGTTGTCTCCCACGAAAAATGATCGGGTTCGAGAAGCGTTCTGTT
>Ga0335084_10008239_pt1 | contig 10380 bp, 8 predicted proteins | sample Lox_Sample_44_FD_206721 | JGI IMG/M metagenome (GOLD analysis project Ga0335084, IMG submission 206721) | Soil microbial communities from Loxahatchee National Wildlife Refuge, Florida, United States - Lox_Sample_4.4 | ecosystem: Environmental > Terrestrial > Soil > Wetlands | place: USA: Florida... | reverse complement strand
GAGCTCATCGCGCTGCGCCGCCAGAACGCGGTCGCCGATGCTGCAGCACCCGTCGAGAGCGCGTTCGACATCGACAGCCTGCGCTTCCGTTATGCGATCGAAGGCGACAATCCGCCCTGGCGTCCGGTACGGGCCTTCGATGACGGCAAAAAGGTCTATGTCGAGTTTCCCGCCGGGGTCGGCCAGGGCGAGATGCCGCCGCTGTTCATCGTCGGTCCGGAAGGCAAGACGTCGGAACTCGTCAACTACCGCGTCCGCGGCAATCACATGATGGTCGATCGCCTCTTTGCCGCCGCGGAGCTGCGACTTGGTGACGGCAGCTCTGAACGCCGCGTGCGCATCGTCCGCACCGACGGGAGGCTGTTCAGGTGAACGAGCGCGAGCAGAGTGACGAGCGCGAGGTCCCGGCCGAGCTGCGCCTGCGGCCCGAGCGGCCCCCCGTAACGCGCCTCTCACGGAGGGTGCTCACGACTCTCGCGGCGCTCGCCGCGATATCGGTCTCGGGGGCGCTGATCTGGGCCTTCTATCAAGGCCAGAGGAAATCGGCGGGCACGAGCGAACTCTACAACACTGCCAACAAACCGACGCCCGACGGGCTCGCGACGCTCCCGCGTGACTACGCTGGGCTTCCCAGCAATGTCCCCGTGCTTGGGCCACCACTGCCAGGCGATCTCGGCCGCCCGATTCGCAATGCGCAGCTGTCCGGGCCAGGAGAGCCGGTCGTCGATGCCGAACAGCAGCGCGTCGCCCAGGAAACCGAGGCGGCCCGCACCAGCCGCCTGTTCGCCACGACCACCGCACGGGAACGTCCCACGACACCAGTCTCAGTGCCGGCGTCCACAGTGGCCGATCAAGGCGGTGCGACTCAGATTGCACGCAATGATGGCCCGCCGCTCGATCCCGATGCGCTCATCAACATGCAGGACCGCAAGCTCGCCTTCCTGACCGCTGCGGTCGATCGGAAGACGGTAAGTCCCGACCGGCTCGCGAACCCGCCATCCCGCTATGTCGTGCAGGCCGGCGCCGTCATCCCGGCCGCGCTCATCACCGGCATTCGCTCCGATCTCCCCGGCCAGGTCACCGCGCAGGTGACCGAAAATGTCTATGACAGCCCGACCGGAAAGTTTCTCCTCATCCCGCAAGGATCGAAGCTGATCGGCGTATACGATAGCCAGATTTCGTTTGGCCAGGACCGCGTGCTCCTCGTCTGGACGCGGTTGATCATGCCGAACGGGCGCTCGATTGTGCTGGAACGACAGCCCGGCGCCGATACGCAAGGGTTCGCCGGGCTCGAGGACGAGGTCGATTACCATTGGGGCCGCTTGTTCGCCGCAGCGGCGCTCTCGACCCTGCTTGGCGTCGGCTCCGAGCTTGGCGCGACCAACAACGATAACGCCATCGTGCAGGCCCTCAGACGGGGCAGCAGTGACACCCTGAACCAAGCTGGCCAGCAGGTCGTGCGCCGCAACCTGAACATCCAACCAACGATCACGGTCCGGCCGGGTTTCCCCGTGCGGGTGATCGTCAATCGCGACCTCGTGCTCGCGCCCTATCAAAACTGAGGACCTCGCAATGCCGAAGCTGAAGCTCGCCGCAATTCCAGACAACACGCCGGTCAAGCTCGCCGTCGAGTTGCCGGGCGCCGTTCATCGCGACCTCATCGCTTACGCGGAAGTGCTCAGCCGCGAAACGGGACAAAAGCTCGAACCAGTGAAACTCATCGCACCGATGCTCGCGCGATTCATGTCGACGGACCGAGCATTTTCACGCTTGCGGCGCGACAAGCGAGACACAAGACAATTGCCGCGTGCGTCTGCGCCGCGGGCGGAGACCGCGTCGTAAATCCGCAGGAAAGCCCCGAAGGCGAGTCGCCGGCGGCGGCGCGCTCGGCTTCGGCGGGTGAATGATCCTTAGATTAGAGGCTCAACCGGTCGCGAGCTTCGTACGCATCGATGCGTCACCTAAAATAGACCCGCCGATCCGTTTCGCAAGTCGGTGAGGTTAACACTACCGTCGCTGGGTACGCCGGATGAAAGCTATTTGGTCCAGAACGGCATCAGCGAATAGACCAGCAGCGGGAATGCCAGCAGCGGCAGAATCCACGTCAGTGCAAGCGGAATGCGCTTCGCCACGGTGTCCGGCAACATGGTCGCGAGCAACCCCGTGATCGAGCTCAGGATGAAGCACAGTGCGACCCAACCGTACCAGTACATGGCGGGTCCTTCGCCGGTGCGCGCCCGCTCGTAGCCCCAGGCGAGCCGGCCGGTCGATGGATGATAGGTGAACAGTGGCCAGCCCATGAAATCGCAGATCACGTAGGCCACGATGAACGTGAGGCCGAACACGAGCGCGAATTTGCCGAGCCTGGACAAGTTTGCGCCTGCCGTCGCCGATGCTGTCGTCGTCATGTGCCGAACCCCCGCGCATTGTTGAGGACGTGACCGACAAGGAATACGAACCAGCAGATGACGGCCAGCACCACGGTCAGCCACTTCCGTGCGCTGTCGAACTCGGTCACGCGCGGGTTCTTCCACAGGTACCAGTAGATCGGCAGGAGAGCGAGGCCGAACGACACCGCGTGCTCCTTGAGCTCGAAGAAGCCGACGGTCTTCCAGTAGCGCAGCTCCTCGAGCGGAATCCGGATGTAGGTGCGGTACTCCGTATAGATCCATGCCCCCATGATGAAGGTGAAGACCCAGAGCACGCACACCGTGGTGGCATAGCCTGCGCTCTGCACAGCCCGATAGCGCGTGATGAAATTGCCGGCCGGCGCGCGCACCGGCAGCGCGACGGCAACCGCCTGGTGCGTCAGCGCGCCGATCAGCGCCAGCGCGCCTAGCCCATGGATGATGAGCAGAATCGTCCAGAACGTGCTGATGTCCATTGCCTCCCCCATGCCGACGACGGTCGAGCGCTCTCGATTTCTTGTTCTTGGGTTGGGATCGTCGTCGACACGAACGCTAACATCCATTGACGCGAAGCTTCAAATTGAACTCCTCTAAACTGGGTTTCGGTCGAACTCCCTCGAACAGAACGCTTCTAGGCAGACGTGACACATGCTGGAAGATCTACCTATGAAGATTGCCAAAACTTCCCGACCAGATTTGGCAAAAGTTGCCGAGACACGACGCGACGTCCGTCCAATAATGTTACGTGGGTGGGGACCCAAGTCGTAAGACGTTGTTCATGGGGGTGGCGTCATGTGCGGGCGTAGTGCGCCGATCAACGGCCTATTGCAATCAACGGCGATCGCACTTGTCACCACAGTCAGCGTAACCGGAGCCGCGCGCGCGCAAGCGCCCGCCTCGACTCAGCAGCCGGTCGCCTTGCCGACCGTCGAGGTGATCTCGACGACGCCGATTCCGGCGCGCACCACGACGGTGCGGCGCGCCCCGGCCACTGGCACGGGTACGACCGCGACGCAGCAGCAGCAGCCCGCGCCCGTCGCCGAGCGGCCCGATCCGGCCGCGATCGACCGCGACAAGGTGCCGTCGAACACCCAGGTCATGAGCTCGAAGGATTTCAGCCACGAGTATTCGACCAACATCCTCGATGCCTTCTCGAGGAGCCTGCCCGGCGTCTTCCTCAGCGATCAGTCCGGCAACGCGTTCCAGCGCAACGTCGACTATCGCGGCTTCACGGCGTCGCCGGTGCCCGGCACACCGCAAAACATCGCGGTCTACCAGAACGGTGTGCGCATCAACGAATCCTACGGTGACGTCGTCAATTGGGACTTCATCCCCGAGATGGCGATCAACCGGGTGACCCTGGTTCCCAACAGCCCGATCTTCGGCCTCAACGCCATCGGCGGCGCGCTCAGCATCGAGATGAAGAACGGCTTCAACTATCAAGGCCAAGAGGTCGAGCTGCTCGGCGGCTCGTATGGGCGGGTGCGCGGCGGCGCGCAGTCCGGCTGGCAGTCGCAGTCCGGCAACCTGTCGGTCTACGTGGCGGCCGATGGCCTCCACGACGCAGGATGGCGCGATTTCTCGTCGGACTCGACGATACGGCGCATGTACGTCGACCTCGGGGCGCGCAATGACACGACCGAGTTCCACGTCAACTTCACCGGTGCCGACAACAAGCTCGGCGCGGTCGCGGCGACCCCGGTCGAGATGCTCAATCAACGCTGGTCGAGCGTCTTCACCTGGCCGCAGAGCACGCATCTTCAGCTCGCGTTCCTGACCTCGAGCCTGACCTATACGCCGACCGACACGCTGTCGTTCACTGGCAACGTCTACTTTCGCGGCCTGCGCGCATCCCACATCGACGGCAACGACACCGACGCTACGCCGTGCGATTCGGATCCCACTTTGTTGTGCATCGGCGATGTTCCAGACACGCCGATTAACCGGAACGGGCCGACGCCGAACACGCTGGGAGATGCCTTCCTGGGCGAGATCGATCGCACCAGCACCAAGACCAACAGCTTCGGCGGCTCCGGCCAGATGGCGAACTCGGACAAGCTGCTCGGCCACGACAACCGTTTCGTCATGGGCTTCAGCGTCGATCACGGCAACACCAGGTTCAACGCCACCAGCGAGCTCGGCACGGTCGACCAGAACCTGTTCGTGACCGGCACGGGCGTCTTCATCGATCAGCCGGATGCCGACGTCTCGCCCGTCAGCTTGCGCGCGACCAATACCTATGCGGGCTTCTACGCGACCGACACGTTCGACATCACCCAGCGGCTGTCAGTCACCGCGGGCGGCCGGTTCAACATCGCCCAGATCGACCTGCAGGACCTGACCGGGACGAATCCAGACCTCACCAGCTCCAACCGGTTCCAGCGCTTCAATCCGGTGATCGGCGCCACCTTCAAGATCTCGCCGAACGTCACCGCGTACGGCGGCTATTCCGAGGCGAACCGCGCACCGACGCCGCTCGAGCTCGGCTGCTCCAATCCGAACAACCCGTGCCTCATCGACAACTTCCTCATCTCCGACCCGCCGCTCAAGCAGGTAGTGTCGCACACCATCGAGGCCGGCGTGCGCGGGAACTTCGGCGCGAGCGACAGGGACCGGATCTCGTGGGGCTTCGGCGTCTTCCACACCGAGAACACCGACGACATCATCAACGTCGCGAGCAACGTGCCGCTACGCGGCTTCTTCCAGAACGCGGGAAAAACGCTGCGCCAGGGCATCGAGGCCAAGGCGAACTACCGGCACGAGCGCTGGAACGCGTATGCGAACTACACCTTCGTCGATGCCACCTATCGCGACGCGATCACGATCTCGTCGCCGCAAAACCCGCTCGCCGATGCGGATGGCAACATCCATGTCGTGCCCGGCGACCACATTCCGGGCATCCCGGCCCACCGCTTCAAGGCCGGCGCCGAGTACGACATCACCGACCGCTGGAAGGTCGGCGCCGACCTCAACGTGGTCGGCAGCCAGTGGCTGATCCATGACGATTCCAACCTGAACGCCAAGGTGCCGGCCTACTGGGTGGTGAACCTGCACGGCTCCTATCAGGTCAACAAGACGTTCGAGGTGTTCGGGCTGATCAACAACCTGTTCAACCAACACTACTACGCGGCCGGCACGTTCTTCGACACCGGCGGCTTCGTCAGCGCGAACCCCACCAATCCGAACTTCCTGGTACTCAACGATCCACGCACGTTCCTGCCCGGCATGCCGTTCGCGGCCTATGCAGGGGTCCGCGCCAGGTTCTGACTATGGTGCGTCCTCTGCGCGGTACGCGCGCCTCGCTACGGCAGTGTGGCCATTCGTTTGGCTGCCTCGGTCTATACAATATAATACAAGTGTCTCGCGGAGCTCAGCGTGACCGAGCCGGTGCTGTTGAGCGCCTGGGCGAAGCCACTGAGGATCGAACGTGCCGCCGGTCATCGTCAGCGTGGTGGCCCTGGCGAGGCGCTGGTTGTCGAGCAGCCGCAGCGTGCTGCCGGTGGTCCGTCGCACCCGGTGGCAATCACCACGTCGCGCAGCGCATCGTTGTTCACGCCGGGCGTCAGCCGGATGCCGGTGACGGTGTTGAGCCGAGTGTACATCGACATACCCGTGAAGGTGGCGTTGGTCGTACTCGATCCCGCGAGGAAGCGATCTCCTCGACCGTACCGACAGCCCGGACGTTAGCTGGGACAACCAGAGCCGACCGCGCGCAATCGCGGTCACGAGCCTCCCCGGGTATCGGCCCGGATCGGCCGGACGTTGGATTGATCAGTTGTGGACGGCAAGATGACGTTCCGGCGGCGGGCGCTCGGGAGCTCGTGCCACGGTACGGTGATCGGCGCCCACGGCAACATCCAGGTGCCTCCTTTGCATCATCACTTCACGGTAAAATTCACCGGCACCGTGAATTCGAATCTTTCGCCCGCCAGCTCCTCCGGTGGCGCCGGGAAGGGCTGCGCGCGTTCCAGAGTGGCGATCGCCTCCTGATCGAGTGCCGCGTGGCCCGAGCTCTGGATGATCCGGCGGTCGATCACGTGCCCTTCGCGGTCGATCGCGAAGGCGACCCGGGCAACGCCGGACTCGCGACGCCCCAAGGCACTGGGCGGATAGCCCTTGTGGCGCTCGATCTGCTTGGCGATGCTGATGTTCCAGGATGTGACCGCTGCGGCGCTGGCGGTGCGCTGGCGCGGTGGCGCGGTCGGCGGGGGCGGCGGGGTCTCCGGCACCGGCTTCGGCGGCTCCGGCCGTCAGGCTGCCGGCACCCGCCGCGGCGCCGGATGGGGCAGACGGAGCTGCGCTGCGCTATGGCGCCAACTCGCTGGGCGGCGCGATCAATTTCGTCATGCCGACCGGCTATGACGCGCTCCGGTTCGACGGGCGCATCGATGCGGGCAGCTTCGGTTACCTGAAATCGCAGGCGCGGGCGTGAACCTTCACAACGGCACGATCGACATCAATCAGTACGAGAACCTGACCGGCGCCGTGAAGGGTGCGCTGGTGTCGTCCGACCTGTGGAAGTCGGAAAACATCTCCGCGTATGGGGAGAATTCGTTGTTCTTCCTGCCGAGCGTCGCCTTCGTCGCCGGCGGGCACTTCCTGCACGCAGTCCGCGACCAGCAGGATCGTTTCCTGTCGAACGGCGACCAGTCGGGCCGCCGCACGTTCGATCTTTTCAGCCCGAAGGTCGGCTTGCTGTGGGACGTCGATCCCGCGTGGCAGGTGTTCGGCAACATCTCGCGCAGCGCCGAGGTGCCGACCTTCGACGTCAATACGTTCGCGTCTCCGGCGAGCACGAACGTCAACGCCCAGAACGCGACCACCTACGAGATCGGCACGCGCGGCCGCAGGCCCGACATCACCTGGGACATCTCGCTCTACCGCGCCGAGATCCGCAACGAGCTGCAGTGCCTGACCACCGGACCTTTCACCCCGTGCACGGTCGTCAACGCCGATCGCACCGTGCACCAGGGCGTCGAGGCCGGTCTCGGGATCGCATTCCTCAAGTCGATGTTCGCGCAGGAGGATCGCGTCTGGCTAAACGTGGTCTACACCTACAGCGACTTCCGCTTCGACGGCGACGCGACGTGGGGCAACAACCGCCTGCCCGGCGTGCCGCCGCACAGCATCCGCGCCGAGGTGCTTTACAAGCATCCGAACGGTTTCTACGCCGGGCCGAACGTCGAATGGATGCCGCAGGCCTTCTTCGCCGACAACGCCAATACGCTCACGGTCGACCCGTACGCGTTGTTGAACTTCAAGGTCGGCTACGATCCAGGCGGCGGCTGGTCGGGCTACCTCGAAGGGCGCAACCTGCTCGACACCCGCTATATCTCGACGACAATCACGGTCGGAACCGCCAACCCGACGATGGAGCTCTTCAATCCCGGCACTGGGCTCTCGATCTATGGCGGCGTGCGCTATCGGATGTAGTCGCGGTTGCGGGCGCAGCCGATCGGGTCGGCGTTCTATCCTCGGAGCGCGTCGGCTCAGAAAGTCGTCGTTGTCGTTACTCGCGCCGCGAGCGGCTCCGGTCGTCGTGCTGGTGGAACTGGTCGCCCAGGACCGGGTCGTTGAGGAAGTAGGTGAAGTCGTTGAACAGGTCGAGCTCGCTCTCGCTGGCGGGCTCGTCGTAGATTGCGCCTCGCCGGGCCGTCTCGCTCTTATGGCTGAGCGCGACCGGCTTGACCTCCTGGTGGATCAGGCGTCCCAAGGGTCGCTTCGGCATTCCCGGCAAGCGGGTCATTCAATGGTCGGTCCCGCTGGTCCTCACGATCATCGTCATGTGCGTGATCTTGCCGATTTTCGGCCTGTCCGTTCTCGTGATCGCGGCGGTCGACAGGCTGATAGGAGCGCGCGCGACTGCCCCAATCTCGCGGAGTTCCATCCGGTGAGAAGGTGATCGATCGCCGGCATCGACTCGGTCCAGCCCCAGCGGGGATCAGAACTGGGCCGTCACCGTAACCCGCGCGGCCAGCGGCTCGACCGGGTGCAGGATGCGGTCCATCACGCCGGTCTGGCACACCGCCGCCGGCGGCGGCGTCGCCGAGTTGCACAGCGCGAACAGGTTGTCTGTCTTGATCAGGGACCCATAGGCGTAGCTGATCTGGTCGGCCTTGGCGTTGAGCAGGTTGAGCACGTCGAGCTGCACGCGCCACCCGCTGTCGAAGCGGTAGCCGAGGCGCGCGTTGACGATGCTGGTCGCCGGCGAGCGAAACGCGTTGTCCTCGGTCAGCGGGGTCGAGCCGAGATAGCGCCAGCGCACGGTGCCGAACCAGCCGGTCGCGTTGCCGAGCGTGATCCCGGCCGAGGCCACGATCCAGGGCGCGTTCGGGATGTAGTTGCCCGGCGCGTTGCCGAGCTGCGCCTGCGGAAATCCGGCAAGGGACTCGAACGTCGCCGCCTGGTCCGCGTCGAAACCTAGGAAGCGCGCGTGCGACAGCGCGAGGTCGGCGTCGAGCGTGAGCCACGGCCGCGGCTTGTAGTTGTTGGTGACCTCGATGCCGTAGCGCCGGCTCGACCGGCTCGCCTCGGTGTCGCCGGCGTCGCCGCTGAAGATCAGCTCGGAGGCCTGGTCGAGCACGAACAGGCTGATGGACGAGTCGAGGCCGGGGAGCGCCTTGGTGCGCACGCCGACCTCGGCGCCCTGAGTGCGCACCAGGAGCGGCGACGAGGCGAGCTTGGTGTCCGGGTCGGTCGGGCTCTCGGTGATGGTGACGCCGCGCGCATCGTTGCTGTGCATGCCCATGCCCCAGCCGACGAACAGCTCGGTCTTGTAGAACGGCCCCAGCACCATGGTGGCCTTCGGGCTGCCGATCGCGGCCCATTTGTGGCCGGAGTTGTTCGAGTCGAAGATCGAGTCGACGTTGATCGCATAGGCGTCGCCGCGCCAGCCGAAGGTGGTGCGCAGCCAGTCGGTCCAGTGCAGCGTGCCTTCGGCATAGAGCGCCGCGCTGCCCTCCTGCACCTTGTCGGTGCGGATGTTCGACAGGAAGCTGCGCCGGAACGTGTTGGTGAGCCCGACGTCAATGTCGTCGTAGCGCGTCTGCACCCCGATGGTGGTCTCGGTGGCGAAACCGGCGAGCGAGCCGTTGAACGTCCGCGAAGCGGCGCCGCCGGCGACGATGCGGTCATCGTGCTGGTGGAACTGGTCGCCCAGGATCGGGTCGTTGAGGAAGTAGGTGAAGTCGTTGAACAGGTCGAGCTCGCTCTTGATCAGGTAGGCGTTGGCCTTCCATGAGCCGAGATCGTCGCTGCGCGCGATGCGGGCCGAGAGCGAGAAGCGCTCGGTATTGCCGCCGTCGCTCGGGTCCTCGGCGTCGAAGCGGCCGAGCTGGCCGGAAGTCATCGCGCGCAACGGCACCTGGTCGGTCGAGTTCCATTTGTTGCTGTACGCCATGCCGGTGAGCGAAAAGCCGTCGGTCGCGGTGCCCTGGGTGTAGCGCGCGAGCCCGCTGAACTTGCGCATGTCGTCCGGATTGGTCCACGGACCGTTGTAGGCGCCGAACTCGCCGGCGATCAGCAGGTTGCCGGGGCCCAGCTTGGTCGACCCCATGCCGAACCAGCGCTGGTAGCCGAAGCTGCCGAGCGTCATCTGCGCCACGTTTTTGTCGATGCGGTCGATCAGGCCGATGTGCAGGTTGCCGGTGGACGCGAAATCGCCCTCGTCGGCGAAGTAGGGGCCCTTGCGGATGGCGAGCGAATTGACCGTCTCGGGCATCAGCCAGTTGAGGTCGGAGTAGCCCTGGCCGTGCCCGTGGGTGCGCATGTTGATCGGCATGTCGTCGACCCAGATGGCGAGATCGGTGCCGTGGTCGAGATTGTAGCCGCGCAGGAAATACTGGTTGGCTTTGCCTTCGCCGCTGTGCTGCGTGACGATGAGGCCGGGCGCCGCCTCGAGCAGCTCGCCCGGACGGGTCACGGGACGCGTGTTGAGCTCGGCGCCACTCACCGTCATCTGGCTGGCAAGCTG
>Ga0335084_10008238_pt1 | contig 10380 bp, 9 predicted proteins | sample Lox_Sample_44_FD_206721 | JGI IMG/M metagenome (GOLD analysis project Ga0335084, IMG submission 206721) | Soil microbial communities from Loxahatchee National Wildlife Refuge, Florida, United States - Lox_Sample_4.4 | ecosystem: Environmental > Terrestrial > Soil > Wetlands | place: USA: Florida... | reverse complement strand
CCGCGCTCGCCGAGCGCGGCGCGAGCACGAGCAGGGCGCCGAGCACCCCCCACGTGGCGGCGAGCGCCGCCAGGAAGCCGCGCTCGCGCGCGAACAGCTCGCGCGCGCTGCCGTGGCGGTACGCGTACAGCCACAGCGCCACGGCCACGGGCGCAGTGACCATGGACTCCTTGCACAGCATGCCGAGCGCGCAGCAGGCCACGGCGGTCACGCGCCACCCGCGCGACGCCGCGAGCAGGGTGCCGAGATAGCAGGTGCCCAGCAGCAGCTCCGTGCGCTGCGTGACGTAGTCGACCGACTCGGTGGCGAGCGGGTGCAGCATCCAGAGCAGCGCGCCCGCGAACGCGGCCCGCGGGCCGAGCGTCGCCCGCAGCAGGCCGAGCAGAAGCACGGCGTTCGCCAGGTGGAGCGCCACGTTCAGCGCGTGGTACGCGCGCACGTCGAGGCCGGCCGCCGCCCAGCACAGGGCCATGGACAGAGTCACCAGCGGCCGCCCGGAAAGCGAGCTCTGCGGCTCGAGCGAGAGCCAGTGCGACGGCGGCCAGAGCGCGCGCACGTGCGGGTTGTCGCGGATCGACCCGAGGTCATCGAGCACGAACGGCCCGCCGAGCGCGTTGGCGTACGCCGCCGCCCCGAGCAGCACCAGGGCGAGCGGCGCCCAGCGGATCAGAGTCTCGCGTCGACTCACGCGCGGCGAGTCTAGCCCGTGATCAGCTCGTGGGGGCGCGCCGGCGCGCGCCGGCCGCAGCGGCCCCGGCGAGCAAGGCCGCGAGCACCGCCGCCCACGGGCCCGGGAGCGCCGGGACCCCCGGCGCGTGCACGATCGGGGTCGAGGTCGGCTCGAGCGGATCGGTCCCGTAGCTGATCTCGACGGAGTCACTCACGCCGTCGCCGTCGCTGTCCGCCAGCAGCGGGTTGGTATGGTACGTGAGCACCTCTGCGCCGTCGCTGAGACCGTCGCCGTCCGTGTCCGCGAGGTTCGGGTTGGTGCCCAGGCCCGCTTCGGCCGGGTTGCTCAGCCCGTCACCGTCGGTGTCGGCGGGCTCCGTGGCCGGCAGCAGCCACGGCTCGACGCCCCGGGCCTCGGTGCCGGCCGCGAAGAACAGGCTCGTACCCACTTGCGACATCTGACTCGGCGACGACGAGCCGATCCCGGGCACGATGTCACGCACCTGCACGGTGCCGCCGCTCGTGCCGTCGGTGCGCCACAGCTCGTTGCCCGTGGTGCCGTCGTTCACGGCGAAGTAGAGCAGCCCGTTCGCTGCCTTGAGGATCAGCGGCGACGAGCTCGCGCCGCCGGGCGCGAAGTCTCTCACGAGCCCCGTGCCGGCGGCGGTGCCGTCGCTCTTCCACAGCTCGACGCCACTCACTCCGTCGTTCGCGGTGAAGAACAGCGTGCTGCCCAGCGCCGTGAGCTGGCTCGGTGCGCTGCCGGTCGGCCCGGCCTGGATGTCCTTCACCAGCACCGTGCCGGCCGCGCTGCCGTCGCTCTTCCACAGCTCGAAGCCGTTGTCGCCGTCGTCGGCCGAGAAGAACAGCACGCCGTTCACCAGCGCGAAGTTCTGCGGCGAGGAGCTGCCGCCCCCGTCGTTGATGTCCTTCACGAGCGCCGTGCCGCCCGAGCTGCCATCGCTGCGGTAGAGCTCGTCGCCGGTGACTCCGTCGTCGCCCGAGAACAAGAGCGCCCCGCCCACCACGGCGATCGAGGCGCCCATGGAGAAGCCGCTGCCGATGTCGGGGTTCAGGTCGACCACCATCGACGCGCTCGAGCCGTTGGTCTTGAACAGCTCGGCTCCCTGGTTCGGGTCCTGCACGCCCAGGAAGTAGAAGTTACTGCCGAGCACCACGCCCCTCGTGAACGGATTCACGGTCGAGATCTGACTCGTGCCGCCGCTCGTCCCGTCGCTCTTCCAGAGCGTGGAGCCGTTGCCGCTGTTGTCGTTGGCGGTGAACAGGAGCGTGTTGCCCAGGCTGCCGATCGGCACCGCGTTCGAGGCCGTCGCGCCCGAGGCGATGTTTTTCACCATCACCGTGCCGGCGCTGGTGCCGTTGCTCTTCCACAGCTCGGCGCCGTTGGTGCCGTCGTCGGCCTGGAAGAAGACCTGGCCGTTCAGCGGGAAGAGCGTGTTGGGGTTCGAGCCGACCGCACCCGGCCGGATGTCCTTCACGAGCGTGGTGCCGCCGGCGGTGCCGTCGCTCTTCCACAGCTCGGTGCCGTTCACGCCGTCGCTCGCGGCGAGATACGCGGTGCCGCCGAGGTCGACGATCGGCGTCGCGGCGACCGAGCTGCCCGTGCCGGTGGTGAGGTCCTTCACGAGCCCGGTGCCGCCGGGCGTGCCGTCGCTCGCCCACAGCTCGCGGCCGATCGCCTCGTCGGTCGCCGCGAAGTAGGCGACACCGAACTGTGACCCCACGAACGGTCCCGCGGACGAGCCCGTCGCCCCGGCGAAGATGTCGGCCAGGCGCACGGTGCCCGCGGACGTGCCGTCGCTCGACCACGGCTCGCTGCCCGACGTGCCGTCGTTGGCCGCGAAGAACAAGTGACTCCCGATCGCCGTGAAGCCCGAGCCCGCGGAGATCCCGCTCGCGGAGCCGGGGTTGATGTCCTTGATCATGGTCGTGCCGGCGGCCGTGCCATCGCTGCGCCATGGCTCGCGGCCCGAGGCGGTGGTCATGGCGGTGAAATACAAGACGCCGTTCAGCGCGACGTACAGCGTGGGGTTCGAGCTGGCCGAGCCCGCCATGATGTTCGCGACCAGCGACGAGGTCGTGCCGTCGGTCTTCCACAGCTCGACGCCGTTCACGCCGTCGTTCGCCGAGAAGAACACCGTGCTCCCCACGGGCATGAAGTTCGAGGGAGACGACGACGCGGAGCCCGAGGCGACGTCACTGATGCGCACCGTGCCGGCCGTCGTGCCGTCGCTCGTCCAGGGCTCGAAGCCCGACGTGCCGTCGTTGGCGGAGAAGTAGATCAGGTTGCCGACCGCGACCGGAATGAACAGCGGCATGGAGCTCGCGCTGCCCGGGTTGATGTCCTTCACGCGCACGGTCCCGGCGCCCGTGCCGTCGCTCGTCCACAGCTCGGTGCCGCTCGTGCCGTCGTTGGCCGAGAAGAACAGGGTGTTCCCGACCGCGATCAGGCCCAGCGGGCTCGAGTCACCCGGGCCCGGGTTGATGTCCTTCACGCGCGCCGTGCCCGCCGCCGTGCCGTCGCTCCTCCACAGCTCGCGGCCGCCGCTGGCGTCGATGCCCACGTAGTACGCCACGCCGTTCATGACCGTGAAGCGGCCTTCGACCGAGTCGGCCGGCCCCGGGTTGAAGTCCGCGATGCGCATCGTGCCGGCCGCGGTACCGTCGCTCCGCCACAGCTCGCGGCCGGTCGACGAGTCACTCGCGGTGAAGAGCAGCGTGCTGCCACTCAGTGCTGCCAGCGAGCCTGCGTTGTTCGTGCCAGCGACGCCGAGTCTCTTGACCCGGAACGTGCCGGCCGCGGAGCCGTCGGTGCGCCACAGCTCGTTCTCGGAGAACGGCGTGGCGATGAAGTACAGGAAGCCCTGGAAGCGGGTGACCTCGACCGGGTTGGAGCCGGCCTGCGACAGGGTCGCGTTGATGTCCTTCACGAGGTAGGGCTGGCCCTGGGCACGCGCGACGAGCGGCAGGGCGAGCGCGAGCAGGAGGCAGGAGCAGCAGCGGAGCAGCCTCGACATACGCCCGGGTATTGTCGCAGAGCAAAGCCCACGGGTGGGCTTTTTTTGAAAGGCCCGTTTTCGGAATCGAGAAGGAGACGAAAGGTGAGCGGGACCAAGCACATCGGGATCGTTGCGGTGAGCGCGGAAGGCGCGGCGCTGTGTTACCGGACGATCTGCGCAGAAGGCGCCGCCGTGCTCGGGCCGCACGACCACCCCGAGGTCAGCGTTCACACGTTCCCGCTCGCGCGCTACATGGCGCTGATCGCGCGCGACCGGTGGGACGAGGCCGGGGAGCTCTTGCTCGAGTCGGCCGGGATCCTGGTCCGGGGCGGCGCGGAGCTGCTCGTCTGCCCCGACAACACGCTGCACCAGGCGCTCGACCGGGTGCGCGAGCGCGCGCCGGCGCCCTGGCTGCACATCGCGGAAGAGGTCGCGGCCGCGGCCCGCGCGCGCGGGCTCCGGCGCCTGGGCGTGCTCGGCACGCGCCATCTCATGGAAGGTGCGGTCTACCGCGAGAAGCTCGCTGCACACGGCATCGCGTGCGAGATCCCCGAGCCGGCCGAGCGAGCGCGCGCCAACGCGGTGATCTTCGACGAGCTGGTGTGCGGGCGCTTCGACGCGGGCTCGCGCCGCTACTTCTGCGAGCTGATCGAGTCACTCGGCCAGCGCGGCTGCGACGCGGTGGTGCTGGGCTGCACGGAGATTCCGCTGCTGGTCTCCGACGCCGACTCCTCCCTGCCCGTGCTGGACTCGACGCGCATCCTGGCACGGGCGGCGCTGCGGGAGGCCCTGGGGCAGGACTGACGCAACTTTCTCCAAGTTTCGCGGCCGACTCCTTCCTAGGTTCTCGCGCGAAGGAGGAACCCCCATGGCATCGATCCGCAGGGAAGCTCGCATCAAGACCCAGCCCGAGGCCGCGTGGGCGGCGCTGCGCGACGTGGGCGCGCTGCACACGCGCTTGGCGCGCGGCTTCGTGAGCGACACGCGGCTCGAAGCGGGTGCGCGCATCGTGACCTTCGCCAACGGCATGGTCGTGCGCGAGCTGATCGTCGACGTCGACGAGTCGGCGCGGCGCGTGGCGTGGTCGGCGCGCACGGACGGGCTCAGTCACCACAGCGCGTCGGCGCAGGTGCTTCCCGACGGCCCGTCGGCCTGCCGCTTCGTCTGGATCGCCGACCTCTTGCCCGACGAGGCGGCGCCCGTGATCGCGGCCATGATCGACCAAGGCATGGCCGCCATCCAGGAGACACTCGAGAAGGACGCGAGCTGAGGCGCGCTGGCGCGCACGCTTGTGATCGATCGCACGCCGCGCTCGTGAAGCGCATCACGCCGTGCGCGTGGCTCCGGTCACGCGCCGTCCGGCGCTGGGCGCCGATGCGGGCAGGCGATGCGAAAGCTCGTCCTCCCGATCGTGGTCGCGGTGATCCTCGTTCCCGGTGCGGCGCTCGCGCAGCTGCGCACCGTGGCGCTCGCGTTCAAGCCGCCGGTCGATTCCCGCGTGGTCGGCTTCCACGTGTATCTCGCGGCGGCCTCGCGCGCCTATGCGGACTTCCGGGACGACATCAACTTCGTGCCGCCGGTCGACGCGAGCGGAGTCGCGACCTGGGCGTTGGCGGGCATCGAGGAGTTCTCCGACGTCTACGTGTCCCTGAAGTCGTACGACGCCTCGGGCACGGAGTCCGCATTCTCGAACGAGGTCCGCGTGGTGGCCGAGGTGCCGCCGGCAGCGCCGCCGCCGGTGCAGCACGAGTGCGAGGCGGACGCCGACTGCGCAGCGCCCGCCGACGCCTGCGCGGGTCCGCGCCACTGCGTCGCGTACACGTGTCAGGCGGGCTCGGCGCTCCCCGACGAGACGGCCTGCGACGACGGGAACGCGAGCACGCCCTACGACGTGTGTCGCGGCGGCAAGTGCAGCGGCTTCGCCTGCGGCAGCGACGCGCAGTGCTCCGACGGCCAGGCCTGCGACGGCGCCGAGCGCTGCAGCGGCAACGTGTGCGTGTCGGGCGCGGCGCTGCAGTGTCCGCTCGACTCCGGTCCCTGCTACGACTCGTTCTGTGACCTCTCGGCGGGCTGCGTGGTGCAGCTCCACCCCGACGGCTCGTCGTGTGTCACCTCGAGCTCGGGCAGCGCCGGCACCTGCTCGGCGGGCGTGTGCCAGCAGACATACTCGCGCAAGCGCTGGAAGCACCGCGACCGCTGACCCGGCTCAGCCAGGGGCGACGAGCTGTGGATGCGCGTGCCACTCGTGGGCGATCCGGCGCATCAGCAAGGCGCAGTCGAACTGCACGCTTCCCGGCGGAAAGCGCGTCTGGTCGCCGAAGAACGTCGACTCGACCCCGGTCACTTCGAGCGGCTCGACCGCCCAGCCGAAGCTGCGCAGCTCGAGGCCGTCGTAGACGCCGGCGCGCCGGGTGGCCGAGTAGCCCAGCGACCCGCCTGCGAAGAAGCGCGAGGCCTCGTCGAGTGAGCCGAAGACCGAGCTCGCGGGCAGCGCCCCCGCCACCCGGGCCTCGACCCGGACCCGGGTCAGTCCGTCCGCGCTCTGCAGCGCGACCGAGAGCCGCTCGTCCGACTCTTCGACCCGGAACTCGGCGGGATGGTGCTCGCCCGGAAAGATGCGCCCGCCCACGGCGACGTTGAAGCGCGAGGAAGTGTCTCGTCGGGGGATGTACACGCCCTCGCGAACGGCCCCGTCGGCGTCCCATTCGACCGCGACGCGGTGGGCCGCATTCTCGGAGCGCAGACCGAACGCGCGCGGCACGAATCGCGGGCGCACCTCGCAAAGCCGGATCAGACACACCCCGGCGATCGCCGAGCCCCGCACCAGCTTGGGCCGGAACGGTGCGGGGAGGAGCGGGCGCAGCGCGGCGGGTGTGACCCGAAAGTTCACCAGGATTCGCCGATCGATCACGCCGCGGATCGCTGGAAGGCGGAGCATCTCGAGTCAGCGTACCCTCCCGGCCCGTGCAGCGCCCCAGTCTTTTTCGCCGCCGCCCGATCTGGCTGCCCACGCTGTGGGGCTGGCTCCTGTTGTTTCTCATCTGTGCGGGAGTCGGGGTCGTTGCGCTGCGTGAGGTCTATCCCTTCCTGGCGGTGACTCACCGGGCCGATGCGCACCTGCTCGTGGTCGAGGGCTGGATGCCGGCCGACCAGCTCGATCAAGCGCTCGAGATCTGGCGCGCCGGCGGCTACGCGCACGTGATCACCACGGGCGGGCCGATCACCGAGTTCGAGCCCGAGCCGCGCTCCTACGCCGACCGCGCCCGCAGCTACCTCGTGAGTCACGGCATGCCGGCCGACGTCGTGGTCGCGGTCTCCGCCCCGGCGTCCGCGCAGGAGCGCTCGTTCCTGAACGCGGTCATGCTGCGCGAGTGGCTCGCGCACTCCGAGCTGCGCTCCGACGCCCTGGACGTGGTCTCCTCGGGCGTGCACTGCCGGCGCTCCTGGCTCGTGCACCGGATGGCGTTCGGGCCGCAGGTCCGCGTAGGGATCATCGCGACCCGGCCGCGCGGCTACGACCCCGACGCCTGGTGGCGCACCAGCCTGGGCGCCAAGGACGTGCTCTCCGAGGCGATCAGCTGGACCTGGACCGAGCTGTTCTTCCACCCCGGGCCGCCCGGCTCGAGCGGCGAGAAGTGGGGCGAGGGCTACTGACTCACTCCGGGCGCGTGCCCGCGATCATGTAGCGCCAGAAGCGGCGCGGCTCGCCGAACTTGAAGTTGCCGCCGGCCTTGTGCTGGACCGAGACGTTGTCCCAGACCAGCACGTCGTGGGAGCTCCAGTCGTGCTCGCACTTGGGGCCGCGCGACTCGGCGTGGTCCTGGAGCTCGCGCAGGAGCGCGCGGCCCTCGGCCACCGGCAGGCCCTCGACGTGCTTGGCGCGGTCGAGGTCGACGAACAGCGAGCGCGTGCGCGCCAGCGGGTGCGTGCGCACCAGCGGATGGGTCACTTCGACCAGCACGTCGGCCGGGCCGCGCGCGGCGCGCCGCGGCGGGAACGCGTCTTCGTTGTTGTGGTGGTACACCGCGCGCAGGGTCTCGATGCGCCGGCGCGTGGCCGGGTCGAGTGACTCGAGCGCCGCCCGCATGTCGATGAAGCAGGTGGGTCCGCCGCCGCTGGGCGGCAGCGCTCGTGCGTGCAGCACCGTCGCAGCGGCGGGCTCCTCGGTGTAGGTGTCGTCGACGTGCCAGGTCTCGAACAGGCCCGGCCGGCGGTCGTCGAGCCCGCCTGTTGCGGTGCCCGCGCGCCGCGCGCGCTCTTCGTCGGGGATCACGTAGCCGGAGTCGATCACCTGCCGGCGCTCGGCGTAGCGCAACGTGCCGCCGTCGCGTGTGCGCCCGACGGGGTCCTTGATCGCGCCGAACAAGCGCGCGACCGCCTGCAGCTCGTCGTCGGCGAGCGGGCGCTCCATGCAGAGCCGCACGACGGCGCGGCGCGCGAGCAGCGCGCGCAGAGCCTGGGCCGTGCTCGCGCCGTCGCCGGGACCAACGCCCGTCACCGAGGTCACTGCGAAGCCCGCGGGCTCCTGCATGTCCATGGGGCCGTGGTGTACCTTGCGGCCATGCAACGACGCAAGCTGGGCAGGTCCGGACTCACTGTTTCGTCACAGGGTCTGGGCTGCATGGGCATGTCCGAGTTCTACGGCGCCACCGACGACGCCGAGTCGCTCGCCACGATCGACCGCGCGCTCGAGCTCGGCATCGACTTCCTCGACACGGCCGACGTGTACGGCCCGTACAAGAACGAGGAGCTGCTCGGCCGCGCTCTCAGGGGGAGGCGCGGGCGCGTCGTGCTGGCGACCAAGTTCGGCATCGTACGCGACCCGAAGAACCCGCAGGCGCGCGGCGTCAGCGGCCGGCCCGAGTACGTGCGCCAGGCGTGTGACGCGAGCCTGCGCCGGCTGGGCGTCGACCACATCGACCTGTACTACCAGCACCGCGTCGACCCGTCGCTGCCGATCGAAGACACCATCGGTGCCATGTCCGACCTCGTCAGGCAGGGCAAAGTGCGCCACCTGGGCCTCTCCGAAGCCGGCGTCGAGACACTGCGCCGCGCTTGCGCGGTCCACCCGATCGCCGCGCTGCAGACCGAGTACTCGCTGTGGAGCCGCGATCCCGAGGACGCGATCCTCGGCGCCTGCCGGGAGCTCGGCATCGGCTTCGTGGCCTACAGCCCGCTCGGACGCGGCTTCCTCACCGGCCAGATCCAGCGCTTCGAGGACTTCGCCCAGGACGACTACCGGCGCTTCTCGCCGCGCTTCCAGGGCGCGAACTTCGCCAAGAACCTGGAGCTGGTGAAGCGCGTCGAGTCACTCGCGCGCGAGAAGGGCTGCACGGCCGGCCAGCTGGCGCTGGCCTGGGTGATGGCGCAGGGCGACGACGTGGTGCCCATTCCGGGCACCAAGCGCCGCAAGTATCTCGAGGAGAACGCTGCCGCGTCCGACGTCGCGCTCGGCCCGAAGGACCTGGCGAAGCTCGACGAGGTCGCGCCGCGCGGCAGCGCGGCCGGCGAGCGCTACCCCGCCGCCATGATGGGCTCGGTCGGCCGCTGACTCAGCCGTCGGCCTCGGGCGTGACCGTGAGCGACGAGCGCTCGCGCCCGCGCACCAGCTCGAAGCGCACCGGCACGCCGATCCGCGTCTCGCCGAGCAACGCGATCAGCGCATCGACCGAAGCGGTGGGCTTGCCGTCCAGGGTGAGCAGCCAGTCACCCACCCGCAGGCCCGCCTTCGCCGAGGGGCTGCGTTCCGTGACTTGCAGGACCTCGACCACCGACGGGCGGTCGAGCCCCAGGAGCCGCGCCATGCGCGGGTCGATCGGCCGCGTGCGGCCCGCCAGCCCGATGCGCGCGCGCCGCACGAGCCCGTGCTGCAGGAGCTGCGCGACCACGTAGTCGGCCGTGCTGGCCGGGATCGCGAAGCCGATGCCCTGCGCGTAGGCGATGATCGCCGTGTTCACCCCGATCACGGCCCCCGTCGAGTCGAGCAGCGGGCCGCCCGAGTTGCCCGGGTTGAGCGGCGCGGTGTGCTGGATGACGCTGTCGATCAGCCGCCCGTGCGTGCCGCGCAGCGAGCGGCCGGTCGCGCTCACGATGCCGGAAGTCACGCTGGACTCGAAGCCGAGGGGATTGCCGATCGCCACCACGAGCTGGCCGGCGCGCGGGGCGCGGCCGGTCTCGAGCCGCGCGAACGGCAGCGAGTGGCCTTCGACCTGCACGAGCGCCAGGTCGGTCGCCGGGTCGCGGCCGACCAGCCGCGCCTTCAGCGCCCGGCCGTCGGGCAGGCCGGCCTCGTAGTCCGAGCCGGCGGCCACCACGTGGTCGTTGGTCAGCGCGTAGCCGTCGGGCGTGATCAGCACGCCCGAGCCGTGGCCGCCGCCGCCCGTGCGCACGCCGATCACGGCGGGCGCGACGGCGTCGACCACGTCGATCACCGCGCGCGAGTAGGCATCCAGGAGGTCGCGGTCGAGGACGGGGGGCGTCTGGGGGGACGTCATGATCGCGAAAACATGAGACCGGATGGCGCAGCGGCAAGTAAGCTCGGCTCATGCCGGCGATCCCCTGTCTCCGATACCACGACGCGGCCGCCGCCATCGAATGGCTGTGTCGGGCGTTCGGCTTCGACCGGCACCTGGTCGTGCCGGGCCCGTCTGGCGGCATCGCGCACGCCGAGCTCACGCACGGCGACGCCATG
>Ga0335084_10008237_pt1 | contig 10381 bp, 9 predicted proteins | sample Lox_Sample_44_FD_206721 | JGI IMG/M metagenome (GOLD analysis project Ga0335084, IMG submission 206721) | Soil microbial communities from Loxahatchee National Wildlife Refuge, Florida, United States - Lox_Sample_4.4 | ecosystem: Environmental > Terrestrial > Soil > Wetlands | place: USA: Florida... | reverse complement strand
AGCTCCGGGCGGTGGCCGTGCGGCCGCAGCATCGCCAGATTGCGATTGCCGGCCAGAAACTCGATGGCGCGGTACTGGAACGACTGGAAGCCGGAGGATTCGCCGAGCATGCTGCGAAACTCGGTGTATTCGCTCGGCGTCATCGTGCGCAGCACGTCCCAGGCATTGTTGAGCTGCTCGAAGATGCGCGCCACGCGCGTCAGCATCTTGAAGGCCGGCTGCAGCTCGTCGTCGTGGACCGCTTTGGTCGCCGCCTTGATCTCGTGGATGGCGAGCTTCATCCAGAGTTCGGAGGTCTGGTGCTGGATGATGAAGAGCAACTCGTCATGCGCGCCCGAACGCGGCGACTGCGCGTTAAGCAGGCGATCGAGATTGAGATAGTCGCCATAGGACATCTTCGCGCTGAAATTCATCTGCGCCCCCTCGGCCGAGGGATCATAGGGAGCGCGCGTCATGTCACGAGTTCCTTCCTGCGGTAGTCGTCCCTGTCCCAGCGACGGTTGTTGATCACGTCGTCCATGATCTCGACCGCACGGTGCAAATCCTCCTCGCCGAGATAGAGCGGCGTGAAGCCGAAGCGCAGCGCATCGGGCGCGCGGAAATCGCCGATCACGCCGCGATCGATCATCGCGCGCATGATGGCGTAGCCGTCCGGATGCCGGAACGAAACCTGGCTGCCGCGCTGTTCGGGCGGCCGTGGGGAGGCGAGGACGAGCTGCGGGCAGCGCCGCTCGACCTCGCGGATGAAGAACTCCGAGAGCGCGATGGAGGCGTTCCGCACTTCCTGCAGCGACACGCCCTCCCAGACATCCAGCGCGGCATCGAGGGCGGCAAGCGCCATGATCGGCGGCGTGCCGACCCGCATCCGCTCGATGCCGGAGCCTGGCCGATAATCGAGATCGAAGGCGAAAGGCGCCTCGTGCCCCATCCAGCCCGACAGCGCCGGCGGCGCGACACCGGCGTGGCGAGGCGCGACATAGATGAACGCCGGCGCGCCGGGCCCGCCGTTCAGATATTTGTAGCTGCAGCCGACGGCAAAATCCGCGCCGGCCGCCGCGACGTCGACCGGCAGCGCACCGGCCGAATGGGCGAGGTCCCAGACCGTCAGCGCACCCGCCTCGTGGGCCTTGCGGGTCAAAGCCGTCATGTCGTGCAGCCGCCCGGTGCGGTAGTCCACCTCGGTGAGCATCAGCACCGCGACGGTCTCGTCGATGGCGCCCTCGACCGCTTCGGGATCGAGCACCTTCAGTTCCAGCGCGCCGCCAAGGCTGCGGATCAGCCCCTGCGCGATATAGAGGTCGGACGGAAAATTGCCGTTGTCGCTGAGGATGACGCGGCGACCGGGATTGAGCGCGATTGCGGCTGCCAGCGCCTGATAGACCTTGATCGAAAGGGTGTCGCCCATGACAACCGTCCCCGGCGGCGCGCCGATCAGCGCGCCGACGCGATCGCCGACGCGGCGGGGCATCGTCATCCAGCCGGCGCTGTTCCAACCGCGGATCAACTCTTTGCCCCATTCGGCCCCGATCATGTGCGCGACCCGCGCCGACACCGCAGCCGGTAGCGCGCCGAGCGAATTACCGTCGAGATAGATCACGCCATCGGGAAGATCGAACAGCGCCCGCGTCCTGGAAAAATCCGTCATGAGCTCATCTGTAACGTGGCCAACATCATGCTAGAATATCCCGAACGCCACTGTCGATGTGGAGTTTTCCCGATGCGGGCCTTCCTCCTGCTGATCGCATTTTGGACCAGCCTCTCCATGCTCGCCTTCCCGGCGCGGGCCCTGGCCGACGATGACGTCGCGGGCGCGCAAGGCGTGATCCGCGCCCAGGAACAGGCTTTTGGCCGCGACGATGCCGCCTCCGCCTATTCCTATGCCGCGCCGGCGCTTCACGAGATCTTTCCCAACCCCGAGATCTTCATGACCATGGTCCAGCGCGGCTACGGCCCGGTCTATCGCCACAAGAGCTTCGAGTTTGGCGAGGCCAAGGCCGACGGCGGCGTCATCGCACAGCGCGTCCACATCATCGATGCCAATGGCGAGGCCTGGGAGGCACTCTACACGCTGCAGGCGCAGCCGGACGGCAGCCTCAAGATCACCGGCTGTTCGCTGTTGAAGGCCGGACAGGCGGTTTGATCCACTCTCAGGCCGTCGCGAGCTGCCCGCGCCCGCGAAACAGCAGCGTCGTCACGATCGCAAGGTTGAGTGCATTCCAGGCGAGCCCATTGGCGAAGGCGGCCGCGTAGGAGCCTGTGGCATCAAAAATCACACCCGAGATCCAGCCGCCGAAGGACATGCCGAACACCGAGGCGAAAATGACGATGCCGACACGGGTCGCGGCCTCGCGCGCCGGCATCGACTCGCGCACGATGATGGCATAGCTCGGCACGATGCCGCCCTGGAACAGCCCGAACATCGCCGAGATCAGATAGAGCGAGGTGAGGCCGTCGAAGAACAGATAGAACAGCAGCGCAAAGCCCTGCGCCAGCGATCCCACCAGCAGCGTGCGCATGCCGCCGATCCGGTCCGCGAGAAATCCGGAGCCGATCCGGCTCACGACACCGAACCCCATCATCAGCGACAGCATCTCGGCGCCGCGCGCCACGCCATAGCCGAGGTCGCCGCAATAGGCGACGATATGCACCTGCGGCATCGACATCGCCACACAGCAGGAAATGCTGGCGATGCAGAGCAGCACCGTCAGCGCATTGGTCGAGAGCTGCAAGTCGACCCGCGGCGGCGGCGCGCTGGAGTGATCGCGCACCTGCTCGTTGCCGATCTTCGCCCGCAGCACGAGCAGCAGACCCGTCATGGCGATTGCGCAAAAAATGCCGATGGCGACATGGGTCGCGCGCCAGCCGATCGCCTCCATGCCCCAATTGACCAGCGGCGGCCACACCGTGCCGGCGACGTAATTGCCGCTGGCGACGATGGTCACGGCGAGCCCGCGATAGCGCTCGAACCAGTGCGAGGCCTCCGCCATCAGCGGCGCGAAGGTCGCCGAGGTGCCGAGTCCGATCAGGAGGTACACGGCTGTGAACTGCCAGAGCGTGTGCGACAGCCCGGCCAGCACAAAGGCAAGGCCGAGAATCGCGATGCTCACGGCCATGGCCGGCACAATTCCGAAACGGTCGGTGATCTTGCCCGTTGCGACGCCGCCGGCGCCGAAACCGAGCATGCACAGCGTGAAGGCGAGCGATGCGGCACCGCGGGTCACGGCAAATTCGCTCTGCACCACCGGCATCGCGACCACGACCGACCACATGCCGACGCCGCCGATCGAGCCGATCAGCAAGGCAAGCACGAGCCTGACCCAGGCCTGACCCGAGTCAGGCGCGAAGGCCGGTGTATGCGGGGATCTTTCGGAAGGAGCGTGCACAGTGGCAGCAGAATCCGCCGCGATCTGCTCAAGGTCAAGCCATGATGCTGCGATATTGGGCATGCAGATCCGGCAGGGCATGTCGCGCCGATCCAGAAGGAACGTCGTTTCAGGAGGATCGGACCGAACATTGGGACTCGCGGAGGAGTCCAGCACCGATCAAAAAGCGCCAGATCCCGACTTGGCGACATCAGTGATTCTGCGTTACAAAAATACCCCGATGGGGTAACAGGCCTGCGCGTTCGATGTTCGTGCGATTGATCAGATCAAGACGGCTGATGGCGGGGTGGATCGCGGCTGCGATCTACCTGCTGTGCGTCGTCGCGCCGCCGGTGGCGCTCGCACTTGGCAGTGGCCCGGCGCCGTGCCTCGCCGAGGACGTGCTGCCCGCTGCGATGCCTATGCATGCCGATGGCCATGATCATGGGTCGATGCAGGCGCACCATCATCTCGCCGATGAAGGTGCACCGGCCGGGCACCATCACGACGGCAAGGGCCTGCCCGGTCCCTGCTGTGTCATGTTGTGCGCTGTCGCGATCCCGGCCAGTCTTCCGACCATCGCCGAGCCGCTGCGGCCGGCCGTGTTGCGGCTTGCCAAGGCTGACCAGGCGCTGACCGGCCGAACGCCGCCCCTGCTCTATCGTCCCCCGATTGCCTGACCTGACAGAGCGTCGCTGAACCGCGTGCAGCTTTGCTGCGCGGTCGGCCGTTTTTCGTCAACCGTCAGAATCGGGAATCATCCATGTTTGCGCAATTCGGGGCGAGCTTCGCCGCCGTTTGTTCGGCGTGCGAACGCCATTGCCGTCGTCGTCTTTTGACCGCAGCCACGCTCGCGCTGGCGGCCGCTGCCCTTGCGGGATGCCTGCCGGCAACCGTGCCGGTGAGCGGCGCCGATCCGGCGGATCCCGCGGCCAGAACAGCTCATGTCGACTATCGATCGACGATCGCGCCCTACACGAGCTTGCGTCCGACCGCGCCCGCGCCATGGCGCGACCGCAACAACAATGTTGCACCCTCACCCAAATCGGATCGCTAGGAGCGGGCGATGCGAAACCATTGTTCAAGGGCACCTCACATCCCTCTCCTGCTCGCCCTGGCGCTCGGCCTGTCGGGCTGCGCGTCGTTCTCCGACGACGGCGGCCTGACGGTCGTCTCCGGGGTAGCCGGCAAGACGATCAGGAAGGACGTCGCCTTCCTGCGCACCGCCGACCAGGCCGAGCACGCGAGCGGTGTTGTCGCGCGGCTCCTGTCGCATCCCTTGACCGCCGATTCCGCGGTCCAGGTCGCGCTCCTCAACAACAAGGGCCTGCAGGCCTCCTATAATGAGCTGGCACTGGCCGAGACCGAGCTGGTTCAGGACAGCCTGCCGCCGAATCCGACCTTCTCGCTCTCGCGCATCGCGGGCGATGGCGCGAGCGAAGTCGAGCGCCAGGTGGTCGGCGATATTCTGGGCCTTGCGACCCTTCCGTTCCGTTCGGACATCGCGCGCGACCGCTTTGGAGCCACACAGCTGAAGGCGGCGCTGGCGACACTCAGGCTCGCCGCCGGGGTCCGCCGCGCCTATTTTCGCAGTGTCGCGGCGAGCGAGTTCGCCACGCTTCTCACCGACGCGAAATCGACGGCTGAGGCGACCGCACGGCTTGCTACAAAACTCGGCGAGACCGGATCGCTGAACAGGCTCGACCAGGCCCGCGAGCAGGTATTTTACGCGGAAACGTCGGTTGACCTCGCCGCCGCGCGCCAGGCCGCGTCCAGCGCGCGCGAACGGCTCGCGCAGCTGCTGGGCCTTTGGGGCAGCGATCTCGGCTTCCGCATTCCCGACACGCTTCCGACGCTGCCGCGCCGGCCGCAATCCCTGCCCGCGATCGAGCGCGATGCCGTTACCCATCGCCTCGATCTGCAGATCGCCCGCATCGAGCTTGCGGCCCTCGCCAAGGGGCTGAACCTCACCGAGGCGACGCGCTTCGTCACGATGCTCGACATTGCCGGGATCGACCGAAAAACCAGCGATCCGGATGTGCCGCCGTTCAGGGAACGCGGCGTCGACGTCACCTTTCAGATTCCAATCTTCGACGGCGGCGAGGTGCGCGTGCGACAGGCTGTCGAAACCTACAACCTGGCCTTCAACCGGCTTACCGAAAAAGCGGTCAACGTCCGGTCCGAAGCGCGCGATGCCTATCTTTCTTACAGATCGACCTACGACATCGCCATCCACTACCAGCGCGAGGTGTTGCCGCTGCGCAAGATCATCAGCGAGGAAATGCAGCTGCGCTATTCGAGCATGCAGGTCGACGTCTTCGCGCTGCTGACAGAAGCGCGCCAGCGGCTCGCCTCGCTGCGTGCCGCCCTCGACGCCAAACGCGAGTTCTGGCTCGCGCAATCGGAACTGCAGGCGGCCGTCAATGGCGGCGCCGATGAAGGCGGTGGGCGAAGCGACACGCCGATGACCGCGAATGCCACGTCCCCAGGCAGCGATCACTGAAGGAGAGACGAGATGTTTTCACGCAGACAGCTTCTTGGCTCCGCGGCGCTGGTCGGCGCCAGTGCCGTGAGCGGCCGCGTTCAGGCGGCTGCGATTCCCGAAGCGCCGACGATGAACAGCGCGGCCATGCAGCCGCCACTGCGTCCGGCGAGCGGTCCCGACTACCGGCCCGTGGTCACGCTTAACGGATGGTCGCTGCCGTGGCGCATGAACGGTGACTGGAAGGAGTTTCATCTCGTGGCCGAACCGGTGGTGCGCGAGTTCGCCGACGGCATGAAGGCGAACCTGTGGGGCTATAACGGTCAGTCGCCCGGCCCGACCATCGAGGCGGTCGAAGGCGACAAGGTCCGCATCTTCGTCACCAACCGCCTGCCCGAACACACCACCGTGCACTGGCACGGCATGATCCTGCCGAACGGCATGGACGGCGTCGGCGGGCTCACGCAAGCCCACATCAAGCCCGGCAAGACGTTTGTCTACGAGTTCGAGCTGAAGAAGAGCGGCACATTCATGTACCATCCGCATTCCGACGAAATGGTGCAGATGGCGATGGGCATGATGGGCATGTTCATCGTGCACCCGCGCGATGGTGCGTTCCGCCCGGTCGACCGCGACTTCGTCTTCATCATGAGCAGCTATCGCATCGATCCCGGGACCTTTTTGCCGCGGGTCAACGAGATGACCGACTTCAACATGTGGACATGGAATGCGCGGGTGTTTCCCGGCATCGATCCGCTGCCGGTACGGCTCGGCGACAGGGTGCGCGTGCGCATCGGCAACCTCACCATGACCAACCATCCGATCCACCTGCACGGTTTCAGCTTCAACGTGACCTGCACCGACGGCGGCTGGATTCCGGAGAGTGCGCAGATCCCCGAGACCACCACAGAGGTTCCGGTCGGCGCCATCAGGGCTTTCGACGTCACAGCCGACGCGCCCGGCGACTGGGCTTTCCATTGCCACAAGTCGCATCACACCATGAACGCGATGGGTCACGAGATGCGCAACTTCATCGGCGTGTCGCGCAACGACCTCGCGAAGGCCGTGGGCAAGCTCGCCCCCGACGCGATGGTGATGGGCTCGACCGGGATGGCGATGGGCAGCATGGAGATGCCGGCCCCCGACAACACCCTGCCGATGATGACCGGCGACGGCCCGTTCGGGCCGCTGGAAATGGGCGGCATGTTCACCGTGATGAAGGTGCGCAAGGACCTCGCGCGCGACGACTATCGCGATCCCCCTCCTTACGACCACCCGCCGGGCACGGTCGCCTACGAGGTCGACGCGCCGGCAGCCGAGCCGGCGCGTCAGCAGCCGCCCGCGCCGACCACGCCACCGAAGCGCGATGGACGCGGCCAGTCCATGAAAGGAATGAAGATGTGAGCCGACGCCCAAGCTTTCGTCAAAGAGTCAAAAACCGGAGAAACCAATGAAGAAGAACATCGCATCGCTGGGCATCCTGGCCGTGGCTGTATTCGCCCCTGCGACGCTGCCTGCGTTCGGCCACGAAGGCCACCATCACGATTCGTTTTCGGCCGGCGAGCCCGGCGATGCCGGCAAGCCCTCGCGCACGATCGAGATCGAGATGAGCGAGATGAAGTTCTCGCCGCCACGGATCGAGGTGAAGCGCGGCGAGCAGATCCGCTTCGTCATCCGCAATGAAGGTACGGAGGATCACGAATTCCTGCTGGCGACCACCAGGGAGAACCTCGCGCATGCCGAGGTGATGAAAAAGCACCCGCATATGGAACACGACGATCCGAACGGGGTGCGGCTGTCCCCGTACACATCGGCCGAGTTGGTCTGGAAATTCACCAAGGCCGGCACCTTCGAATACGCCTGCCTCATTCCCGGACATCGCGACTTCGGCATGCTCGGCCATGTCGTCGTGAAGTGAGTAACAAGAAGGAGAAGTCGATGAAGAAGCTGACACTGGCACTCGCCGCCGCAATCCTGACCATCGCGACCGCCGCTGCTGCGGCGGACGCCATCACCGGCGAGGTCAAGAAGATCGACGAAGGCGCCGGCAAGATCACCTTGAAGCATGGTGCGGCCAAGAGCCTCGGCATGGATGAGGGCATGACCATGGTCTATCGCGTCAAGGATCCGGCGATGCTGAAGCAGGTCAAGGTCGGCGACCAGGTCACCTTCGAGGCCGAGGAAGCCGCGTCGGGCTATACGGTGACCAAGCTGCAGAAGAGCAAATAGCGATGGCGCGCTCGAGGAGGCCGGCCGGTCACGCCGTCTCCTCCGGCGGCTTGATGTGCCGGAAGGCAAACAGCAGCGCGACGTCGTAGGCAATCTTCAGGGTTCCACAGAGGATCAACGGCAGTCCCGGCACTGCCGTTGTGAGCAGCACGCCCGCAATGGCGGGACTGATCGCCGATGCCAGGCTGCGCGGCACCGCCGTGACGCTAGCGGCTGCCGGCCGCTCCGCCGGCGTCACCACGGCCATCACATAGGATGTGCGGGTCGGCACGTCCATCTGCGACAACGCCGCGCGCAGCGACAGCAGCGCGAGCACGACATAAGGGTTGGGCGCGACGGCCGCCAAAATGAGAAAGACACTCGAGGGGATATGCGTGAAGACCATCGTGTTGACGAGGCCGATGTGCCGGGCGAGCCACGCCGCGACCGGATAGGAAAATGCGCTGAGCGTGCTCGCCCAGAAGAAGAACAGGCCGGCCGCGGACAGCGACAGATCGAAGCGCTGGATCAGCCATAGCACCAGCAGCGACTGCGCGACGAAACCGCCGGCAAAGGCGTCGACGGAAAACAGCGCGGCCAGCTTGTAGACCGTTCCACGGGACGGGCCGAGCGGCGCGTGATGCTGTTCCTCGGCCCGCGCATAAGGCAGCCGTTGATAGAGCGCCGCGCTGAGCAGCCCAAGGGCGGCGTAAGCGTAGAACATCAGGCGCAGCGCCCCGAGCGTCGTCAGCCCCGCGGCGACGAGCAGGTCGGGCAAGGATGAGGCCAGCGCCCCTGCGGCCGTCGAAAGCGCGCCGATCAGGCTGTAGCGCGCGAACACGCGCGTACGCTCCTTGTCCGCGGCACCCCGCGCCAGCATCGCGTGCTCGAGCGGCACCAGCACGCCGAGATCGCCGGCGGACGGATTGATCGTGCCGATGAAGGCCACCAGCGCGATCACGGCCAGATGCCAGACATTTGGAAATGCGATCCCGGTCGCCGTCATCAGAACGGCGCCAAGAAGCATCAGGTTTCGCAGGTCATGGCGCGGTGCAATCATGCCGACGGCCAGGGTCAGGACCGCCGTGCCGAGCAATGACGCGGTGGCCACGATGCCGACCGCCGCCGCATCATGGCCGAGCGCCGTCAGGTAGGCCGGTAGGATGATGACCGCAAAGCCGTCGCCAAAACCGCGCAAGGCGCGGGCGGCATAAAGCCGGTTGGTCAGAGGCGTCGCGATCGCCGTCGGTTTCAAGTCCATGCGCAATCCCTCGATCGCTCGAGCCTGCGCAGAGCTTGGACGGCGGGCCGCCTTCAAGGGGAGTCTGCATGTCCCCGCTACCTCAAGGCTAGGTCCGGAACGGCCCACGGGCAAGCCCCGTGTCGGCGCGTTTTTCGCGCCCGATTAACCGTTTACTAACCATACACCGGGCAAAAATTGCCGAGTGAAGTTGAGTGTCGTCGGTCGCGGATAGCGGGGGGAGCTTCCCGTGGACGCCAGCGCGGTGCCTCAGTTTCGAAGCGGTGGTCCTGTGGCCGCCGTGCAGACGTTTGGCGCGCGTGAGCGGCACAGCCGGGGGGAAGCGGCAACCATGGTCGACGTCACGGCGGGTCAGGGCGCGGGCGCCCTCGGCGGTTCTCTTCCAAAACTCAGCGACATCGGCAACCTGATCAAGCGCGGCGACATCGCGCTCGCGCTCGGCATCCTCGTCATCCTCGTGGTGCTGATCATGCCGCTGCCGTCGATGGTGCTCGATCTGTTTCTGGCGATCTCGATCACGATGTCGATCCTGATCCTGATGACGGCGCTGTTCATCCAGGCGCCGCTGGAATTCTCGTCGTTCCCGACCACGCTGCTGATCTCGACCATGCTGCGGCTGTCGCTCAGCCTCGCCTCGACCCGCCTGATCCTGTCGCGCGGTCACGAGGGCACGGATGCGGCCGGCCACGTCATCGAGGCGTTCGGCAATTTCGTGATGGGCGGCAATTTCGTCATCGGGATCATCGTCTTCGCGATCCTGGTGACGGTCAACTTCGTCGTCATCACCAAGGGCTCGGGGCGCATCGCCGAAGTCGCGGCGCGCTTCCATCTGGACGCGATGCCCGGCAAGCAGATGGCGATCGACGCCGACCTGTCCGCCGGCCTGATCGACGAGAAGGTTGCCAAGGAGCGGCGCAAGGCGCTTGAGGATGAGAGCGGCTTCTTCGGCGCCATGGACGGTGCCTCAAAGTTCGTCCGCGGCGACGCGGTCGCCGGCCTGCTCGTCGTCTTCATCAACATCATCGGCGGCATCATCATCGGCGTCGCCCAGCAGGGCCTGTCCTTCGG
>Ga0335084_10008233_pt1 | contig 10382 bp, 9 predicted proteins | sample Lox_Sample_44_FD_206721 | JGI IMG/M metagenome (GOLD analysis project Ga0335084, IMG submission 206721) | Soil microbial communities from Loxahatchee National Wildlife Refuge, Florida, United States - Lox_Sample_4.4 | ecosystem: Environmental > Terrestrial > Soil > Wetlands | place: USA: Florida... | reverse complement strand
GCCGTTGATCGGCGGCGTGCTGGCCACCGCCGGCGATCTGGTGTTCACCGGTGAAGGCAACGGCAACTTCGACGCCTTCGACGCGCGCAGCGGCAAGAAGTTGTGGTCGTTCCAGTGCGGCGCCGGGGTGAACTCTCCGCCGGTGTCTTACATGGTCGACGGCAAGCAGTACATCGCGGTGGCAGCGGGCGGCAACACGCAGCTCGACTACCGGCGCGGTAACCTCATCCTCGTGTTCGCGCTTCCGTAATCGAAGCGGTCGATCGTAGTCGTCGAGGGCCGCGCCGGGGAAGTCAGACTCGGCGCGGCCCTTTTTCTGGGCCGCGACGTTCGCGTCCCCGACGAGGAGCCTGCCTCATGCGTCTTGCTCTCGTGCTCCTGCACGCCGCTGTCCTGACGCCTACGGCGGCGCTGGCCGATGCGGCGGCAGCCAAGGAGAAGGCCACCACCGTCTGCGCCGCATGCCACGGCCCCGACGGCAACTCCACGAACCCGCTCTGGCCCAGGCTCGCCGGGCAGACCGCGCGCTATCTGTATCTGCAGCTCAAGGACTTCAAGGACGGCCGGCGCAAAGACCCGTTGATGTCGCCGATGGCGGCGAGCCTGTCGCGCCAGGACATGCTCGATCTCGCCGATTACTTCGCGGCGCAAAAGCCGACATCGGACAGGTACAAGGTGGAGGATGCGAAGGTCGCCCAGGGCAAGCAGATCGCCGCCGACGCGCTGTGCCCCATGTGCCACCTGGGCGAGTTCTCCGGGCAGAACGAGGTTCCGCGCGTCAAGGGCCAGCACTACGAGTACATCGTGAAGCAGCTGAAAGACTTCCGTGCCCGCAACCGCACCAACGACGCGGGCAACATGACCGCGTATGCCCAGGGCCTCACCGACGAGCAGGTCGACGCGCTGGCTCAGTACATCACCAACCTGTACTGACGCGGCTGCGCCGGAGCTTAACAACGTGATGTCGCGGGCGACACATCGATGAGGCTCGGCAGCCTGCGCTGTCTGGACCCGCATGGCTTTCACCGCATCGCCTACACGGAATGGGGCGAGGCGGCCGATGCGCGGGTGATCGTTTGCGTCCATGGCCTGACCCGCGCCGGGCGTGATTTCGACTCGCTCGCCGGCGCCCTGGAGCGCGAGCGGCGCGTATTGTGCCCGGACGTGGTCGGACGCGGCCGCAGCGACTGGCTCGCCCATACGGCGGACTACGGCTATCCGGTCTATCTATCCGACATGGCGGCGCTCATCGCGCGCAGCGGCGCCGACGAGGTCGACTGGGTCGGCACGTCCATGGGCGGCCTGATCGGGATGATGCTGGCGGCACAGCCCAACAGCCCGATCCGCCGGCTGGTGATCAACGACGTCGGGCCGTTCATCCCCAAGGCCGCGCTCCAGCGGCTCGGCTCGTATGTCGGCAAGGACCCGCGATTCCCCGGCATCGAGGCCTTGGAACAGTACCTGCGTGTGGTGGCGGCCTCGTTCGGGCCGCTCACCGATGCTCAGTGGCGCCATTTGGCTGTGTACTCGAGCCGCCGCCATGACGACGGCAGCTTCGGCCTGGCCTACGATCCGGCGATTGGAGCGGCATTCGCAAAGCCCCCGGAAGACATCTCGCTGTGGCCGGTATGGGACGCGATCTCGTGCCGCACGTTGCTGCTGCGCGGACGCGACTCCGACCTGCTCCTGCGCGAGACGGCGGAGGAGATGACGCGGCGAGGGCCCCGGGCCCGGCTGGTCGAGTTCACCGGCGTCGGCCACGCGCCGATGCTGATGTCCGATGACCAGATCGCCGTGGTACGCGACTTCCTACTGAGCGACGATTGACAGCGGAGCGCCATAGACCACTGGCATTACGGACCGCGGCGCCGACCCAGTGGGAAAAACGCTTCGGGGTCACCGTGGCACAATTACCGGTGGCCAGGGGCCGAGGCCAGGCCAAACGCGCGGAGGGGGCGAAGTCTCGCCGCAGACCGGCGCAGCTCGAGCCGCAGCCTGGGCGTCTTGTTTTCGCGCGCGACGCGCAGAGACGTCGGTTCGCACCCTGGTCTGATATCCCAACTGGAGAATAAGATCGATGAAACTTCTCGCCCTGCTGCTTGGCGCGCTGATCCTGCCGGTGCCCGCGCTCGCCGACGTGGAGGCCGGCTCGCGGAAGTCGGCCTCCTGCGCAACCTGCCACGGCATCGACGGCAATTCGCCCTCGGGGGCCTATCCCAACCTCGCGGGTCAGGCAGCCGACTACCTGTACAAACAGATCAAGGATTTCAAGGAAGGACGGCGCTCGAATGCGATCATGGGAACCATGATCTACAGTTTGTCGGATGAGGACATGCACGATCTGGCCGATTTCTACTCGGCCCAGGGCCCTACTCCCAGCACGTTTCACACCGACCCCGAGAAGGTCGAGGCCGGGAGGAAGATCGCGCAACAAGCGGGATGCACCACCTGCCACCAGCGCCACTTCAAGGGCGCAGGCGTGATCCCGCGGGTGGCCGGGCAGCAATACAATTACGTCGTCAAGCAGCTCAAGGAGTTCCGCGACGGCGCGCGCACCAACGACGGTGGGCTGATGCAGCCTTTCACGAAGAACCTCACCGACGATCAGATCAAGGCGCTCGCGCACTACCTGATCAGCCTCTACTAGCCTTGCCTCGGCGCTGCACGAGGAGCGATCCGCATGCTCACCTTCCGCGAAGCGATGGCCCGTTGCCCCTTGGTCGCGATCCTGCGCGGTGTGAGACCGGAGCACTGCGTCGACATCGGCACGGCGCTCGTGGAGGCGGGCTTCACCCTGATCGAGGTCCCGCTCAACTCGCCGGAGCCCGTCGAGAGCATTGCACGGATGTCCCGTGAGCTGGGCCCGCAGGTGCTGGTCGGCGCCGGTACGGTGACCCGGCCTCAGGAGGTGGACGAGGTGGCCCAGGCTGGAGGGCGTCTGATCGTGACGCCGCACGCAGACACGCGCGTCGTAGTGGAAGCGAAAGCGCTCGGCCTGACCGCCGTACCGGGCTTCGCCACGCCGACCGAGGCATTCGCCGTGCTCGAAGCGGGGGCGGATGCGCTCAAGCTGTTCCCCGCCGAAGCGAACCCGCCCAAGGTGCTGCGCGCGATGCGCGCCGTGCTGCCCAGAGAGCTCCAGATTCTGCCCGTGGGCTCGATCTCGGTGGAAAACATGGGCGAGTATTGGGCCGCCGGCGCCAACGGTTTCGGGCTGGGCTCCGCGCTGTACAAGGCCGGGGCGACGCCGGACCAGGTGGCGAAGGCCGCGGCCAAGTTCAAGGCCGCGATTCAGCTCTTGACGTCGGCCACGCCTCCCACCGTATGACAAGCTGATTCAGTGCGCGGAGATGCGCCGGCGCAGGCAGGACGCAATGAGGATCGCCGGATCGACCGGGCTCGTGTTCTGCTATACCCGGTAGCCGGAGACGATCGGCGTTCACTCCATCGCAAGCGACCGCGAAGCGGCGAGGTCGCAAGCGCCGATCCGGTCCACGCCGTGTAGCCCGAAGCGCAAGGCCGCGGCCAGCGGACGTTCATCGCGCTCCGCTTGCAGGGCCCACTGGGCGTGGCGCGCGAGCAGCGCCACCGCCAACGATCGGCCGAGTGTCAGTGCGAAGTCGCGCGCTCCGGCCTCCAGCGCTGCGGAATTCGACGAGGACGCCTCGAACCAGCTGAGCGCGAGAGAGAGAGCCTGCTCGGCCCGGTGAGCCAGTTCCGCGATGCGGGGCTCGGTGACACCGTGAATCAGCTCCTGCAAGCGCTTCCCGAGGGCAGCGAGTGCCGTGCCTGTGGTCGCCGCACGCAACGCCTCCAGCGCGAGAACGTTGGTCGTGCCTTCCCAAATCGAGAACACCTGGCTGTCGCGCAGCAGCATCGGCAATCCCGTGTCTTCTACGTAACCCGCACCGCCGAAACATTCCAGAGCCTCGCTCGCGACCGCCACGCACTGCTTGGCCGTGGTGAGCTTCATGATCGGTGTCAGCAATCGCAGCAACGCGCTGTGCTCCTGCGTGGTCTCGCCGGCTTCGTCGCATCCGATCAACTCGACCACGAAGAAGGTCAGGTGAAACGCCGCCTCGAACTCCGCCTGCATTCCCGCGAGCGTGTGCAGATGCAAGGGCTTCTCCGCGAGCGGTGCGCCGAACGCGATGCGCCTGCGCGCATAGTCCCGTGCCAGTGCAATCCCGCGGCGCATGTAGCTCACCGCGCTTACGCTGTTCCAGGTGCGGGTGAGGTTGAGCATCGGCGAGATGTTCTTCACCCCATCGCTCAGGCCGTATACGGGGATGGCGATCGCTCCGTCGAGCACCAGCTCCGCAGTGGGGACTTTGCGTGTGCCGAGCTTGTCTTTCAAGCGGCTCACGGTGATGGCGTTGAGGTTCCCGTCGTCGTCTCGCGTCTCCAGATAAAACAGCGCCAGTCCCCTGCCGCCGGCCGGGTTTCCCTCGGGACGCGCCAGCGTGAGCGCCATCTGACTCCCCAGCGCGGAGGTGAACCACTTGCGGCCGTGAAGCCGCCACCGGCCCTGCGCGTCGCGGCGCGCCACGGTCTCGGAGAGCCCGACATCGGAGCCGCCGGTGTTCTCGGTCATCCACTGACCGCTGGTCCAGAACTGCTTGGGATCGCGTGAAGTCAACCGAGGCAGCGCGCGCTCTACGAGTGCCTGGTTGCCGGAGATCGCGAGTGTGCGTGCCGCACCGTCGGTCATCGCGAGCGGACAGACATAGATGTCGGTCGACGGCGAGAACAGATAGGCGAGCGCGAACTGGTGCACGCGCGACCAGGCGCCTTGCTTGCGCTCGTAAGGGATCGCGATCAAGCCGCTGCGCGCGGCGAGCGGCTCCGCTGCGCGCCACAGCGGCGACACTTCGATGCGGTCGACCCGGCGGCCCCACGCGTCCCAGGCCGTTTGCATCGGTTCGTTCATGCGATCCGCGAGCTGGAACGCATACAGCGGCCCGCCGGCCAACTCGCCCATTTCCTTCAGCTCGGGCTCGATAGCCGCGTGCGCGTCGGGCGGCAGTGCGCGCCGCAGATATCCGCGCAGGACGCGGTCGTCCGTGTATTGATTTCCGAGCTGGGGCGCGGATTGCGTGAACACGCTGGCCTACGACTGCTGATGCGAAGCGTACGAACGATCCCGAGATTCCCTCTTGGCCTCGTAGAGGGCCTTGTCGGCTCGAGCAAGCAGCGCGGAAGCCGAGGATGCGCTGTCATTGTGGGTGGCCATGCCCACCGAGACCCCGATCTGGACCGTCTGTCCAGCAGACAGGGGAATAGGCTGCCGCACCGTCTTGACGATCCGTTGCCCGAGCGCAGTCGCCGACGTTTGATCAGCGGAGCGCAACACGATGGCGAATTCATCTCCCCCTAAGCGCGCCAGCACATCCTCTTGGCGAATCAGGGCCGACAGACGCTGGGACACCACACACAAGACCTCATCGCCCGCGGCGTGGCCGAAGGTGTCATTGACCGACTTGAACCCGTCAAGGTCCATGCACAGCACCGTAAGCGGCGTCCCGGCTCGGATCGAGTGATTCAGCTCGGCCACCAGAGCCTTCTCGAAGTGCGCACGGTTGCCCACGCCAGTCAGATAATCTGTCATGGCCAGCCGTCGCAGATCCATCGCGCGCCGTCGGGCTTGCAGCGCCGTCACAACCAGGGTCGAGAGGTCCATCAGTGCATCGCGCTGGGCGTTCGAAAACGAACGTGGCTGCGTGTCGATCACGGCGATCGTGCCCAGAGCGAGTCCCGCTGGATCGACGATCGGAGCGCCAGCATAGAAGCGTAGGTGCGGCGCATTCGCCACCAATGGATTCTCGGCGAAGCGCTGGTCGGATAGCAGGTCGGGCACGACCATCGACTCCCGCGGCCGCATGACGGCGTGCGCACAGAACGCAATCTTGCGGTCCAATTGCGGGATGTCCAGTCCGATCTTGGATTTGAACCACAGGCGGTCCGCATCCAACATGGCCACTACGGCGATCGGCGCACTGAACGTATGCGAGGCGAGCCGGGTCAACGCATCGAATTCCAGCTCAGGATCGGTATCCAGGATGGCATAGGCTCGAACCGCCTGCAGGCGCAGCGGCTCGTTCTCGGGAAAGGGACAATCGGCGGGTGTCGACATGGGGTGACCCTTGCAACGGTACGTCGGCAGCGAAGGTTGGTTCCGTGGGACTTCGAGTTACGGTTCCCGCTTGTCGCACGTCCGCCCGACGTGCACCATCGACGCAATGCGATGAACTCGTTTGGGAACTCCTGGAATACCTATACGCCGCCCATGCACAAGTACTTGACCTCCAGATACTCCTCGATGCCGTACTTGGAACCTTCGCGGCCGATGCCCGACTGCTTCACCCCGCCGAACGGCGCCACCTCGTTGGAGATGAGCCCGGTGTTGATCCCTACCATGCCGGACTCCAAGCCCTCCCCCACGCGCCAGATCCGGCCCACGTCGCGCGCGTAGAAATAGGCCGCGAGGCCGAACTCGGTGTCGTTCGCCAAGGCGATGCCCTCTTGCTCGGTCTTGAAGCGGAACAGCGGCGCCACCGGGCCGAAGGTTTCTTCTCGGGTGACCTTCATGTCCGGCGTCACTTCGGTGAGCACAGTGGGTTCGAAGAACAGGCCCCCCAGTCCGTGCTTCCTGCCGCCCGCGATCACCTTCGCACCTTTCGACAAGGCGTCGCCGATATGCTCCTCGACCTTGGCGATCGCCTTCTCGTCGATGAGCGGGCCGATGTTGACTCCCGCTTCGGTGCCTGGGCCGACCTTGAGCGCTTTGACTTTCGCGGCCAGCTTGTCGGCGAAGGCATCGTAGACGCTGTCCTGCACCAGGATGCGGTTGGCGCAAACGCACGTCTGTCCCGCGTTGCGGTATTTAGAGATCATCGCCCCTTCCACCGCCGCGTCCAGGTCGGCATCGTCGAAAACCAGAAACGGCGCGTTGCCGCCCAGCTCGAGCGAGATCTTCTTGATCGTGTCGGCGCTTTGCTGCATGAGAACGCGCCCCACTTCGGTCGAGCCGGTGAACGTGATCTTGCGCACCGTCGGGTTGGAGGTGAGCTCCGCGCCGAGCTCCTTGGCCGGCCCGGTCAGGATGTTGATCACGCCTTTGGGGACGCCGGCGCGCTCGGCGAGGTCGGCCAGCGCGAGCGCCGAATGCGGCGTCTGCGTCGCCGGCTTGATGACCACGGTGCATCCCGCCGCAAGAGCGGGAGCGACCTTGCGCGTGATCATCGCCGCCGGAAAATTCCACGGCGTGATCGCGGCGCACACACCGACCGGCTGCTTGATGACCACCAGCCGGCGGTCCGGCCAGACGCTGGGGATGACATCGCCATAGACCCGCTTCGCCTCTTCGGCGAACCACTCGATGAAGGAAGCCGCATACGCGATCTCGCCTTTCGCCTCTGCCAGCGGCTTGCCCTGCTCGGTGGTCATGATCAGGCCGAGGTCGTCCTGGTTCGCCATCATCAGCTCGAACCAGCGGCGCAGGATCGCCGAGCGCTCCTTGGCGAGCTTGGAGCGCCAGGCCGGCAAGGCACGATCCGCAGCGGCGACCGCGAGCTTGGTCTCCTTCGCTCCCATCTTGGGAACCGTGCCGATGACCGCACCCGTGGCCGGGTTGGTCACTGGAATGGTCTGCCCGCTGCCGGCATCCACCCATTGGCCATCGATGTAGCACTGCTGGCGGAAAAGCTTGGGGTCTTTGAGCTGTGGGGTGAGCTGGGAGTCTCGGGGAGCGTTCATCGGGGACCTCCTGAAGCGTGATTCGTGACTCGTGATCCGTGACTCGTGACCCGTGAGGTAGGAGTCGCGGTCGACCATAGGTAAGGATTGCCTATTCTAGGCGCAATCCGCCCGGAACGTAGTCCGTACGGATCACGCATCACGAGTCGCGAATCACGGCCTTCAAAGCGTCCCCGGATACGCTCCGCCGTCGATCAGGAAATTCTGGCCCGTGATGTAGGAAGCATGGGTGCTGCACAGATAGGCGCACAGCGCCCCGAACTCCTCGATGTTGCCGAACCGGCCCGCGGGGATGGTCTTCAGGCGCTCCTGCTGGACCTGCTCGAAGGCCTTCCCGCTCTGCTTCGCCATGGCGTCGATGCGGCTCATCATCGTGTCGGTCGCAAACAGGCCCGGCAGGATGTTGTTGATCGTCACGTTGTGCATGACGGTCTGGCGCGAGAGGCCGGCGATGAAGCCGGTAAGCCCGGTGCGGGCTCCGTTCGACAACCCGAGGATGGGAATCGGCGCCTTCACCGCCGCGGATGTGATGTTGACGATGCGCCCGAACTTGCGCGCGATCATGCCGTCGACGGTGGCCTTGATCAGCTCGATCGGCGTCAGCATGTTGGCATCCAGCGCACGGATCCAGTCCTCGCGCGTGAATTGGCGGAAATCTCCGGCCGGCGGGCCGCCGGCGTTGTTGATCAGGATGTCGGGTTCCGGGCAGGCGGACAGCGCCGCTTTGCGTCCCTCCGCGGTGGTGATGTCGGCGCTGACCACTCGGGGTTGGATCCCGGCAGTCTTGAAGATCTCCTCGGCCGTCGCGGCCAGCGCTTGCGCGCCGCGCGCCACCAGCGTCACCTCCACACCCTCGCGGGCCAACGCGATGGCGCAACCCTTGCCCAGGCCCTTGCTTGCGGCACAAACGATGGCCGACTTGCCGCGAATCCCGCAATCCATCTGAGCCGTCCTCCCGAAAGGTGCGACCGGCGGCCGCGCCAATACCCGTTATGCTGAGGTAAGCCCGGCCGGTTGGCAAATCCGCTCTCCAGTCGGACCGCCGTGCGCCGTTAGTTATAATCCCGCAACTTCAAGAAGAACCGCCCCGGATGCCGCTTGCCTGTTCCGACGCACGGCTTGTGGTCCTGACGGCCGTGCTGTGCGCGCTGCTCGCCGGCTGCGCCACCGGCAAGGATCCGCGAGATCCCCTCGAGCCGGTCAACCGTAGCGTCTACGGCTTCAACGACACTTTCGATAGGCTCGCGACGAAGCCGCTCGCGAAAGGCTATGTCGCCGCCGTCCCGCCGCCGGTGCGAGGAGGAGTGAGCAACTTCTTCGGCAACTTTCGCGACGTCACGACCGCGGTGAACAACCTGTTCCAGGGCAAGATCAAGAACGCCTTCATCGACGTCGGGCGCATCACGGTGAACAGCACCGTCGGGTTCTTCGGAGTGTTCGACGTGGCCTCGCGCATCGGGCTGGAGAAGCACTACGAGGACTTCGGCCAGACCCTGGGCGTTTGGGGCGTCGGGGATGGGCCCTACCTCGTCTTGCCGTTCTGGGGACCCAGCAGCGCCCGCGACGCCGTGGGCCTGGGAGGCGACTACTTCACCGACCCGGAGTTCTTCCTGTTCACCGCGGTGCCGGGGACCTACATCGTATTCGGCACCCGCACGGTGAACGCACGCGCCAACCTGCTCGAGACGGAACAGATGCTCAGCGTCGCCGCACTGGACCGGTATGCCTTCACCCGCGATGCCTACCTCCAGTACCGCCGCAGCCAGATCTACGACGGCAACCCGCCACCCGAGCCCGGCAGCGTGCAGACCGCGCCACATCGCAAGACGCTCAAGGAGATGGAGGAGGAGTTGGACGAGGGCAACGACGTCAAGAGCGAGCCCGCAGCGCCGGCCAAGCAATAGGTCGCGCTAGGCGCGCGGCCGGCGCACAGCGCGCTTCAGATCAGCTTGCGCTCGTCGAGCGCTCCGACGATGACCTGGGCAAAGTCCCGCGTGTCCTTCTTCGTATCACGCGGTGAGAAGCTCTCCGTGGTCCCGGCCCAGATGAGCACGTCGCTGGCGGCGTCGAAGAGATCGGTCTCCGCCGTGACGACGTCATAACCGTAGACCGGCACCGGCTCGTAGTAAGCGACCCAGGCAGAGCTGTAGAAGCCGTACCAGCCCATGTACGGCGGACCGTAGACGGCGGCCGGATAGCCCTGCATCTGCCACTGCACCTTCACGAGGCGCGTGATCAACACGGCTTGCACGCCCGCCGCCGTGACCGCCGCCGCCAAGCGCTCCTTCGGAACCTCCCCGTCCTCCGGGACGAGCGTGTAGCTCGGCACCGCGCGGACCCCCTTAGCGCGCAATTGCCGCACAAACTCGTCCTCGAAGGTGCGCCGCATGCCCGCTTGCCTGGTGACGCCGATCACCAGCACGCTCTTGACCGGCGCGCCCGAGAACGTCGGATCCTGCCAGGTATTGATCAGTCGCGTCGAGGCGCAGCCGGCGGCGAGGACAGCCGACGCAGCCGCTGCGACACACGCGTTGACGATCCTGACGAGGTCGTGTCCCATCCTGTGATAAGGGTACCGCGGCACCCGTGCGCGGCGCAACTCGTGCAAGCCGCGAGCACATCGACCG
>Ga0335084_10008232_pt1 | contig 10383 bp, 31 predicted proteins | sample Lox_Sample_44_FD_206721 | JGI IMG/M metagenome (GOLD analysis project Ga0335084, IMG submission 206721) | Soil microbial communities from Loxahatchee National Wildlife Refuge, Florida, United States - Lox_Sample_4.4 | ecosystem: Environmental > Terrestrial > Soil > Wetlands | place: USA... | reverse complement strand
GGAGCCTCCGCGATGAAGCGTGCGATCCACGCGTCTCACCGCATGAGCAAACCCTTCACCGACGTGAGGGCGCCGGTCGGCACGCCGCGGTTCTATGGCGTCCGGCGGTGCAAGGGCTGCGGAGCCGAGGAGATCGAGCACGCAGCCGGTCAGTTCACCGACGACGATCTCGTGAAATCGTGCCGCGCGAGGAAGACGCCATGAGCCGGAAGCTATGCCCCGCCTGCACCCGCGATCCTGACCCACGGGGATGGTCGGCGTGCTTCGACTGCCGCGAGCTGAACCGACCGTGGCCGGAGCCAGACCTCTCTGACGCCCACGTCGACCGCGTCGCGCGGAAGCTCTTCCGCGCGTTCGACGACGCCAGTGCCGGGTGCGAGCCGCTGCACGACTACGACGTCATGTCCCAGTGCGAGTACGATGGCCGGCCGGTCATCAACAACTGGCGCGCGCTCGCTCGCGCCGCGATCCAGCTCGGCGCGGTCGTGCCCGCGGAGGAGGTGCAGTCGTGAAGGGACGCGGACAGATCACCAGGATGGGCCCGGTTGACGGATCGGAGGGGCTGTTGCAGCTCGAGATTTCGACCACCGCGCAGCAGTACGCGGGCGGTCGGGACCACGCGATCGGGATCAAGACGATCGTCACTGCTGATCGCGCGTCCTTGAAGGACTTTGCCCTCGGCGACTTCTTCGAGATCACGATCGAGGTCAAGAGGCCGTGAGAGGCCGTCGCAACCCGTTCGCGTGGTGGAGGATGCTCTACTGGCGCTTCCGCTGGTACGTCTACCCGCGGCACCGCTACGCCACGCGCTGTCAATACTGCGCGTCGCCGACGGGCGTGACGGTGCATGCCTGGGCCACCGAGGACGTCTGCAAGAGGTGCGCTGCGTACGCGTGGACTCCCGATGACCCGGAGTACGTCGTCGAGACCGGGGACGTGGGCGCGTGAGCGCCCTGGTGCGGGTCGAGTGCTCGGGCGGCACCGTGTGGTACGACGGCCCGCACGTCGTGCGCATCGACAGCTGGCGAGGACGGTTGCTCGCGGCCCGGCGTCGCGTGCCCTCGCCGCGGCCGAGCTTCTCGCGCTACATCTGCCACGACATCTGGCACGTCTGCCTCGGCGGCCAGCGCGACATCGCGTTCGTCGACGAGCGCTGGATCGAGGTGGCCTGGTGATGAGCGACGAGGCCGGAAGCTTCGTCGTCGACGCGTGGCAGCGTGAGATCATCCTCGGCAACGTCGAGAAAGATCCCCGCTATGCGCCGTACTGCATGCGTTGCCGCGGGCTCGTGCGCATGCGCGTCGTGGAGCGCCACTACTGGCGCTGCCGCTGCGGCGCGCAGTGTGACTATCGGACGGCGGCACTCCCGGCGGGCTGATCCCGAGGCGAGATCCCGGCTTGACAGGGGGCTGGTTGCTGTGGCTACAGTCGTCGCTACAGATGCCCAAGCCGCCCGTCAAGTCTGTCATGGTGCGCTTCCGGGCCTTCCCGAAGGAGCTGGCGGCGTGGCGCCGCCTGTCTCGCGCGGACGCGATGACGCTCTCGACGTGGATCCGCGACAGTCTGAACGCGCGGCTCGACGAGTCCGCGGCGCCGTTCATGGAGGGTCCGGAACGGTCTCGCGCGAGCCGCGGCGGGAGGGCGTCACGGTGACCGGCGAGGTGTCGAATGTGGCCGGTCTCTCCGTCCCGGAGGGCTGGACAATCGAGGCGCTGCCGCGGCAGCCAGACCACGCGCTCCTGTCGACGCCGCCGCCGGGGCGCTACATGGCGACGATCGACTTCCGCCTGCGGGGTTTCCGCACGGGCTATTCCACGACCGGGCTGCTCGTCGGCGAGGCGTGGAACACGAAGCGGAAGAAGTACGGTGGACGCGGCTGGCGGCAGGCGATCGTCGACGACGCGGCGGCGCACCTCCGGGAGGTGCTGCGGTGAGACGATGCGACGGAGAAACATCGACATGAAAAAAGCTCTGGACCATCTGACGCAGCTGGAGCAGGCGGTGTGGGCGAGCGCCTTCGCCCAGGTGATCTCCGGGTATGACGGTCAGTACGCGCAGGTTCCACAGGACACGCGGCGCGAGTGGCGAGAGCACGCGACCTCGATCGCGGACGACGCGGTCGCGGCTCTTCGAGAGACGATCGATCAGCCACAGGAGCGCCTGGTCAATCGTCAGTCACGCGCTGACCTGACGGGCTTCGTGTACGGGATCCAGCCGATCGACTTCTGGGAAGGTTGGTCGACCGCCGAGGAGATAGACGCACGCGCCCGGAGAGAGCACACGACGCTGCGCGACGCGGGAATCGACGCAGATTTTCACAGCTGCCTGGCGACGGTGGCGATCGCACGGCGCGAGATCGATCTGTGTGCGCGCGGGCACGACGGGTGGCGCGAAGGGCCGTACGTCGCGGCGCTCCCTGATCCGCCGGACTCCCAGCTGATCGTAGCGATGAAGGGCGAGAACAACGGCGACACCTACGTCTGGTCCAAGTTCGCGTTGCCGTGGCTCGACTCGGAAGCGTTTGAACTGTGGTTCCCTGCCAAGGGAGCGCGGTGAAGGTCTTCGTCGTCCACGTCTACGACAACGCCGATCGGCTGCACGACTATTACGTGTACGGCACGGCCGAGGGAGCCATGCGGCAGGCGGCAATCGACGTCGTCTCCGGCCGCTTCGAGGACGCCGATCCCGACTTCTTCGAGGTCGAACTCCGGCGCGTGCTCGACGCCGTCCGCGCGGAGCCGGGGGTCGGCCGCAGCCACGTCCGCTGCGACGCATGGCGTGCGCATGTCGACGAAATGCAGGTGCTGCCGTGAGAGAGGAGGGCCGCGTGAATATGCAGCTCGACACGAGCGAGGTCCGAGTCGCCGTCACCGAGTACCTGCGCAAGCGGGGCGTGGTGGTCGAGGATCCGCAGCAGGTGCTGATCGGCATCATCAAGACCGCGAGCGGAGAGCGCATCGACATCGTCGGCTGCTCGCCGAGCGTCGTCGCGACAAATGTCAAGCTGCCTGAGGGACCCCTACCGATGAGCGCGGCGACGACGCACATGTGCCAGACGGCCGGCCGCTCGAACTGCACGCCGTGCATGCGGTTCGAGGCCGATCTGTGGGAGGCGATCAATCGCTATGCAGGCACCGTCGGCGGAGATCCTTCCAACTACGTCCACGGCAATGTGCCGCGCATGCAGGCCGTCGCCGACGTGGGGCGCATCGTCGAGCAGAAGACCGCCGATCTGGAGCGCGATCTCGCGCACCTCAGGCGCCTCTATGCGGAGTCGCGAGACTACGTCCGCGCACTTGAGGGCGAGCGAGACGCGCTCATTGAGGCAGGTCGGCAAGACGTCGCCGAGATCGATCGGCTCGACGTCGTCGTCGGCAAGCTCCGCGCGTGCCTGACCTCTGTCCGCAGCTTCCTCCGCGGGGTCGCGGGGCGCCCCGAGCTGGGTAGCGGCGCGAAGGATCTCACCGACGAGGCGGAAATCGTGAGCATCGTGCTGCTTGAGGTCGCCGAGAAAGGGAGCGTGACGCCATGACGGATGCGCGGATCAAGGCCATCAGGGACAACGCCGTGCGCGGCTACGCAAGCGCCTTCGCTCCCATCAGACCGTGGACGGCCTACGTCGACGGTAAGCGCCTCGTCGACAAGGGCGGTCGTCCCCGTCGCTTCTCGACGGAGAAGGCCGCGCTGTCAGCGGCTAGGAGGTCGATCGCATGACGGACAAGATCACGGCCCCGAATGGCCAGGAGCGGCGGTGAGCAAACGCAGCCCCCTCGATCCGCGCGACCAGATCGCCTCCGCGCTTGGCGCCCGCCGCGTGTGCGCCTGGTGTGATCCGCATTTCCGCGCGCGGCTTGAGGGCCGGCCATCCGACCACACGCCGTGCGACGACCTGGGCTGCGGCTGCCACTGCCAAGATCGCACGAGGATGAACTAGGGATGGCGACGATGGATCGAGAACAAGACCGCGTCGCAGCCGGCTGGAACGAAGACAGCACGTTCCGATGGATCGAGGCCGGCCGCCTGCGCGTCGAGGAGGACGACAAGGGGGCCACCCTGCTCGCTCGCCTTGCCGCGCCGGGTGTCTCGCCCGACGGCTTCCCGATCGAGCTGTACGGCCCAACGTGGCTCTCCGCCACCGAGCTCGCGGGGCTTGCGCGCCAGCTCGTTGGCTGGTTCATCGAGGATCCAGCCGAGACGATCCAGCAGATCGAGGCCACGGTGGCGCGCGTCAAGACCGAGCTGGAGGCGTGGGACGACCGGGCGCGGATCGACGAGGAGCACCCGCCGTACGAAAAGCTCGTGGCCGCTCTCGACGATGTGGTTCGCACGTGCAGGAGGTTTCGCGAAGAGGGCCCATTCGCGGCTTGCTCGGAGGTTCCCAGGTGACGGAGGACGCGTCCGTGAAAGCCACCCGCGTGCAGCGGGTCGTCGACCTCGTCGAGGCGATCCTCGCCGAGATCGCGGGAGAGAGCGACGCTCCGTACGCGGCGGCTCCGGCGATGTCCGAGTTCTGCGTCGACCTCGTTCAAAAAATCACGCAAATCAGCGTCGAGCGCCTCGGGGCGTTCATTCGACAAAAGTATCAACCCGGCGACTAGGAAAGACGACATGGCCAAGACCAAGAGCAAGAGCAAGAAAACCGCGAAGGCGAAGCCCGCGAAGGCGAAGAAGGGCAAACCGCGCGCCGCGAAGCCCGCGAAGAAGCCCCAGAAGGCCAAGAAGGCCGCGAAGCCGTCGAAAGTTGTCGCACCGCCCGCGTCGGCCGGCGCCGTCGTGGCCGGCACCGATCCGTGCGTCTGCGGCGACGCTCCCGAGGAGCACGGACACGACGCCGAGCACCCGGGATCGACGGCCTGCACGGTCGTTGACTGCGAGTGCGTCGCCTACGAGGCCGACTGCGGACCGGACGAGGCGGACGAGGCGAGCGCGTAAGGTCCGATCCGTGGGACGTAAGCCCGCCTCCGAGTACACTCCGCTCCGCCAGCTCGCGGACACGAAGTACACGCTCGCGCGCGTGATGAGCGAGATCGCGCGTGCGTGCGTCCGCGCGAGCTACTGGCGGCGCGCGCGGAACATGGAGTCCGAGGCCAAGCGCCTCAAGCAAGCCGAGCACCTGGGCGAGGCACTCGCGCACGTGATCATCGATCCCGGCGACGACGGCGCCGTCGCCGATCTCTCCACGGCGCTGGCAGAGTACCGTCTGAGGTGGACATGACGACCCAAGCGTTTCCCCAAACTCCCAGGCCCGAGCCCAAGTGCGCACTGCTCGTGATGTGCGTCGAATGCGGCGAGGGCGTCGATGCGCCGCTGCCGATCGAGCATCGTGCGATCGCGGTGCTTTTAGCCCAGCGCGGTTGGTTCATGTCGGTGATTTCGCCGCCGGGGCAGGGTCCCGAGGTGCCGATCCTCTTCGCCGCGCTGTGCGCGACCTGCGCTCAGAAGGTCTACCCATCCGAAGTCTACAAGATCGCCGAAGAGCGACGGCAGGTGCTCTTGCAGGCAGCCCAGGCGCCGCAGGGGGCGCGGTGAGGCCGGTCCCGATCGAGGTCGGTGGAACGTGCGTCGGCTGTCGCGCGCCGATGATCTATCTCGTCGAGGCTTCGGACAACGGCGATCCGGACGTCGAGCCGAAGGAGTCGCGGGCCGTACAGCACGCCCACGGGCACCTCTGCGCCTCGTGCGCCGGCCACGTCGCGGTCCTCTTCGAGCGTCTCCGCGAAGACCGGCGGCGCCTGGAGGCCGGCCGATGACCGCCCGCAGCGAGTCGATGCCGCAGTTCTCCGAGGCCCGCGCGCAGTGGGACGCGGAGCAGGGCAAGGTGCGCTATTTCGCGTGCTTCGAGGGAGCCGACGAGTGGGTCGAGGTCCCGGGCGAGGATTTCGACCGCCTCACGCGGCTGTTCGTCCAGGAGTCGATCGACTTCGTCTGCGAGTCGATCGTGACGACGCTCGACCACGTGAAGGCCACGCTCGACGACTTCGCGGCGTTCCGCGACCAGATGGAGAAGCTCGCGAAGATGACCGCCGCCCGCGCGCCGGAAGGAACGGGGAACTAGTGGCCGGCCAGACGCATCCAACGACGCTCGAGGTGCTCATCGACGCGTTCGTGAAGAGCCTGCGCCCCGACCAGATGCAGCGGATCGTGGAGGAGCTGTCTCCAGACCAGGAGAAGCTCCTCCGCGCGCTGATCCCCGGCGCCGAGCTGAGCTTTCCGCAGCGGAAGGACAGCTAGCGTGGCATTCACCGCGCAGCAGCCCAAGGACGGCGACACGATCATGCACTGCGGCCACGTTGAGGGATGCATGCACTGGTTCCAGTACGACAGGGCGATCCGGTTCCAGCGCCCCGACAAGACGCACGGCGAGTCGTCGTGGTTCGCCGCCTGCGACGCCTGCGTCGTCAGGCACGGCGAGAAGGTTATGAACTACGTGCGGGGCGACGCGACGTGGAGCGGCGATGCGCCGACCATCGAAGAGGTCAAGGAGAGCTAGATGAGCAACCCACCGAGCATGATCGACCAGCGGCGCCTACGCGACGGCGCGAAGGCGCTCGAAGTGTCCGCCCGCGAGCCCGCGACGGCCGACGATGTCGAGTCACAGCTTGAAGTCGTCTCGGCGGGCATCGCAGCCCTCCAGTCGCTGGACGACCTGGGCGAGGAAGCCAACGCCCGTGCGGAACGTGACCAGCAGGAGCTGTGGAAGCGCTACGACATTTTGAAGAAGAGGCGCGAGCAGCTCCAAGGGAAGGGAGCGTCGTGAGCACCGATCAAGAGCAGGGCCTTCGGATCCTCGACAACGCGTTGTGGCGCATCGTGCGGCAGCAGGGGGACTGCGACTACTACGACACGCCCGAAGCCGAGCGCCCCAAGCCATGCACCTGTCCGCGCTGCGTTGCGATTGCCGCGCTGGAGGCTGCCAAGAACTGGCGTTTTCGCGGCGCGCACCACGATCGCGTCGACGGGCACAGCGACAGCTGGCCGCGCGAGATGAAGATGCAAGCCGCCTGGATGAAGCTCGCATCACAGGGGCGGCAACCAGACGTGCTGCTGTCGAAGATCCTCAAGCAAGATCAGCAGCCGAGCGCGCGCGATTGGTACGTCGCGACGAGCGTGATCCAGTGGCTCGCGACCAATGTGGGCATGACCGTGCTGGAAGCAGCCGGCTTCAAATATCAGCAGTGGGATCAAGATCGCGCGGACGGCGACTTGCTCCGACGCCGGCAGGAGTACGACGACAACGCATCGAAGCGGGCGGCAAAGCCATGACCGGACAGAAGACGTTGGACGATCGCGAGCTGCCGGGCGACAAGGGACAGCTCTGTGAGGGCTGCAACGTGCAGTTCAAGTACCAGTACCTCTACGACGATCACCTGCCGTGCCGCGCGCCGCGCCCACTCGATCCGACGACCGCTGCGATCGCGGCGCAGAACACCGAGCGCGATCATCTTCGAGAGGAAGTTTCGCGGCTTGAGCGAGCGCTGGTCGCGGCGTACACCGAGATCGAAGTCGTCAAGGCTGAGCGCGATGCCGACCGGCGCGGTCGGGACGCGGCAGAGCGCGATCGCGACGCCGAGCTGTGCTCGCAGGACGCGTGCGTCGCGCATGCCGAGGCCGAGAGGCTCAAGAAACTCGGCGACACGATGTTCGTCGAGGGCTACGACCAGGCCGTCCGCGAAATCCGCGACCACTTCGCCAAGCGACGCCAGATCGACGTCGTCGCGGAGATCGACAAGACCTGGATGAAGGAGAGCACGTGAGGACCAAGGACATCGAGCAGCACTTCGCCTCGCTCAGCGGCGAACAGCTGCTCCACGAGCTGACCGTGTTCACCGCCGAGCACTACGACGAGCATTTCAACGAAGAGGAGGACGACAGCGACGCGATCCTTCGCGCGATCCAGAAGCGGCTGGCCGAGACCGGGATCGCCCAGCTACACCACGACAAGGAGTGCCGCTTCATGCTCGGAGACGATCGCTGCCCGTGCTCCACGGCAGCGTGGTCGTGGCCGCGCAAGGGGATGCCGGAGGTGCGGTCGTGACAGCTCCAGTCCGCTACCGCGTGTGGTGCCTGTCGTGGGAGGACGAGGAGGAGCACGGATCCGACGTCGTTGGCTACGACATCTTGGGCCCCTACCCGAAGCCAGAGCGTGGCGTCGTCTTCGTCCCGGACACTTTGCTCCACGACGCGGGCGACGCGGCGGAGGCGTACGCCGACTACGCGCACGACAACCGCGACGGCTACGAGTCGAGCTGGCCGCTGGTGTTCCGCGTGCGCTGCCCTGACGGCACGACGTGCGACTTCGAGGTCGCGCGCGACTTCGTCACCGAGTTCAGCGCGGCGGAGATCGAGTCGTCCGCCCCCAAGACGCCCGATGAGTCCAAGCCCACGGAGCAGGTCCCGTGAGGCGGCAGGCGCTGGCGCGGGGCGACCGCGATCGGACGGTCCTCCTGCTGCGCTGCGCGGCTGAGGTCGCTGTCACGGGTGACTATGTCCTGGGGCCAGGGTGGGTGACCGCACCGCGCCTGCACATGAGCAAGCAGTCGCGGCGGCGGGCCTGCGCGCTGGCGACGCGCGCCGCGCAGTACGTCGCTCGCTCGACCTGCCGCGATACCGAGCGTGCGCAGGGGCTCGACGAATACCTCGCCGTCGTGCTTGAGGCGGCGCTCTGCGTCGAGGAAGGATCGTGGCCGTGAGCATGGAGGTGGTCGCTCCGATGGAGTTCGTCGTGTACGGGTGGGACGGCGCGAGCCGCTTCGACGCGAGCGCGCTGGTGACGGCCGCGAGCCACGCGGAGGCGGCGGAGATCTTCATGCGCACCTACCCGTTCGACCCGCGCTCCTGGGATCCGCACCGACTCAGGATCGAGCGCCTCGACCGCAGCGACCTGCGGGTCTTCGAGGTTAGGAGCTTGGATCCGCTCGTCATCGAGGGGACGCCGTGAAGAAGAGGCAGGCAGAACTCAGGCTGACCGCCAAGCAGCGCGAGCTGCTCTCGCGCGCAATGCTCGGCGAGGATCGGCAGATCCCCGAGCGGCTGCACGAGGAGCCCGGGCGCCGGCCGTTCGTCGTGCCTGCGCGGCGCTGGTACGTGCCGCCGGGGCTGCTCGTGCCGGACGGATCGGCGGAGTACGCCGCTGTGCGCGCGCTCGCGGCGAAGGGACTCCTCAGACCCGGCCTCGCCCCGCAGTCTCCCGAGCTGCCGTTCGGCCTGGGTGGATATGCGATCACTCCGAAGGGAAAGAGAGCGCTCCTGTGACCACGAAGAAGGCGAAGACGAAGACGGCGAAGGCGAAGAAACTCACGAAGCGGAAAGGGCACCGGACCGTCCGTCGAGGTTTCCCCCGCGGCGTCGACCTGGCGATCATCTACGAGGGCGGCCTCGACCGCGATCGCGACCGCTCGATCTACGCGGTCCTCGATCCATACAGCACGGGCAGCGGTTTCTCGTTCGACGACGGCAAGCGGGACATCTGCGCGACGGTACCCGACGACGACCTCGCGCGCGTCGTCGGCGCCCTGAAGGAAATCCCGGGCGTCGAGATCAAGAAACGCGTCGTCGAGTGGGTGAACCTGTGACGGAGCCCATGGCGATGTGCCGCGGCGAAGGCTGTCCGCGGGCGGACCTGTGCCGCCGGTACATGGACGCTCCGCGCGCCGCTAATCCGACGTACTTCGACGCGACGCCCGTGCAGGCAGACGGATCGTGCGCGGCGTTCGTCTCCAACGGCTGGGTGCGAAAAGATCCGAACCGATGCAGCGGTGCGCACCCGCCGCCGCGGTGCACGTGGCAGTGCTGCATCGAAGAGGACGCGTGACCGCACGCGTCGACGAGGACATCCCGTTCACGGTCTGGCCGAAGACCGCCTCCGAGGCCAACGCGCGCGCGATCCGCGCGTGGTCCGCCAAGCACGCGGCCGAGAAGCGTGCACGCGAAGACTGGACGAACGAGAGCCAGGCGAGCTGGCCGGTCGCGTACTGCGTGCGCGACGGTGTGAACGGCACGATCTGGGAGATCGACGTCGCGATCGCGTCGCAGCCGACGTTCGTCGCGTATGAGGCCCGCGAGATCGAGCTGTCCGCGGCCACGCATGTCTTGTGGGGCGGCCACGCGCTGTGCGGTGACCTCCGCCTGCGCTGTGTTCCCCGCGACTGGCCCGTCGGCCACCGCTTCGTCTCGCTCAAAGACGTCGCGGACGGAGAGTCCGCGCCATTGGACCGCTGTGAAACATGCTGGACGAAGGCGCCCTCGCTCGTCGACGAGCTGCGACAAATTGGAAAGTGGTGACTAGATGACCGCAGAGCAGATGACCGCAGAGCAAATCGACACGATCCTTCGCTCCAACGCCCGACGGCACGATCGTGATCCGGGCGGTGGCGTGACGCCGAC
>Ga0335084_10008230_pt1 | contig 10384 bp, 6 predicted proteins | sample Lox_Sample_44_FD_206721 | JGI IMG/M metagenome (GOLD analysis project Ga0335084, IMG submission 206721) | Soil microbial communities from Loxahatchee National Wildlife Refuge, Florida, United States - Lox_Sample_4.4 | ecosystem: Environmental > Terrestrial > Soil > Wetlands | place: USA: Florida... | reverse complement strand
TTATTTTATTAATTTAGCATTCATAATTATTTAGATTGTAATGCACTTAATTGATCTTGTAAAGATTTAACTTGTGAAGTTAATGTAGTTATTTGATTATTCAAATCGCTTACATTAGTTAAAGATAAAAAGTTGCTTAATATTGTTGTTGTATCAGTTTGCGAAAAATAATTTCCTGTGTAAAAAACATAACTAGTATTATCAGGATTTACAACTTTTATAGAAAATTCAGTATTTGTTTGTTTTAATAATTTAGTTACTTGATCAGTCATTAATTTAAACTCCAGTTGGCCCAGTGTACTGTTCATGTTATTGCTGTAAGTAGGACTCACTGAAATATTAGTACCATCATCAAGTTGAAAATATAATTGATAATTATAAGCACCAGATAAATCAACAGGAGTTTTTTGTTGTGTAGATGTATTTAATTTTTCAAATTTAAATAAATAAACTGCATCATTTTTTATTAAAAATAAAGGCCCGCTCCCATTAGGAAAAACTACGTTATTCTGGTCCATTAAAACATTAGTTGTTTCAAAAAATACTTTAACATATTTAGTTTTTTGTAAATTATTACTTTGTACAATGTTGCTTGTTTCTGCTTCTAATCTATTAAAAACTTTATAAGGAATAATATTATCTACATTTAATCTATTTAAAAATCTTCCATATTTTTTAGGATTAGGAGATGCAAAACTAGCTTTTCTTATTATTTGGGTGCCATCCATACGATTCATTAATCTACAAATATAAACTACACTAAATGATGCATCAATATCTGCATTTCTTAAAACTGGTCTAAAATAATTAGGTATACTAAAATTATCAACTTGTGTAAATGCATATTGTTGTGTTAATAAAGAAGTACCACCTGAAGGACTTGGCATATTTTCATATACACTTAATTCATGCATCAGAACCCATCTTCTTGCACTGGTACCATATTGATCAGTAAAATCTTGATAATTATCATTTGGATTATTACTTGTATATAAACGTATTCTCCCTGATTCTATCTGATCCATATAAGCTCCTATAATTTGATCGATCCAAGTAGAATAAAATTCTATATAATCTCCACTTGTAGATTCAGTTATTAAACAATTAAAATTATCTCCTACAGAAGTTACAGGTAAATTTAAATTTAATTGTTCTGATAAAATATATTGATAATTATTTATTTCGGGTATAGAAGAGTAAGTTAAATATACATCACTTAATTGTTGTATATTTAAAGCTTGACCTAATGTAGTTATATTATCTCCACCTAATTCTTGAATAGAAGGTATTTTAAATTCTATATACTTATCATAAAATTTATTTCCTAAATGTAAAGTTGTTGAATTAAATTTAACTACATCTGAAGAAGCAAGTGCTGAAGGTTGCTTAACATAAGTAAAATTAGCTAAATCAACCATATTAGATGAATTATCTTTTGCTCTAACCTGTAATAAAAACCCTGCTACGTCTTCATAATTATACCCTTGAACGAGATGTAATCTGATTACATCTGTTGGATAAGATGTAGTTGTTAAAGCAATTGAAGCATCAAATGATTTAAAAAATGTGTAAAATGTATTGGTATTGTCAAAATTATTAAACCAGGTTGTTCTTTGTTGATTAGTTGGTACAGATAAAAAATCTAATGGAGTATTTGTATCTCCAATTGCAAAACCACTATTATTAGTAAATAAAATTTTATTACCAAAAAAATCCTGTGCTATAGTAATTCCCATTGATGAAAAGTCTGTTAAAACTCCATCTTTAGAAAACTCATATTCGATTAGAGCGAAATCATTGAGAGAGCAGTACTTTGATATATTATTAGCCATGTAATCTTTTATTTAGTTTATATATTTTTAACTTTATTTTTTAACTTTTGTTTTAATTTTCTTGGTAATATAATCTAATAACATACGAACAAGATAACTTACTATACCAGCAACTATAGATATTATTATAGTCTTAATTATATCATCAAATTTTATCAATAAAATACATGACATAATAGAAGGAAATACTGTAAATAATTTTGAAAAAATCATATAATTTATTAATTTTTAAAATCTTATAAAATTGTACTGTAGCCCTAGCCCAACGAAAACTGAAGGCTTAAATCCTGTAGATAATCCATAACCTACTATAGGACCTATTCCCCATCTTTTTGGTGGAAAATAACTCTTTATTAAGTCATTTTTTTGAGGATCTATAACAAAGCCTTGTACTGAATTAATTTCCAGATTAGGAAAATCAGTTCTAGCATTTATATGTAATTTTTTATCTTTTGGTGAATCTGTTATTGATAAATATAATTTTGTAGAAATTTTAAGATTACTTAATATAGAAGAATAGTTAATAACTTTAAGAGTAGTATCAATTTTTAAAGTTGTTAAACCATTCATTAAAAATGAATTATCTGGATTATAAATACTATCTAAAGACCACGAAATATTAAAAGTTTTATTATGAAATTTATCAAACGAAGATATTATATTTGAAGTTAAATAATGATCTTTATAAACTATGTTAGTTTTGACATCTGAGATGACTAGAGGATGCTCCTTTAACTTTTGTACCTCATTATATAAATCAATATTCTCTGACTTTAATTGTTGTGCAGTAAGCACATAAGACTCATTAAATTTATATTTTTCATTAAGTTTATTGTAAGCAATTTTAGTAGAATCTTTTAAAATTAAAACATTATGTTTCAAATTATTATTAGAACATTGTTTAAAAGATAAAAGAATGATAAGAAGGAAAATAATTCCTATAAAAATGTAATTTAAATACTTAGAAACATTTGTAGAGAAATTTTTAAAGAAGTTTAATAAAAAAGTTTTCATGTTAAAATAATATTAGTGTTATTTTTTATATATTTTAGTAAAATATGTGTAATAAAATTTTTTTGTTTGAGAAATAGTTATTATATTTACTACATCAAAATAAACAAAATTATGAAAACACTTATTTCGATCTTAATTCTTTCAAGTTTAACATTAAAAAGTTATAATCAAACTATCTTAAATGATCATGAAGATAGAAAGTATTTTGCTATTAATGTTGTTACAAGTGGAATAATTAGTGGTGTTCAATCTTGTATAATTAATAAACCAAAACATCAAACTGTTTTTAAAACTTTTATTAATGGATTTTCAAAAGGTTCATTAGGTGGTGTTGTACAATACTCATCTAAAAAAATAATAGAAGTAGGTGCTTATAAAAATACATTAGATTATGTATGGCCAGCAAGAATAGTTAATACAATAGGAAATTCAATATGTTGGAATGCATCTCAAAATAAATCTATTTTATCTACTATACATTTTCAACTTTATTTTAGTAATTTAACATATGAATTTAAAACTAAAAAATTAGATTGGCAAATAGATTTAGTATCTTTAGGATATACTACATATTTATTTTTAAATAAAGGATATGATTTTAATTTAAAAACTTCTATACAAACAGGTAGTATTTATTTTGATAAAAATGTGCTTGATACTATTTATGATGGTAATTATTTAAAACCTGGCACTATGGGTACATCTGTTGGAAATGTTATAACAACTTTTAAATATATTAAAACTTATTTTTATGATTGGTATCATCACAATGAAAAGATAGATGGAACATATTAAAAATTATAAAATACAAATTATGAGTCATGAATTAATTCATATTTTTCAAAATAATGAATTTGCTACAACAAATTTAGTAACAATAAATAAATTATATAAATATATTAATTCTAATATACTTAATCATATAAATATATCTGCAAATTTTGGATTAATTTATTCAATTAATAATGTTAATTATAATAATAATATTTTTGAAAATGAAGCTGATTATTTTGGTAAATCACATATATCTGATATTAATAATATATGGCATTATTAGTAAGTATTTTATAATGAAGCTATAATGTTTGAATTAAATATAAATCTTATATTATGACCATTTGTAAAATTTGTGCCATCAGTTTTTCTTACTACTAAATATATTGATCCGCCTGTTTGAGCAATTTCTCCAAATATAGTAAATCTTGTAGATGTTGTAAAATTATAAGCCCATCCTGTTACAGCTGTTGGAAGAGCAACAGACCATCCATATGAAGCAGAAGAATAAAAAAGTTCTAATTGATTAACTGCTGTTACAGTAACTTGAATTGTGAATTGTAATAAAACTAGTGCGCTTAATTTTGCAAAATAAACTTCTTGATCAGAAATAGCGCTAAATCCTGTTTCAGCTGAATAAGACATTGGGCTCCAATGAAAAACTGCTTCATTTAAATATTTGGGAGTTACAAATGTACTATTATCTGTTAAAAAATCAGCACTCGGGTAATATGATGTTTTTGAATTTAAACTTGCAGGTGATACTACAACATCTGTTCTAACACCTGATAAAACTTCAGTATTTGTGGCAAAATTAGTATTAAATGCGCTTCCTTGTGCAACACTTATAACATTATTAGAAGAATTAGTCATTAATATTTGACTAGGAGTTAAATAATCTAATATTAGTTTACCTGAAGGACCTCCTATAAATGCAGTTCCGTTGAAAATACTTAAAGATGATGCATTAATTGTAAAAGCATTTAATAAATTTGAAACGTTTCCATTTATAGTATTTAATGAAGATGTAGCAAAAGTAGTTGTATTTAAATAACTTGTATCAAGCGTGTTTGAATAAATATCAAAAATATAAGCTTCTGACCATCTTTGACTATTATTACCTAAAACAAAATCAAGATCTTGTGTAGGTATAAGATCACTATCTACTTCTAATGTATTTAAAACATTAAAATAGCCTGTGTCTGCAGTAAAATCTACACTGTCTAAATTTAAATTGCCTGCATTCCAAATAGTAAAATTATTTACTTTAACGGCATCATGATTTTGTGCAGAAAAATTTATCCAATCAGTTGCATCATTTGTTACATATATTTCAAGTGATTGATTTTCACCACCTCTAGATATTAATCTAATTCCTGCTGTATCTCCACCTCCTCCGAATGCATTATCAGGAAATTTTAAACCAGTAGTTGATAAATTAAGTAAATTACCTACAGTAATATTAGTTGAATTTATATTAGCTGTAGTTAAATTAGAATTTTCTATATTTGTTATAGATGCATCATTAGTTTTAACCCAAGCAAAATCTAAAGTTAATGTGTTTGATCTTTGTGTTTTAGAAGTTAAATTATCTAAATTACCTAATCTCCAATTATTATTTCCTGTTTCTCTAACTAATGCAATTGCCGAATTTTCATTAGGAGCATTTGGGTCTACATTACCAATCCAAATATTATATGTGTTTATATTATTACTCGTTAAAGCATTTCCAGAATAATTAATACCTATATAATCTTCTGAACCTAAACCATATATAGATGAAATTGATTGTGCATAATTAAGTGGCGGTTGAGTACTATAAACAAAATCAACAAGTTTACCTGCTCCAGCAGCAGGTAGATTATAATATCTTTGAAATGCTAAAGATGGTGTAGGTATACCTGTAGTAAAAAAACTAGAAGAAGCAAATGCAATACCACTTATATAATATAAATTTGGATTAGAAAAATCAATTACACAAATTTTACTATTTATATCTATGAATAGATCTCCATTTTGATAAACTCTTGCTGGATAACCATCTATTTTATTATGATTAAGAAAAATTAAATTTTCATTATCTAGTATTTTATTCTTTATTTCAAATTGATTTGTAAGAGAATCTAAATCTGATACAAAAAAACTTAAACCTGAAAGACCTAGACTACCATCTTTTCCAGGAAGACCATATGAAGTTAAACCTTGTGAATAACTAAACTTATTTGCCATAAATGTTTTTCTTTATTTATATATTTTAAATTTCAAATAAATTGAATTTTGTATAATATTTTAAATTATTTTTGTAAATATTATTAAAAATTATTGTGTATATATAATCCCCATTAACATAATTTAATGTTGAATTAAAATTTTGATTAATTAATTCATTCATTCCATTTATATAATTAAAACTTATAACTTGTTCAGTATTATCTACAATTGTAAATAAATTTAATTTAATTTTACTTATACTTATATTATAAAAAGGTATAATTGTATTTATTATATAATTATCAATTAAATTTCCTGAATTATTTATAGTTGTCCAATTTTGTATAAAATCTGTATTATTTTTAAAAAAAGTTTTAATTATTTGTGTTAAGTTATATGTAAGTGTAATTATTTGTTTATTTGAATCATAAACACCTGTACTGTTTGTTGAATCACTTTCACTTAAAATTAAATTAAATGGTAATTTAATTAATTTAGAACCAAAAAATGAAGGAATTTCTTTAGTGGCATTAAACCCATCAACAAAACTATTATTTTGACTAGCATCAGTTATAATATAATAATTTGCATCCCATTGTGATTTAAACACATTAAAATCAGATATAAAATTAATTGTATTAGCTAATGAAACATCTAAACTAGTTACATTATCAACAACTTTATTATACCAATACTGTTTAATATTATTATACGATTTTAAATTAGTATTGTTTAATATAAAATCTTTTTTTGTTACATTTATTAAATCTAAATCTTCATTAGAACTAAATTCTAATATATTATTAAATTTTGGTTTAAAATAACCATTATATGTATATAAATTATTAAATTGTCTAGGTTCATTTAATTTAATTTGAAAAGCAGGATTAGAAAAGTCTAAATTAGAATATACTTGTGTTCCTCTTATAACATAATACATTATGTTATTTCTTCCAATTTCTGATTTAAATATATTTAAATTACAAGTATTATCAATATACAAATTATCATTTGATGAATACTTAAATCCTTGATTAATTATATTATTACCGTATGTATTTAAATTATTAGTATAAATATAATTTATAGATGTATCAAATGTATTGTATGAAAAATTGGTACCTATAAAATTTTGTGCACTATTTACAAAATTTTGATTAAAAGCATTTAAAATAGAACTAGCTCCTGTTAAAACATTATAATTTAATTGTGAATAAGGTGAACAAACAAATTGATTAAAAGATACATCTAATGAAAACAAATTAACAATTCTATTAGTAAGAGTTGTACTATTAATAATAAATGGAGTTTTAACAAATGAATATAAAGAAGCTGTTTTTCTAGTATAAAATCCAGTGAAATCTATATTACTTTCATTAGGATTATATATTTCTCCTGAACTTATTAAATTAGATTTACCTGGTAAAAATGAACTATTACGTAAATTATAAGAAAGTAAATCATTACCTTGATACCATATAAGTAAAATAGTTTTAGTATTTTCATTTATAATTACTTCTAATGGATAATTAGAATCATAATTTTTTGAAGCAGTTGATATAAATGAAAATTTGTATCTATCATAATTTTTTATGTTAAAATTATTTTTAGCAAAATTTTGTACATTTATAGATAATTGTAAACCGTTTATTAATGTATCAATTGTATTTTTATATTGATTAAAATAAACTATACTTGAACGTGATGATGTACCTTTAACATCATCATTATTTGAATATACTAATTTAGAAAATATATCCGTAAAAGGTTTTACAAATATTAATTCCTTTAATGTCTGATGTTTAATTGAAGAATCTTCATTATAAACTACAACATCGTTTATATCATAATATACATAATCTTTCCAATTTCTATCACCCGGACTTAAATATTTATACGAAGGATAAGATAATTCATTATTATAAAATTCATTGTTACTAGAATCTATAAATGGTATATAATTAGATGATATTCCATTTATAGAACCATCTATTATATTTTTTAATATTAATCTGAATTCATTTCCACGGCAATCATTTCCTAAACCAACCCATTTTGAAACAACAGGTGCAACTAAACCATATTTTAATGTATTTTTTATCGATGAATCTACATAATAATCATTTATATTTTCTTCATTTACACCATTAATATAGGATTTATAATTAGATGAAGCTTCTAAAACATTATAAGTTATAATAGTATTATCAACAAATGAACTGATATATGCACTATTATCAAATGTATTAAACATAAAAGGTTCATTATCTATTATACTATTAAATGATTGTTGTACACCGTTTATTTCTATTTGACCAGTGCCTGATATAATAGAATAAGAATTTCTCTTAGTTATATAAGTAAAATCAGAAGTATTTAAAACTAATTCATATGTCGTTTCATCATTATCTCTTTTATACCAATATTCACTTTTAAAATTCAGAGTACTTGAATCATATACTGTGTAATCTATATCTTTAACAGGATTAATACCCATTAAAGAAATATATAAAGGATAAACATTAAAAGCATTCCATATTCCGCCTTTTAATGTTTTTATAGGGTGTTCAGTTAAAACTAAATATTTATTTGTTAAAGAAAGAGGATCTTCTACATAATTAAAATCATATGAATTTGATTGTGTATTTATTACAAAAGGTTGAATAAGTCTATACCAATTATCATCAAATGATTGGTAATAAGTATATTGTTGTACATCATTTCCAAATGATGAATCAAAATTATATAAAAATAAAGAATTATCAGGTTTATAAAAATCTAATATAATAGAATTTCTATTACCCCAGAATTCTAAATTAATAGGACCATATGATGCATCAAAAGATATTTGTATATAATCATTAGAAGAAGGATTAAATATACCAAAAAATGATAAATTATTTATTGTTTCTGTTTGGTTGAACCCACTAGAAGTATCATTTGTATCATTTAAAACTTGAGGAGTTATTCTTTGAAATTTCCATTCATCATTAAAATTTGCATCATCATTTAATATAATAGAAATTGAATTTTCTTGTCTTGTACCTGTATGAAATTTAGAACTAGGATTATATAATGAAAAATTATCAAATGCATTCTGTATAGCTTTCACTTGATCAGATATAGAACCATCTATAGAAAAAACAGATCTATAAACAGTTGGATAACCTGATGAAGAATAAATAGATGAAATTAAAGAAGATTGTCCTTTAGATAAACATGATGTGTCTACACTTAAGATTTCCCATATTTCATTTTGAGTTTCATTAATTATTCTTAAATGTTCACCTTGTACTAATAAATTATTTATACTTAAAGTAATAAATGGATTAACTTCTCTGTGAACTGTACTTGAAGAAAATATATTATTGCCAATTTTATTTAAATATTGTGATATTTTATTTTTTGTACCATTTATTTGATTAACATTATTTATTCTGTTAAGTTGTACTCCATCATCTAAAACAAATAATCTATTTTTATATAAATCTACTATATTTCCTGATGTATCAAATATAGCTGAATTAATAAAACTACTACTATCATTTCCATCTAATGATAATATTGTAACAGTACTCGAATCAGGATTTTGAGAATAATAACCTATCTTATATAATTGATTTTCACTTAAATATAATCCAAAATAACGATGCATTGAATATGTACTAACATCATTATCGTTAAATGAATATTGTAAATTTATTAAATTTGGACACAATAAATTATTACGTTGAAAACCTGTAGATATGAAAGCATTCATATCTGTAAAATTATCTATAGTTTTTTGGAAAAAATAAGGAATTTCAGATCTACCTGTAATAATTCCTTTATCTATCGCAACACCATACCAAGTATTTGCATCATATGTACCCAACGATAAAAATAAAGGTGATTGAATATTTAATAATTCATTTAAATGATTATTTAAATAATTTCCTAAATTATCTCCTTTTTTTAATGACCATGATTTTATTAAATTACCATTTAACAAATATTTATTTGCCAAATTATCTAAACTTAAACTTTGATTAAATGTTTCAGGATTATTTACACCATCTATTCTAAATATAGCAAAAAAGTCTGGTAATTTAGAATTTATCCATAAAGGTGCTAATATAGAATATTCATCATCATACAAATCATCCTCGAATAATTTTGCACCGTAACTATAAGTTGTATTATATTGATCAAATAAATTAGTTTTTGGAATAGAAATATTCAATGTATTTTCTGAATCAATTCTAAATATTTCTCCTGCAGGTAATGTACTAAAAACTGTTCTTATATCACCAGAAAAAATACTATTTCCAGATATTTTTTGTTTACGATATTTTTTGTTAGATAATATATCTGATACTTTAAATGTATCTAAGTATAAATTATTACTAGAATCAACATTTAACGTTATATTTCCTGTAAATATTGGATTTGTTCTTAAAAGCAAGTAAGAAATTTCATTATCTAATAAAGGATCAAACGAATCATAAATATTAATATTATTTGAATTAATTATAAATGGTCTGTTTAAAACAGATACATCATAAATATTATTA
>Ga0335084_10008229_pt1 | contig 10384 bp, 8 predicted proteins | sample Lox_Sample_44_FD_206721 | JGI IMG/M metagenome (GOLD analysis project Ga0335084, IMG submission 206721) | Soil microbial communities from Loxahatchee National Wildlife Refuge, Florida, United States - Lox_Sample_4.4 | ecosystem: Environmental > Terrestrial > Soil > Wetlands | place: USA: Florida... | reverse complement strand
CGGTTCGGCGCGTGACGCCGCCGACCCAGCCGCGCAGCGCCTACCCCGCCGCCCCCGGGCCGCGCGCGCTGGGCGAGGTGCGCGAGCTCAAGGTGGTGCCGGGTTCGCTGGGCCGCGAGCGCGAGTTCATCGACGTCTCGCGCGACCGCAAGCGCCGCGGCACGGGCCGTCCCGTCTCCGAGGAGGCGGCCAAGAACCTCTCCGGCAAGGAGCTGCTCCAGGCCGCGATCTCCGACCGCGCCTACATCCCCATCCGCGGCAAGAAGAAGAAGCCGACCAAGAAGGGAGCCAAGACGCAGATCACCGAACGCGCCGAGCACAAGAAGGTCATCCGGGTGGAGGAGTCGATCTCCGTCTCGGAGCTCTCCCAGGCCATGGGCGTCAAGGCGTCCGACCTCATCCGCAAGCTGATGCAGGGCGGGACCATGGCGACCATCAACCAGCAGATCGACGCCGACACCGCCGCGTTCCTGGCGACCGAGTTCGGGTTCACCGTCGAGAAGAAGGGCTTCGAGGTCGAGGAGTACATCCCCGAGGTCAAGGTGGACGAGTCGAAGCTCGTCACCCGGCCGCCGGTCGTGACCGTGATGGGCCACGTCGACCACGGCAAGACGTCGCTCCTCGACGCCATCCGCCAGACCGACGTCGCCGCCGGCGAGGCGGGCGGGATCACCCAGCACATCGGCGCCTACTCGGTCCAGACGCCGCAGGGCCCCATCACCTTCCTCGACACGCCGGGCCACGAGGCCTTCACGGCGATGCGCGCCCGCGGTGCGCAGGTGACCGACCTGGTGGTGCTGGTGGTGGCCGCCGACGACGGCGTGATGCCCCAGACCATCGAGTCGATCAAGCAGGCCAAGGAGGCGGGGGTCACCATCCTCGTCGCCATCAACAAGGTCGACAAGCCGGGCGCGACGCCCGAGCGCGTGATGCAGCAGCTCACCGAGTACGAGCTGGTCGGCGAGCAGTGGGGCGGCACCACCATCATGGTGCCCGTCTCGGCGCGCACCAAGCAGGGCATCAAGGAGCTGCTCGAGTACATCGCCCTGCAGTCGGAGGTGCTGGAGCTCAAGTCCAACCCCGACAAGCTCGCCTCCGGCCACGTCATCGAGGCGAAGCTGGAGAAGGGGCGCGGCCCGGTCGCGACCGTGCTGGTGGAGGAGGGCACCCTCCGCGTCGGCGACGCGCTGGTGACCGGCTCCCACCACGGCCGCGTGCGCGCGATGATGAACGAGCGCGGGGAGCAGGTGAAGGACGTGCCGCCGGGCTACCCGGTGGAGGTCCTCGGCCTCTCCGGCGTCCCCACCGCGGGCGACGACTTCAACGTGGTGGAGGACGAGAAGGCGGCCAAGGAGGTGGCGGAGCACCGCGCCGAGAAGGCGCGGCAGAAGGAGCTCGGCTCGGTCAAGAAGGCCACCCTCGAGGACCTGTTCGCCAAGGCCAAGACGTCCGCCGCTAAGGTGCTCAACGTGGTCGTCAAGGCGGACGTGCAGGGATCGGCGGAGGCGGTGACGCAGGCGCTCGAGAAGGCCGCCACCAAGAAGGTGGGCGTGAAGGTCCTCGACTCGGGCGTGGGCGCCATCACCGAGCGCGACATCCTCACCGCGGTGGCCGGCAACGCCATCATCGTCGGCTTCAACACCAAGCCGGAGACCAAGGTCGAGCAGATCGCCAGCCAGCAGGACGTGCGCATCCTGCTCTTCGAGATCATCTACGAGGCGGTGGACAAGATCCGCGAGGAGATGGCCGGGCTGCTCGAGCCCATCATCAAGGAGAAGCCGCTCGGGAAGGCCGAGGTCCGCGCGCTCTTCAACATCCCGAAGATCGGGGCCATCGCCGGCTCGGCCGTCACCGAGGGCCTGGTGCGGCGCGGCGCGCACGTCCGCGTGCTCCGCGAGCGCAAGGTGATCCACTCCGGCAAGATCGGCTCGCTGAAGCGGGTCAAGGACGACGCGCGGGAGGTGGCGGCGGGCCTGGAGTGCGGCATCGGGATCGACGGGTTCGCCGACGTGAAGCCGGGCGACGTCCTCGAGGTCTTCGAGCTGGAGGAGATCCGGCCCTCCCTCGACTAGGCCGGCGCACGGTCCTGGGCAAAACGGGTGGCCGCCATGTTCGTCGGGGTCCTCCGCCTGACCCTTCACCTCCCCTCGCCGGGCTCGCTCAAGTCCAAGCGCCACCTGGTGCGATCGGCCATCGACCGGGTCAAGGCCCGGTACAACGTCTCGATCGCCGAGGTGGGGGACAACGACCTGTGGCAACGGAGCGTGGTGGGCGTCACCGCGGTGGGGAACGACCACGCCTTCGTCAACGAGACCCTCGACAAGGTGTCCGACTTCGTCGCCTCGATGCACGGCGGCCAGATCCAGGTGACGGGGCGCGACCTCGAGATCGTCCCGTACGGCGACCACCTCGGCGAGGACGGCGGGCGGACGCTCGCCGACGCCGAGGCGGACGAGGAGTGAACGAGCCATGACCGGCAGCAACCGCCCGGCGCGCGTCGCGTCCGAGTTCCAGCACGAGGTCTCCCGCGTCCTGGCGCGCGGTCTCAAGGACCCGCGCATCACCGGGTTCGTCACGGTCACCGGCGCGAAGATGTCCCCGGACCTGCGCGAGGCCACCGTCTACGTGTCGATCCACGGCGACGACCGGACGCGCGAGGGGACGCTCGAAGGCCTGCGCGCCGCCGCCGGGTACCTGCAGCGCGAGGTCTCGCACGCCCTGAAGCTGCGCCACACGCCGCACCTCCGCTTCGTGTACGACGAGTCGATCGAGCGCGGCGACCGGATGAACCGGCTCATCCGCGAGGCGCGGGAGAAGGACGCGGCGGTGCCGCCGGCAGAGCCCGGGTCGGAGCCGGATCCCTCCACCTGAGGGCGCCATGCGCGGAGGCGTCCTCGTCGTCGACAAGCCGTCTGGCCCGACCAGCTTCGAGGTGGTGAAGCGGGTGCGCCGGCTGCTGCGGGCCGCCAAGGCGGGCCACACCGGGACGCTCGACCCCATGGCCACCGGCGTCCTGGCGGTCTGCGTGGACGACGCCGTGAAGCTCCAGCAGTGGCTCACCGACGGCGACAAGGCCTACCAGGCCACGGTCGCGTTCGGCGCGGCGACCGACACCGAGGACGCGGAGGGGGAGGTGGTGGCGCGCGCCGACCCCGCTGGCCTCGACGCCGCGGCGATCCGCGCGGCGCTGCCCCGGTTCACCGGCGAGATCGAGCAGGTGCCGCCCATGTACTCGGCGGTGCGCGTCGGGGGCCGGCGGCTGCACGAGGCCGCGCGGGCCGGGGAGGAGGTGGACCGCGCCGCGCGGCGCGTGACGGTCCACGACCTCGAGCTGCTCGAGGTGGCCGGCGTCGAGGGCGGACTGCGGCGCGCGCGCCTCGCGGTCCGCTGCGGGAAGGGGACGTACGTCCGCACGCTGGCGGCGGACCTCGGCCGCGCGCTGGGCGTGCCGGCGCACCTGGTGGAGCTGCGGCGGACGCGGGCCGGGCCCTTCGACCTCGGCCGCGCGCTCGAGCTCCGCGAGGCCGAGTCGATCGCGTCCGGAGCAGGCGGGCCGGCGGCGCTCGCGAGGCGCCTGGTCCCGCCGGAGGAGGCGATGGCCTTCCTCCCCCGCGTCGAGGTGCGCCCGGACGAGGCGCGCGCGCTCCTCCAGGGAAGGGCCCTCTCGCGCCCCGGCACGCCCGACGGCGAGGCCTGCGCCGTGCTCCCCGGGCTCGGCCTGGTGGCCATCTGCGAGGCGAGCGGCGGGAGCGTCCGGCCGGCGCGGGTCCTGATCGCCGCGGCGGAGCTGGCGGGGTCGGGGGGGTGAAGGCCGGTGGCGGCGGCGAGGCCTCTCAGCGCTTCACGGCCTTCCGCGCCACGCGGTGCAGCGCCACGTTCGCGCCGCCGTCCTTCTTGAGGCTCACCGCGAACTTCACGGGGTCGTAGCCGTCGAGGCTGAGCCGGATCCAGACCACCGCGGCCTTGCGGGCCACCTTCACGCGCGACGGCGTCCTGCCCAGGCGCTGGCCGGTGTCGAGCCGCTCGATGACCGCGCCGGGCGGGGTGGAGCGGAGGTTCAGCTCGACGGTCGCGACCGCCGGCGCGGCGGGCGCGGCAGGCCTGGCGAGGTGGGCAGGCTCCGGCAGACGTGCGGGCGCCGCGGGGGCGGGGAGGGGGGCGGAGAGCGGCGGCGGGATGCGTGCCGGCGTCGCGGGGGCGCCCGGCGGCACCGCGGGCGCCGGCGTGCGGCGGACCAGCGCCTGGACCGAGCGCCAGGCCGCCTCCGCCGCGGCCGCCACGCGCCGCGGCGCCCCGGCCGCCAGCGCCGCCGCGGCCAGCGCCAGGACCGCGGCCACCGCCACGGCGCCCACGATCCGGCGGGAGCGCCCGGCCGCCTTGGCCTTCCCCACCACGCGCAGGGCCTCGCCCAGCGCCGCCATGGAGCGGAAGCGGTCGGACGGCCGCTTCTCCAGGCAGCGCATCGTCGCCGCCGCCAGGTCCGGCGGGATCCGCTCGCGGCGCGGCGTCCGGGGCGGGAGGGGCGGGGGCGGCTCCTCGCGCAGCTTGGTGACCAGCTCCACGAAGCCGTCGGCGCGGAACGGCACGGAGCCGGAGAGCAGCTCGTACAGCACCACGCCCGCGGCCCACACGTCCGCGCGCGAGTCCACCTCGCGCCCGGTGGCCTGCTCCGGCGCCATGTAGAGCGGCGTCCCCAGGATCATCCCGGTGGCGGTCGCGGTCCCGTCCACCGCGTCGCGGAGCTTGGCGACGCCGAAGTCGAGCACCTTCGCGAAGTCCTCGCCGCGGCGGCTCACCACGAAGACGTTGTCGGGCTTGAGGTCGCGGTGGACCACGCCCTTGGCGTGCGCCGCCTCGAGCGCGTCGCAGACCTGCGCCATGAGGGTGGCGATGCGTCGCACCGGCGGCCACCTCCGCCCGCGCTTCTTCATGATCGCCCGGAGGCTCTCGCCCTCGAGCAGCTCCATCACCAGATAGGCCAGCCCCGGCGCCTCGACGAAGTCGGTGACCTCGACGATGTGCTCGTGATCCACGTCGTTGACGACGCGCGCCTCGCGGAAGAACCGCTGCACCACGTCGGGCCGCGCCACGTACTCGGGGTTGAGCACCTTGATGGCCGCGGCGCGCCCCAGCCGGACGTGCTCGCCGCGCCAGACCCGCCCCATGGCGCCCTCGCCGAGCAGCGAGACGAGCCGCCAGCTCCCCAGCTCCGATCCCGGCCCGATCTCGGCCGGCGCCGTCCGGAAGCCCTCGGTCGCCGGACCGGACCCGCTCGCCGTGGTCCCCTTCATCGCGGGCCATCCTAGGCGCCAAGCGGCCCGGCCGAAACGGCGGGGGTGTGCGGACGTGTGCGCGGCGCCGCTCACCCGTCCGAGGAGGGGCCCGGCGGGCGCGCCCCGGTGAGGCGAGGTGGTTGACTCCCCTCGTCAAATCGCTTAAGACCCCACCTTCCAACGGGCCCACTGCCGCCCGCGGCGCGCGCCTTCGCCCCCGCAGCGGTGGTCCTCCGATCGAAAGGAAGAAACGACTATGGCGCTGGTGCAGGAGAAGAAGACCGAGCTCGTCCACAAGTACCGCCGGCACGACTCGGACACCGGGTCTCCCGAGGTGCAGGTCGCGCTGCTCACCGAGCGGATCGCGTACCTGACCGAACACTTCAAGACGCACAAGAAGGACCACCACAGCCGCCGGGGCCTCCTCAAGCTCGTCGGCCAGCGGCGCCGGCTCCTCGACTACCTCCGCATCGCGGACCAGGGACGGTACAAGTCCCTCATCGATCAGCTCGGCATCCGCAAGTAGCCGCGCAGTGAGCAGCGCCCCGGCCGAAAGCCGGGGCGCTCGCGCTTCCGGGATGTCCGGGGCGCGAAACCACAAACCGATGCAGCAACCCGCCCGCGCACGCGGGCCGGCTCGCAGGACCGGACGGCGCTTCCGTTTCCGACTGAACCGTCTCTCCACGGAGAGGCGGTCGAGTGAGGACCGGAGGCACCTCTCGGACCCTGGAGACGGCCGACAGCCGGCTCGGGCCGAGTGGACGCGGGCGCCAGGCGCGCCGCGTCCGGAGAAAGGTGCAGATGAAGGCCATCCAGAAGACCGCCCGCGTGGGCGACAAGCAGATCCTCCTCGAGACCGGCAAGATCGCGAAGCAGGCCCACGGCTCCGTGTGGGTCCGCCTGGGCGACTCGATCGTCCTCGTCACCGTGGTCTCGGCCGCGGAGAAGCGGGAGGGGATCGACTTCTTCCCCCTCACCGTGGACTACCAGGAGAAGCTCTTCGCCGCGGGCCGCGTCCCGGGCAGCTTCTTCCGCCGCGAGGGCCGGCCCACGGAGAAGGAGACGCTGACCTCGCGCATCGTCGACCGCTCCTGCCGCCCGCTCTTCGCCGAGGGCTACGCCAACGAGACGCAGATCATCGCGACGGTCATCTCGTTCGACCAGGAGAACGACACCGACGTGCTGGCGCTCACCGGCGCGTCGGCGGCCCTGCAGTGCTCGGACGTGCCCTTCAACGGGCCCATCGCCGGTGTCCGCGTCGGCCGGGTCGGCGGCCAGCTCGTCGCCAACCCGACGCTGGCGCAGCGCGCCGAGGCGGACCTCGACATCGTGATGGCCGCCTCGCGCGACGCCATCGTGATGGTGGAGGGGGGAGCGCACGAGGTCTCGGAGGGCGTCATGATCGACGCGCTCCTCTTCGGGCAGCAGGCCGTCCGCGAGCTGCTCGACGCGCAGGAGGCGCTGGCGCGCGAGTTCGGCGCCAAGCCCAAGCGTGCCTTCGAGCCGCCCAAGAACGACGCCGCCCTGAAGGAGAAGGTGAAGGCGCTCACCTGGGAGAAGGTGAGGGAGGCGTACGGCCGCCACGAGAAGCACGACCGCTACGGCCGGCTCTCGGAGATCAAGAAGGAGCTGCTGGCCACGCTCAAGACCGAGGCCGGCCAGGACGCGCAGAAGGCCGCCGACCTGGTCGCCCGCGAGAAGGAGATCAAGGGCTACTACGAGGACGTGAAGTACGAGTACATGCGCAAGATGATCACCGACGAGGGCCGGCGGATCGGCGGCCGCGGCACGGCCGACATCCGGCAGATCACCTGCGAGGTGGGGCTCCTCCCCCGCGTCCACGGCTCCGCCCTCTTCACCCGCGGTGAGACGCAGGCGCTGGTCGCCACCACCCTCGGGACCGCCGAGGACGAGCAGCGGGTCGAGATGCTCACCGGCATGGTCTTCAAGAAGTTCATGCTCCACTACAACTTCCCGCCGTTCTCGGTGGGCGAGGCGAAGTTCCTCCGCGGCCCCGGCCGCCGCGAGATCGGCCACGGCGTGCTCGCCGAGCGCGCGCTGCGGCAGGTGATGCCGGCCGAGGACAAGTTCCCCTACACGGTCCGGATCGTCTCCGACATCATGGAGTCGAACGGCTCGTCGTCGATGGCCTCGGTGTGCGGCGGCTGCCTCTCCCTCATGGACGCGGGCGTGCCCATCAAGGCCCCCGTGGCCGGCATCGCCATGGGCCTCATCAAGGAGGGCGAGAAGATCGCCATCCTCTCGGACATCCTCGGCGACGAGGACCACCTCGGCGACATGGACTTCAAGGTCTGCGGCACCGACGCCGGCATCACCTCGATCCAGATGGACATCAAGATCGGCGGCGTGACCCGCGAGATCCTGGAGCGCGCGCTGAACCAGGCGCGCGACGGCCGCAAGCACATCCTGGGCGAGATGGCCAAGTCCATCGCCCAGCCGCGCGCGTCGATCAGCGCCTACGCCCCGCGCATCACCACCATCAAGATCCGCCCGGAGCGCATCAAGGACGTCATCGGGCCCGGCGGCAAGGTGATCAAGGACATCACCGCCCGCACCGGCTGCTCCATCAACATCGAGGACGACGGGTCGATCTCCATCGCCAGCTCCAACCAGGAGAAGGTGGAGGAGGCGATCAAGATGGTCCGCAACCTGACGCAGGAGGCGGAGGTGGGCCGGACCTACCTCGGCACGGTGCGGAAGATCGCCGAGTTCGGCGCCTTCGTGGAGATCTTCCCCGGCACGGACGGCCTCGTCCACATCTCCGAGCTCTCCGACAAGCGCGTGAAGAACGTCTCCGACGTGCTCAGCGAGGGCGAGGAGGTGATGGTGAAGGTCATCTCCGTCGACCGCGCCGGCAAGATCCGCCTCAGCCGCAAGGAGGCGCTGGCCGAGACCGCCGGCAAGAAGGACGCCGAGGCGGTCAAGACCGAGGGCGCCAAGTAGGCGCGGGCGGGGGGCGCGACGCGCATGGCCGTGACGGTGAGAGTCCGCCGCGTCGGCCAGCGCGGTCCGCCCCTCGATCTCCCGCGCTACGAGACCGCCGGCTCGGCGGGGATGGACCTCCGCGCCGACGAGCCGTTCGCGCTCGCTCCCGGCGAGCGGCGGCTGGTGCCCACCGGCCTGGCGCTGGAGATCCCGACCGGCCACGAGGGGCAGGTGCGGCCGCGCTCCGGCCTCGCCGTCCGCCAGGGCGTGGGGCTGCTCAACGCGCCCGGCACCATCGACTCCGACTACCGCGGCGAGGTGCAGGTCATCCTCGTGAACCACGGGCAGGCGCCCGTGACCTTCGCGCGCGGAGACCGCATCGCGCAGCTCGTCGTCGCGCCGGTGGCGCGGGCGGAGCTGGAGATCGCCGACGACCTGACCGGCACCGCCCGCGGAGCCGGAGGGTTCGGTTCCACGGGGCACTGACGGCCGCGCCCATCCCCTCGACCCCGACCTCGATCCCGACCGGAGGCGACCGATGATCCCCCGCTACACCCGCCCCGAGATGGGCCGCATCTGGACCCCGGAGCGCCGCTACCGCATCTGGCTCGACGTGGAGCTGGCCGCCTGCGAGGCGATGGTGCGGCTCGGCGACGTCCCCCCCGAGGACCTCGCCGCCCTCCAGAGGGCCTTCGCGGATTACGAGTTCTCCGCCGCGGACGTGGCGCGCATCGAGGAGATCGAGAAGACCGTCAAGCACGACGTCATCGCGTTCCTCACCTTCGTCGAGGAGAAGGGGGGGCCGGCCGCGCGCCACCTGCACAAGGGGATGACCTCCTCCGACGTGCTCGACACCTGCCTCGCCGTGCAGCTCGCCGAGGCGAACGCGCTCCTCCTCGCCGGCGTGGACCGCGTCATGGCGGCGGTGAAGAAGCGCGCCTTCGAGCACCGGCGCACCCCGATGATGGGTCGCAGCCACGGCATCCACGCCGAGCCCGTCACCTTCGGCCTCAAGCTCGCCGGCTGGTTCGACGCCTGGGGCCGCCGCCGCGCGCTGCTCCAGTCCGCCGGCCGCACCGTGGCGGTGGGGAAGATCTCCGGGGCGGTGGGCACCTTCGCCAACGTCGATCCGCGGGTCGAGGCCTTCGTGATGGACAAGCTCGGCCTGGCCGGCGGCGAGGGGGCCGCCACCCAGGTGGTGAACCGCGACCGGCACGCCGAGTACTTCTCGGCGCTGGCGGTGGCGGGCGCCACGCTGGAGCAGCAGGCCACCGAGGTACGCCACCTGCAGCGCACCGAGGTGCGCGAGGCGGAGGAGCCGTTCACCGCCGGACAGAAGGGCTCCTCGGCGATGCCGCACAAGCGGAACCCCATCATCTCCGAGAACCTCACCGGCCTGGCGCGCCTGCTGCGCGCCTGGGCCCTGGCCGCGCTGGAGGACGTCGCCCTCTGGCACGAGCGCGACATCAGCCACTCGTCGGTGGAGCGCGTCATCGCGCCGGACGCGACCGTCACCCTCGACTTCGCGCTCCACCGTTTCGCCGGGATGATCGAGAACCTGCGCGTCTACCCGGAGCGCATGCGGGAAAACTTGGAGCTCACCGGCGGCCTCTACGAGGCCCAGCGCGTCCTGCTGGCGCTGGTGGGCCGGGGGGTGGGCCGGCAGGAGGGGTACGTCTTCGTTCAGCGGAACGCCATGAAGGTCTGGGAGGAGAAGGTGGACTTCCGCACGGCGCTGAAGCGCGACCCCGACGTCCGCAAGGCGCTCTCCGAGGCCGAGATCGACGCCTGCTTCGACGTCTCCCACCACCTGAAGCACGTGGACACCATCTTCCGGCGGGTGTTCGGAGACGCCTGAGGCGCCGTGCTCCGCGTCGAGGACGCCGGCGAGACCCTCACCGTCACCTCGCGGCTGGCGCGACCGCGGGCGGTGGCGGTGCTGGCCGGCGCGCTCCTCGCCGTCGCGGCCGTCGCCTGGGCGAACGGGGCGGCGGGCGGCGCGGCGGCGCTGGCCGCGGGCGCGGCGCTGGCGGTGGTGCTCGGCGGGCTCGCCACCCGCGCCCGGTTCGACCGCCGCGGCCGGGTGACCGTCCTCGCGCCCCTGCCGTTCGGGCGTCCGGTGGTCCGCCCGCGCTCCGACTTCCACGCCGTCCGCGTCGAGGGCG
>Ga0335084_10008227_pt1 | contig 10385 bp, 6 predicted proteins | sample Lox_Sample_44_FD_206721 | JGI IMG/M metagenome (GOLD analysis project Ga0335084, IMG submission 206721) | Soil microbial communities from Loxahatchee National Wildlife Refuge, Florida, United States - Lox_Sample_4.4 | ecosystem: Environmental > Terrestrial > Soil > Wetlands | place: USA: Florida... | reverse complement strand
CGAGTGGGCGCTGCTGGGCGTGGAAATGGCGGTGGCGCAAGGCGATTCGGCCACCGCCGAGCGGCGCCTGGCGGCCCTGCCGGCCGACGGATCGCGGCCGCGCTTGCTGCTGGAATCGCAGGCGGCGCTGCTGTCGACCGACGCCGCCTTGCTGAAGCGGCGCTGCGAGTCGCTGCAGAGCTGGACCAGCGACCACCGCGGCGACGCGCTGGCGTGGAGCGAGCTGTCGTCGTGCGCCGAGCGACAGGGCCAGACGCTGCGCGCGGTGCGCGCGCAGGCCGAGTCGCGCGCTGCGCTGGGCGACTGGAACGGCGCCATCGACCGCCTGCGCGCCGGGCAGCGGCTCGCGCGCTCGGGTGCCGCGCAGGATTTCATCGAGTCGTCGGTGATCGACTCGCGGCTGCGCGAGCTGGAAGGCCAGCGCCGGGCGCTGATGGACGAACTGCGCGCCAAGAATGCGCCACGCGAACCCGCGCCGTGACCCGCGGCGCCGTCAGGCGGGTGTCGGCGCGAACAGGCGCTCCATCGCGACGTCGATCACCACGCCGGCCAGGCTGTAGATCAGCGAGCCGATCAGCGCGGCGCCGAAGCCCGCGACGTTGAAGCCGTCGAGCAGGCTGGCCGCGGCCCAAAACATCAGCGCATTGATCACGAACAGGAACAGCCCGAGGGTGAGCAGCGTCACCGGCAGCGTCAGCAGCACCAGCAGCGGCCGCACCAGGGTGTTCAGCAGCCCCAGCACCAGGGCGGCGATCATCGCCGAGCCGAAGCTCGCCACCTGCACGCCGGAGTACAGGTTCGCCACCAGCAGCAGCGCGGCAGCCAACAGCAACCACCGAATGATCACTTTCATGGGCCGCGAGCATACGCCGCACAGAGGCGCTTCATAGGGCGCGCGTGATGCGCGGCGGCGACAGAAATGCGCTCCACGAGGGAGAAAAGCGCTCTCCACGAGGGAAAAACGCTTCTCATCGAGTAAAGCTCGCTGTACCATCGCGCCCGCAGGGACCATGAGAGAAACGAGAGTTCACGCGGCTCTCACCCGGGTTCCGGCACATCAACCACTCACGTGATGGAGAGATTTCAAATGGCAACTGCGAAGAAGGCTGCGAAGAAGGCAGCGAAGAAGGCCCCGGCGAAGAAGGCCAAGAAGGCCGCCAAGAAGGCTCCGGCCAAGAAGGCTGCGAAGAAGGCTGCGCCCGCCAAGAAGAAGGCTCCGGCGAAGAAGGCCGCCAAGAAGAAGGCCCCCGCCAAGAAGCGCACCCCGAATGCGGCGTTCATGAAGGCCATGACGCCCAGCGCCGCGCTGGCCGCCGTGATCGGCGACAAGGCGATCCCGCGCACCGAGGTGACCAAAAAGGTGTGGGACTACATCAAGAAGAACGGCCTGCAAGACAAGGTCAAGCGCACGATGATCAACGCCGACGCCAAGCTGAAGGAGATCTTCAACAAGGCCCAGGTGTCGATGTTCGAGATGACCAAGCTCATCAATGCGCACCTGAAGTGACGCCTGCGGCGGGCCTGCGAGAGGCCCGCGGCGCACCGAGAAGGCCGGCACTTGTGCCGGCCTTTTGTCTTAGGCACGGCGCTTCGCGCCTTAACTTTGCTGGCGCAAAGTTAACCACGACGCAACGGCCTGCGGCCGTTGTGTCTTGAACCGAGCATCAGGGCAGCCTCAGCGCGCTGCGGCGAGCACCGGCTTCAAGAAGCGGCCGGTGTGGCTTGCCGCGTTGGCGGCGACGTCTTCGGGTGTGCCGGCGGCGACGATCTGGCCGCCGCCCGCGCCGCCCTCGGGGCCGAGGTCGATCAGCCAGTCGGCGGTCTTGATGACGTCGAGGTTGTGCTCGATCACGACGATCGTGTTGCCGGCGTCGCGCAGCTGGTGCAGCACCGCCAGCAGCAGCTCGATGTCGGCGAAGTGCAGTCCGGTGGTCGGCTCGTCCAGGATGTACAGCGTGCGCCCGGTGTCGCGCTTGGAGAGCTCGAGCGCCAGCTTCACCCGCTGCGCCTCGCCACCGGACAGCGTGGTCGCGCTCTGGCCGAGCTTCACGTAGCCGAGGCCCACCTCGAGCAGCGTCTTCAGCTTGCGCGCGATCGCGGGCACGGCGTCGAAGAAGGCGTGCGCGTCCTCCACGGTGAGGTCGAGCACCTGGCTGATGTTGCGGCCCTTGTAGAGGATCTCGAGCGTCTCGCGGTTGTAGCGCAGGCCGCGGCAGCTGTCGCACGGCACGTAGACGTCGGGCAGGAAGTGCATCTCGACCTTCAGCACGCCATCGCCCTGGCAGGCCTCGCAGCGCCCGCCGGCGACGTTGAAGCTGAAGCGCCCGGCGCCGTAGCCGCGCTCGCGCGCAGCCGGCACCTCGGCGAACAGCTCGCGGATCGGCGTGAACAGGCCGGTGTAGGTCGCCGGGTTGCTGCGCGGCGTGCGGCCGATCGGGCTCTGGTCGACCGCGATCACCTTGTCGAAGGCGTCGAGCCCCTCGATCGCGTCGTGCGGCGCCGCCTCGGCCGTGCTGCCGTACAGGTGGTGTGCCACCGCCGCGTACAGCGTGTCGTTGACGAGCGTGCTCTTGCCCGAGCCAGACACCCCGGTGACGCACGTGAACAAGCCCACCGGCACATCGGCGGTCACGCCGCGCAGGTTGTTGCCGCGCGCGCCGACGATGCGCAGGCACGCGCCGGCGGCGCCCGCGGACGTGCTGGCGAGCAGCGACGCGCTCTGCCACGGCGTGCGCCGGGCCGGCACCGCGATGCGGCGCCGGCCCGACAGGAACTGCCCGGTCAGCGACGTCGCGTGCGCCGCGATCTGCTGCGGCGTGCCCTGCGCGACCAGCTGGCCGCCGTGCACGCCGGCGCCGGGGCCGAGGTCGATGCAGTGGTCGGCGGCGCGGATCATGTCCTCGTCGTGCTCGACCACCAGCACACTGTTGTCGAGGTCGCGCAGGCGCTTGAGCGTGTCGATCAGCCGCGCGTTGTCGCGCTGGTGCAGCCCGATGCTCGGCTCGTCGAGCACGTACATCACGCCGGTGAGGCCCGAGCCGATCTGCGAGGCCAGCCGGATGCGCTGCGCCTCGCCGCCCGACAAGGTGTCGGCACCGCGGTCGAGGCTCAGGTACGACAGCCCGACGTCGTTGAGGAATTTCAGCCGCGCGCGGATCTCGCGCACCACCTTGTCGGCGATCTCGGCCTTGGCGCCGGCGAGCTGCAGCGCATCGAAGTACTGCAGCGCCTGCGCCAGCGTCGCGTGCTCGATCTCGTAGATCGCCTGGCCGCGCGACGGCTCGGCGTCGCCCACCGCGGCCAAGCGCACGTGGCGCGCCTCGCGGCGCAGGCGCGTGCCGTCGCACTGCGGGCACGGCCGCGCCGCCTGGTAGCGCGCCAGGTCCTCGCGTACGGCGATCGAGTCGGTCTCGCGGAAACGCCGCTCGAAATTGGGGATGATCCCTTCGAACGGATGCCAGCGCTTGACCGTGCGCACCCGGCCCTTGGCGCCTTCGGCGCTGTAGACGAACTCGATGTCCTGCGTGCCCGAGCCGTGCAGCAGCACCTGCCTGGCCGCTTCGGGCAGCTGCTCGAACGGCGTCTCGACGTCGAAGCTGTACTGCTTGGCGACGCTCTCGATCATCGAGAAGGTGTAGGCGTTGCGCCGGTCCCAGCCCTTGACCGCGCCGGCGGCCAGGCTCAGCGACGGGAAGGCGACCACGCGCTCGGGGTCGAACGCCGTCACCTGGCCGAGCCCGTCGCAGTACGGGCAGGCGCCGACCGGCGAGTTGAACGAGAACAGCCGCGGCTCGAGCTCGGGCAGCGAATAGCTGCAAACCGGGCACGCGAAGCGATTGGAGAACAGATGCTCGCGGTCCGGCTTGGCGCGCGCCGCGTCGTCGGCGCCGCCGGAGTCGAGTTCCAGCGCGATCGCGCGCCCGTCGGCGATGCGCAGCGCGGCCTCGAAGCTCTCGGCCAGCCGCTGCTTCATCTCGGGCCGCGCGCGCAGGCGGTCGATCACGACGTCGATGTCGTGCTTCTCGGTCTTCTTCAGCTTGGGCACGTCGGCGGCCTCGAACACCCGGCGCTCGCCGCCGGCGCTGCCGATGCGAAAGCGCACGAAACCCTGCGCCTGCATCTGCGCGAACAGCTCGCCGAACTCGCCCTTGCGGTCGCGCACCACCGGCGCCAGCACCACCAGCCGCGTGTCGGCAGGCAACGCCAGCACCGCGTCGACCATCTGGCTGACGTTCTGAGCCTGCAGCGGCAGCCCGTGGTCGGGGCAGAACGGCGTGCCGGCGCGCGCGTAGAGCAGGCGCAGGTAGTCGTGCACCTCGGTGATCGTGCCCACCGTCGAGCGCGGGTTGTGCGAGCTGGCCTTCTGCTCGATGCTGATCGCCGGTGACAGACCCTCGATCAGGTCGACGTCGGGCTTGTCCATCAGCTGCAGGAACTGCCGCGCATACGCCGACAGGCTCTCGACGTAGCGGCGCTGCCCCTCCGCGTACAGCGTGTCGAACGCCAGGCTCGACTTGCCCGACCCCGACAGCCCGGTGATCACCACCAGCGCACGCTTGGGAATGTCGAGGTCGATGTTCTTCAGGTTGTGCGTGCGCGCCCCCCGCACGTGCAACGTGCGGGCTGGCTCGGGGTGCACGTGCAACGTGCGGGCTTGTTCAGGTTGCACGTGCAGCGTCCGCGCCTCGTCCGCTGCCGGCGGCTCCGCGCACGGCAGCGATGCAAGACCGGCGTCCGAAGGTGTGGCCATGGCGAGGCAGCGCGAAACCGGGCATCTTACGGTCGGGGCGCGCCGTTGCGCCAGCGCGGTCGTGCGCCGCTACGGCGTGCGCAGGCGCTGCAGCGCCGGCGCGTCCAGGGGCGCGTGGCGCACGCGGCCCGTGGCGTCGATCCAGCGCAGGCCATCGGCCTCGATGCGCAGCGTGGCGACCAGTTGGCCGTCGCGCCACCAGCGCACCTCGATCGCATCGCGCGCGTCGCCGCGGTCAGTGACGTCGCCCCAGCGCGCGGGCGCCGACTGCGCCACGCCGCCCAGCCACGCCTGCGCGGCGTCGTCGAACGGCGCGGTCGCGTCGCGCCCCGGCGTGGCCCAGGTCCAGCGCGCGCTGCCGGTCGCGGTCTCGGAGCGCGCACGCTGCAGCAGCGCGAGCGCGGGCGACGCGGCCATCGCTGCGCCGTCGGTCTCGGCCTTGCGCGCGCCCTGCGCCAGCGTCGCGCGCAACTCGTTGTCGCCGGCCGGCGGCACGGTCGTGGCGCCGTCGACTGGCGCTGCCGCGCGCGTGGCCTGCACCGTCGCGAGCGCCGGCGCGGCCGGCGGTGCCGCCGCAGGCGCCGCGATCCGGCCATCGGCCGACGCATCGGATTGCGCTCGCGCCGGTTCGTCGTTGCGCGGTCGGACGGCTGCTTCGGCGCGCAGCTGCGGGTCGTCGCCCGAGACCGGGGCGTCGCCGCGTCGCGATCGTGCGTCGGCGTGGCGCTCCGGTCGTCGGGTGCCGGCCGAGTCGACCGGTCGCTCGTTCGCTGCAGGCGCGGCGGTCGCGGGTGCCGTCTCTCGCACTGGCGCCGCTGCCGTGGCTGCGGCTCCGGTTGTCGCTGGCGTCGCATCGCGCGCCTCGCCGGCGCTGGCGATCGGGTCTGCGCTGCGCTGCGCCTCGGTCGCCGAGCCGCTCTTCGCCAGCCCGTCGCGACGATCGATCGCCGGCTCGGTCGCCAGGTCGAGCCACAGCCCGAGGCCCAGCGCGGCGAGCAGCCCGGTGGCGAGCGCGCCGGCCACGCGGGGCGACGTCAGCCGCTGCCACCACCACGCCAAGGGCCCGCGGCCCGCGGGTCGCATGCGCGGCGGCGGGGGCGCTACCGCCGGACGCGGCGGGCGGTGCGCCTGCTGCGCGGCCGCCAGGATGGCCTGGCTCAAGCGCGCCGGTGGCGACAGCGCGTGGTCGGGCGCGTGCCGCAGCGCCGCGCGCAGGTGCGCATCGTGCGCCAGGTCTTCGCTCACGGCAGATGCTCCTCGTCGCGCGGCACCTCGACCGACGCCGCGGCCAGCGCGCGCGGCCGCAGCGCGGCCGCGTCGAGGTAGGCGCCCATGCAGGTGCGCAGCTTGGCCAGCGCATAGCGCAGGCGGCTCTTGGCGGTCTCGAAGCCGATGCCGAGCGCGCGCGCCAGCTCGTCGAGCGAGATGCCGTCTTCGTGGTGCAGCAGGAAGGCGGTCTTCTGCGCCAGCGGCAGCTGCTCGAGGCAGTCGAGCAGGCGGGCGCCGGCGCGGCGCCAGAACACCAGCTCGTCGATCGCCTCCTCGGGGCGCGGCCACAGAGACCACGGCGCGCCCGCGGGCACAAAGGGCTCGCCGGCCTCGTCGTCGGCCAGCGCCACCTCGCGGCCCGAGCGGCGCAGCACATCGATCGCGCGATGGTGCGCCAGCGTGAACAGCCAGGTGCGAAAGCTCGCGCCCTGCGGCACATAACGGTCCTTCGCGTGGACCACTCGCAGCCAGGTGTCCTGGAACACCTCGTCGGCCTGCGCCGCACCGTCGCGCCCCAGCAGGCGGCGCACGAAACGGTACAGCGCCGCGTGATGGCGGCGGTACAGCCACTCGAAGGCCTGCACATCGCCGGCCACGAAGGCCGACATCAGCGCCAGGTCGTCGTCGTCGGGACGCAGGGCCGGCGGCAGCGCCTCGTCGTTCATCGCATGCAGTCTGCCACGCTGACGCGCCGGCTTGCGGCGCGCGAACACATTGAGATCATTGAACGCGCCGGCGCTGCCCGCGGGGTTGCCGGCGCGGGCTCACGGCGGGCCGGCCGGCGCCGTCGCCTCGTGCAGCACGCCCAGGATCGCGCCGCCGTACGCCTCGAGCTTCTTGGCGCCGACGCCGCTGATCTGCGCCAGCGCATCGAGGGTGGCCGGCGCGCGCTGCGCCATCTGCAGCAGCGTGGCGTCGTGAAACACCACGTAGGCAGGCAGGTTGTGCTCGCGCGCCACCGTCGCGCGCCAGTGGCGCAGCGCCGCGAAGCGCGCTTCGCCGGCCTCGCTGAGCACGACGTTGGCCGGCAGCGCGGCTCGCGCGCCGGTGCGCGCGCTGGCGCGCTTGCGGCGCGGCGCCTCGCGCGGCTCGCGCAGCACGATCGCCACCTCGCCCTTGAGCACGGCGCGCGCCGACGGCGCCAGCGCCAGCGTGTTGTACTCGCCCTCGGCGCGTACGTGGCCCAGCGCCAGCAGCTGGCGCAGTACGCCGCGCCACTGCGCCTCGGACAGCTCGGCGCCGACGCCGAAGGTCGACAGCGCCTCGTGGCCGTGCTGCGCCGTCTTGTCGGTGTGCTTGCCGCGCAGCACGTCGATCAGGTGCCCGGCGCCGAAGCCGATGCCGCCGTGCTGGCGGAAGCGGTAGATGCACGACAGCACCTTGCGCGCGGCCTCGGTGGCGTCCCAGGTCTGTGGCGGCTGCAGGCAGTTGTCGCAGTTGCCGCAGCGCAGGCGGGCGCCGGCGGTCGCGTCGGCCGCGCCGCCGCCGTAGGTCTCGCCGAAGTAGCCGAGCAGTCGCACGCGCCGGCAGTCGTGCGCCTCGGCCAGCGCCAGCAGCGCGTCGAGCTTGCCGCGCTGGATGCGCTTGAAATCCTCGCCGGCGACGCTGTCGTCGATCATGCGACGCTGGTTGACGACGTCGGCCAGGCCGTACGCCATCCAGGCCTCGGCCGGCGCGCCGTCGCGGCCGGCGCGGCCGGTCTCCTGGTAGTAGCCTTCGATGTTCTTCGGCAGGTCGAGGTGCGCGACGAAGCGCACGTCGGGCTTGTCGATGCCCATGCCGAAGGCGATCGTCGCCACCATCACGACGCCGTCGTCGCGCAGGAAGCGGTCCTGGTGCTCGCGCCGCACCTGCGGGTCGAGGCCGGCGTGGTACGGCAGCGCGGTCACGCCGACGCTGCACAGCCAGGTGGCGGTCTCTTCCACCTTCTTGCGGCTCTGGCAGTACACGATGCCGGCGTCGCCAGCGTGCTCGTCCTCGATGAAGCGCTGCAGCTGCGCGCGCGCATTGTCCTTCTCGACGATCGTGTAGCGGATGTTGGGCCGGTCGAAGCTGCTGACGAACTGGCGCGCGCCGTCGAGCGCCAGCCGCTGCACGATGTCGGCGCGCGTGTGCGCGTCGGCGGTGGCGGTGAGCGCGATGCGCGGCACGTCGGGAAAACGCTCGTGCAGCTGCGACAGGCCGAGGTATTCCTCGCGAAAGTCGTGGCCCCACTGGCTGACGCAGTGCGCCTCGTCGATCGCCAGCAGGCTGAGCAGGCCGCGCTCGTGCAGCGAATCGAGCATCGCCAGGAAGCGCGGCGTCAATATGCGCTCGGGCGCCGCGTACAGCAGCACCAGGCGCCCCGCCAGCAGCTGGCGCTCGATCTGCCGTGCTTCGTCGGACTCCAGCGTCGAGTTGAGGAACGCCGCGTGCACGCCGAGTTCCTCCAGCGCGCCGACCTGGTCGTGCATCAGCGCGATCAGCGGGCTCACCACCAGCGTGACGCCGCGGCCGCCGCGGTGGCGCGCGATCGCCGGCAGCTGGTAGCACAGGCTCTTGCCGCCGCCGGTGGGCATCAGCACCAGCGCGTCGCCGCCGCCGCTGACGTGCTCGACGATCTGTCGCTGCGGCCCGCGGAACGCGCCGTAGCCGAACACCTCGCGCAGCAACTGCAGCAAGGCATCGCCGGCGAGTTCGGGCGGGGCAACGTCGGCCATGAAGGGGCGATGGTAGCGAGCCGCGGGCGGCGCGGGCGCGCGCGACACCGTGGTAGTGTCTCGCGCGGCCCCGAGAGGCCGCTTCTTGCGCCGCCGCCGCGCGGCCGCCAACCTGGAGCCTGCATGAAACGCCTGCTTCGCTGCGCCCTCGGGCAAGGCGCCCGCATCGCCGCCGCCTGCGCGGCCGCCAGCCTGTGGCTGGCCGCCTGCTCGGTCAATCCGCCGGCGTCCGGCTCGCCGCAGCCGGGCCCGCCGCCGGTGCGCGACGTGACCGAGGTGTTCCACGGCACCACCGTGCACGACCCGTATCGCGACCTCGAGGACACGCAGTCGGCGGCGACGCAGGCGTGGATGAAGGCACAGAGCGACTATGCGCGTGCGACGCTGGCGCGCATCAGCGGGCGCGACGAGATCCTGGCGAAACTGTCGCGCTACGACGCCGCCATCTCGGCGCGCGTGGGTTCGGTGGTGCGCGAGGTCGGCGATCTGTGGTTCTTCGAGCGGCGCGGTGCCGACGAGAACCAGTTCAAGCTCTACCTGCGCCGCGGCCTCAACGGCGCGCAGACGCTGCTGGTCGACCCCGAGGCGCTCGAGCGCAGCACCGGCAAGCCGCATGCGATCAACTACTACACGCCGTCGCCTGGCGGCGCCCTGGTCGCCTACGGCGTGTCACAGCAGGGCAGCGAAGCGGCGGTGCTGCACCTGCTCGACGTGCGCAGCGGCGCCGCCGTCGGGGCGCCGATCACGCGCGCCGACATGGGCGGCGTCGGCTGGTCGCCCGACGGCAGGCAGTTCGTGTTCACCCGGCTGCAGGAGCTCAAGCCCGGCATGCCGGGTACCGAGAAGTTCCTCAGGGCGCAGGTGCTGCTGATGCGGCCCGGCGATCCGGCGGACAGCGCGGTGCCGGTGTTCGGCATCGGCGTGCCGGGGGTCGACGTCGAGCCGGCGGTGCTGCCGTTCGTGAGCTTCTCGCACGACGGCCGCTGGGCGTTCGGCTACGCGATCAACGGCACGCAGCGCGAGATCACGCTGTACCTGGCGCCGCAGGCGGGCGTGCTGGCCGGCAGGCCGCAATGGCAGCGGCTGTTCGACGCCAGCGCGGAGGTCACCGGCGCCACCTACATGAACAACCGGCTGTACCTGCAGTCGCACCGCGGCGCCTCGCGCTTCCAGGTGCTCGAGCTCGACCTCGCGCAGCCCGACCTTGGCAACGCGCGCGTGATCGTGCCGGCGAGCCAGCGCGTGATCACCGGCGTGGCGGCGGCGGCCGACGCGCTGTACATCGAGGCGCGCGACGGCAACGTCAAGCGGCTGTACAAGCGCAGCTGGGCCGGCGGCGCGCAGGCCGAGGTGGCGCTGCCGGTGGCCGGCAGCTTCGCGCTCTACGCCGACGAGGGCGGCGCCTCCGGGGCCGACCCGCGCCTGCCGGGCGCCGTGATCGAGCTGCAGGGCTGGACGCGCGCGCTGCAGATCTACCAGGTCGCCGCCGACGGCACCGTCAGCAACACCGGGCTGCAGCCGCAGGGGCCGTACGACGCGCCGGCCGACGTGGTGGCCGAAGAGGTGCTGGTCAAGAGCCACGACGGCGCGCTGGTGCCGATGTCGGTGATCCACCGCAAGGGCATCGCGCTCGACGGCAACAATCCGACCCTGCTGTACGGCTACGC
>Ga0335084_10008226_pt1 | contig 10386 bp, 7 predicted proteins | sample Lox_Sample_44_FD_206721 | JGI IMG/M metagenome (GOLD analysis project Ga0335084, IMG submission 206721) | Soil microbial communities from Loxahatchee National Wildlife Refuge, Florida, United States - Lox_Sample_4.4 | ecosystem: Environmental > Terrestrial > Soil > Wetlands | place: USA: Florida... | reverse complement strand
CAGCAGAGATAGAAGAAAAAGAAGAGCCCCAGCGGGATGCCGATGACAGTCAGGATCAGCACAATGACAAGAAGAGGAACAAGAAGGAGCGATACGAGACCGTACAGAACGCTTTCTCCGGGCCTCCCGTCGATGATCGTGCCGACGGACGAAATCGACCGGGGCAACACGAAGGAGAGAACCAGCGCCGTGAAACAGAGGCTCAGGAAAAAGAGTATTCGCATCACGATCTGACCGGTCGTCAGACCCAGCGTGCGCGGCGCTTGAGCTTCCTTCCCGGCCTTCATGTGAATCTCACCCCTGACGGTCCCCGGGGCGATATGGACACGATCGGAATCCTTTGCCATGACCGTAAGATTCCCCCCCACGGTTGACCCCGCTTCAGCCGAGAATTCCTCAACGCCCGCATCCAGGTCGCCCTGTATCTCCCCCGTCAGGTTCAGATCGCCGGCACCGATCTTCGCATCCCGGGCCACGACGCCGCGTATCTGGACTTCCGATCCACCCGCCATCAGGTATTCTCCCACAGTCGCACCCCGCTCAAGGATAACGGACCCACCCCCGGCGAAGAGACTTTTCCCTGTCCTTCCGGATATGCGGAGTACGCCTCCCGTACAGATGATCCTGTCGGTCACGGTTCCCGTGAGATTGACCTCTCCTCCTGCGACGGCGAGAAGCCCGTTCACAGTCCCCCGGATGTTGACCACCCCCCCTGCGATGAAAGCGTCCCCGTTGACCGTCCCGTCCATATCGACCTGCGCGCCCCCGGCGAAGTACCACCCGTTGTGGACATCACCGGCACCGAGGAGAACCGTCTGCCTCCCGGGGGTGCGGGCGTCCCTCCCGCTGCAGTTGAACGCAAGGAGCGAGACAAACAGGAGATTGAAGAGCATCATGAATGATTTCATGGCATGGTTCCTTTCACGGGGAAACGTTCTCACGAGAGCGTGGCCGTCGCGAGCGCGTTGATGATGAGGGCCAGGATGACCGTATTGAACCCGAACGAGATGATGCCGTGGACGAGCGTAATCCGCCGGAGGCGTCTGGACGTCACCTGCACATCGGAGACCTGGGCGGTCATCCCGACGACGAACGAATAATACGCAAAGTCCATGAAGTCCGGGAGGTGGTCGCCGGGAAATTCGAGTCCCCCGTGATGCGTCCCGTGAATCTGGCCCGCCCCGTAGTAGATGTGGGCATAGCGGAGCGCGAAGAGCGTGTGCACAAGGGACCAGGAGAAAACCACCGACACCGGAGCAAGCGTCAAGGTGAGTGCGTGCGCTCCCCCCGATTGCACGCGCGCCAGGGCGATGAGTGTCCAGACTATCCAGAGGCTCCCGCAGGAGGCCAGGAGGACCAGCGCAAATACAAGACTCCGCCCCGCATCCTGAAGGACCGCAGAACGCCTGACCGCGGCAGGGTCCCCCGAGAGGATCACCCCCCACGCCAGGAGGAGCAGCGAGCCTGCAAACGCAGTCCAGGTGAGTGCGAGCCGGGCCGCGAACGGGATATCGGGGGAGATTGCGGTCAGGACAATCCCCGCAACGAGTGCCGAGATGAACACCCGGTGATGGGAGTCGAGGCCTGAGAGCGCGCCAGGGATTTTCTTGAGCAGGTCAGAGGACATGACGGCGGAGGGCCAGTGGGTTGGTCGATTCCGGATGACACAATATACCCCCCCTGCAGGGAGAAGGCAAGTGGCGCCCGCAGGCGCGCGGGAACCCCCGGGGGGACCTGTCTGTTACATGGGGTTGACAGGTCCAACCCACTTTCCACACAGGAGGTCCACAGATGAAAGGAATACTGGCAATGCTCGCCGCTCTCGCGTTCACCCTACCGGCGGCTTCCAAAGTGAAGACCGAAGTCGTGGAGTACAAACAGGGGGACGTTGTGCTGCAGGGATATCTTTGCTACGACGAGTCGGTCACGGGAAGACGTCCCGGCGTGCTGGTCATACACGACTGGATGGGTGTTTCAGACGATACGAAGATGAGAGCCGAAATGCTGGCCGGCCTCGGCTACGTCGCGTTGACCGCCGACATTTACGGCAAGGGAGTCCGTCCGAAAAACGGTCAGGAGGCCCAGGCGGAGGCCGGGAAATTCTATCAGGACGCAGGACTGCTGCGCGCACGGGCCCGTGCGGGCCTTGACTTCCTCTCCGGGCGTCCGGAAGCCGATCCTGCGCGGCTCGCAGTGATGGGATACTGTTTCGGAGGGAGGGCATCGCTTGAGCTTGCCCGGAGCGGAGCTCCCGTAAAGGGGGTGGTGACATTTCACGGGTCTCTCGCGACAACCGCTCCGGACGACGCAAAGAACATCAAGGGGAAAGTCCTCGTTCTGCACGGGGCGGATGATCCGTACGTCAAGCAGGCCGACGTGACGGCGTTCATGGATGAAATGCGCAAGGGGGGCGTCGACTGGCAGCTCGTGCAGTACAGCGGCGCGGTGCATGCCTTCACTATCAAAGGCGCAGGAACCGACAACAGCAAGGGAGCCGCTTACAATGCGGAAGCGGACAGGCGTTCGTGGACTGCCATGAAGGACTTCTTCCAGGAAATATTCGCGGGAATGTAGCGGGCGCCGGGCAGGCGGACTCCGTGTGGTCTACCTGCCCGCGCGCAACCGGAATGCCGTGTTCTCCACCTGGGTCCAGACGCGGAGGAGATTGCCCCCGCAGATGCGCCGCACATCGTCATCGGAGTACCCCGCCTGGAGGAGATGGAGGATGAGGTTCGGATACTGCGAGACGTCCTTCAGACCCGTCGGCAGCTCGTCTCCGACCCCGTCAAAGTCGGACCCGAGGCCGACATGGTTGACCCCGACCAGCGACACGACGTGGTTGATATGGTCAACCACATCCGCGACATCCGCATACCCGAGCGGATGATCGCGGAGGTAGCTCTTCTCATAGGCCTTCCCGGCGGAATCAGCCCGCGTGAGATTCAATGAGTCCAGGTGCGATTCGATCAGAGCACGCGCGGCAAGCATTTTCTGCCGGTATTCGTCGGTCAGGAACGAAGACCCGAAATTGATCTGTATGACCCCCCCCTTCTGCGCCATTTTCCTGATCATCTCGTCGGACATGTTCCGTTCGAACCCGGGGGTGTAGAACCGGCACGAGGAATGAGAGGCGATCACGGGAGCCTTCGAGACTTCCATCACCTGGTAGAACGCTTCATCGGAGATATGGGAAACGTCGACGATGATCCCCACCCTGTTCATCTCGACGACCACCTTTTTGCCGAACGGACTCAGCCCGTGCCAGGTCCGCGACGTGTCGTACGATGAATCCGAGATGTGATTGTCCTTTGCGTGGGCCAGCGTGATATAGCGGATGCCCCGTTTGTAGAAGTGGGAAACATTTTCCAGCTTTCCCTGCAGCGGAGCTCCGTTCTCCATCCCCAGGCAGAGGGCGATCTTCCCTTCCGCGGCAATTCTCAGAACGTCCGGCACCGAAGCCGCCATGCCGAACTTGTCGGGCCAGTCGCGGGCGAATTTGTCAACCATGTCGATGAGCTCTTCGGCCGAAGCGAAGGCGGTCCCCTTCTTCTCCTCCGATGCGTCGATAAAGATCGACATGAATGACGCCTTCAGCCCCCCCTCTTTCGCCCTCGGATAATCAAACTCGCCGTCGGGAAGCCGTTTCGAGATGTCCTCCCAGTGCCCGCGAAGCATATCCGGCACGTCGATATGTGTATCGACGATGATCAACTCCCGTGCGAGCGCATTCGCCCTGAGCGTGAGATCTTCCTCTCCGGACCCCTGTGCGTGCGCAAGCCCGGAGGCGAACAGTGCGGAAGCAATGAGATACTTCATGTCATTCCCTTCCCGACGGCGGCGCAGAGGCCGCTCCCCTCGAAGCCGGGGAGCGGCCCGGTCTGCATCAGTTCACTTCCGGGTGTACGTCAGCACCATCACCGGCTTCTTCTCGCCGAACCTCTCCGGGTCGTACATCTCGAACACGTGCTTGTCCTTGTCCACCACCCGGGTGATATATTTCACCTTTTTGTCCTTTTCCCCGGTTGCCGGCTCATCCATCTTCCCCCACATGGTGAGCGCTTTCCCGTCCTTGTCCATGGTCCCCTCCATCGTGGACATTGCGGTCCCCATGTTGTCGATCCAGAAGCTCACATACTTCTTCCTGAAGTTGTCGTAGCCGGTATACCCGACCCCGCTCATCGGCTGCCCCATCATCTCGCCCGCGAACTCCTGCTGCAGATACCGGCCGCCGAGCGCCATCTTGTACTCCGCCGTCCCCTTTGAAACGCTCGGCTCGTCCTTGGGACCCTTCATCCAGGCCTTCGCTTCGACGTCCCAGGAGCCCACAAAGGCCTCGAGCTTCTTGTGCGCTTCGCCGGGCGTCATCGCCGCCTCCCACCGCTTCATCATCTCCTCTTCGGAGGGCATCTTCCCGGTGGACTTCTTCTTCTCCTGCGCTGAGGCGTCGCGGGCGGCGATTCCGGCCGCCAGGCAGATGACGCACAGAAGTATGAACGTCTTCTTCATACCGACCTCCCTGCTTTTGATGGAAGAATATGGATTAGTGCGGCACCTTTCGTCAGTGCGTTGAGTCGGGAACGGCGGTTGAATCGAGCCGCATGATCTGCGTGACATCCTCCAGGCGCTTCTTCAGCTCCGGCGTGTTGGGATACGTCTGGTTCAGCGTCGCAAGCAGGTCGCGCTCCTTCCGGTACTCCTTCCTCGTATCGTACATGTCGAGAAGAACCCGGTAGGGGTTGTAATAGGAGTTCACGTTCGCTTTCCCCTCCGCGACGAGCTTCTCGCATTCCGACTCCACGTCATCGGCCAGCGCATTGAACTCGGCGATCCTGCCGACACGGTGGTAGAAGAGCGCAAGATCGGATTCCAGCTCCCACCCCATGGGATACTTGGACCGGGGGATGACCTCTTCCATCCGGTCCAGGACAAGGGCGCTCGACTTGAGATCGTTCCTGGCGTTGGCAAACGACATCGCCAGGCGGACGAACGCGGACCGGTAATTCGTCATCAACCTGCTCGCGTTCTCGTCGAAGAAGACCGTGGTGTCCCCGACGCCGCGGAATTTGTACCCGTACTGCGGCGTCCTGGAGAAACCCGAAGGCTCGTGCATCAGGCTGGCCTCCAGGACCTCATGCTCCACGCCGAGGTCCTCCCTGGTGACTTTTCGCGGCACCAGATGCCAGGCCAGGCCGTTGAACCAGAGGTATTCATCGAGTCCCAGCTTGGCATCCGGTGAACAGGTCACGGCGAGATACACCGGACGCCTGAACTGGTTCGTCAGGATTATATCCCGCATCAGGATATCCTGCACGCGGATGGCCTTCGTGGGACCGAACTGCATCGTGTTCGGCATTCTCCAGGGTATCTTGCGCCCGATGAGTATGGCCGAGTCCTTGACGCCGAATTTCTCGATCGCCTCCTGGCTCACGATAATGTCCGTCGTGCGCGGCTCCCACTGCACCGGTTGAATCGTGCTTATCCTCTCGTCCGACATGCTTATCGGCACGGCGAGCGCATCGGTGTAGTACGGCTTCTCCTTCATCTGGTGGATGTACCAGGAGGTGTTGGCGAGGCTGAGGCAGATCACGCGGACGTCGCGGCGTATCCCCTCGACATCCTGGAGGTACCAGAGGGGAAACGTGTCGTTATCCCCGTTGGTAAAGAGTATCGCGTCCTTCTCGCAGCTCTGGAGCATGTTGTACGACAGGTCCCACGGGACCCAGTTCTTCGAGCGGTCGTGGGTGTGGTAGTTCGCCCGCATCATCTTCACCGGGACGAACAGGAGCGCCAGGAACAGCGTGAGAAGGAACGCGGGCCTGACGAGCTTCGCGTCGCTGATTTTCGCCGCAAGCAGATCGAGGATCCCGCGGATCCCGAGGGCAATCCAGACGGCGAAAAGCGAAAACGCCCCCGGATAGAAATAATCGCGCTCGCGGGGCTGGGACTCCTGCTGGTTCTGGTAAAACGCGATGAGGTACCCCATCACGACGAACAGGATGAGGAATATCGATGCCATCTTCCAGTCGTTGCGGAAATGGAAATACAGGCCTGCGAGGCCCAGGAGGAACGGGATGCCGTACAGCACCCTGAAATCGACCCCGGAATCCTGGGCTTCCCCCTCCCTGCCGATGTAATTCCAGGCAAGGTACCTGTTGAACATATGGTTCATCTGGTAGCGCCAGAAGAAGTCCAGATCGTTCGGGTACGTCTTGTACAGCGCCTGCTGGTGCCCTTCCTGCGACCAGCGCCGCTTGAATATGGGGAAATCGCCGTACTGCTCCCGGTCCAGGTACGTGATCAACCCGGAAAAAGTCTTCGGCTCGTTCTCGTTCATCGGGGTGTTCTTGCCCGAGCGGATGAGGATCATCGTGTATGTCGTAAACCCCGCCGTCGCAAGCATGATCCCCAGGACCGCGGTGTGCATCATTGTCATCTTTTCTTTTGCGAGCCACCGCGAGAGGATCGCAAGCGCGACGAGAAGGGCGACGAGCACCACGAGCCCCCCGCCGATGCTGTCCCCCGCAATCGTCCTGAGGAGTCCGGGGAGCATCTTGATCACGCCGGGATAGATTACCGCCAGGACCACGCCGCCGGCAAGCACCGGGAAGTAGAAGGAACTCCTGTTAAACACTTTCTTCCAGAAGAGCGCGATGACAAGGACGCTCGGGATGATCATCCAGACTTTGAACTTCTGGTCAAAGGCGTGTGAATCCTCAAGCGAGGGGGTGGAAGATCCCGACTGGTTCGCCCAGAGCGCCGCCGCAATGATCAGAAGGAGCAGGACGTGGCCGAGGAAGACGTACGCCGACGTGCGGCAGAATTCCATGTCCGTCACGTACTTTCTGAATACGACGACCATGACGACGGCCAGTATCGCCGGGACGCTCATCAGGTGGACGCCCGCCGAGAGCCCCACGAGGAAGACGATAAGCAGGAGGACCTTGCCGTTGTGGGGGCCGTCCGCCTGCTCGTTCCAGACGAGCATCAGCCAGACCACGAGGAAATACAGGAGCGTGCTTGCGGCAAAGTAGTTCGCTTCCACCGCGCTGAACCAGAATGAATCGCTGAAGGAGTACGCCAGCGCGCCGATCGCGGCCGCCCCGAACGTTCCTAACGCATCAAGCGGGGTCTGCGGATCCTGACCTTTGTAATGGCGGATGAGCCTGACCGCCACGAGGTACAGCAGGAGGACCGAGAGCGCGCTCGCCACAACGGAGATCAGGTTCATCCGCAGCCCGATATCACCGGGGATCGGGAGCATGAAGAACACACGGCCGATAAGCGAGAAGAGCGGGCCTCCCGGCGGATGGGGCACCTCGAGCATGTATGCCGCGGCGGAGAGCTCGCCCGGGTCCCAGAACGGGACAGACGGCTGGACAGTCAGGAGGAATTGCGTCAGCGATACGGCAAAAACGACGGCCGCAGTAATTCTGTGGATGAGTCTGTTCTGCATGGGTTAATACCTTCTCTCAACCAGTGGTTCTCTCGTCCGGTTTCTCCGGGGGGTTTACACTCGAAACGCTGCGGTGACAACACAGTATGCGGGCACACTGTGCCAGTTCGGGCATTCAATATACGAAGGGAAGATCAAAGAGAAAAGCCCCTCCGCTGACTGGATGAATCAGACGCCGCGGAAGATCGTCTCCTCCCGCTGGAACCAGCGGGAGCAGCCGAAGAGGCTGAGTCCGGCCAGGACGAGGAGCGACGCGTACACTTCCAGCAGAAGCCATGTCTTGATCGTCCCCGCGATGATCTCCTTCGTGGCAAGCACGACGTTCAGGACCGGGATGACCGCGGTGACCTCATCGAGCGCAATGCCGGGAAACATGCCGATGATCGCCGGCAGTATCACCACGATCGTCAGCGGGCTGATCATGCTCTGGGCTTCCTTGTATGACTTTGCATAGATCGACATGGAGAGAAGGAATGCCGCAAAGAACACGGCGAGAGGAAGCAGGAGCGAAAGCACGAGGAAAACGGTTTTCACGTCCAGGATCGTCATCACCGCGCTCAGGACCTCCGGAGGGATCTTCGAGAGCTGGCGCACCGCCAGGAAGATACCCAGGATCGAGACGGCGGCGCTCAGGAGCCCGGTGAGAACCACGACGGCAAATTTCCCGAGCAGTATCTGGATCCTGCTGACAGGGGCTGTGAGAAGAGTCTCCATCGTCCCCCGCTCCTTCTCGCCCGCCGCCAGATCGATCGCGGGGTACATCGCACCCATGAAGCAGAAAAGGACGAACAGGTAGGGGATCATGCCTCCCACCGTCTTGCCTATCTTCTCCTTCATCGAGGCCACGTCGTGCTCTTCCAGCGTGACCGGGTTGACGATCCCGGCGTCGATATTCAGCTTCGCGAATCTTCCGGCGACGATCTGTTTCTCGTAGGAATTCAGGACGCCCGAAAGACGGCGCTTGACCATGTCAAAGTCGTCCGACGATTTGTAGAAGAGCGTTATCGTCCCGCTCTTCATGCCGGCGACCGCGTCGTCGAAATCTCCCGCGACGACGACCCCCGCGTCGATGCTGTCGCACGCGATCATCGCCTCCATGCTGTCGGCCGGTATTCCCTCCGCGATGCGGAGGTCGGTCCGGGCTTTCAGGGCGGCGACCAGCCCGGGTGCGTTGGCGTGCGATACGAGCGCGACCCGGAGCACTTTCTCCTCGGCCTTCTTCATCGACGACATCTGCATGTTCGTCACGACGATCATAAGCGCGGGGACAAGGAGCAGGGGGAACACGATCATCATGAACAGCGTCCGCCTGTCGCGGATCGTGTCTGTGACTTCTTTCCGGAAAATCGTCGCGAACCTGTTCATGTCAGTCCGCCTCCACCAGGCGCACGAACTCGTCCTCCACCGACCGGGTCTGCATCTGCTTTTCAAATTCGGCGTACGCGCCGTTGAATATCAATTTTCCTCTGTGGATGACCGCGAGGTCGTCGCTGAGGAGGCTCACCTCCCCCATCCGGTGAGTCGAGAATATGACGGTCTTGTTCTCCTCGCGGCATCGTTTTATGAGCTGTATGATCGCGCGCGAGGTGACGACGTCGAGCGCCGAGGTCGGTTCGTCGAACACGACGACATCGGGGTTGTGGATGATCGTCCGCGCCAGCGAAACCTTCTGCTTCATTCCGCTGGAGAGCTTGCCAATCCTCCTGCCCGCAAATTCATTGATCCCGAGGAGCCCGTAAATCTCCTCCTTCCTCCGCCCGTACGTCTGCGCGTCCATCCCGTACAGGTCCGCGTAGTACTTTATCATCTCATCGGGCGTGAGCCTGTCGTAGAGGCCGGTGCTTCCCGTGAGGAATCCGATCCTCTTCCGCACTTCGACCGGCTGATCCACGGTGTCAAACCCGGCGACAGAGATCTTTCCCCCGGTGGGCTTCAGCATCGTCGCAATCATCCGGAGCATTGTCGTTTTGCCCGCGCCGTTCGGCCCCAGGAGCGTGAATATCCGGCCGGGCCTGCACGTGAAGCTGATTTCCCTGACCGCGTCAATACGCGACCCCTTGAAATCCGGGCCCATCTCGCGCCGCTGCTGCCGGGAAACCGAGAATGTCTTTGTGATCCTGTCGACGACGATCATGCGCACCCCGCTCGCAAAACTGTTCAATATAGAATCCGGAGCGGGGATATACAAGGCTGGCCGGACGTTAAGTACAAGGTTACCAGAATGTCATATTTCCAGCCAGGGCGAGCAGTTTCCGTAATGCCGATCTTGACAAATGGCAGATTTTTCTCTATGATTGTGCAGGATTTTTACCAAACTCCCTCCAACACTGGGGCCATAAGCTATCCCGGATTGCTACCAGGTTCATGCAGTAGGTCGGAACCGGGTGCACGCTGTGTGCCTCCTGTCGCAAGAATCCTCCAGACTGAAACGACAGGTTCCTTCTCCCTCAGGGAGAAGAAGACCGTTCCCGGCACATTCAATCCAACCCTACGGCACGAAACCCGCGATCCGGGAGAACCGGATATCACGCCGAAGCGGGACAACAACACAACAGGGGGGGGGCAAGTGGAAAGGAAAGAGTTCCTGTCGATTCTCGGGCTGGGTGCTGCCGCTGTCGCATGCAGTTACTGCTTCGACGGGTGCACGACCCCGGATGCCGGGGGGAACATCACGGCCCCGACAAACGTTGACTTCACGCTGGACCTCACGAACCCGGCATATTCCGGGCTCAAGAGTGCCGGCGGGTATGTCTATAACGCCGGCGTCATCGTTGCCCATGCCGCGAGCGGGTACGTCGCCGTGAGCCAGGCCTGCACTCACCAGGGGACCGCAGTGATATTCGATTCACCCGGCGGCCAGTTTTTCTGTCCCGCCCACGGCTCACGGTTCTCTCTGAGCGGTGCTGTCGTTAATGGACCCGCGGGAAGTCCCC
>Ga0335084_10008225_pt1 | contig 10386 bp, 11 predicted proteins | sample Lox_Sample_44_FD_206721 | JGI IMG/M metagenome (GOLD analysis project Ga0335084, IMG submission 206721) | Soil microbial communities from Loxahatchee National Wildlife Refuge, Florida, United States - Lox_Sample_4.4 | ecosystem: Environmental > Terrestrial > Soil > Wetlands | place: USA... | reverse complement strand
CGCAGGCCACGCACTGGGTCGCGCGCGAGCGAACCGACCTCGTCATCCGCGAGATCGAGGCGTTTACAATCGGCGCGGGGGAGGCCAAGCGATGAGCAAGACCGCGCTGAAGATTCGCGACCTGGAGAGCCGCGTCGGGCAGGAAATCGCGGTGTCGCCGTGGGTGGCGGTGCCGCAGGAGAGGATCGACCTGTTCGCCAAGGCGACTGAAGACTTCCAGTGGATTCACGTCGATCCCGAGCGGGCGAAGGCCTCGCCTTACGGCACCACCATCGCGCACGGCTTTCTCACGCTCTCGATGCTGCCCAAGCTCACCGAGTCCACGTTCGAGTTCTCCGACCGGAAGATGGGCGTCAACTACGGCCTGAACAAGGTGCGCTTCACCGCGCCGGTGCCCGCGGGCGCGAAAATCCGCGGCCGCTTCACGCTGGCCAAGTTCGAGAAGCTGGAGGGCGGCGTGCAGACCACCTGGAGCGTGACCGTGGAGCGTGAAGGCGGCGACAAGCCGGTCATGGTCGCCGAGACGATCAGCCGTCACTACTTTTAGGACAGGGGGCCATCCGCGGCCCCCGTACCCCCACAACGAATGGACCCGAAACGATGACGCAGCGCTGGAAGCAGAGGCCCCCCAACTCCAACTGGGGCGAGTTCGGCCCCGACGATCAGCGCGGCCGCATGAACTACGTGACGCGCGAGAAGGTGCTGCAGGGCGTGGCCGAGGTGAAGGAGGGGCGCACGTTCTGCCTGTCGCTGCCGCTCGACTATCCCGGCGGCAACGTGCTCAACCCGCGGCGCAACCCGCCGCGCATGGCGCCCACCATCCGCGCCGGCAAGGCGAACTTCTGCTTCCCCTTCGCCGACGAGAACCCGCTGCTCACCGACGTCGTCTGCGACGACCTGGTGCTGCTCACGCTGCAGTACTCGACGCAGTGGGACTCCTTCGCGCACATCGGCGGCAAGTTCGACGCCGACGGCGACGGCAAGCCGGAGCTCGTCTTCTACAACGGCTTTCGCGCGGGCGAGGACGTGAAGACCGCCAAGGAGAACCCGGGCGCGGAGCCCTGGGCGCGCTTCGAAGGCTCGCGTGCGGAGGCGCTCGGCATCCAGAACCTCGCCGAGCAAGGTGCGCAGGGGCGAGGCGTGATGGTGGACTTGCACGCGCACTTCGGACGCGAGCGCAAGGCGATCGGCTACGACGACCTGATGCGCGTGATGGACAAGGACAAGGTGGTGGTGGAGAAGGGCGACTTCGTCTGCTTCTACACCGGCTTCGTCGACGTCATCCTGGAGCTGAAGAAGAACCTGGATCCGAAGCTGGTGCACAACACCTGCACGGGCCTGGACGGTCGCGACGACAAGCTCCTGCAATGGGTGAGCGACAGCGGCTGCGTGGCGCTGATCGCCGACAACTACGCGGTGGAGATCATCCCCGCGAGCCCGTTCAAGCCGATGCCGCACGCGCTGATGCCGCTGCACGAGCACTGCCTGTTCAAGAACGGCATCCACCTCGGCGAGATCTGGTACCTCACTGAGCTCGCGCGCTGGCTGCGCGAGCACAAGCGCAACCGGTTTCTCCTCACCGCGCCGCCGCTTCGGCTTCCCGGCGCCGTCGGCTCGCCCGCCGTGGCCGTCGCCACCGTATGAAGCTCGCAGAGGCACCCGGGGGGTGCGGGGGGGCCGGGAAGGCCCCGAGCGCATCGACCAGAAGGGGCCCGGCCCCCCTGCTCCCATGACCAAAGTCGCGATCGTTACGGGGGCCTCCTCCGGCATCGGCGCGGCAAGCGCGCTGGAGCTCGCGAAGCGCGGCTGGTCGGTGGTGGTGAACTACTCAAGGAGCGCGGCCGAGGCGCAGAAAGTCGCCGCGCAGTGCGGCGACGCGATCGCAGTCCAGGCGAACGTGGCCGAGGACGCCGATTGCCGAAGGCTCGCGCAGGCGGCGCTCGACAAGTGGGGCCGCATCGATGCGCTCGTGAACAATGCGGGCACCACCAAGTTCGTGAAGCACGCCGACCTCGACGGCCTCTCGGCCGAGGATTTCCTGCGCATCTATCACCTGAACGTGGTGGGGCCCTTCCAGATGGTGCGCGCCTGCGCGCCCTCGCTCAAGGCGAGCCGTGGCGCGGTCGTGAACGTCTCGTCGGTCGCCTCGCAGATGGGCACCGGCTCTTCGGTCGCCTACGCCGCGTCGAAATCGGCGCTCAACGCCGTGACCTACTCCCTTGCGCGCTCGCTCGGGCCCGAGGTGCGCGTGAACGCCGTGTGCCCCGGGTATGTGGACACGCCCTGGCAGCACAACGCGCTTGGCATAGAGAAGGCGCGCAAGGCGGCGGAGCATTACGCGGGCATGGTGCCGCTCAAGGACTTTGCGCGGCCCGAGGATGTCGCCGAAGTGATCGCCTGGCTGATCGAGGGCGGGCGGCAAGTCACGGGTGAGGCCATCTACGTGGATGGCGGCCTGCACATCACCCCGCCGCGGTAGCGAGCGCAGTCATGCCTGCAGACTTTCGCAAGGACCTGATCACGCAGATGAAGAACCGCGCGCTCATCTACATGGAGATGTATGACGTGCTGGCGGAGGAAATCGGCGCGGCGAGAGCCGAAGCGCTGCTCAGCAAGGCGATCTACCGCCGCGGGCTGTCCGCTGGGAAATCGCTCGCGCGCCACGCGCCGGACGATCTCGCGGGTCTCAAGGCGTCGTTCCTCGCCGCCGTTCCCGGTGGCGAGGAGATCTTCCGGCCGGAGGTGCTGCGTTGCGACCCCGACCGGCTGGAAATGCAGCTGCACGGCTGCCCGCTGAAGGACGCCTGGCGCGAGGCCGGATTGCCGGAGGACAAGGTCGCGACTCTGTGCCGCATCGCCGGCGCGGTCGACAAGGGGCTGTTCGAGGGAGCGGGATTCCGTTTCGAGAACCGCACCTGGACGCCGGGCGCGAAGGGCTGCTGCTTCCTGTCCGTGCGGCGTGGCTGAGAGCTTCGACTACATCATCGTCGGCGCGGGCTCGGCCGGGTGCGTGCTTGCGGCGCGGCTCAGCGAGAACCCCGCGGCGCGCGTGCTGCTCTTGGAGGCGGGGCCGCGCGACACCAGCCCGTGGATCCACATCCCGCTCGGCTACGGCAAGCTGTTCAACGAGCGGCGCGTCAACTGGATGTACCAGTCCGAGCCCGAACCGCACCTGGATGGGCGGCGCATCTTCACGCCGCGCGGCAAGGTGCTGGGCGGCTCCTCCAGCATCAACGGCCTTATCTACATCCGCGGCCAGCCCGAGGATTTCGACGACTGGGAGGCCCCGGGCTGGTCCTTCGGCGAGCTGCTGCCCTACTTCAGGAAGTCGGAGGATCAGGTGCGCGGCGAGAGTCCGCTGCATGGCGCGGGCGGGGCGCTCGCCGTCTCCGACCAGAGCGAGCCGCATGAGCTATGCGACGCCTTTATTGAAGCCGCCGCGCAGGCCGGGCACCCGAAGAATGCCGACTTCAACGGCGAGGGGCAGGAGGGCGCCGGCTACTTCCAGATCACCACGCGCAACGCGCGCCGCTGCTCGACTGCGGTCGCGTTCCTGCGCCCGGCCGCCAACCGCGCCAACCTCAAGGTCGAGACGGGCGCGCTTGCCACGCGCGTGCGCTTCGACGGCGCACGCGCCGGCGGCGTCGAGTACCTGCTCGGCGAGAAGAAGGTCCAGGCGCGCGCCGCGCGTGAGGTGATCCTCGCGGGCGGCGCGATCAACACTCCGCAGCTGCTGCAGCTCTCGGGCGTCGGGCCCGCGGCGCTCCTCGCGCAACACGGCATCCCGGTGGTGCTCGACCAGCCGGACGTCGGCGAGCACCTGCAGGACCACCTGCAGGCGCGCATGGTGCTCAGGTGCACGCGTGCGATCACGGTGAACGACGACATGCAGAGCCTGTGGCGCCAACTCGGCTTGGGCCTGCGTTACCTCCTGCGGAAGAAAGGCCCGCTCACAGTCAGTGCGGGCTACGCGGGCGGTTTCTGGCGCACGCGCGCGGAGTTGAAGCGCCCCGACGTGCAGACGCATTTTCTCACCTTCAGCCTGGACCGCATGGGCGAGAAGCTGCACCCTTTCTCCGGCTTCACTGCCTCGATCTGCCAGTTGCGGCCCACTTCGCGCGGCTTCGTGCGCATCCGCTCGGCGGACCCCCGTGCCGCCCCGGCCATCCAGTACAACTATCTCGACACGGAGCACGACCGCCGGACGATGGTGGACGGCATGAAGCTCTTGCGCCACATCCTCGAGCAGCCGGCGATCCGGCCCTACATCGCCGCCGAGCACACCCCGGGCGAGAAGGTGCGCACCGACGAGGATTGGCTCGCCTATATCCGCGCCACTGGCAGCACCATCTACCACCCGAGCTGCACCGCGATGATCGGCAAGGTCCTCGACCACCGCCTGCGCGTGAAGCGCCTCGCCGGCCTGCGCGTCGTGGATGCATCGGTAATGCCGGCAGTGGTATCGGGCAACACCAACGCGGCCGTCATTGCGATCGCGGAGAAAGCGGCCGACCTGATAGACTCGGATCGAGGAGGAGGATCATCATGATGCGTCGCAATATCGTTGCCTTTGCCGCAGCGGCGGCATTCGTTTCTCTCGCGCAGGCCCAGCACAAGGAGATCAAGGTCGGCGTGATCTACGACTACACCGGGCCCTTTGCCGCCGGCGGCTCGGAAGCCGCGGCCCTGGGCACCAAGATCGCCATCGACATGCTGAACGAGAAGGGCGGCGTCGAGGGCTACAGGATCAATCCGATCTACGCCGATGCCCAGTCCAAGACCGAGGTCGCGATCAACGAGATGACGCGCCTGCTCGACCAGGAGAACGTCAACCTGATCATGGGCGTGTTCTCGAGCGCGCACTGCGTGCCGATGGCGCAGCGCGTGGACGCGGCGAAGAAGTTCATGTGGGCCAACGTCTGCGTGGCTTCCAGCGTGTTCAAGGACAAGAAGCTTTCCTACGTGTTCCGGCCGCAGGTGCATTCCGACCAGTACGGCGAGACCTCGTGCGCGTTCGTTGCCGACAGCGCCAAGGAGAAGCTCGGCATGGCCGCGAAGGACGTGAAGGTCGCGATCATCTACGAGGACGGGCCGTATGGCGCGGGCATCGGTTCGGCCAACGAGCTGGAGTGCAAGAAGCGGGGGATCCAGGTGGTGCTGAAGGAGGGCTATGCGGCAAGCGCGCCCGACCTGTCGAGCCTGGTCACCAAGCTCAAGCGTGCGCGTGCCGACATCCTGCTGCACACCGGATACAACCCGGATATCACGCTGTTCCTGCGCCAGGCGCGCGAGCAAGGCCTCAAGTTCAAGGGCATCATCGGCCACGGCGCGGGCTACGGCCAGATCGGCAAGCTCATGGAGACTTTCGGCACCGACGTGAACTACATCTTCAACATCGACCCGGTGGCCGCGCAGCTGCTCGACCCGAAGACGCTGAAACCGGGCGTGGGCGACCTCACCAAGGAACTGGTGAAGCGCTACCAGGCCGTGAAGGGGCCCGCCGACTTGCCGCCGCACGCCTCGATGGGCTTCAACCAGAGCTGGATCTTCTTCACGGACGTGCTGCCGCGCGCGATCAAGAAGTATGGCGGCATCGACCCGGAAGCGCTTCGCAAGGCCGCGCTCGACACCGATATTCCGGTGGGCGGCACGATCCAGGGCTATGGCGTGAAGTTCTTCCCGCCGGGCTCGCCGATGGCCGGCCAGAACGAGCGCGCGGCGATGGTGGTCATGCAATACGTGAACGGCCGGACCTACGTCGCGTCGCCCAAGGCGATCCGCACGACGGATCCGATCTTCCCGTTTCCCAAAGGACATCCCTACGGGATGTGAAGGCGGCCACCCCTACGGGATATCGCCTGAAGTGCTGGAGGTCAGCGGCCTCACCAAGCGTTTCGGCGGATTCACAGCGGTCTCCGGGGTCTCGTTCTCGCTCGCCGAGGGCGAGATCCTCGGCCTGATCGGCCCGAACGGCTCCGGCAAGAGCACCACCTTCAACGTCATCGCCGGGCTGTACGCGCCCAGCGGCGGATCGGTGCGCCTCCTGGGCGAGGAGATCGGCGGCCTGACGCCGGCGGCCATCTCGCATCGCGGCATCGCGCGCACCTTTCAGATTCCGCGCCCGTTCCGCAAGCTCTCGCTGCTGGAGAACGTCGCGCTGGCCGCGTTCTACGGCCGTGGCGAGCACCCGACGCGCGAGGGCGCCTGGGCGCTGGCGCGCGATGCGCTGGACCTGGTCAAGCTGCCCAGCGGGCCGGGCGCGCGGGTTGACGGCCTGGGCGCCGCGGGCCTGAAGAAGCTCGAGCTGGCGCGCGCGCTGGCGACGCAGCCCAAGGTGCTGCTCGCCGACGAATCGCTGGGCGGCCTCGACGGGACGGAGATGGAGCAGGCAGCCGATATGCTGGCGATGATCCGCAGGGAACGCGGCGTCACCATCATCTGGGTGGAGCACATCATGGGCGCGCTGATGCGCGTGGTGGACCGCTGCATCGTGCTCGACCACGGCGAGGTGATCGCGCAGGGCAAGCCCGCCGAGGTAGCGCACGACCCGAAGGTCATCGAGGTGTACCTCGGCACGGACGCCGCCGAAGTGCAAAAGACCGTGGCCGACCGGGGGCACTGATGCTGTCGCTCATCAACGTCTCCGCGGGGTACGGCTCGTTCCAGGCGCTGTTCGGCGTGAGCCTCGAGGTCAGGGCCGGGGAATCGGTCGCGGTGATCGGCCCCAACGGCGCGGGCAAGACCACGCTGCTGCGCGTGATCTCGAAGCTGATCGACGCGAGCTCGGGCGAAATGACGATGGAAGGCGTGCGCCTCAACGCAGTGCCGGCGCACGAGGTGATCGCGTGCGGCATCGCACACGTGCCGGAGAACCGCAGGCTGTTCCCGCGCCTCTCGGTCGAGGAGAACCTGCGTATGGGAGCGTTCCTGCCGGCGGCGCGCGCGCGGTTCGCCGAGCGCCTGCGCTTCGTCTACTCGCTGTTCCCGCGCATGGAGGAACGCCGCGCGCAGCCGGCGGGAACGCTCTCCGGCGGCGAGCAGCAGATGTGCGCCATCGGGCGCGCGCTGATGAGCGGGCCCAAGCTGCTGCTGCTGGACGAGCCTTCGGCCGGCCTCGCGCCCGTGGTGGTGCAATCTATCTTCGCGCTGGTCAAGCGCATCTGCGCCGAAGGCTACACGGTGCTGATCGTGGAGCAGAACGTGCGGCAGGTGCTCAAGGTGGTGGACCGTGCCTACCTGCTGGAGACCGGCCGCATCAAATCCAGCGGCGACGCCACCGGCCTGCTCGACGACGCGGAGATCAAGAAGGCCTACCTCGGGATCTGACCATGGAAGTCTTCGACATCTTCCTGCTGGAGGCGGTGCTCAACGGCATCCTGCTCGGCGGCCTGCTGGCCCTGCTGTCGCTGGGGCTCAACCTCATCTTCGGCGTCATCGACGTGGTGTGGATCTGCTACGCCGAGATGATCATGGTCGGCATGTACGCGGTCTACGCGCTGCACGTGCAGCAGCACTGGCCGCTGGTCGCGGCGATGGCGGCGGGCATCGCCATCGTCGCCCTGCTCGGCGCGCTGATGCACCAGTTCGTCATCCGCCCGGTGCTCGCCGCCGAGCCGATCAACCAGCTGCTGGTGACCGGCGGCATGCTGTTCTTCCTGCAGGCGGCGGCGACGCTCGCCTTCGGCATCGAATTCAAGAACCTCGGCGTGAAGCTGCCGCCCATTGCAATCGGCGAGATGTCGTTCTCCTTGGCGCGCCTCATCGCCTTCGCGGTCGCGGTGGCCGGGGTGGCCGCGACCTGGCTGTTTCTCACGCGCACCTACATCGGCACCGCGATCCGCGCCATCAGCCAGGACCGGCAGATCATGCCGCTGATGGGCGTCAACCCGGGCCGCATCTTCACCATCACCTCGGCGCTCGGCGGCGCGCTGGCCGGCCTGGGCGGCTGCCTGCTGGTGCTGCAGTACGACATCCATCCCGCGATCGGGCTGTCCTTCGGGCCGATCACCTTCCTCATTTGCGTGCTCGGCGGCCTGGGCAACATGCTGGGTGGCCTGATCGCGGCCTTTATCTTCGCCCAGTTCATCTCGGTGGGCGGGTTCTTCTTCCAGCTCGAATGGGGCTACGTGATCGCCTTCGTGTTCTTCATCGCAGTGATGTTCTGGCGCCCGCAGGGCCTGCTGGGCGGGAAGGCGCGATGAAGGCGCTCGCCTGGATCGGGTTGGCGTTGCTGGCCGCGGTGCCGCTCTACGGCATCGGCAACTATCCGCTGCACCTGGTCATCATGTGCCTGCTGTGGGCGTACGTGTACACCAGCTGGTCCATCATGGGGCGGCTGGGCATGGTGAGCTTCGGCCACGGCGCCTTCCTGGGCATCGGCGCCTACGCGGTGGTGATGCTGTGGAACCATTTCGGCCTCTCGCCCTGGTTCGGTGCGCTCGCCGGGGTCCTCGCGTCGGTCGTCGTCGCGCTGGTGATCGGCATCCCGTGCTTTCGCTTCAAGATCGTCGGCCACTATTTCGCGCTGGTGACGCTCGCGCTGTCGGAAGTCACCCGCTTGATCATCATCGCGCTGCGCGACCAGACCGGCGGCTCGCTGGGCGCAACGCCGAACACTGCGCTCGCGCAGGGCAACACCTGGTCGTTCGCCGCGCTGCAGGTCTCCGACAAGACCGTCTGGTTCTACGTCATCCTCGCGTTCTGGCTCGCGGCGCTGTGGGTCTGGGTGCGCGTGGACCGCAGCATGACGCGGCTGGCGCTGGAGGCGATCAGCCAGGAGGAGGATGCTGCCGCCTCGATCGGCATCAACGTCACCAAGTCGAAGCTCCTCGTCACGCTGATCTCGGCGGTGATGACGAGCCTGGGCGGCGTGCTGTACGCGCAGTACCAGACCTACATCAACCCGGAGACGGTGTCCGGCATCGCCGTTTCCCTGCAGATGGTGTTCGGCGTCATCGCCGGCGGCATGTTCGTGATGCTCGGGCCGACCGTAGGTGCGGTGTTCACGCTGTTGCTGCAGGAAGGACTGCGCCTTGCGCTCGGCGACGCGTTCAAGCAGTTTCCGGCCCTGGACCTGGCGATCTACGGCCTGATGCTGGTACTGTTCATCATCTACATGCCGAAGGGCATCCTCGGCGCGGCCCTCGAGGCCTGGGACAGGCGCGCGGCTAGGCCAGCATCCGCTCCACGCTGACCCCGCGCACGTCCATCTCGAATTCGATCTCCTCGATCGGCGGGCGGCAGTAGTGCCACACCAGGGTGCTGGCGCCGGCGCGCGCGGCGATATCGCGCACCAGCGGATGGAAGTCGTGCACCGTATACACCTGCGTGACGCTCGCCCTGTCCCAGGACGCGCCCAAGCCGCGCAGGCGGCTGGACATCATGTCGAGCACCCAGCGCGTCTTGGCTGCCAGGCCCGCCGGCGAAGAATCGCCGCGCGCTACGACGTCCTCCGGAAAGCGGGTGCCTTCGGGCCATTCGCCGCTTCCCGCGACGACGAAGCTTGCCGCCGCGCGCGGTGCGGGCACGGTGTAGCAGAAGGCATGGAATCCCGGCTCTGGCGGCGGCTCGATCTCGGGCGCCACGTTCGAGCGCGCCACGGGATTGCGGCCGCCGCGGAAGATATCCCAGTCTTGCAGCACGTTGACGTAGCCGCGATTGAACTCGCCGAAGCCGGCGAAGCTGAAGGGCCTGGGCGAGCGCAGTTCCGCGGCGCACAGTGCCGCGCGCGGCCGGTCGCGCGCGGCGAGGAAATCGGCGACGCGCCGGAAGCCCTCGGCCATCGGCACCGGCCGCGCGAAGCGCGCGCGTTCGATGGCGAAGCCGGGCAGCGCGACGACGCCTTGCGAATAAGGAAATACGCCCTCGAGGAAGGCGTAACCGCCGGCGGCAAATGGGATGAGAGTGCTCACCGCGCGAATATAATCGAAGACTCATGAGCAAATGGCTCGAAGGCCGGGTGGTCGGCCAGAAGCGCTGGACCGACCGACTGCTCAGCCTGCAGGTGGCGGCGCCGCTCGGCACCTTCCAGGCCGGGCAGTTCGTCAAGCTTGCGCTGGACGTCGGCGGCGGGCGCGTCGCCCGACCCTATTCGTTCGTCAATCCGCCTGGCAGCGAGCCGCATGAGTTCTACTACAACATCGTGGCAGGCGGGCCGCTCACGCCGCGGCTCGCGGCGCTGCGCGCCGGCGACACGGTGCACGTCGCGCCGGGCATCGCCGGCTTTCTCGTGCTCGCGGAAGTGCCAGACGCGGAGAACCTGTGGCTCGTCGCGACCGGCACCGGCCTCGCGCCGTTCCTCTCGATCCTGCAAACCGAGGCGCCCTGGGAGCGCTTCCGCCGGGTTGTCCTCGTGCACGCGACGCGCACTGCCGAGGAGCAGGTCTA
>Ga0335084_10008224_pt1 | contig 10387 bp, 10 predicted proteins | sample Lox_Sample_44_FD_206721 | JGI IMG/M metagenome (GOLD analysis project Ga0335084, IMG submission 206721) | Soil microbial communities from Loxahatchee National Wildlife Refuge, Florida, United States - Lox_Sample_4.4 | ecosystem: Environmental > Terrestrial > Soil > Wetlands | place: USA... | reverse complement strand
CCCGCGCCGCGCGGCGCGGCCGTCCACCGGCCTGATGGAAGCGCTCAATCTCGGCATCGCGCTGGTGATCCTCGGGCTCGCGGTCTGGACGGTCGCGTCGCGCGACACGTTCGCCGCGGTCGTCGGCTTCGTCGCCTACGGGCTCCTCCTCACGCTCGTCTGGGTGCAGCTCCGCGGCATCGACGTCGCGCTGACCGAGGCCGCGCTCGGCAGCGGGCTGACCGGGGCGATGCTGATCCGCGCGGCGGCCAAGCTGCGCCGGACCGAGGCGGCCGCCGGCGCCGAGCGTCCCGGCGTGCCGACGCGGATCGCGGCCGCGCTGGTCGCGGCCTGCGTCACCGCGGCGCTCGCCGTCGCCGTTCTGGCGCTGCCGGATCCCGCTCCGACGCTCGCGCCCGAAACCCGGGCGAACATCGCCGCGACCGGCGTCGCCAATCCGATCACCGCCGTGCTGCTCGCGTTCCGGGCGATGGACACGCTGCTCGAGGCGATCGTCGTCCTCTTCGCGCTGGTCGGCGTGTGGTCGCTCGCGCCGGATCGCGCCTGGGGCGGCCGCCCGGGTGCGCTGCAGCGCGCGGACCCGGACGGGATCCTCGCCTATCTCGCCCGGGTGCTGCCGCCGATCGGGCTCGTCGTCGGCGTCTACATCTTCTGGATCGGCGCGGACCTCCCGGGCGGCAAGTTCCAGGGCGCCACCATCCTCGCGGCGATGTGGCTGCTCGCGGTGATGGCCGGCCTCGTCGACACGCCGCCGATCGGCCGGACCCGGCTCCGCATCGCGCTCGTGGCGGGCCCCGCCGTCTTCATCGCGATCGGCGCCGCCGGCGCGGCGTTCGCCGGCGCCTTCCTCGGCTATCCCGACGGCCTCGCGAAGCTGCTGATCAAGGTCATCGAGTGGGCGCTGCTCCCTTCGCTCGCGGTGACGCTCGCGCTGATCGTCGCCGGCGCTCCGGAACGGACCGGGACGTGACCGACGCCGCGACCCTGTTCGGGCTTCTCGCTGCCGCGCTCGTCGGCATCGGCATCTACGCGCTGATCGTGAACCCGCAGCCGCTGCGCAAGATCGTCGCCTTCAACGTGGTGGGCAACGGCGTGTTCGTGCTGTTCGGCGCGATCGCTCACCGCGGCGCCGGAGCGGGCTGGGGCGGCGACCCGGTACCCCAGGCGCTGCTGATCACCGGCCTCGTCGTGGCGTTCTCGGCGACCGCGCTCGCGGTCGTGCTGCTGCTGCGGCTCGCCGACGAGGCGGATTCGGTCTCGCTCGCGCCCGAAGCGCCGGCCCCGCCGGAACCCGGGGCCGACCAGGGTCAGGCGTAGATGCCGCACGAGATGACGACGACGCCCGGCGGGCTCCTGCTCGTGCTGGCGGTGCTGGTGCCGTTCACCGGCGTGCTCCTCGCGTTCGCGCTCGGCGGGCGCAATGCCCAGCGCGTCGCGACGCTCACGGTCCTCGCCGGCGTCGCTATCGCGATCGCCATCGTCGCGGCGATGGTGCGCGCAGACGGCGCGCTGGTCTATCTGCTCGGTGGCTGGGCGCCGCCGCTCGGCATCGCGCTGCGCGCGGACGGCCTGGCGCTAATCATGATTCCCGCAATTGCGGTGGTGATCCTCGGCATCGGCGTGTACGCACGCGCCGATTTCGGGACGCCGGCCGGCGTGCGCGAGGCGCGCGCGCCGCTCGTGTTCTGGGTCCTGCTCCTCGCCATCTGGGGCTCGCTCAACCTCGTGTTCGTGAGCGGCGACCTCTTCACCCTGTACGTCGCGCTCGAGCTCCTGACGTTCGCCGCCGTGCCGCTCGTCTCGCTCGACGGCCGGGCCGAGACGCTGCGCGCCGCGCTCCGTTATCTGCTGTACGCGCTGCTCGGCTCGGTCTTCTACCTGCTCGGCGCCGTCCTCCTGTACGGCGCGTACGGCACGCTCGACATCCAGCTGCTCGCCGGGATGGTCCGGCCCGAGCCGGCGACGCTGGCGGCGGCGGCGCTCATGACCGCCGGACTGCTCGCCAAGACCGCGCTCTTCCCGCTGCACCTGTGGCTGCCGCCGGCGCACGCCGGCGCGCCGCCGGCGGCGAGCGCGGTGCTGTCGGGCCTGGTGATCAAGGGCTCGTGGTTCCTGGTCGTGCGGCTCTGGTTCGACGTGCTGCCGGGCGTGATCACCGCGCCGTCGGCGCAACTCCTCGCCGCGCTCGGCGCGGGGGCGATCCTCGTCGGCAACGTGGTCGCGCTGCGGCAGGAGCGGCTCAAGCTCCTCGTCGCCTACTCGACGGTCGCGCAGATCGGGTACCTCTTCCTGATGTTCCCGCTCGCCTTCGACGGCGACGTGGCCGCGCTCGCGCGCGGCGGCGCCCTGGCGGGCGGCATGCTGCAGGCGATCTCCCACGCCACGGCGAAGGCCGCGATGTTCATGGCGGCCGGCCTGGTCTACAAGGCGCTCGGCCACGATCGCATCGGGGAGTTCGCCGGCGTCGGCCGGGCGCTGCCGGTAAGCGTGCTCACGTTCGCGCTCGCCGGGCTCGCACTGATGGGTTTGCCGCCGAGCGGTGCCTTCGCGGCGAAGAAGCTGCTCCTCGACGCAGCGGGCGCGTCGGGGCAGTGGTGGTGGGAGGTCGTGCTGGACGTCGGTGGGCTGCTGACCGCGAGCTATGTGGTGCTGGTGCTCGCTCACGCGCTCGCCCCCGCGGCGGAACCGGTCAAGCCGCACGCGCCCGTGTCGCGGCTTGCGGAAGTGGCGGCGCTTGCGCTCGCGGTCTGTTCGCTGGCGCTCGGCCTGGCAGCGCTCGGTCCCGCGCCGCTCGACGCCCTGCTGCCCGACCCGCTCGATCTCAAGGAGTTCGGCTCGGCGCTTCTCGTCCTCGCCGGCGGCGCGGTGCTCGCCGCGTGCCTGGGACTCCGCCTGCCGCCCCTGCCCGCCGGCGACGCCGTGGTCGCGGCTGCGCGCCGTGCGACGGTCGCGATCGGCGCCGCGTTCGTCCGCGCCGACGGGGCGCTGCGGCAATGGCCGGTCGCGGGGCTCGCGCTGATCGCGGCGGCGGTCGCGTTCGGCGCCGCGATGGTTCCAGGCGGCTGACGGTGCTAGCTGCTCCGTCGGTCGGCTTCCTCCCATTCCGGCAGCGCAACGTGATAGCGCGTGCTCTTCAGCTGCCCGGTCACCCGGAGCACCCCCTTCTCCACGAGGTCCGCCAGATCGCGCGAGGCGGTCTGACGCGATGACCGGGGTTGAGGCATAAGCGGTCATTTATGCCTCATCCGATGAGGCATAAAACGGCTGTGAGTGCCTCAGGTCCGGACCGTGCCCCTCGGCCGGGAGCGGCAGAGGGGCGTTCCGGTACCCCTCCCAGCGCTCCGCCAGATCACCGCGATGGTGTCGAACGGGCCGTAGCCGAAGAGTGCGGCGGCGCCGGCGAGCGCGCCGAGAACGGCGGCGAGCACGAGATAGCGGCTCGCGTTGAGGAGCACCTTCATTGCGCCATGCCGTTCAGCTCGGCCCAGCCGTTCCACATGATCTGGATGCCGATGCAGAGCAGGATGAAGGCCATCAGTCGGATCATCACCAGCGTCCCCACCTCGCCGAGCCGCTTGAGCACCGAGGCTGCGTTCCGGAACAGGAAGTAAAGCGTCAGCGACACGAGCAGCGCCCCGCAGGCGACCGCGACGTTGCCGGCGACGTAGACGAGAAAGGGCTTCGTGGGAATCTGCGCGCCGAGCGCGATCGACGCCGCGATCGTGCCGGGGCCGGTGGTCAGCGGGAACGTGAGCGGGAAGAAACTGCGCCGCGCGACCTCGGCGTCGGTCAGCGCGGCCGCCTCCTCCGCGGCGGCGGCGTGGACGTCGTCCTCCTCGTTGCGGTTCAGCATCCGCCAGCCCGCGGCGGCGACGAGGAGCCCGCCGCCGAGCCGCACCACCGGCAGCGAGATCCCGAAGAGCGCCAGGACGTGGTTGCCGGCGAGCATCGACACGACCATGATGAACCAGCTGTTGATCCCGATCTGGCGCGCGAGCCGCTTCGCGACCGCGCGGTCGGACCCGAACATGGCCACGAACAGCGGCGCAGTGGTGAGCGGATTGATGATCGGCAGCAGCGTCACCGGCACCAGGACGAGTGCCTTGAGGAACGGGATGATCAGCGCTTCCACGGACGCTCCGTGACCACCGCTGCGTTCAAGGCGGCGTCTCCTGCCACCGCAGCCCCGGCGGATCGGTCTCCCAGAGCGGGCCGGCGAACGCTGCCTTGTACCCGACCTCGTACAGCTCGGCCATCTTCGCCGGGTCGAAGACCTCGGCGCCGGCGAGGTCGACGTTCTGGGCGATCGTGACCCAGTGGAAGGTCGCCTGCTCGCGCAGCGCGACCGCGTAGATCCGGAAGAGGTCGCCGACAACCGCCGACCGGCTGGAGGCCTCGAGGACGCGCGTCGCGATCCCGCGCAGCGACCGACGGGTCGGGCTCGGCGGCGAGACGAGCTGGCCGTTGTGGATGACGAAGATGTCCTCCCGTCCGACTCCGCGTCCCGCGCGCTCGCGGATCGCCGAGAACCGGAACACGCCGCCGCTCAGGAAGACGCGGGCCGCGACTGCCCCATCGACGTGCATCTCGTCGTAGCGCTGCCCGCCCGCCTCGACGTCGAAGAACACCGGCGGAAAGGCGATCGGGACCGAGGCGGACGCGAGCATCACCTTGCGGAACAGCTCGAGCGCGTCCGGGTGGCCGCTCGTCGCGATCAACCCCATGTTCCACACGACGAACTGCTGCGCATCGAGATCCACCGTGCCGATGTACAGCCGCCGGCCGCGCCCGTGCGCATCGGCGATCTTGCGCAGGAACCCGGCGTCGACGTGCCGGGCGATCAGCGATGCGAGCGGGCCGGTGTCGGCTAGCGAATCGCCGCGCAGGAGACTGACGAGCAGCGAACCAATGGCGAAGATGTCGCGCGTCTCGATGGTCGTATAGAACTCGCGCAGCGCACCGTCGTACTCCGGTCCGAGAAATGCGAACGGCGCCATCAGCGCCCCGGTGGAGACCCCGGTCACGATCTTGAAGACCGGTGGGCGCCGGCCGGTCTCGGTCCAGCCGGAGAGGAAGCCGGCACCGAACGCGCCGTTCGCACCGCCGCCCGACAGCGTGAGGTGCGGATAGCGCACGACCCCGTCGGCGCCGGGCAGGAAGTCCGCGGGCGATTCCTGCGCGAGCGACAGCTCGAGATCGCGCTCCATCGCCGCGTCCGGCCGCCCCGCCCAGGCGCGCACTTCCGGCATGCCGGGAATCGTCGCCTCGGCCGTCAGCTCGGGCGGTACCGGGTTGCGGAGGAGCGTCGCGCAGCCGGCGAACGACGCCGCGAGCGCGGCCAGCGCCACGGCGCGCACGAGTACCGTCATCGACGAGCGCGGAGCGAGCATCGGAGGTCGCAAGGTTCCCGCCGATTATGCATCGCGGTCGCGCCGGCACGCCTGCCCGCGCGCGCCGCGTCACGCGCCGGTCAGTCGCTGCAGAGGAGCCGCACCCGGCGATACGCGCGCTCGAAGTCCTCGTCGGTCTCGGCGTCGAGGAGGCGATCCTTCGCCTGGATGCAGGCATCGGCCTGGCGGATGTCGGCCGCGGTCGCCTTCGGCGGCGCCGCTTTCTGTCCCTGGGCGGCCGGCCGCGGGCTGCAGCGGCTGTCGTCGACGAGCCGGAGGTTGTTGAACGAGCCGCGCTCGACTGCGACGCAGTCGCCGACGCGCAAGCCCGCCTCGTCGGTGACCATGGTGATGGTCGACGTGCCGCCGATGAGGATCGTGTACTCGAACGTCTGGCGCTGGGTGGCGATCCGCCCGAGCTGCTGCCCGGCGATCACGCCGCCGCCGGCGCGCAGCGCGGCGGTCCCGCCCGAGCGGTTTCGCGCCGACGCGGCGCCGAGCGCGCCGCCGAGGATCGCCCCGCCGGTCTGCGCCGCCCGGTTCTGCTCGGTCACCAGGTTCACTGCGGTGATCCGGCCATAGTTGACGGTGGTCTGAGCCCATGCAGCGCTGCACGCCATCGCCGCTGCAATCACGCCCGCCCGCCCGAGATTCTTCAGCATTTCACGCATCCTCCGTGGGACCTAGAACGACCCGAACGCCGAACCGAGCGCGATCACCGCCGCGAGCGCGAGGATCGGGCCGACGATGCCGGCGATCAGGATGTCGAAGTAGCTCTTGCTATGGGTCGACCCGCAGACGGCGAGCAGGGTCACCACCGCGCCGTTGTGCGGCAGCGTGTCGAGCGTGCCGGCGCCGATCACCGCGACCCGGTGCATCAGCCCCGGATCGATGCCGAGCTCGGCGGCGAGCTGCATGTAGGTGCCGCCGAGCGCGTCGAGCGCGATCGTCATGCCGCCGGACGCCGAACCGGTCAGCGCGGCGAGGACGTTGATCGCCACCGCGAGCGAGACGAGCGGCCCGCCGCCGATCGAGAGCACCCAGTCGCGCACCAGCGCGAACGCCGGCATCGCCGCGACGACCGCGCCGAAGCCGACGAGGCTCGCGACGCTCAGGACCGGCAGCACCGAGGCGTTCGCGCCCGCGTCGACCGTCTCCCGCAGGCCCGGCAGGCGCCCGCGATTGGTCGCGACGAGAACCAGGATCGCCGCCGCAAGCGCCACGATCACCGACCATACGCCGCTCACCGAAGTGAGCGGGATGCCGCCCCAGCGCTCCTCGGCGAGGAAGCTCGTGTCGAGGCGCGGCAGCACCGCGAGCGACATCGCGAGGTTGACGAGCACTACCGTCACGAGCGGGAGGACCGCCACGGCGATGCCCGGGGCGCCTACGCCGTGGCGTCCGTGGTGGACTTCGGCGGGGTCGAACGCCGCTGCGGTCGTCGCGCGCTCGCGTACGAGCTGATCGTCGGCCGCCGCGTCCGCGGCGACGGCCGTGTCCCCGTAGCCTTCGCCCGCGCGGCGGGCGGCAGCCTCGGCGCGCCCGAGCCACCACAGCCCGAAGCCGAGCATGATCGCCGCGGCGATGATCCCGAGGCCGGGCGCGGCGAATGGCGTCGTGCCGAAGAACGGCATCGGGATCGCGTTCTGGATCGACGGCGTGCCGGGGAGCGCGGACATCGTGAACGTCGAGGTGCCGAGCATGATCGCGCCCGGCATCAGGCGGCCGGGGATGTTCGCCGCGCGGAACAGCGCCTGCGCCATCGGCCCGAGCACGAAGAACGCGACGAACAGGCTCACGCCGCCGTAGGTGACGAGCGCGCCGGCGAGCACCACCGCGAGGATCGCGCGCCGCGGGCCGAGCTTCTCGGTCATGAACTGGGCGATCGCGCCGACCGAGCCGGAGTCTTCCATCAGCTTGCCGAACAGCGCGCCGAGGAGGAACAGCGGGAAGAACTGGGCGAGGAATCCGGCCGCCGCACCCATGAACGTCTGCGTCCAGTGCGCGAGCAGCGGCTCGCCCGCAAAGAGCGCCGCGACGAGCGCGGCGGCGGGCGCGAGCACGAGCACGCTCCAGCCGCGGAACGAGAGCCAGACGAGCGCGCCGAGGCCGACGAGGATGCCGAGCAGGCCCACGCCGCTAGATCCCTTCCAGGTACTCGTCGATATCGAGGCTCGAGCGAACGCCGAGGTCGGCGCCGTGCGCGTCGAGGAACGCCTGCGCCGCCTTGCGGCCTTCGTCGCGCAGCATCAGGAAGAACTCCCACTCCGCGAGAAGCTTGGAGGAATACCCGAGATCGATCATGACGTCGCTCGCGATGCGGTGGACGCGCATCTTTGCCCAGACGGCGCCCTCGCCCGTCCCCGGGTCGGTCGCGTGGCGCAGCAGCGCTGCCGCGCGCATTTCCTTGATCAGGACTGCGTTGAACGCCACTTCGTTCAGCCGGTTGTGGATCTCGCGCGCCGTCTTCGGCGTGCCCGGCCGCTCGATCGGGTTGATCTGCACCAGGATCGTGTCGGACGACGAGCACTCGCGGATCAGGGGCGACATCGACGGGTTGCCGGAGTAGCCGCCGTCCCAGTACGCCTCGCCGTCGATCTCGACCGCCTGGAACAGCGTCGGCAGGCACGCCGAGGCGAGCAGCACGTCGGCCGTGATGTCGGCGTTGCGAAAGATGCGGCCGCGGCCGGTGCGCACGTTGGTCGCGGTGACGAACAGCTTGATCGGCGCCTTGACGAGCCGCTCGAAATCGACGCTGTCGGCGAGGACCTGGCGCAGCGGGTTCGCGCCGAACGGGTTCGTGTCGTAGGGCGAGAGCACGCGCGCCGCGATGTCGAGCGTCGCGAATATCGGCGAATAGTCGAGCGTCCACTGGCCGGTCAGGATCTCGATCGGGCCACGGCGCAAGGGGCTGAGCAGCGCCGCGTCCGAAACGCGCTTCCAGAACTGCTCGAGCGCGTGGCGCGCCTGCGGCGGCCCGCCTTCGGCGAGCCCGTCGGCCATCACCGCCGCGTTCATCGCGCCGGCCGACGTCCCGGACACGCCGTCGAACATCAGCCAGCTTTCCTCGAGCAGCCGGTCGAGCACGCCCCACGTGAACGCACCGTGCGCGCCGCCGCCCTGGAGCCCGAGGTCGACCGAAACCGGATCGCGATCCACTACCGCCTCTGCGAGCGAGCGAGACCGGCGACCTAGGCGAGGGCTTTCGCCTTCAGCCGCGCGAACTCGTCGGAGTTGATGGTCCCGGCGTCGAGCAGCTTCTTCGCGTCGGCGATCTGGTCGGCCGGCGACTTGCCGGCGACGTCCCGGATGTAGGCGTCGGTGTCGGATTTCGCCCGCTGGATCGCCGCCTTCTGGCGCTCCGCCATGCCGCGCCCGCGCACCAGGATGTACAGCAGGGCGGTCATCACCGGCAGGAAGATGAGCCCGATGATCCACAGCACCTTGAACCCGCCGCCGAGCTCGTGGTCCCGGAAGAGGTCGAGCACGATCTGGAACAGCACGAAGAGATAGGCGACGAAGACGGTGATTCCCCTTTTCGATTCGGTAATGTTGTTCGGGTGCGGCGTGTGAAACGCGGGTTCAGCCGGGGCTGCCAGCCGACGATGACGGGAACCCGCCCCGCAGGGCGGCGTCGCCGCGGGTCGCGCGCGGCGCGATGCGGTCGCGATTGTAATCCAGCCTCGCGGCAGCCGATGGGATCGGCGGCCGTCCCGCTCGTCTCACCGGCGAAACGCCGGCACAATAGGCTCCGGGTCGCTTCGACCACGATAACCAACTGCCTGTAACCAAACGTGCCGGCGCCGCGTTATTGACCCGTGCACCGCGAATGGAGGTGGAGCATGAGGATATCCATTGCCGTCCTGCTGGCCGCTGCGCTCTGCGCGTCCCCCGCGTTCGCGCAGGACAAGAAGGCCGCTGACAAGAAGGAGCCCACCGACGAGCAGAAGCGCGAGGCCGACTGCACCAAGCAGGCGGCCGCCCAGGGTCTTCAGGGGCGCGCGCGCACCCAGTTCGTGAGCACCTGCATGAGGGGCATCGAGCAGCCGACGGCGAAGAAATAGCCGCCCGCCGCCGCGCGCTACCGCCCCGGGCTCACGCAGACGTCGCTGCCGTCCGGCGGTACAGGCTCGCCGACGAGCCGCTGGATCGGCACCACCACCGGCGAGGCCACCCAGCGTGCCGCCGTGCCGAGCGCATCGGCGCGGCGAATGCCGAACCGGTAATTCTCGAACGTCCCGGTGGCCTCGACCGGCGTCGCGAGGCTGAAAAACTGCGGGACCTTGGACCGCGGCACGAACCGCAGATTGAGGTCGCTCGTGGCGAAGTCGAGCACGCCGCTACCCTCCGTGCGCGTGTTCATCGTGTCGATCACCAGGCGCTGCGACCGCAGCTTCCCGTGCTCGAGGTCGAACCGGCCCGCGACGCAGTTCATCAACGATGCGCTCGCATCGATGAACGGCAGCAGGCGGAACAGCAGGTTGACCGACCACAGGTCGAACACGCCGCCGCGCGCGCGCTCGGGCCAGACAGTGAAGTCGAAGTGCCCGGAACCGTTCGCGAGTGCGTCGGAGAGCCGCGGCGCCGTCGCCTCCAGCCGCAGATCCAGGCTGAGGGCGCCGTCGATATCGCTGCGCGGGCGGAAGGTCCGCACCAGCCGGCCGTAGTCGAACCGGTCGATCCTGACCCGCGCCGCGACGACCACGTCCCGCTCGCGCGGCTCGTAGACGAGCGAGCCCCGTCCTGAACCGGCGCGGCCTTCGACCTCCACCGGCCCGATCGTCGCGCGGCCGTTCGCGACTTCGGCGTGGAGCCGCCCGCGACCGAGCTCGTCGCTGCCCGCAACGACCCGTGTTGCCGCCACGTCCAGGGTCCCCTCACTGCGTCCCAGAAACTCGCGGCTGAAGATGGCGTGGGCGCGGCGCGCGCCGGCCGCAACCGTCTCGCGGGCGGTCCCGACGGTCAGCGGGGCGGACGGACCGCCCTCCCCGCCGAAC
>Ga0335084_10008223_pt1 | contig 10388 bp, 8 predicted proteins | sample Lox_Sample_44_FD_206721 | JGI IMG/M metagenome (GOLD analysis project Ga0335084, IMG submission 206721) | Soil microbial communities from Loxahatchee National Wildlife Refuge, Florida, United States - Lox_Sample_4.4 | ecosystem: Environmental > Terrestrial > Soil > Wetlands | place: USA: Florida... | reverse complement strand
CAGTGCCCTAGAGGAAATGGCACCTCAGGTGAGGGGGATACACCGGACGGAGAATCAAGGTCATGGCGTTTCGTTTCAAGAATGGTGAGAAGGGACCGCCCCGCTGCGATCGGCAACGGGGCGCCCGGTGATTACTTCTTTGCTTTCTCTTCCTTTGCGGCTTCCTTTGACGCTTCCTTCGAGGCTTCCTGGGCGGCGTATCTCTTCTTGAACCGGTCAACGCGCCCGGCCGTGTCGATGATCTTCTGCTTGCCCGTCATGAAGGGGTGGCACTTGGAGCAGATTTCGATCTTGATGTCCTTCCTTGTCGAGCGGGTCTTGATGACGTTGCCGCAGGCGCAGCTGATCGTCGTCTCATTGTATTCGGGGTGGATGCCTTCTTTCATAATACCTTCTTACCTCCTTGCCGTGGCCCGATTTCCGACCGGGCCTTCGCGTGAAGAGGTCAATATAACCATTTTTTCAACAATTTCAAGCGAAAAATTCAGCACCCTTCGCTTCGCTCGGGGTGCCGGGTCCAGGGTTCAGGGTCCAGGGTATAGGGAATGAAAAATGCTTTTCTGTATTTCCTGTTGCCTGTAGCCTGATGCCTATGTTTATTGGCTCATCAAATCGAAAAAGTCCTTGTTCGTCTGCGTCTTTCGCATCTTGTCGATGATGAACTCAATGGCATCGACGGGGTTCATCTCCTGCAGGAGCCGCCGCAGGATCCAGACGCGGTTCAAGACGTCCTTCGGGGTGAGGAGCTCTTCCTTGCGGGTGCCGGAGCGGATCAGGTCAAAGGCAGGGAAGACCCTGCGGTCAGCAATGCGGCGGTCGAGGATGATCTCCATGTTGCCGGTGCCCTTGAACTCTTCGAAGATGACTTCGTCCATGCGGCTTCCCGTGTCGATGAGGGCCGTGGCGATGATGGTGAGGCTGCCGCCGAACTCGATGTTCCGGGCGGCGCCGAAGAAGCGCTTGGGCTTGTGCAGGGCGTTGGAGTCCACGCCGCCCGAGAGGACCTTGCCGCTCGGCGGGACGACGGTGTTGTAGGCGCGGGCGAGGCGCGTGATGCTGTCCAGCAGGATGACCACGTCCTTGCGGTGCTCGACGAGGCGCTTGGCCTTCTCGATGACCATCTCGGCCACCTGGACGTGGCGGGTCGCCGGCTCGTCGAAGGTGGAGGAGATGACCTCTCCCTTGACGCTTCGCTCCATGTCCGTCACTTCCTCGGGCCGCTCGTCGATGAGCAGCACCATGAGGGTCACCTCCGGGTGGTTCGCGGCGATGCTGTGGGCGATGTCCTTCAGCAGGACCGTCTTGCCGGCCCGGGGCGGGGAGACGACGAGGGCGCGCTGTCCCTTGCCGATGGGGACGAAGATATCCATGACTCGCGTGGAGAAGTTTTCCGTGTCGCTCTCGAGTTTCAGTTTCTCGTTGGGGTACAGCGGGGTGAGGTTGTCAAAGAGGATCTTGTCCTTGGCCAGTTCGGCCCCTTCGAAGTTGACGGAGTCCACCTTGAGGAGGGCGAAGTATTTCTCCCCTTCCTTGGGCGGCCTCACCTCGCCCGAGACGGTGTCCCCGGTTCTCAGGCTGAAGCGGCGGATCTGCGAGGGCGACACGTAGATGTCATCGGGCCCGGGCAGGTAGTTGTAATCGACGGCTCGGAGGAAGCCGAACCCGTCGGGCAGAGTCTCCAGCACCCCTTCGCCGTAAATGGCGCCGTTCTTCTCGGCCTGGGTCTGAAGGATGGAAAAGATGAGGTCCTGACGGCGCATGCCGCCTGCGCCCGGCACATTGAGTTCCTTGGCGAGGACCGTCAACTCGTTGATCGGCTTCCGCTTGATCTCGACAATATTCATGATACTCTTCCTTGATGTCTTCGCGAGCCGGGTTCACCCATGGTTGCCGTAAGACGGCAGGCACACGGAAATCCGTTCCTCTTTGAACCAGCGCGCATGAATGTGGGTGAGTTACTCTTCGTATCTCGGGATTAATTCAACGGGTAGTACGTCGAATAGTTGGGTTACTCAAGGGAAGGACTTGAAAGCCTTTTTGAGATTGTCGGTATGTACAACAAGCCTTCCCACCTTGTCAAGAGCTATTTCCCCTGCAAAAGCAGGACAAAATTCAGGTGCCGTCCCGTCTTATCCCCATCCCGCCGGTGTGAAAAGAAAAGATCCTCGCGGCAGCAGGTGCACAGACCGGTATCGGATATCTGCCCCGGGGGAACGCCTTCCCGCTCGAGTTGAACCCGGTTCGCCAGCGGGAGGTCCAACATCCATCTCCTGTCGCGGCGCCCCGGCCGCATGATCCGGTCCGCGTCGCCATTCCGTGACATGGCCTCGAAGACAGGTTCATCGACCTCGTAGCAGCAGGGCCCGATGGAAGGGCCGATGGCGGCACAAAGGTCCTCCGGGCGGGTTGAGAACCGCTCCCCCATCACCCGCACTGCCTTCCCCGCGATGCCCAGGGCCGTTCCCCGCCACCCGGCGTGGACGGCGGCGATTGCCTGCCTTCTTTCGTCGAAGAGGAGCACGGGCGCGCAATCAGCCGTTTTGATCCCGATGGCCACACCGGGTTTGTCCGTCACAATTGCGTCGTACTGCCTGTTTTCGAGTGAATGACAGGAAACCGCATCCTCGATGATCAAAAACTTCTCACCGTGAACCTGGTTGACGACAAAAAACTGCTCGCAGGGTATTCCGAAGGCAGAGGCAATTCGCTGCCAGTTCATGCGGACTTGCTCCGGGGGGTCTCCCTCCCGGGGGCTTACGTTGAGCGCGGAATAAGGGCCACTGCTCACTCCCCCGACTCGCGTGCAAAACCCATGCAAAATTGACGAATTTCGCAAAAATTCTTCAGATTCAAGATATTGTATCGGTCCGCGCCGGGTGAGTTTAACCATGATCAAATTCCGGAATAATGGAGTAATGGAATGATGGAATGATGGGTTTTAATAAAAGCAATCTCCTTCCACAACCCATTATTCCAGCATTCCATCATTCCATCCCTCCGCTGTTTCGGGAGGCGCTTCTCAAATAGCGGATCACTTCGTCCATGTCTTCCGGCAGCGGCGATTCAAACGTCATCTCCTGACCCGTTACGGGGTGGGCGAATGAGAGGCGGCCGGCGTGGAGGGCCTGGCGGGTGAGCTTCTTCACCACTGCCCGCATCTCAGGCGTCTCAACGGTTCGCTTCGACCCGCCGTAGACGCTGTCGCCGACGACGGGATGCCCCAGGGAACTCAGGTGGACGCGGATCTGATGAGTCCGCCCCGTGTCGATCTTTGCCTCCACGAGGGTGAAGTCGCCGAACCGCTCCAGGACCCTCCAGCGGGTGATTGCTTCCTTGCCCCGGCGGCTTTTTGTGGACATCTTCTTGCGTTCCACGGGGTGACGGCCGACAGGCGCATCGACGACGCCCTCGTCTTGGCGCAGATTGCCGTGTACAAGTGCGGTGTATTGTTTGGACACCTGGCGGTTTTTAAACTGCTCCGAGAGATGCCGGTGCGCCTCGTCGGACTTGGCCACAACCATCAGGCCCGATGTCCCCTTGTCGAGACGATGGACGATCCCCGGCCTCATCACCCCGCCGATCCCCGAGAGGTCCCGGCAGTGAAACTGAAGCGCGTTGACCAGTGTGCCGCCATAGTTTCCCGCCGCGGGGTGGACGACCATTCCGGGGGGCTTGTCAACGACGATGAGCGAATCGTCCTCGTAGAGAATGTCGAGGGGGATATCCTCGGGAACGATCTCGGGAGAAACAGGCGGCGGCTTGTGCAGGGAAACGGTCTCCCCAAGTTTCAGGAGGCGGCTTCCCCTGGCGGATTTTCCTTCTACGAGGACATCCCCTTCCTCGATGAGGCGCTTGGCCTGGGAGCGCGAGAGATCCTTGTCTGTCTGAGACAGGAAGACATCCAGCCGAAGGCCCTGCTCGTTTTCTCCGACGATGTATCGAGACTGCGTCCCCTCTTGCCTTGTCATCCCTTCTCACTCAAAGCCAGGACGGCCTTCAGGGCGTTGCGAACCTCCGGGAGTTCCTCCGCGGCCAGGGTGCGGGCGTCGAAAAGGATCTCGTCCTCGGCGATCCGGGCCACAACGGGAACGGGCAGGGCCCTGAGTTTCTCGTCAATGCGCGCAGCCGACAGTTTCGCCGAGCGTAGGGCGAGCAACAGGGTGGGGATCTGCTGCGTCGGCAGCGACCCGCCCCCGGACATGGCAGATCCTCTTTTCAGGGCGAGCGTCACGCCGGGAAGGTTTTCTTTTTTCAGGATCTGCAGAAGTTTTTTTGCTCGGCGGCCGGCGGCCTCGAAGGGCTCCGTGAGCGCCGTGAGCGAGCGCAGCCCGGCCACGGCCTCCTGCTCGTTGAGGTACAGCTTCGCCGTAGCCTCCAGGGCGGCAAGAGTCAGCTTGTCGATGCGCAGGGCCCGGTTCAGGGGGTTTTTCTTGATGCTCTCCAGGAGGTCTTTCTTCCCCACGATGATCCCCGCCTGGGGACCGCCCAGGAGCTTGTCGCCGCTGAAGGTGATCACGTCGGCCCCCTCCTTCACGGCATCCCCCACCGTCGGCTCGTGCTGCAGGCCGTACTTGTCCAGGCGGATAAAACAGCCGCTCCCCAGGTCGTTCATCACGGGGATCCCGTGACGCCTGCCCAGTTCAACAAGTTCCGGCACGGGGACCTCCTCGGTGAAGCCCACAATCCGGAAGTTGCTCGTGTGGACCTTCATGATCAGGGCCGTGTTTTCGTTGACGGCCTTTTCGTAGTCGGACAGGTGGGTCCGGTTCGTGGCCCCCACTTCGCGCAAGACGGCGCCGCTTCGCTCCATGACCTCGGGAATCCGGAACTCGCCGCCGATCTCGATGAGCTCCCCGCGCGACACGATGGCTTCCATGCCCCTTGCCAGGGTGCTCAGGACAAGCAGCACTGCCGCGGCGTTGTTGTTGACGACAAGCGCATCCTCGGCCCCCGTGAGCTCGCAGAGGATGCCGCGGATGTGGTCATAGCGAAGCCCCCGCTTCCCCGTGGAAAGGTCGAATTCCAGGTTGGAGTAACCCCGGCTCACCTCCACGATCCGCGCCAGGGCCTCTTTGCACAGCGGCGCCCGTCCGAGATTTGTGTGGAGGATGATGCCCGTGGCGTTAATCACCCGACGCAGACTGTACTCGTGGAGCTGCTCGATCCGGGCTGCCACGGCATCGGCGGCGGACACGTCCGAGAGGACACCGGCAGCATCCCCCGCCAGGATCGAAGAGCGGGTTGCGGCGACGACGTCCCGGATTGTCTCGAGGACTTTTTCGCGGGGGGCCCTCTCGAGGGTTCCCCGCTTCTCGAGGACAACGAGCACCTCGTCGATCTTGGGCAGGCTCTTCAACAGGGATTTCTGCCTGTCGTCCATGGATGACCTCGCTCCAAATGGCTGGAGTAATGGAATGCTGGAGTGATGGAATAATGGGTTTAGTACGAATTTCTTTTACATTATACCCAATATTCCATTATTCCAACACTCCAATATTCCCATCTTTCATTCCCTACAATAATCCCTGAAGTTGTTCACGGCCGTAAAGAACTCCCTCATCATCACCACCCAGTAGTATCGTCCCCGGGGGGTGAGGCAGAGCCAGTCCTTTCGGTAGTCGTAGCGAATGGCCCCGACGAGCCGGAAGGGCAGCATCATACGCCCCAGGTGCCAGTCGAATTCCTTCCCGTATTTATTCCGCATCGACGGCAGATCCATAAGCAGGCCGAAGAGCTTCATCAGGAAATCGTAGCGCACCTGCTCTCCAACGGTGAACTCCTTCGAGGCCGCAAGCGGAATCTCGCCGCGGTTCACCTGTTCGATGTAGCCGCGGATGTTGAAGGTGTTGGCGTAGCAGGTCCCGTAGAGATAGCCGATGGAGCCGCTTCCCAGGCCTGCGTAATCGTCGTAGTTGACGACGTACTCGTCGATCATGGCTTCCTTGCGGGAGAAGCACCAGGCCGAGGAAAAGCGGTAGGGCGGGACGAGCCGCTGTGTGATGATCCCGTAGAACTCCCTCTCCCGGTCCTCCGAGACGGGGCCGAGGGTCCTGTGAACGAGCTCCCGCGTCTTCGTCGATACCATGAGGGGATAGTAGGTGATCTGGTCCACACCGATTTCCACGAGCCGGTCGATGTCGGCTTTCAGGCTTTCGGGCGTCTGCCTGGCGAAATTGAAAATCATGTCGGCGTTGAGCGTGTCGAAGAGGCCCCCGATCTCCTTGAGTCTCGCCGCGATGGAGGCGCCGCTGCCGTATTTCTCGTAGCGCTCCATGGCCTTGAGCAGCTTGTCGTCGAAGCTCTGGATCCCCACGGACAGGCGGTTCACGCCGGCTTTTTTCAGGATGTCGAGGTTCGGGTCGGTCAGATGATTGGGGTTTGTCTCGACGGAGATCTCGCGGATGGGGTAGAGACTTTTTGCGTGGCTGAGCGTTGTGGACAACTCGTCGACAAGCACCGTTGGCGTGCCGCCGCCGACGTAGATCCCCTCGAAGGTGAAGCCCCGCTCCTTGTAGAGGGACAGCTCCTTGCGCAGGGCCGCGAAGTACTCGCGGCAGAGGGCCTCTTCGAAAGCCACCCTGTTGAAGGAGCAGTAGGGGCAGAGCTTTTCGCAAAAGGGGACATGGATATAGAGGAGGCAGGGGCTCGAGGGGCGGGCTGCCGGAAGCGAGGGGTTCCCCCCCTCCCGGAAGTTCATGGCCCGGGCGAACTGCTTTCGCGCCACATGCCCGATGAATTTGTCGATCACGGGAACCTCACCCCGGTTTGACTGGCAGGGAATTACCTTGCGGTCAGGCGACGTTACCAGACGAACATCAAATTATCAAGGGCTTATGCAGCCTTGAAATGCAGGGGCATTGGTGCTATAGAAATTCGCCGTGAGGAATACTCAGTCAGGGGGAAAGTCCATGACGAAGCACGAAACATGGCAGCTCTGGCGTGACGGAAAAACGATCGAAGAGGAAGCGACACTGTTGAGGAAGCGTGCCGCCGACCTGCCCGTCCCTTTCAATGCCGCAGCGAAAAAGGACATCCAGACCCTCGTCGAGGCCTTTCTGGCACGCAACGACGCCCTGGGGCTGGCGGCCCCTCAGATCGGGATCAGCAAGCGCATCATCGCCTTCAAGGTGAAGGACTTCGACAAGAAGGGGGTGAGCGGCAAGGACGATTACGAAGTCCTGATCAATGCGCGCATCACCCAGCTCCGCGGGGAGACGGAAGTGATGAGCGAGGGCTGCCTCTCCTGCCCCGATATCAGCGTGGAGGTCACGCGGGCCACGGAGATCAAGGTGAAGGCCGTCGACATCGACGGCAACAAGGTGAACAAGCGCTACACGGGCTTTCTTGCGCGCATCGTCCAGCACGAGATCGACCACCTTGACGGCCGCCTCGTCATCGACCACGAGGGGACCCTCTCCTACCCGAAGGAGAAACGGGAGTTTTTCGACAAACTCTTTAAATAGAATACTGGGACCAGGGACGAGGGTGTAGGGACCAGTCGAGAGAAGAAAGAGAATGCCCCCGGGGTGCCAGCACCCCGGGGGCATTCTTGTTTCAAATGAAGATTTGACTTTGCCTATACCCTCGTCCCCAGTCCCTGGTCACCGGTTTTTACGTGGCCGGCTTCTTGTTCCTGCGGCTTTTGAGAACCTGTTTGACAAAGACACCTGACAGGATCACCATGCCGATGACATCCGACGTGGTCCCCGGGATGATCAAAAGGATCGTTGCCGCTGCCAGGAGGAACCTCTCGAAGTAGTTCAGGCGGCTTCCCCCGAGGTAGCCCACCACCGTGGCACCCATGGCCATGACACCGAGCCACAGGGTGAAGGCGCACTGGATGAACCATGGCCAGTCGAAATCGACTTTTGGGTCGAGCAGCCAGGGCATGAGAAGCACGATAGGCGCGTAAATGAAGGCAAAGGGCACGAAGGTTTTCGCCAGCGACAGGCTGAAGGCGCGGAATCCCGACTTGAAGGGATCGCTCCCTGCGACCCCTGCGGCCGCGTAGGCCGCCAGCGCCACAGGCGGCGTCACATCGGCGAGCACGGCATAGAAGAAGACGAACATGTGGGACAGCAGGGGGTGGATGCCCCACTGCAGCAGCGCCGGCGCGGCGATCATGGCGGCGATGATGTACTGGGCCGTCGTAGGGATGCCCATGCCGAGGACGAAACAGGCAAGAGCCGTGTTGACAAGAGTGAAGAAGAGCGTGATGTCGCTCACGGTGGTGAGCCCCAGGAAGATCGGGTTGAGGATCTCGGCGATTCCGTGGGCGATGGTGATGACGGCCGCGGCGAACTTGAGCCCGATGCCGGTAAGCGTCGTTGCCCCGACGATAAATCCCACGCAGGCGCAGGCGGCGCCGATGGCGATTGCATTCTTTGTCCCCTCCTGGAGGCAGGTGAGGATGTCGTGCAACCGCATTTTGCTCTCGTGGTAGAAAAGGCCGATGAAGATGATGAGCATGTTGGTCCAGAAGGCGGCAAAGGACGGCTCAACATTGAGATAGAGAAGCCCCGTCAGCAGGGCCGCACCCGCGAATCCCAGCCCAAAGGACAGAAGCTCCGAGGTCCGGTAGAAGTAGTAGAGGGCCACGGCGGAAAGGCCAAGCCATCCCACCGTCGTCTCCATCGTTTCGAAGGGGTTCATGCCGATGAGGACCGGAAGGATGGAGAGCATGAGCGGAAGCAGGAGCGGCGTTGTCCGCTTGTGGACCCCACCCGTGGCGGTGGCATAGATGATCCCCCAGAAGGCGGCCAGGAAGGGGCTGCTGCCCGTCACGAGGAGATAGATGATGATAACCAGCGGCCCCAGGAGCATCCATCTGTCCCGGATGACGTGCCAGAGGTTCGGGAGCATCTTCCTGGGAAGACCCAGCAGCCCGTTCTTCTTCGCCTCGAGATGGACCATGAACCCCACGGCGAAAAAGTGAAGGAACGACGGGAGCACTGCGCAAAGCGCAATCTTCACGTAGGGAATACCGAGGAACTCGGCCATGATGAACGCCGCGGCACCCATGACGGGCGGCATGAGCTGGCCGCCCGTGCCGGCCGCCGCCTCGACGCCGGCGGCAAATGTCGGCGAGTACCCCACCCGCTTCATGAGCGGGATGGTGAAGGATCCCACTGTCACGGCGTTTGCGACAGATGAGCCGCTGATCGACCCGAAAAACCCGCTGCTGATGACGGCGACCTTGGCCGGTCCGCCCGCCGACCAGCCGGCCAGCGCCATGGCGATGTCGATGAAGAGCTGGCCCAGTCCCGTCCGGGAGATGAAGAGCCCGAAGAGGACGAAGTGGAACACGAAGGTGGCCACGACGCCGAGGGGTATTCCGAAGAGGCCCTCGGTGCCGAGGTACATGTAGTCGACGATCCTCGAGATGGAGTAACCCCGGTGGGCGAAGATGTCGAGGCCAGGGATGTCAAGGAAATAAGGCCCCAGGTAGCAGTTGATCAGCACCAGGACGGCGACGATCGGCAGCGGCGCGCCGATGCTGCGTCTTGCCGCTTCGAGAACGAGAAGGATGGCAAACCCTCCCATGAGCAGATCGGTCGAGGCGGGGCTGCCGGCCCGTGCGCCGATGTTATTGAACTCGAGAAAGATATAGATGGAGATCGCCGAGGAAATGACTGCGCAGAAGACATCAAAGTAGGGGACGCCGTCAGACTTGTAATCCACGGCGGACCCGCGGGTGATGGCAAGAAGAGAGCAGACCCACTGGATGACGAAAAGAAAGACCATGCTTGCGAAGTTGCCCAGCAGCAGGATCCCCCAGAAGACAAGGGTCGGGGTCAGGTCCTCAAACCAGCTCAGAAAGTGAAGATCGCTGAACTCGCGATAGCCCACGTAGAAAAGCCCCGCGAGCATGGCGGTGAATATGGGAAAGTCGACGTAGGCGGCCAGCCGGTCCGGAAGCTCCTCGCGTCTCTTGAAATAGAAGATGAGGGCAAAGGATGCTGCTGCCAGGGCAGCCGCGGGATAAAAGGAAAGGCTGAGCAGTTCCCTGAAAATGGCCGTCGCAAAGGCGCTCCCGGTCATCGAATAGATGACGTCAAAGATGAGGCGCTTTGTGCCTTTCGACTCGCCCTTCTTCATGGAATAGACGAAAAAGACCAGGGGAAGCACGAAGGAAAGATGAAAGGCCCTGTGCCTCAACTCCTGGAGAACGCCGAAGCCGGCTGTGTAGATATGGAAAATGGAGAGGGTGATCGTCATCGCGAAAACGAGCTTCGCCGTCAGGCCGGCAATCTTCCGGAAGCGCATTTCCGGGTCGTATTTTGCGAGCTCCTCCGCGTCTTCCTTGATTTCCGCCTGAATGATCTTGTTCTCTTCTGTTGCCATAACCCCTCTACCGCTTTTCGAATTTTATTACACCCGGGCCATAC
>Ga0335084_10008222_pt1 | contig 10388 bp, 6 predicted proteins | sample Lox_Sample_44_FD_206721 | JGI IMG/M metagenome (GOLD analysis project Ga0335084, IMG submission 206721) | Soil microbial communities from Loxahatchee National Wildlife Refuge, Florida, United States - Lox_Sample_4.4 | ecosystem: Environmental > Terrestrial > Soil > Wetlands | place: USA: Florida... | reverse complement strand
CTCAACAAGCGCCGCCGGAACATCGTGGTGTCGCGCCGCGCCGTGCTCGAGGAGGAGCGCGACCGGCTCAAGTCCACCATCCTCAAGGATCTCGCCAAGGATCAGATCCGCGAGGGCGTGGTCAAGAACATCACCGACTTCGGCGCGTTCGTGGATCTGGGCGGCATCGATGGGCTGCTCCATATCACCGACATGTCGTGGGGCCGCGTCGGACACCCCTCCGAGCTCGTCAAGATCGGCGATCGGATCAAGGTCAAGGTCCTGAACTTCGATCCCGAGAAGGAGCGCATCAGCCTGGGGCTGAAGCAGCTCGACGCCTATCCGTGGGAAGGCGTGGACGAGAAGTACAAGGTCGGCGATCGCATCAAGGGCAAGGTGGTTTCGATCACCGATTACGGCGCCTTCGTCGAGCTCGAGAAGGGCGTCGAGGGCCTGATCCACGTGAGCGAGATGTCGTGGACGCGCCACGTGCGCCATCCTTCCAAGGTCGTCAACATCGGCGACATCATCGAGGCGGTGGTGCTCAAGGTGGACAAGGCCAACGAGAAGATCTCGCTCGGCCTGAAGCAGGTGGAGCCGGATCCGTGGCTGACGCTCGACCAGAAGTACCCGCCGGGCATGCTGGTCAAGGGCAAGGTTCGCAACCTGACCAACTTCGGCGCGTTCGTCGAACTGGAAGAGGGGATCGACGGCCTGGTGCACGTGTCGGACATGTCGTGGACCAAGCGCGTCGCCCATCCCAGCGAAGTGCTGAAGAAGGGTGATACGGTCGAAGTGGTGATCCTGTCGATCGACAAGGAACACCGCCGCATCAGCCTGGGCCTGAAGCAGGTGAGCGAGGATCCGTGGCCGCAGCTGGCCGAGCGGTTCCCGTCGGGTCTCGAGCTCAAGGGCACCATCAATCGGTTGTTCGATCGCGGCGCGATCGTCGACCTGGGCGATGGCATCGAGGGCTTCGTGCCGCTGTCGCAGATCGGCATCGACGACCTGAAGCGTCCCAACGACGCCTTCGAGGTCGGCGAAGAGCTCACCATGAAGGTGACCCGCGTGGACGTGCCGAACCACCGGCTGATCCTGAGCGTCAAGGCCTGGCTCGCCGATCAGGACGACATCGCTCTGGCGGAGTGGACCTCGAAGCGCAATCAGATCCGCGCCAAGATCGCCGCCAATCCTCCCGCTGAGGAGCCGGCCCCGAAGGGCGGCCGCAAGTCGGAGATGGACGAGGAGGAGTAGCTTCTCCAAGGCTCACGCGGGCGGGCATCGCGAGGTGCCCGCCCGCTTCGTTCTCGCTTCAGGCTTGGGCGCGCTCGCCAGCCGGCGTATCTTGGGCGCCGTGATCGTTCTCCTGCTGCTGCTCTCGATCTGGGCGGCCTCCACCCCGGCGGCGAGGCCAGAATCCAGCCCGTCCGCCGTCCAGCATCCCGCGCTCGCGCTTCCCGGGGGGCCGTCGCTGCCGGGCGCGGCGCCGCGACATCGGTCCGGGCCAACCACCCTGCCCGCGACGCTCGAGGGCGTTCTCGATTCCTACTCGGCCGACAGCCTCGCGCGACCGCTCCGCCAGTTCGAGCAGGAACACGGCCACGAGCCGCCCGGCGCCGACGCCGCTTTTCTGCTCGGCCAGCTCCACTACGCGCGCGGCGAATACCGTCAGGCGTTCGAGTCGTTCGCGCGCGCCGCGGCGCGCTACGCGCCCGAACGGAAGAGCGAAGCCCGTTACTGGCAGGGCCTGAGCGCGCTCGCCACGCGCGACGCGCCCCAGGCGCGCTCGGCCCTCGAAGAGCTGGCCGAGAGCAACGGTCCACGCGGGCCCGAGGCCCGCTTCGCGGTCGGGATCGCCTGGGAGCAGGCGAACCGGCCCGATCGGGCGTGGGAGATTCTCGAGCCGCTGGCCGGCGAGCCCGCCAGCGAGATCACCCCCGCGGCGCTCGAGCAGGTGGTGTCGCTGGCAACCGCCTCGTCCGACGCCGCCTCCGCCCGCAAGGCCGCCGATCGGCTGCGGCGCGAATATCCGCAGTCGATCGAGGCCATGCGCCTGCCGCAACCCGCGAAGCCCGCCGAGCCGCCACCTCCTCAACCGGGGGGTTCGGCCGACAAGGTCGGCGTCCAGATCGGCGCATTCGCCGATGCCGCGCGCGCCCGCCAGCTGCTCGAAGAGGCCAGGCGGGCCGGATTCAACCGCACCGAGCTGGAGGCGCAGGGCCAGGGCGACGCAAGACTGTATCTGGTGCGCATCGGCTGGTTCGTGAACGAGGCGCAGGCGCGATCCGCGGGCGAGCGAGCGAGCCAGGACCTGGGAGTGGCCTATCGGCTGGTGCGAAGGCCGTAGCCGCGCCTTCTCAGCGGCGGCGGATTCCTACTATTCTGATCGGCCCATGAGCCGCGTTTCCGCTTCCGCGACCCGCACCCCGCTGATGCAGCAATACGCCCGGGTCAAGCTCGAACACCCCGACGCCTTCCTGTTCTTCCGCCTCGGCGACTTCTACGAGATGTTCTTCGAGGACGCCGTCAAGGGCGCGGCCCTGCTCGGGCTCACCCTCACCTCGCGTAACAAACACGACCCGGAACCCATTCCGATGTGCGGGATTCCATGGCATCAGCGCGACATCTACGTCGCCCGGCTCCTGCGAATGGGACACAAGGTGGCGATCTGCGACCAGCTCGAGGATCCCGCCCAGGCGAAGGGGATCGTCGAGCGCGGCGTCACCGAAGTCATGACGCCCGGCACCGTGACCGCGGAAGGGTTTCTCGATCCGCTGTCCTCCAACGACCTGGCCTCGCTGTGGCCGGAAGCCGAGAGCCTCGGCGCATGCCTGGCCGATGCTTCGAGCGGCGAAGTGCGGTTGTTCGAAGCCACCTGGGATGAAGCGCCGGGGATCCTGTCGCGACAGCGGGTGGCCGAGTGGGTGGTTCCGGCGGCCGCGGATCTCGAACCCGCGATCGCCGGGCAGTTGGAAGGCGTGCTGCGCGGACAGGCCGGGCCGCGGAGCGCGATCCCCTCGGCGCGATTCCTCGATCACGAACGTCTGGTCGCGCGCTGGGGCTCCGGGCAGCTGGAGGCCCTGCGCGATCTGCCGGTGGCGTTGCGCGCGGCGGCCGGCGCTCTCGACTACCTGGATCGCATGCAGGGTGGAGCGGCGCTCCAGCTCAGCCGCGTCGAACGCTGGCGCGAGTCCGACACCCTGAGCCTCGACGGCGCGACGCTCCGCCATCTCGAGGTGTTCGAGCCCCAGCCGGGGGGCGAAGCGCGGCACACGCTCTGGCACCATCTCAACCTCGCCATGACCGCGAGCGGCGCGCGCCGCGTGCGCCGGTGGCTCGAGCGCCCGCTGACGCGTCGCGCCGAGCTCGAATGGCGTCTCGACCGCGTGCAGACGTGGGTGGATCAGCCGCTGGCGCGCGGAAACCTGCGCGACCAGCTGAAGGGCTTCCCGGATCTCGAGCGCCTGACCGCACGGCTGGCGGCGTCGCGGTCGACGCCCCGCGAGCTGGGAGTGCTGCGCGACGGACTCGCGCGCCTGCCGCGGGTGCGTGCGGCGCTGGAGGGCGCGGCCGGTCTGGGCTCGCTCGGCGAACCGCTGCGGGCGCCCGCGGAGCTGCTCGAGATGCTGGAGCGCACGCTGGTGGACGATCCACCACCGCTGTCGGGCGAAGGCGGCATCGTGCGCGCCGGGGTGGATGCCTATCGCGATCAGCTCGACGACCTCGCGCATTCCGGCAAGCGCTGGATCGCCGAGCTCGAGGCGACCGAGCGCCAGCGCACCGGGATCCCGAGCCTGCGCGTGGGCTACAACCGCGTGTTCGGCTATTACCTCGAAGTGACGCGCCCCCATCTCGACAAGGTGCCGGCCGAGTGGGAGCGTCGCCAGACCCTGACCGGGGCCGAGCGATTCGTCACTCCGGCTCTGAAGGAGCGCGAGAGCGAGGTGCTCGGCGCCGAGGAGAAGCTGCGCTCGCGCGAGCACGAGCTGTTCCTGGAGCTCCGCGATCGCGCCGCGACGTTCGCCGCGGCGCTCCAGCGCGTGGCCGACTCGCTGGCCGAGCTGGACGCGAGCGCCGCCGCCGCCGAGGCCTCGGCGCGCTATGGCTGGGTGCGTCCCGAACTCGAGGACTCGGACCGGCTGAAGCTCGAGGGCTCGCGTCATCCGGTGGTCGAGCGCCTGCTGCCGCGCGGGGAGTTCGTTCCCAACGACGTCGAGCTCGACGGCGCGCGCCGCCAGATCCTCCTGCTCACCGGGCCCAACATGGGCGGCAAGAGCACCTACCTGCGCCAGGTGGCGTTGGCGGTGCTGCTCGGGCAGGCCGGCTGGTTCGTGCCGGCGACGCGCGCGGTCCTCGGGCTGGTGGATCGCCTGTTCACGCGCGTCGGCGCCGCCGATCGGCTGGGCGCGGGGCAGAGCACCTTCATGGTCGAGATGAGCGAGACCGCCGAGATCCTGCGCGCGGCCACGTCGCGCTCGCTGGTGTTGCTCGACGAGGTGGGCCGCGGGACCTCGACCTACGACGGCCTGGCGCTGGCCTGGGCGGTGACCGAACACCTCCACGCCGCCGGCGGCGCGCGGCCCCGCACCCTGTTCGCCACCCACTATCACGAGCTGACCCAGCTCGCCGGAAAGCTGCGCCGGCTCGCCAACGTGCACGTGGCCGTCAAGGAGTGGGAAGGACGTGTGGTCTTTCTGCACCGCATTCTCGAAGGGCCCGCCGACCGCTCGTACGGCATCCACGTGGCCGAGCTGGCGGGTCTGCCCCCCGGCGTGATCGAGCGCGCGCGCGAGGTGCTGGCCGAGCTCGAGAGCGAGCGGACGCCCGAAGAGCTGGAGGCCGCGCGTTCCCGGCCGAGAGAGGCGGCGCGGACGCCGACCCCGGGCGCGCCTCCGGCTGCGCTGCCGCTGTTCCCGGCCGGCGAGCCCGCGCTGGTCGAGGAATTGAGCGCTCTCGAGATCGATCGCCTCACCCCGCTCGAGGCGCTGCAGAAGCTGTCGGAGTGGAAGACGAAGTGGGGCCGCCCGGGGGGCCGCTAGCCCGACGAACGCGCCTCGCGAGCGAGCGTGGATCAGAACGCCGGACGGAGCTCCAGCGCCCTCCGCGCCAGTCCCGCCGCGAGTCGCGTCGAATCCCCGCGAGCGATCACCGCGCGCAGGGTTTCGGCCGCCTCGGGTCGATTGCCGTAGGCCCGCGGCGCCACCCACAGCGCGTGAGCGGCCTCGACGCGCAGGATCTCGAGCGGGTCTCCACGCAGGACGTCGACCAATCGATCGCGCATCTCTCCGCGCAGCGGCAGCGTGGCGAATCGCGGGGGATGCTCGCTGTCCTCTCGCTCGAGGTCGCTCACCACCAGATTGCGACCGAGCGCGATCACCGCCTGCTCGCGCACCGTCGAATCGGGATCGCGCGACAGCTCGAGCGTGAGCTTCAGCCCCGGCAACGACCGGTAGCTCCAGCGCAGGATCGCCGAGCGCTTCCCCTCGGGGCTGGAGGGAATGCGGGGCGCGCTGTCGTCCGAGAACTGCGCCTTGAGCACCAGGGGCAGGGCGATCATCACCGCGGCGGCGATCAGGGCGCCGGCGCGCGCGAACGGCGAGGCCAGGCGCGAGCCGATCCACAGCGCTCCGGCGGCCGCGCCCCACAGACAGAGCAGCCACCAGCCGCCGTCGGCGAGGAACCGGCGATAGCTGCCGGCCCATTCCGGATGGCCGATCGCGCCACCGATCCAGGCGAGCCCAAATCCGAGGGTCACCGCGGCCATGGTCGCGATCAGCGCGCCGGTCAGCACGCCGATCGCGAGGACGCTGCCGCCGCCTCTGCTCAGACGCGGGCGGGCCGGGTGATGGACTTCCAAATCATTCCCACCGCGGCCAGGATGAGCGAGGCGATGAAGGTGGTGCCGAACCCGCTGATGTGGAACCCGGGAACCAGCTTGCTGGTGAGCCAGAGCATGATCGCGTTCAACACGAACAAGAACAGCCCCAGCGTCACGATCGTGATCGGTAGCGTGAGCACGAACAGGATCGGCTTCAGCACCGCGTTGAGCAGGCCAAGGATCAACGAGGCCAGTACCGCCGGCCACCAGCCGTTGACATGGAATCCAGGCAGGATGTGCGACAGCCCCATCATGCAGGCGGCGATCACCACGAAATAGAGCAGAGTGTTCATCGCAGGCCCTCCAGCACCTCGAGGCAATTCTCGTAGCGACCGAACGAGGGCATGAGGTAGGCGCCGCTGGCGAGACTGCGGCACTGGGCCAACAGCTCGCGGGCCAGCTCGACGCCGACCTTCTGCCCTTCGCCGCCGGCCTCGTGCATGCGGCGGCGAATCCAATCGGGAACCGAAATGCCCGGCACCTCGTTGTGCAGGAACTCGGCGTGCCGGAACGACTGCAGCGGCAAGATGCCGATCAGGATCGGAATGTCGGTGATGTCGCTCAGCCGATCCACGAAGCGCTTCCAGCAGTCCAGCTCGTAGACCGGCTGCGTCATGATGAAGCGCGGGCCGGCGTCGAGCTTGCGACGCACGCGTTCGAACTCGCCCTCCAGATCCTCGGCGGTCGGATTCACGCCACAGCCGACCGCGAATCGGGTCACGCCGCCGATCGAGGTGCCGGCCTGGTCGGTGCCGTCGTTCATCTGGTGCACGATCTTCATCAGGCCGACGGCATCGGTGTCGTAGACCGCGGTGGCGTTCGGGTAGTCGCCGAGGCTCGGGGGATCCCCCGTCAGGCACAGGATGTTCCGCAACCCCAGCGCATGGGCCCCCAGCAAGTCGCTCTGCAGGCCCATCAGATTCCGGTCGCGGCAGGTGAAGTGCAGAATGATCTCGACCCGCGGGAAATGGGTGTGGATCTGATAGGCGAGCGCCATCGCGCTCATCCGAATGCGCGCCATCGGGGAGTCGGCGATGTTGATGGCGTCCACGCCGTGCTTCACCAGCAGCTCGGCGCCGGCCATCACCTTCTGGGTGTTGATGCCGCGCGGCGGATCCACTTCGACGCTCACCACGAACTTCTCGCGCAACTTCCGGAGGAACGAGGGCAGCTCGCTCTCGGCCGGTGGCTCGACCGGCGCCGGCGCACTCTCGAGCACGCGAACGTCGGCGCCCGGCGCCAGCGACTCGGCGGGCCGCTCCGAGGCCAGGCGCTCCTTCATGGCGCGAATGTGGGCGGGAGTGGTGCCGCAGCACCCGCCGACCAATCGGACGCCGAGCGCCACCGCGCGCGCCGCGAACTCGGCGAAGTAGGAGGGGCTCGCGAGATAGAGGAAGCGACCGTCCACGAACTGCGGAAGACCGGCGTTCGGCATCGCCGACATCGGCGTATCCCCGGCCGCCGCTCGCACCTGCTCGAGCACTTCGAGCGTCGCCTGGGGCCCGACGCCGCAATTGACGCCCACCACGTCGGCGCCCGCCTGCTTCAGGGCGCGCACCGCCAGCGTCGGGTTATGGCCGTAGAGCGTCTTGCCATCCTGGCCGTAGGTCATCTGCGCCACGATCGGCAGGTCGAGCGACACGCGACGAACCGCGCGCAGGGCCGCGAGGATCTCGTTCAGATCCTGGAACGTCTCGAGCAGAAAGCCGTCGCAGCCCCCCTCGAGCAGCCCTTCGGCGGCGGCCTGGAACATCCGCTCGGCGTCGGCCACCGTGATGCTGCCGAACGGCGCCAGCGGCTTGCCGAGCGGGCCCATCGAGCCCAGCACGAAGGCATTGACACCGACGATCTCGCGCGCCGTGCGAGCGATCTTGACACCCTGGCGGGCGATCACGCGGACCTTGTCCTCGAGGCCGTGCGCGGCGAGGCGCGCCTCGTTGGCGCCGAAGGTGTTGGTCTCGATCACTTCAGCGCCGGCGGCCAGATAATCCCGGTGGACCGCCTCGACCAGCGTCGGCCGCGAGAGATTGAGCTCGTCGAACGACTGCTCGAACGGGACGCCACGTTCGTGGAGCAGCGTTCCCATCGCGCCGTCGGCGATCAGCGGGCCCCGGCTCAATCGTTCGAGGAAAGGTGCGGGCATCGACCGAGCAATCTACGGTCGTCGCGCGCCGTGCGGCAAGCCGCTCGGCCCCCTCGCGCTTGGGACCGGCTCGGCGCGCTGCTATAGTGCGCGATCCATGAGCGTACGGTTTCTCGCGGCCGTCGCAGGGCTGATGGCGGTGTTGTCGGCCGGCCCCGCGGCGGCGTTCGCATCTTCGGTCCCGACGCTGCCCGTCGATCGCCTGCATCCCGGCGATCAGGCGGTGGTGCGCACCGTCTTCCAGGGCAGCGCGGTGGACACCTTCTCGGCCGAGATCGTCGGCGTGCTTCCCGGCGGGCGCGCCGAAGGCGACCTGATCCTCGCGCGGGCCACTTCCGAGCGGGTGATTCATAGCGGCGTCGCGCAGGGGATGAGCGGCTCGCCGGTTTACGTGGGCGGGCAGCTGATCGGCGCGCTGTCCTCGGGCTGGTCGTTCTCCAAGGATCCATTGTTCGGCATCACCCCGATCGGCGAGATGCTGCGCGTGCTCGACCAGCCGGTGCGCGCCGACGTGGATGGCAGCGCCGGACCGGGCGGGCTGGAGGCGCCCTCGACCGCGCGCGATTTCAGCTTCGGGCCGTTCCGCTGGCAGGACGAGGAGCCGCCGGCGCCGGCGCCGCCGCCCTCGGCGCGTCCCGAGCATCTCGCGCTGCCGCTCCTCGGGGGCGGACTTCGCCCCGAGGCCTACGCCACGCTCGAACCCCTGTTCCGCGAGGCGGGACTGCGTCTGGTGCCGGGCGGTGGAGCCACCGCCGCCGGGTCGACGCCGCTGACGCTCGAGCCCGGCTCGGCGGTGGCGGTGGACGTGTTGCTCGGCGATCTGCAGCTTTCGGCGATCGGCACGGTGACCTATCGCGACGGCAATCACGTGCTGTTGTTCGGCCATCCCTTCTTCGGCGCCGGCGAGATCCGGCTGCCGCTCTCGACCGCCGTCATCACCACCATCGTCGCCAACCAGGAGAGCTCGTTCAAGCTCGGCACGCGCGGTGTCGAGGTCGGAGTGGCGACGCAGGATCGCCGCACCGCCGTGGCCGGCGAGCTGGGCGGACGCGCGCGCCTCATGCCGATCGCGGTGGACGTGTCGGCGTCCGGCCGAACCGAGCAGCGCTTCCGCTTCCGCAGCATCGAGGATCGCTCGCTGGCGCCGCAGCTCGTCACCGCGGCCGCGATCAACAGCATGCTCGAGTCCGGCGGGAGCGGCTCGGGGCAGACCCTGCAATGGGATCTCGATCTCTATCGCAAGGGTGTTCGCCCGCTGCACATGACCGACGTGACGGCGGGGGAGAACCCGATCGCGGATCTGGCCATCGGCGTGGGCTCTCCGCTTCGCTTCCTGCTCAACAACCCGTACGAGCGTTGTGTGCTCGACAGCGTCCGCCTGCGCCTCACCTCGACGCCCGGCCGGAGCCTGTGGACTTTGCGCAGCGCGCGACTGCTCGAGAACGCGGTGCGCCCCGGCACGGCCGCGCATCTGCGCTGCGAGCTGGAATCCTGGCGCGGCGAGGTGAAGAGCACCGACATCCCGGTGCGGGTGCCCGAGGAGGCGCCCGACGGCGGCTACACGCTGGTGGTGGGCGGCGGCGCCGAGTTGAGCCGGTACGAGGCGCAGCATCTGCCGGCGCGCTACCGGCCGAATTCGCTGAACGACGCCTGGCGCCGATTCGGCGACCTGCGCAACACCGGCGCGCTCTACGTCGCGTTGCTCGCCGCGGCGCCCGAAGTGACGCGTCACGGGGTGGACTACCCCGAGCTCCCGATTTCGGCGCTCGCGCTGCTGTCGAGCGACGAGTCGGCCGGGGACCTGGTGCGGCGCGGCGATCTCACCACGCTTCAGGAGCAGCGCGTTCCGGTGACGGGACAGCTGCGCGGTCAACTTCTCCTCACCGTTCAGGTGGATCGAAAGGCCCCGTGATCCAAGCACTCGCCATCCCGCGCCGTGCCCTCGCTCGGTTCCTCGCGCTCCTCTCCGCGATCCTGCTGCTGGCGGCAGCGCGGCCCTCGCCTGCCGCCGAGACCCAGTGGTGGGTGGTGGACAGCGCCGCCGATCTCGCCAAGAGCGAGGCGCGTGGCGTACTGGTGGATCCGGACGGCGTGATGTCACTCGGTGACGCGCTGCGGGAATGGCGAGCCGACAGCCTGACGGTGGTGTGGGCGCTGGCGCGACTCAGCGATGGCTCGGTGGCGATCGCCGGCGATCGCGGGCGCATCGATCGCTGGACCGAGAAGGACGGAATCCGCTCCTGGGTGCGCCTCGGCAACTCCCAGGTGCTGTCGCTCGCGGCGACGCCCGATGGCCTGGTGGCGGGCACCGGGCCCGACGGCTCGATCTTCCGCGTCTCGTTGAAGGGTGACACCGCGCGCATCGTCCGCACCGGCGAACGTTATGTG
>Ga0335084_10008219_pt1 | contig 10390 bp, 8 predicted proteins | sample Lox_Sample_44_FD_206721 | JGI IMG/M metagenome (GOLD analysis project Ga0335084, IMG submission 206721) | Soil microbial communities from Loxahatchee National Wildlife Refuge, Florida, United States - Lox_Sample_4.4 | ecosystem: Environmental > Terrestrial > Soil > Wetlands | place: USA: Florida... | reverse complement strand
CGGCAGATCTGTCACTTCCTGGAGCATGGCTGCTTTGCGCGCCCGTAGCCGGATCGCACTGACGGTCATCGCGCTCGCCGTCGCGGCGGTGGCGGGCTGTTCGACGGTGGGCTACTACCTGCAGGCGGCCAACGGACAGATGGAGCTCAGCCGCAAAGCGCGTCCGATCACGGAGCTTGTGGCCGACCCGGCGACCGACCCGCAGCTACGGGCCAAGCTCGAGCAGGTGCGTAAGATCCGCGACTTCGCCAGCCAAGACCTCGCGCTGCCCGACAACGCCAGCTACCGGCGGTATGCCGATCTGAAGCGGCCGTTCGTGGTCTGGAACGTGTTCGCGGCACCGGAGTTCTCCTTGCAGCCCAAGCAGTGGTGCTTCCCGTTTGCCGGCTGCGTCCAATACAAAGGCTATTTCAAACAGGAGGACGCGGAGCGCTTGGCGGCAGAGCTCCGCGAGCAGCGCTACGACGTGTACGTCGGGGGCGTGCCCGCCTATTCCACGCTCGGCTGGCTGGACGATCCGCTGCTCAACACGGTCATCCGCTATCCGGACCCCGAGATCGCGCGGCTGATCTTCCACGAGCTGGCCCATCAGGAGGTCTATGCGCAGGGCGACAGCACGTTCAACGAGTCCTTCGCGGTCACGGTAGAGGAAGAAGGGGTGAAGCGCTGGCTCGCCGCACACGGCACCCAGGCGCAGCGCCTGGCGTTCGAGTGCGCCGACCGCGCCAGCAGCGGCTTCGACGCGCTGGTGCAGCGCTATCGCAAGCGGCTGGAGACGCTGTACGCGCAGCCGATGGATGCGGACGCCATGCGCCGAGAGAAACGGGCTGTGTTCGAGGATATGCGCGCGGAGTATCGGCGGACCCGGGCGGACTGGGACTGCATCACCGGGTACGACCGGTGGTTCGAGCAGCCGCTCAACAATGCCCAGCTCGCGTCCGTGTCGATCTACAGCGAGCTCGTTCCGGATTTCCAGCGGATGTTGGCACGATACAACGGCGATCTGCCGCGCTTCTACGCCGAGGTCAAGCGGCTGGCCGTACTGCCCAAGGCGCAGCGCGACGCGGCGCTCGCTCCGGGCGCGGCCGCGGAGGCTCGCTCCGCCGCGCATCCGTGACGCCCGACGGTCCCTCCTGGATCACGCCTCGCGGCTGCTCTACTGGTTTCGGTACTTGCCGGCTTCGAGGATGCCCTGGGCCCGCCGGTTGCCGTTGATCGCGGCGCGGCGCAGCCAGGTTTCGGCTTGCCCGATGTCCTTGGGCACACCGTCCCCGTTCAGGTAGAACAGCGCGATGTTGAGCTGAGCCTGGCCATCGCGCTGATCGGCGGCGAGCAGGAACCAGCGCATGGCCTGCGCCACGTCGCGCTGTACGCCTATGCCCTTGTCGTAGATCGCGCCGAGGTTGTACAGCGCGTCGATACGCCCTTGCTGGGCCGCGAGCTCCAGCCATCTGCGGGCTTGCGAGGTGTCCGGCTCGACACCTCGGCCATAGAGATACATGTTGCCCAGGAACATCGCTGCTTCACCGTCTCCGCCCTCCGCGGCCGGCCGCAGCAGCTCGGCGGCCTGCTCCGGCTTGTCCCCGCGCACGGCGAGGCGCGCCTGGCGCAGCAGCGCATCGTCGGACTGAACGAACTTGAGGCTTTCCAGGAACGGGTCGACATCCGCCGCGACCTCCGCGGCGATGTCGCTGCGGTTCGACCTTTGCGCGTGGCGGAGCGTGACCAGAAGGTCGGGCTGTCCGGGCGCCGCGCAGGAAACGCCGCGCACGATCAACAGCTCGGGGGCGGCGGTGCGGCCACGCCGGTCCTCGAACTTGGCTGAGAAGCGCGCGCACAGCACGCCTTTCGGCGCGAACGGCTCGGCCGAGTACTCCAGCAGCTTCGTGCGATCCGGATCGGGCGGCGCCGCCTGCTGCTCGCGCACTACGTTGAGCAGGCGCTGTTCGCCGCCGACGCTGTCGCTCAGCTTGCGGGCCTCGACGATGACCGCGGCTTTGGTCCCGTCGGGGAAGTCCTTGGCGAGGTCGGCGTATTGCATGTCCTTGTAGAGCGAGACCCAACCCTCGCTCGCCGGAACGGTGACCGCGAACCCGTCGAATGCCCAAGGCCTGCCCGGTGCCAGGATCGGATTCGCTCGCGGGTTGATCTGAGTCTCGGCGCTGAGCGGCAAAGCAGCGAGCAGCGCGAGTGCGAACCAGCCGCAGATGGCTGCTGCCGCTCGTGGCACCCACGCTGTATGCCGCGCTACCGTGTCCATCCTCCGCCAATCCCCATACGTACTGTGCGGTCGCCATGTGGGCCAGTGCCCGAGACGGCGGCTGCCGGCGCACGCCTGCTTGCTGCTCGAGGCATGCGCGAGAAGCTACCATAAGCGCGTGCGAGCACCAAGGGGCGGGCAGTGGCGCGTGCGAACCGATCGCGCTTCCGAGTACACTAACCACTACACACAGGCGACGGAGGTACGGCGGTGAACCAACGGACGACTCTTTGGCAAGGGATACGACTTCTTGTGCTGCCGGCATTGATGAGCTGTCTGCTGGCATTATCCGCGCAGGCGGACGTGGGCGATGCGGCCAAGCTCAAGACCGTGCTGCTGGATGGCAAGCCCGTGTCGCTCGATCAGCTCAAGGGCAAGGTGGTGATGGTGAACTTCTGGGCCACCTGGTGCACGGTTTGCCGCGCCGAGATGCCGGGTTGGCAGAAGCTCTACGACGCCTACCACGCCAAGGGTTTCGAGCTCTTGGCCATGAGTATCGACGACGACGAGGCAGAACTGCGCAAGGTGGCGAAGGAGCGTGGATATACCTTCCCCATGGCGTGGCGCTACGACGACAAGACCGACGACAACTTCGGCGATGTCGTCGCGACCCCTACCCTGTACGTCGTCGACAAGACCGGCAGGGTGGCCTGGACCAAGCGCGGGCGCCTCACCTACTCCCAACTGCAGGAAGTGATCGAGCCGCTGCTCAAGAATTGAGCCGCGAACGCGATCATTTCCCTTGGGTGGAACGCATCGCGCGGGTCGGCCGGGGACAGGCCGCACAGTGTTGTACACTTTGGACTGACCTCGCAGCCCCCGCGCCGTGCGCCGAATGAACGAAGACATCAACACGCTGCGCCGCATCCTCAAGCAGAACCACACCATCGCGATCGTCGGACTGTCGGCCAATTGGTGGCGGCCCAGCTACTTCGCCGCCAAGTACCTGCAGGAGCACGGCTACCGTATCGTGCCGGTCAACCCGCAGTACCAGGAAGTGCTCGGCGAAAAATGCTACCCGAGCCTGCGCGACATCCCGTTCCAGGTTGACGTCGTGGATTGCTTTCGCAGATCCGAAGAGATCCCTGCGCTGGCAGAAGGCGCCGTCGCCATCGGGGCCAAGGTGCTGTGGATGCAGCTCGGCGTGATCAACCACGGCGCCGCCGAGATGGCGCGGAAGGCCGGCCTCGAGGTGGTGATGGACCGCTGCATGAAGATCGAGCACGGGCGCCTGTTCGGCGGGCTCAACTGGTGCGGCGTGAACACCAAAGTGATCTCCGCCAAGCGGCCCAACTATCTCCCTTACTGAGGTGAGCGCTCGGACGTGATCGGCCGAAGGATCGGGATTCTCCGTCCTCCCAACGCCGGCTCCGAGGCCTCCGCCTTCACCGCTCAAGACTATGCCTGACCGACAATACGGACTGGGCACGCTGTGCCTGCATGCCGGCGCCATCCCCGATCCCGCGACCGGCGCGCGCGCGACGCCGATCTATCAGACGACCTCGTACGTGTTCGATTCGGCGGACCATGCGGCCAGCCTGTTCAATCTTCAGACCTTCGGCAACGTCTATTCGCGCATTTCGAACCCGACCGTATCGGTGTTCGAGGAGCGCATGGCCGCGCTGGAAGGAGGCCGCGCGGCGTTGGCGGCAGCCTCGGGGCAGGCCGCACAGATGTGTGCGTTGCTCACGCTGCTCGACCAGGGCGATGAGATCGTCTCGGCCAGCACGCTGTACGGCGGCACCTACTCCCAGTTCGACGTGAGCTTCCGCCGGCTGGGGATCGAGACCCGGTTCGTCGATCCGGACGACCCGCTCAACTTCGAAAGAGCGATCACGCCCAGGACGAAGATCCTCTACGCGGAAACCGCCGGCAACCCCCGCATCAACATCCTGGATATCGAGGCGGTCGGGGCGATCGCGAAGGCCGCCGGCGTGCCTCTGGTGATCGACAACACCTTCGCCACCCCGTATCTGTGCCGGCCGTTCGAGTTCGGCGCCGACATCGTGGTGCATTCCGCCACCAAATACATCGGCGGCCACGGCACCACCATGGGCGGCGTGCTGGTGGAGTCGGGGAAATTCCCCTGGGGCAACGGCAAGTTCCCGGGCATGACCACGCCCTCGCGCGGCTATCACGGCGTCATATTCCACGAGACCTTCGGCGACTTCGGTTACACGATGAAAGCGCGCATGGAGACCATGCGCACGCTGGGCCCGGCGATGTCTCCGCTGAGCGCCTGGCTGTTGCTGCAAGGCCTCGAGACCCTGCATGTGCGCATGGAGCGCCACGTGGCCAACGCCCTGGCCGTTGCGAAGTTCCTGGCGGAGCACCCGCAGGTGAGCTGGGTCAACTATCCCAGCCTGCCCTCGAGTGCGTACTACGCGCTCGCGCAGAAGTACATGCCCAAAGGAGCGGGCGCGATCATGACCTTCGGGATCAAGGGCGGGGTGGAGGCCGGCGTGCGCTTCATCGAAGGCGCGCAGTTCATGAGCCACCTCGCGAACGTCGGCGATGCCAAGACGCTCGTGATCCACCCGGCCTCGACCACTCACCGCCAGCTCTCCGACGAAGAGCAGACCCGGGCTGGTGTGACGCCCGACATGATCCGCCTGTCGGTCGGCATCGAGGACATCGACGACATCCTTTGGGACATCGACCAAGCGCTGGCCAAGGCGCGCTGAGTGACCGGCGTCTGGGCCTCGGTCTGGGTCACCACCGCGATCCAGGTGCTCTGCGCGCTCGCGATCTACGCGCCGCCGGTGCTCGCGCCGGTGGCACAGGCCGAAGTGGGGTTATCGGCAAGCTCGGTCGGCGTGGTCATGTCGCTGGTGTTCGCGGCCGCAACCTGCGCCGCCTTGCTCTCCGGGACGCCGATCGCGCGGTACGGAGCGCTGCGCGTGAGCCAGGGCAGCCTCCTGTTGTGCGGCGCCGGGTTGGCGTTGATGGTGAGCGCGAACGCCTGGGTCATCGCCCTCGGTGCCATCGTGATCGGGCTGGGCTACGGAGTGGTGACGCCGTCCAGCTCCTCCATCCTTACCGATCGCGTGCCGCGGGGTCTGCGCGCATTCGTCTTCTCGCTCAAGCAGACCGGGGTGCCGATCGGTGGCGCGCTCGCCGGTGCGCTGCTTCCTGCGGGCATGCTCGCGTTCGGCTGGCGTGGGGCCGCACTCGCGGCAGCGGTTGCGTGTGGGCTGTTGGCGCTCGGAATCCAACCTTGGCGGGAGCGCTGGGAAAGCCCACGCCACGCGCGGCAGCCGGGGTCGCGGCAGTCCTTCATCGCGCCGCTTGCGCTGGTCTTCCGTAGTCCGCGCCTCCGAGAACTGGCGCTGGCGTCATTCTCGTATTCGGGCATGCAGAACTGCCTCGCCGCCTATCTTGTTGTGGATCTGCACGAGCGCATCGGCTTCAGCGTGAGCGCAGCCGGGCTTTCGCTGTCGGCGGCGATGGGTGCGGGGATTGCAGGACGCATCCTCTGGGGCGTGGTCGCCGATCGGGTCGTTGCGCCGCGGCGCCTGCTCGGCCTGCTCGGGTTCGGTATGTCGCTCGCGTCGCTGTTCACGGCCGCGATCACGCCGTCTTGGCCCACTGGCGCGGTGCTGGCGTTAAGCGTGGCGTTCGGCGTAACCGCGGTCGGCTGGAACGGGGTGTACCTGGCGGAGCTCGCGCACGCCGTCGCGAGGCGCGATTCCGCCGCGGCAACGGGAGCGGCGCTGGCGCTGACCTATGCCGGCATCGTCACGCTCCCGCTGCTCTTCTGGGGCATCGTGCTAGCCAGTGGGAGCTATGCGGCTTCCTATGCGGCCGTGGGCTGCGTGACCTTGTGGCGCAGCGCCCGGTTGTTCCGGTCCGTCCGGCACGCGGTAGTGGAATGAGCCTGCGCTCGGCGGCGCCATGCCCGGCGCCAGCTCGGGGTTACAATTCCCGTCGTCGAGCGAAGACTGAAGCAGTCAGAACCGGTCTGCGGCGCTGGCTCGGGATTCGCGCCAACCCGACCGCAGGACCGTCTTCCTGCATCGGTGCAGCCTCTCCTCGACAGATACAAGCACAAGGAGGCCCGGCGAGGGCGGTACGGGGCCCTCGCCGGGAAACCGGGCTCGATCCCGGTGGTGTGCGGACGCGAGTTGTGCGGCAACGCGCGCCCAGAACCTGCGAGACTGACTGAAACGAGACGTCCCGTATTGTTTTGTGTATGGTATAGGTACGCCACGGGTCCTGTAAATCCGTAGCGATACGAACACAGCGCTTTTCGTTGCAACACATACACTGTCGAACATGTCCCCGACCCAGCCCAGCGGCAAGCCGGCGGCGGAGCAGGTGGCCGAGCCCGAAGTTCGGGCTGTGCGCGGCCGGCCACGCAGCGAGGATTCGCACGAGGCGATCCTGGACGCCGTGCTCCGGCTGCTCGACCAAGAAGGGTATAGCGCGCTCACCATCGAAGGGGTGGCGCGACACGCAGGGGTAGGGAAACAGACCATCTACCGCTGGTGGAAGTGCAAGGCCGAGCTGGTGTTGGAGGCGTATGCGAACCACGCGGCGAGCAAGCTGCCCATGCCTGACAAGGGCAGCTTGCGGGCCGATCTGGAATGGTTCTTCTGCGGCGCCTTCAAGCGCCTGACAGACATCTCAGGCCCGACCATGCGGGGGCTGATGGCGGATGCCGTGTACGATCCCGAGTTCCTGGAGATCCTGCGCGAGGTTCTCATCGCGAAGCGGCGCGCGGTGCTCTTGCAAGTCCTGGAGCGCGGCCGTGCGCGCGGCGAGCTGAGACCGGATGCCGACCTGGATGTGATGAGCGACCTGTTGTTCGGCGCGCTCTGGTACCGGCTGCTGGTGCAGCACGCCAAGCTCGATTCGCGCTTCGCGAAGCAGTTGGTGGGTTCGGTGCTGGACGGATTTGGAGTCCGGGCCTGAGCGGCGGCACGGCCGATCCGGAATCCGGAAGCGACGGGCCGCAGCGTCGGCACTCGCCCACGATGGCGGCATGCAGCTCGAGTTCGAAAGCTGTTACCGTGCGCTGCGGGCGCGCGACCCTCGCTTCGATGGGCGCTTCTTCGTCGGCGTCGCGTCCACGCTCGTGTACTGTCGCCCTGTTTGCAGGGTAAGGGCGCCGACGCGCGAAAATTGCCGATTCTTCCCCAGCGCGGCTGCCGCTGAAGCCGCCGGATATCGCCCCTGCCTTCGATGTCGGCCGGAGCTGGCACCCGGACTTGCGGCGCTGGATGCCGACGCGCGACTGGTCCAGGCCGCTGTCGATCTGATCGAGAGCGACCTGGGCAACGAGCAGGGGGTCGCCGCCGTCGCGGCTCGTCTCGGTGTCACAGCCCGACACCTGCGGCGCGCGTTCCAAGCCCGGCTCGCTGCGTCTCCAGTCCAGTTCGCACAGACGCAACGCCTGTTGCTTGCCAAGCTGCTGCTGACCGATACTTCGATGTCGGTCACCGACGTCGCGCTAGCGAGCGGCTTCGGCAGCCTGCGTCGCTGCGACGCGCTGTTCCGCAGCCGCTATCGGCTGACCCCAGCGGCCGTGCGTGGGGACGCGGGGGCGCACGAGTCGCGTGACGCGCTGGCATTTCAACTCGGCTTCCGTCCGCCACTCGATTGGACTGCAGTGCTCTCCTTTCTGGAGCGGCGTGCGATCGTCGGCGTAGAGCAGGTCGACGGCTCGGTCTATCGGCGTACGGCACAGGTCCAGCACGCCGGCGGGCTGGCGAGGGGTTGGGTGATGGTGGGGCTCGCGCGGTGTGCTGCACATCTCGAGGTACGCGTGTCGGCTTCGCTGGTCGGGTCCCTGCCGCCCGTGTTCACGCGGATCAAGCGGCAATTCGATATTGGCTGCGATCCGGAGGAAGTCTCGAGCGCGCTGGGCGTACTTGCGGCGGGCCGACCTGGATTGCGCGTACCCGGCGCCTTCGACGGGTTCGAGACCGCGGTGCGCGCCATCCTCGGCCAGCAGGTGACGGTCAAGGCTGCGCGCACGCTGGCCGGACGCTTCGCTGCGGCTTTTGGCGAGCCGTGCGCCACGCCGTTCGATGGGCTGAATCGGCTGTTTCCCGATCCCGATCGCGTCGCGGCGTTGCAGGTCCCCGACATTGCAGCGCTAGGCGTCGTGTCGGCGCGAGCGAACGCGATCCGGTCTTTGGCCGGCGCCATGGCGTCGGGAGCGCTGCGCCTCGACCCGGGTGTCGAGCCCGAAGCCACACTGGAAAAGCTGCGCCGGTTGCCCGGAGTTGGCGAATGGACTGCTCAGTATGTCGCCATGCGCGCCCTGGCTTGGCCCGATGCCTTCCCGCACTCCGATCACGGCGTGCTCAAGGCGCTCGGCGAGACGGATCCGCGCAAGGCGCTTCAGCGCGCGGCGGCGTGGCGTCCGTGGCGCGCGTATGCGGTGATGCATCTGTGGAGGTCGTTGGAGGGGTGACGGGGTGCTCTTGTGCGCGCACAAAGGCTGCGGTCGAGCCGGCACTCGTGGTCTCCGACAACGGCGCTCTCAGCGGCGTTTTCATGAAAGATCCGGGCTAGATGCCCTCCAGAAAGAAGTCTTCCAGAATCTCCGCGAGCTCTGCCGGGCGATCGTGGTGCATCATGTGTCCCGCCCCGGGGAGCGTCACCTCACGCAGGTTGGCAAAGGAGGCGCGACGCTCGGCAAGGTCCTGCTCGCCGGTGCGGAACCATTTCCTCACCCACTCTCCGTCGCCCCACACCCACAGCACCGGCGCGGTGACCCTGCGCCAGCAGGCCATCGCCTCGTCCAGCCGGTAGAGCACCGGGTTCGCCATCTTGTGCGCGGGGTCGCTGTTCAGCACGTATTCTCCGTTGCCCAACTGCTTGGCCCAATGGGGAGCGAGAAAACGTGCCTTGTCGCGGTCGAGCCGCGGGTTGTTCTGCAGCAAGCGCTGCTCGACTTCCTCGAGCGTGGCATAAGGCTTGAACCTCGGCGGCTGCGCGACGTCCTCGAACCACTTCTGATAGCGGCTCGGCGCGGCATCCGGCTGCGTGCGCGGAAGCCCGAAGCCTTCCAGTAATGCGAGCTTGGCCACGCGCGCGGGCTGGATGCCGGCGTACAAGCCGGCAACGTTGCCCCCCATGCTATGGCCGGCGATGCTCACCGGCTCGTTCGGCGACAGCTCGCGCAGCAGCACGTCGAGGTCGGCGAGATAGTCGGGAAACCAGTAACCTCCGCTGGCCCACGCCGACAGGCCGAAGCCGCGCCAGTCGGGGGCGATGACGTACCAGTCGCGCCGCAGCGCGTCCACCAGGAATTGAAACGACGCCGAAACGTCCATCCAGCCGTGCAACAGGCACAGCTTCGGCGACCATTCGTGTCCCCAGGTGCGGACGTGATAGCGCAGGCCTCTGATCTGGAGGATATGCGATTGGCTTGCTCTCATGTTGACCTCTGAATCAATCACCGAGACGCACGCGAGGCAGGAGACGGCGAATCTCGTCGCAGGTTCGCAGGACACAAAGCAGTCCGCGCAGCCGACTGTTCTACTCCTGGCCCATCAACGCCTCGACGTCGCGGTGCTTGCGGATCATGTCCCAGGAAATGAGCGACAGCGCGGCCGTGATCAGCGCCATCCCCGCCAGCTCCCCGGCGCCTGGGCGCTCGCCAAGCTGTGCCGCGGAGCTCGCGAGCGCCACGACGGGTATCCCGAGCGAACCCATGCTCGTGGTTCCGGCCGGCAGGCGCTCGAGTACGTAGAACCACGCCATCCACCCGCCGGCGGTTGCCACGATACCGAGGGCGAGCAGCAGCGTGACAAACTGCCCAGTCCACTCGACCGGTCGAGTGTGGGTGGCGGTCGCGACCAACAGCATGGGGATGAGCCCCAGCGCCATCTGCCAGAAAGTGAAGTTGACCATATCGACCGGGTGTCGGTTGTGCAGGCGCTTGGAGATCACGATACCCAGTGCCCAGCAGATGCCGGCGAGCACCGCCGCGACCTTGGCGAGCAGCGCCGCGCGCAGATTCCAAGGCTCGAGGATCAGCAGCAGTCCGGCCGCCGCCACGCCAACGCAGAGCCACCCCCAGCCCTCGATGCGCTCACCGAGGATCGGCCACGCGAACACCAACACCCAGAAGGGCATCGTGAACACCAGCACCGAGGTCTTGCCCGGCTCGCCCTG
>Ga0335084_10008218_pt1 | contig 10391 bp, 8 predicted proteins | sample Lox_Sample_44_FD_206721 | JGI IMG/M metagenome (GOLD analysis project Ga0335084, IMG submission 206721) | Soil microbial communities from Loxahatchee National Wildlife Refuge, Florida, United States - Lox_Sample_4.4 | ecosystem: Environmental > Terrestrial > Soil > Wetlands | place: USA: Florida... | reverse complement strand
TGGAGGGCCGCGTGATCCTCCTGGCGACGCCACCGAACGGCGCGCTCACCTGCCGGCGGGACCGGAGGAACGGGTCTCGGGGGGAGGTGTCGCGCTCCGCCGGTCAGGTGCAGCGTCCGGTTCGGCGCCTTTGGAATCGGGAGAGCGAACGTATTGTCCATAGTGCTCTCGCGCACACGCCTCGCAAAAGCTATGGCTGAACTGTGCATTCGAGCGCTCGCTGACATATACCTCGACGTGGTCCCACGTCCCATCCGGACGGCGAATCTTCTTGCAAAACGAGCAGATCGCCAGGATTCCTTCGAGGACCTGCACGCGCCCCGCCAAGATCCGCTTTTGCTGCGCGACCACGACCATCTCGGCCAGCCCGACAAGCACGACGAGCCGAATACTCGCGTTGACAGCTGCCGCCCACATGGGGATGAGCTCTCGCTCCAGTGTGACGGCGATCCCAAATCGGCATCCGACCAGAATGACCGCAAGGCCGATCGCCGCCCCGCGGCCTAAATACCTCGCCCCGAGCCCGACTGGAACGACAAACATAATGGGGAAATGGATATACGGAGCGGTGACGATGTCGAGCTCGATGATCCCGGCCGACAACAACGCCAGCGCGCACCACCAGCGGATTCGCGTCACTGCTCAGCACCTCCCTCCGCTCGCCGTCCTCTGGAGAGACTGCCAGGGATTGCCGCATGCCATGGCGTGCCTCAGTAGGTGGCCCGCCCCCCCGAGAGGTCGTGCACCGCGCCCGTCGTGAACGTGCACTCGTCGGACGCCAGCCACGCCACGAGCGTGGCCACCTCCGTCGGCGTCCCCACGCGGCCCATCGGGATCTTGGCCACCAGCATGTCGACGGTCTCCTTGGTCATCTGCTGGAGGAGCCCGGTGCCGATCACCGCCGGGGCCACCGCGTGCACGAGGATGCCGCGCGTGGCCACTTCCTTGGCGAGCGCCTTGGTGAGCCCGATCACACCCGCCTTGGCCGAGGAGTAGGGCACCAGCGTCGCGTTGCCCTCCTTCCCGGCGATCGAGGCGATGTTGACGATGCGGCCGGCGCCGCGCGGCAGCATGAGCTTCACGGCCGCGCGGCAGACGTAGAACACGCTGGTGAGATCGACGGCCAGCACCTGCTGCCAGTCCTCGTCGCTCAGCTCCCAGATCGGGTAGGAGCGCCCGGTGATGCCGGCGTTGTTGACGACGATGTCGAGGCGATCGGCCCAGGCGTGTGCCGCACCCACGGCGCGATCGACCTCGCCGCTCTTCGTGACGTCGGCCACGAGCGCTCGCGCCGACGGGCCCAGCTTCTTCGCGACCGCCTCCACGCCGGGATCGCGGTCGAGGACCGCCACGCGCGCGCCCTCGGAGAGCAACCGCTCGCTGATGGCCAGCCCGATCCCGCGCGCGCCGCCGGTGACCAGCGCGGTCTTGCCGTCGAACCGCACGCGACTACACCTTCACGCGCTTGATGCGCGCGCCGAGGGCGATGAGCCGGGTGTCGATGTCCTCGTAACCGCGGTCGATCTGCTCCACGCTGCGGAGCACGGTGCGCCCCTCGGCGCATAGCGCCGCGATGACGAGCGCCATGCCCGCGCGGATGTCGGGGCTCGGGATGCCCTGCGGCTCGCCGCGCAGGCGGGTGGCGCCGTGGACCAGCGCCCGGTGCGGATCGCAGAGCACGATGCGCGCGCCCATGCCGATCAGGCGGTCGACGAAGTAGAGCCGGCTCTCGTACATCTTCTCGTGGAAGAGCACGGTGCCGGCCGCCTGGGTGGCGGTCACCAGCGCCACGCTCATGAGGTCGGCGGGGAAGGCCGGCCACGGGCCGTCGTCGATGCGCGGGATGGCATTGCCGAAATCGGCGGTGACCGCCAGCGACTGGCCGCCCGGCACCCGCAGGTGCTCGCCGCGCACCTGCGCCTCCACGCCCAGCCGCCGGAACACCATCAGCGCCATGCGCATGTGCTCGACACCGGCGTTGCGGATCTCGATCTCGCCGCCGGTGACCGCCGCCAGCGCCAGGAAGCTGCCGACCTCCATGAAGTCGGCGCCCAGCGTGACGTCGGCGCCGCCGAGCGCGCGCACGCCGTGGACGGTCAGCACGTTGGAGCCGATGCCCTCGATGCGCGCGCCCATGGCCACCAGCAGGCGGCAGTGATCCTGGACGTGCGGCTCCGAGGCGGCGTTGCGGATGATCGTGGTGCCCTCGGCCAGCGTGGCGGCCGCCACGATGTTCTCGGTGGCCGTCACGCTCGCCTCATCGAGGAGGATGTCGTGGCCGCGCAGGCGGCCGGCGCGCAGCACGAGGTCCGCGCCCTCGTCCACGGTGGCGCCGAGAGCCTGCAGGCCGAGCACGTGGGTGTCGATGCGCCGCCGGCCGATCTGGTCGCCGCCGCTCGAGCCGAAGTGCGCCTCCCCCGCCCGCGCCAGCAGCGGCCCCATCAGCACGAGGGCGCCGCGAATGCGCCGCAGCAGCGCCGGATCGGGCGCGGTCGAGCGCAAGGCACGCGCGCACAGCGTGACCGTGTGAGCGTCGGGCCGCTCGATCGCGACGCCGAGCCCCTCCATGATCTGCAGCATCGCGCTCACGTCGGAGATGTTCGGCACGTTACGGAGCGTCACGGGCTGGTCGGTGAGCACGGCGGCGGCGATGAGCGGGAAGGCCGCGTTCTTGTTCCCGCTCGCCGTCACCACGCCCGAGAGCGGCACGCCGCCGTCGATGACGAGCTCGTCCATCGCGTTATCCCAGGGCCTGCGCGAGATCCTCGACGAGGTCGTCGGGATGCTCGAGGCCCACGCTGAGGCGCAGGAGGTTGTCGGGCGCGCGTGTCGCCGCGCCCTCCACCGAGGCACGATGCTCGAGCAGGCTCTCGGTGGAGCCGAACGACGTCGCGCACGTGAAGATCCGCACCCGGCTCTCCACCGCGAAGGCGGCCTCGCGGCCGCCGCGGACCTGCACCGACAGCATGCCGCCGAAGGCGGTCATCTGCCGGTGGGCGACGGCGTACTGCGGGTGGCCGGGCAGGCCGGGATAGTGCACGGCCTCCACGCGCGGGTGGGCGGCCAGGAACGTCGCCACCTTCAGGGCGCTCTCCGAGTGCGCGCGCATGCGCCACGGCAGCGTGCGGATGCCCCGGCGCACCAGCCAGCAGTCGAACGGCGACGGCACCGCGCCGCCGGCGGTCTGGATCGTGCGGATGCGGTTGAAGTACGGATCGTCGCGCTCGCCGCCGCTCACCACCGCGCCGCCCATGACGTCGCCGTGGCCGCCGAGATACTTCGTGGTCGCGTAGACGACGAGGTCGGCGCCCAGCGCCAGCGGCCGCTGCAGCACGGCGGTCATCGCGGTGTTGTCGACCACGAGGCGCGCGCCGGCGGTGCGCGCCAGCTCGGCCACGGCGGCGATGTCGGTCACGCGCCACAGGGGGTTCGAGGGCGTCTCCACCCAGATCAGCTTCGTCGCCGGCCGCAGCGCGCGCTTCACGGCGGCGAGGTCGGTCATGTCCACGAAGTCGACGGCCAGCCCCCACGGCGTGAAGACGTCGCGCAGCAGCTTGCCGGTGCCGAAGTAGGCGTCCAGCGGCGCCACCACGTGATCGCCCGGCGCCAGCGCCTGGAACACGGCCGAGGTCGCCGCCGAGGCGGACGCGAACGCGGCGCACGCCACGCCGCCCTCCAGCTCGGCCAGGCATGCCTCGAGCGCGTTGCGGTTGGGGTTGGCGCTGCGGCTGTAGAGGAAGCCGCGCGGAGCGGAGCTGTCGGGATCGTGCTCGAACGTGGTGGCCGCGTGGATCGGGGGCACCACCGCGCCGGTGGTCGGATCCACCTTCAGCCCCGCGTGCACCGCCAGCGTCTCGATTCTCATATCCCCTCCAGACTAGGCGCGCAGGCGCTCGCCCTTCGGGTCGTGCCACGCGTGCAGCGCGGCGGTCGCCGGGACGCGCGTGCCGGCGATGTCGATCTCGTAGCGCGCGGCCAGCAGTGAGGCGGCGGCGGCGCCGGGCTCGCAGGCGACGTAGCCCATCGCCACCGGACAGCCCACCGTGTGGCCGTGGGCGGCCGAGGTCAGCACCCCGGCGACACGCCCGTCGCGCCAGATCGTCTCGTCGCCCCAGGCGACCGCCTCCGGCTCCTCGAGCGCGAAGAGCAGCAGCCGCCGGCTCACGCCGCGGGCCCGCTGCGCCACCAGCGCGTCGCGGCCGATGAAGCCGCCCGGCTTGTCCCAGCGGACGGTGAAGCCGAGGCCGGCCTCGAGCGGCGTGTCGTCGGGCGTCAGCTCGCGGCCCCACGCGCGATAGCCCTTCTCGATGCGCAGGGCGTCGAGAGCATAGTACCCTGCCGGGGTCACGTCGCCCGCACGCGTGAGGGCGTCCCACACCGCCCCCGCCTCCGCCACGGGCGCGTAGATCTCCCAGCCCAGCTCGCCGGCGTAGCTGACGCGGAGCGCGCGCACGACGGCGCCGGCCACGACGATCTTCTGCGCGCTGCCGTACGGGAACGCCGCGTTGCCGAGGTCGGCATCGGTGGCGCGGCCCAGGACGTCGCGCGCCCGCGGTCCCATCAGGCCCAGCGTCGCCCACGCCTCCGTCTCGTCGATCACGCGCACGCGCCCGCCCGCCGGCAGGTGGCGGCGGATCCAGTCGGCGTCGCGCACGCGCTGGGCGCTGCCCGTCACCACGAACCAGCGCTCGGGGGCGAGGCGCGTGATGGTCAGGTCGCTCTCGTAGCCGCCGCGCTCGTTGAGCAGCGGCGTGTACACGGTGCGGCCCACCGGCACGTTCAGGTCGTTGGCGGCCAGCCGGTTCAGGTGGGCCTGGGCGTCCGGCCCCTCGACGGTGAGCTTGCCGAACGACGTCTGGTCGAACAGGGCCACGCTCTCGCGCGCGGCGCGATGCTCGCGCGCGGCATGCGGATGCCAGTTCTGGCGGCCGAAGGCGTACTCGGTGCGCGGCTCGACGCCCGCCGGCGCAAACCAGCTGGCTCGCTCCCAGCCCATCCTGGTACCGAAGCAGGCCCCGCCCGCGGCCAGCCGCTCGTGCAGCGGCGAGCGCAGCAGGCCGCGCCCCGTGACCGGCTCCCGGTTCGGCCACGCGATCGCGTAGTGGAGGCCCACCAGCTCGCGCATGCGCTCGATCAGGAAGGCGGGCTCCGCGTGCCGCGGCAGGAAGCGCCGCGGGTCGTACGCCGTGAGGTCCAGCGTGGGCGCCCCGCCGGCGATCCACTCGGCCAGCGCGCGGCCGGCGCCGCCGGCGCCCGCGATGCCCCCGGAGTTGAAGCCGGCCGCCACGAAGTAGCCGCGCAGCCCCGGCGCCTCGCCCAGCACGAAGTTGCCGTCGGGCGTGAAGCTCTCCGGACCGTTGAGCAGGAGCTGGATCTCCGCTGACTCCAGCGCCGGGATGCGCTCGGCGGCGCCGCGCATCAGCACCTCGAACTGGTCCCAGTCCTCCTTCAGCAACGCGAACGCGAAATCGTCCGGGATGGGATCGGCCAGCCACGGCTTGGCCCGGGGCTCGAAGCCGCCGAAGAGCAGGCCGCCCACCTCCTCGCGCACGTAGACGCACGCGTCGAGGTCGCGCAGCACCGGCAGGTCGGGCGTGACGCCGTCCATCGGCCGCGTCACCGCGTAGAAGTGCTCGACCGGCCACACGGGGACGACGATGCCGTTGCGCTGGGCCAGCGTGCGCGCCCACATGCCGCCGCAGTTGACGACCGTCTCGCAGGCGATCGTCCCCGCGCTCGTCTCCACGCCCGACACGGCGCCGGCGCGCACGCGCACGCGCGTCACCGTCACGTTCTCGCGGACGATGGCGCCGCCGGCGCGCGCGCCGACCGCCAGCGCCTGGGTGACGTCGGCAGGGATCACGCGGCCGTCGTCGGGCACGACCATGGCTCCGGCCAGGTCGTCCGTGCGGATCAGCGGCCACCGCCGGCCGGCCTCCCCGGCGCTCACGATGTGGGCGTCGATGCCCGCCGCCTGCCCGAGCGCGACGTAGCGCCGGAGCTGGTGCAAACGCTCGGGCGTGCGGGCCACGACCAGGCTGCCGCAGCGCTTCCAGCCGGTGGCCTGGCCCGTCTCCTCCGGCAGCCGGGCGTACAGCTCGGCGCTGTCGTCCACGAGCCGGCAGGCCGTGCGCGTGCCGCGCAGGCGGCCGATGAGCCCGGCGGCGTGCCAGGTGGTGCCGCACGTCAGCGAGCGGCGCTCCAGCAGCGTGACGTCGCGCACGCCCAGGCGCGTGAGGTGATAGGCCACGCTGGCGCCCACCACCCCGCCCCCGATGACGACGACGCGTCCCGGCCCGGTCATCGCGGCTCCTGCGTCGAGGTCGTCCACGCCTGCGTGCGGCGGGTGACGCCGCGCAGCAGCGCCCAGTAGACCAGCCGCGTGAGCAGGCCGATGCCGATGATCAGCACCGACATCGCCGTGGCCTGTGCGCTCTCGCCGGCGTCGTCGAGCAGGAGCACCGCCACTGCGGCCAGCTCGGTCCCCGGCGCCACCAGGAACACCACCGCCGACAGCGTCACCATCGCGTTGAGGAAGAAGTACATGCTGATGCCGACGATGGAGGGCAGCGCGATGGGAATGCTCACGCGCCAGACCGTGCGGTAGAACGGCACCCCCAGCGAGGCCGAGACGTTCTCGAACTCGGGGTCCATCTGCTTGAGCGAGGTGGTGGCGGTGAGGAACGGCACCGTGAAGTAGTGGACGAGGTTCGAGACGACCAGGATGGCCAGTGTGCCGTAGAGCCGGTTGAGCACGCTGCCGGGGGCGTTGAACACGAAGATGTAGGCCAGGCCCAGCACCATGCCGGGCACCGCCACCGGCAGCAGCGAGAGCATGTAGAGCACCGGGGAGACGGCCGTGCGGCCCTTCTCCAGCAGGTAGGCGCCGGCGAACGTCACGATGGTTCCCACCACCGCGGTGAGCGCGGCGACCCACACGCTGTTGAGCAGCGGGGTGTAGCCCCCGATGGTGTCGAAGCGGTAGTGCTTGAGGGTCAGCGCGAAGTTGTAGGGCCAGCGGGTGACGAGCGAGGCGCCGACGATGATGGCGTAGATGCCGAGGATGGCGGACGCCACCAGCGCGCAGTAGCCGAAGAGCAGGAGGCGGCCCCAGGGGCCGCGCCCCGGCGCCAGCGGCCGGGCCGAGGAGCTGACCAGCGCGTACTGCCGGCGCTGCACGATCCGGTCGATCACGCAGGCCAGCGCGGCCGGGATCAGCAGCACCACCGACACCGTGGCGCCCATCGTGAAGTTCTGCTGGCCGATGACCTGGTTGTAGATCTCCGTCGCCATCACCGAGAACTTGCCGCCCACCACCTTGGGCACGCCGAAGTCGGTGATCACCAGCGTGAAGACCACGAAGCACGCGCTCATGAGCCCGTACTTCACGCCGGGCAGCGTCACCGTCATGAACGTCTTCACGCGCGAGGCACCCAGCGCGGCGGCGGCGTCGTAGAGCCGCGCGTCGGCGGCGGCCAGCGCGGCGGCCAGGATGAGCATGGCGTGCGGGAAGCAGTAGAAGATCTCGGCCAGCACGATGCCCTTGGCGCCGTAGATGCCGATGTTGAGGCCGGTCTGGCGCGTGACGATCCCGTTGTTGCCGAAAGCGTAGACGAAGGCGATGGCGGACACGAGCGAGGGGGCGAAGATCGGCAGCATGGCTACCAGCCGGAAGAAGCCGCGGCCCGGCAGTCGCACGCGCGTCAGCGCGTAGGCGTACACGAAGGCCAGCGCCACCGTGAACGCCATGGCCATGAACGCGACCGCGAGGCTGTTGGTGATCGACACGCCGATGGCCGGCGTGCTGACGTAGCGCACGTAGTTGGCGAGCCCGATGAAGCGCCCCTGGTTGTCGAGCAGGCTCCGCCAGGCGATCTGGGCCATCGGCCACACGAGAAAGACCCAGAGGAAGAGCGCGAAGGCGGCCCGCAGTGCCCCGCGCACCGCGCGCTCGGCGTCGAGCCGGCGGCGCACCGCGGGCTGCCGGACGACCATCGCCACGCGCTCAGGCCCCGGGCGCGGGCGTCTCGGTGAAGGCGCGCAGCGCGTCGGGCGCCAGCGCCACCGGCACCTCCGCACCCTCCTTCACGCCGAGATCGGCCAGCGCGGTGGCGGCCACGTCGCACTCGAGCGTCAGGACGGCCTCGCCGAGCCCGGCCAGCACCAGCCGGGTGGAGGCGCCCTGGAACTGCACGCTCGTCACCCGCGCCGCCAGCCGGTTGTCCGTCTCGCGGACGGCGGCGCCGACGCGCACCTCCTCGGGCCGGATGCCGAGCGTCAGCGCGTCCCCCGGCCGCACGCCGGCAGCCGGGCGATGGCGCAGCGCCAGCGCGCCGACCCGCGCGCGCCCGGGCTGGGCCTCGGCCACGGCCGGCCACAGGTTCATGTGGCCGACGAAGCGCGCCACGAAGAGCGAGGCCGGCTCGCTGTAGATCTCGGCCGGCGTGCCGATCTGCTCGACGCCGCCGTGGTTCATCACCATGATGCGGTCGGCCATCGTCAGCGCTTCCTCCTGGTCGTGCGTCACCATGATCGTGGTGATGCCGATCCGCCGCTGGAGAGCCTTCATCTCCTGACGCAGGGCCAGCCGCACGCGCGCGTCCAGCGCGGAGAGCGGCTCGTCGAGCAGCAGGAGCGCGGGCGAGGGCGCCAGCGCGCGGGCCAGCGCCACCCGCTGCTGCTCGCCGCCGGAGAGCTGGGCCGGGTAGCGCTGCTTGTGCGCGCGCAGGTGGACGAGCTCCAGCAGCTCGTCCACGCGCGCCTCCGCGCGCTCGCGGCCGACGCGGCGTGACGACAGCCCGTACGCAATGTTGCGGGCCACCGTGAGGTTCGGAAAGAGCGCGTAGGACTGGAAGACGATGCCGTAGTTGCGCTGGCTGGGCGGCAGCCCGGAGACGTCGCGCCCCGCCATGCGCACGACCCCGGTGGACTGCGGCTCCAGCCCCGCGATGATCCGCAGCAGCGTGGTCTTGCCGCAGCCGCTCGGCCCGAGGAAGCAGACGAACTCGCCCTCGGCCACCGTCAGCGACACGCCGCGGAGCGCGGCCACGCCGCCGAAGTGCTTGGCCACGCCCTCCAGCGCGACGGCGGGCGGGCGGGGATCAGCCACGAGCGGCCGTCCCCGCCCGGCCGGACGCCGGGGTTACTTCTGGTAGCGCTTGGCCCACTCGGCGAGGATACGGTCGCGGTTCTTCGCCGACCAGTCGAAATCGTTCGGGAACACGACCTTGCTGATGTCCTTGGGCAGCCCCTCCGGCACCGGGAAGCCGGCCACCGAGACCGCCGCGAAGTACTTCGAGTAGAGCGCCATCGCCTCGTCCGTGATGGCCCAGTCGAGGAACTCCTTGGCGGCGGCGTTGGCCTTGCCCTTCCTGGTCAGCGCGTTGGCCTCGATCTCGTAGCCGGAGCCCTCCTTGGGCAGGATCATCTCCACCGGCGCGCCGTCCTTCTTCATCTTCATGGCCACGTACTCGAACGACACGCCGATGGCGCGCTCGCCGGCCGCCGCGTCCTTGCACGGCTTGGAGCCGGACTTCGTGTACTCCGCCATGTTCTTGTCGAGCGCGTCGAGGTACTTCCAGCCCTCGGCTTCCTTCATCCGCTGCAGGACGGAGGCGACCGAGAGATAGCCGGTGCCCGAGCTGGCCGGGTTCGGCATCACCACCTCACCTTTATAGATGGGCTTGGTGAGGTCGGCCCACGACTCGGGCTTCGGCAGGTTCTTCTTCTTGGCGACTTCCGTGTTGAAGCAGAACGCCGACATGTAGATGTCGATCCCCACCCACGACGGCGTGGCGTCCTTGTCGCGGAAGAGCGGCGCCACCCGCGCCAGGCCCTTGGGGGCGTAGGGCTCCAGCAGCCCGGCCTGCTTGAAGACCAGGATGTTGGTGGCGGCCACGCCCCAGATCACGTCGGCCTGCATGTTGTCCTTCTCGGCCATGAAGCGCGCCGAGACGTCGCCGGTGGACAGGCGCAGCATCTTGACGTCGATGTTCGGCAGCGTCTTGTTGACCGCCTTCATGTAGTCGGTGATCTGCTCCGGCTCCAGCGCCGTGTAGATCACGACCGTGTCCTTGGCGGCGGCCGGAGCCGCGGCCACCAGCACCAGCAGCAGCGTGAGCGCCCATCGCACCATGTGTCCTCTCCTTTCAGGCGAGCAGCGTGGGAATCGACTCCCGGCCGGCGACCGCCCGTCCGAGCAGCGTTGCCCCGCCCGCGAGCGCGAGCAGGACGGTGGCGACGGCGCACGCCGCGCCGACGGAGCTCGTCGACGCGGAAGCGAGCATGTGAGTGACGCCGAGCGACAGGCCGGCCCGCTCGGCGACGACGACCACCGTGCCGACCGCCGCGATCCCGGCCGCGAACCCGTTGGCCACGATCCAGGCGGCGGC
>Ga0335084_10008215_pt1 | contig 10391 bp, 7 predicted proteins | sample Lox_Sample_44_FD_206721 | JGI IMG/M metagenome (GOLD analysis project Ga0335084, IMG submission 206721) | Soil microbial communities from Loxahatchee National Wildlife Refuge, Florida, United States - Lox_Sample_4.4 | ecosystem: Environmental > Terrestrial > Soil > Wetlands | place: USA: Florida... | reverse complement strand
TGCGCAAGCCCGCGAATCTTCACGGAGAATTTAGGACAATTGACCACCGGTCGGCGCCGCGATACAGTGCCCCTCCACAAAAAACCGGCGCGTCCGTTTCCCATCTCCAAAATCTTCAGGGAAATGCTTCGATGGTGATCTCCGCGGTCGCTTTCAGGCTCTCGCAGCGCCGGTTCCCCTCGCGCTTCAAGGTAAGAGCCCAGTAAGGGCGCCGGTCTCCGGTCCCCTGGCCATTGCACCGATGCACTGAACTGCCGTTTGATCATGCAATCGCGCGCAAACGCAACGCGGATGTTCTTCTGGTCTGTCTCTCGCCGGATGCCGTGCGGAAGCACGCTCCGCCAGCCGCGGCTGGCGCCCGTGGGAGTGCGTCCGTGATGCTGGCTTCGCGCTTCTCCCTGCGTCGGTTGCAGTCCCAGCTGCTGCGCTTCGACCCCGCGCGCGAAGCCGATTACCTCGCGGTCAAGTTCGACGAGAACATCAGCCTTTCCATGGCCGTCGCGTCCGCCGCGGCGGTACTTTCGGTGCTGCTTTGGCTTTGGGACTGGGCGATCGACAGCGCCGGCGCTCCGCAGACCTTTCTGCTGCGCCTGCTTCTCGGCATCGTGGTTGCAGTGCAACCGGCGTGCGCGCTCGCCGGGCTGAGCCGGCGTTCCCTCGCCATCGTGCTGGGCGTCTCCGCGCTGCTCGCCGAGGCGGTATGGGGGGCGATCCTCAATCGGCTTGTCGATGGCGCGTTGTACGGCATCGGCGGCTACATGTTCTTCCTCCTGCTCCCGCCGATCATCACGGTGGCCTACCCGTTCCACATCAATGCGCCGATCATCGCATTGCTCGCAGTCCTGCCGATAGCCGGGACGTACGTGGGACTTCCCGAGGGACTGGACCAACTGCGCTACGCGGCCCTCATCTTTCCGGCCTGTGGGATCGCCGTCTTCAACTGCTTCATCTTCGACTGGTTCCAGCGGCGCAGCTATCTGAAGGGCCTCGAACTCAAGCGGTTGGCGGGAGCGGACGATCTCACCGGGATCGCCAACCGTCGAAACCTGCTGCAGCAGGGCGAGAGACTGGTCGGCATCGCGCGCCGCTCCCGGCAGCCGGTGTCGGTGCTGTCGCTCGATCTCGACCGGTTCAAACTGTTGAACGATACATTCGGTCACGCTGCCGGGGATGCGGCGCTCCGCCATGCAGTGGGCATCGTCGAGGCGACCCTGCGCGAAACCGACGCCTTGGGCCGGATGGGAGGCGAGGAGTTCGTGGCGTTGCTGCCCGACACGAATGCGCGGGGCGCCGCCACGCTGGCGGAGCGCATCCGCGCGGCGCTCGAGGCGACGCCCATGCCCTGGCCCCGCGCCCAGGGCGGTTCGATCGCCATGACCGTAAGCATCGGCATCGCGAGCATCGTCGCGGCCGGCCCCGAGGACACATTGGAAACCTTGCTGCGTCGCGCGGACGAGGCGCTATATCGGTCGAAGCAAAGCGGCCGCAACCACGCGTCGTTGTGGAGTGCGGAAGACTTTCCAGCGCAGATTCTCTCCTCCGCTCCGGCGAGTTGAGCCGGCGCTGGCCGCAGTGCCGGTCAACGGAAGCACGCCGCGTTAGAGGCGGGATCCCTCGAAGCCGGCCACTCGGCGCCCGTTACTCTCGTCCCCCCGCTAGCGGACTCCGACGGGCAACTTCAAGCGTCTCGGTCAAGCTCTGTGGCGTTCCGGGCATTCCGCGCCCGCACGCCGTGTCCGATACTCCTGCTGTCGCCGCTTGTCGTGATCCCTCGACTAGCGGGAGTCACGCCAGGAGCAGGTCGTGCCCATCATCAATGTGAATCGCGTCGGCGGCCTAGCGCCGGCGGCTACCGACGTTCATGCGGTGGCCGGCAGGCGGGTGAGCCAAGTGCGCTCCGCCGCCAGCGCCGTGCAGCGCGCGACCGAGATGGCCCTGCGCGCCGTCGGTGACCCTCTCGCCGAGATCGGCGGGATCAGTGACGACGACCCCGATGCCCCGGCTGCCCACGTGCTTCAAGCAGCGCTCGGCGTCCTCGCCAAGGATGCCCGCGTGCATCGCTTGATCCGCGCAGCGCTGGACGCTACCACCGTCACAAGCCACAGCCTCACCGCCTGGGAAATCGCACACCTCGACGCCGCGCGACGCTGGCTTGAAGGCGAACCTAGAGCTGCCGCCCGCCAGTACGAACGCATCCTCGAGCGCTGGCCTCGCGACCTCCTCGCGCTGCGCTTGGCGCAGTCGTGTTACTTCTTCCTCGGGGAGCACCGGAAGATGTCCGAGGTCGTCGACCTCGTCGCGCCGGCGTGGTCTTCGAGCGATCCGGCGTTCGCCTACGTCCAAGCGATGTCCGCTTTCGCGCGCGCCGAGACCGGGGACGCCGAGACGGCCGAAGCGCTTGGCCGACGCGCTCTCTCCGTCGAGCCCGCCTGCCCATACGGCGTGCATGCTGTCGCGCATGCGCTCCTCGAGCGGGGCGAGCACGCCCGCGGGGCCGCGTGGATGAAGCAACAGGAGGCGCACTGGAAGAACGGCAGCCGGATGCTGGCGCATAACGCATGGCATCTCGCGCTGTTCGAGCTGGAGTCGGGCAACGTCGACGCTGCAGTGGAGCTTCTGGACGAGTGGCTGCTGCCTCACGCCGCCGACAGTCCCTTGGACGCTGCCGATGCGACCGGCTTGCTCTGGCGCCTCGAGACACGGGGATGGCGCGCACGCGACCGCTGGCGCTTCCTCTCGGACTGCTGGAACGCCACGCACGGCTGCGCCGGCCATTGGCCTTATCTCGACCTGCATGCGGCCGTGGCTTTCCACGGAGCCGGGCACCACGCTCGCCTGCAACATCTGACGGGTCAGATCACCACTTGCGCGCAGGGATCGAATGCAATCGCCATGCGCGCGCGCGAGATCGCGCTTCCCGGCCTGAGCGTGGTCGCCGCCTTCATGCAGGGCGAGCCCTTTGCCGCGGAGCATCGAGAACGGCTTCGCGCCCGCGTCTGCGAGATCGGCGGCAGCCGTGCTCAGTTGGACATCTTCGAGCAGATGCTGCAGTCCCCAGAGGAGAGGACGGGCAGGCATCGTTCGATGTGCCGGGCATAGCAGGCGCCCAGCGCTCCGCATCTTCTGCGGCTCTCTGCGGGCGGCACTCGCTATCGCTCATCGAAAAACACCCATCACAGGATTCCCATCCAGGGATTGCAGTATTTCGGTCCCCGGCAATATAATGAGAATCAGTCGCATCGAAGCCGGCTCGGTCCCGCGGAGCGAGATCACCGGCCCATAGCCAGCCAACCCCGATCCTCGGGGCAAGCCCGCCACTTCCGTCACCGCGTGAGTGAGGTTGGGGGGCAAACATGAGACGTGTTTACGCCGCGGCCCTTCTGGGCACCGCTAGCGCCGCGCTGTTTCTGCTCGGCATGACGTTGGCCTTTCCGGGCAGTCCATTGTCCACTGCGAGAGACCCGGGCATCCGAAGCGGGTCCGATGCCGGGGAGCCCTTGCCGAACCTGACGCCGGGGCAGCTCGCACTGTTCAAGGCGGGCAAGGACGAATTCATGGCCACCCAGGAGATCGCGGATGGCCTTGGGCCGAGGATGAACTTGAACAGTTGCGTCGGCTGCCATCTGCAGCCCGCTGCCGGCGGAACCAGCCCGCGCGAAAATCCACAGGTCGCGTTCGCAACCCTCGACGGCGCGACCAACGTCCTGCCCTCATTCCTCTCGCTCAACGGACCGGTGCGCGAAGCGCGCTTCGTGAGAAACCCGGACGGCACCCCCGATGGCGGGGTGCACTCGCTGTTCACGATCCAAGGGCGTAGAGACGCGCCCGGCTGCCAGTTGGCGCAGCCGGACTTCGCGACGGCCGTGGCGCGCCATAACGTCATCTTCCGCATTCCCACGCCCGTGTTCGGCGCCGGCCTGATCGAGCAGATCCCCGATGCGGCGATCCTCGCCAATCAAGCGAGCAACGCTGCTGCGAAACGGGCGCTTGGAATCCGAGGCAGACCGAACATCGTCTTCTCGGGAAATGCCATCTCCGGCCAGGCGAACTTCAACGGCAACGACGGGACCGCCGCTCGTTTCGGCTGGAAGGCACAGGACAAATCTCTGCTGCTATTCGCCGGCGAGGCCTACAACGTCGAGATGGGAATCACCAACGAGCTGTTCCAGACGGAACGCGACGAGACTGCGGACTGCCAGTTCGTGGCGGAGCCGAACGATGCGACCGACACCGAGGCGCAAAGTCTCACCGATGCGCTGAGCGGCACCGAGAAGTTCGCCTTGTTCATGCGCTTTCTCGCACCGCCAAAACCCTCGCCCAGCTTCCCCGGCGGCGCGCAGTCGATCGCCAGAGGCCGCGCCCTGTTCGACAGCGTGGGCTGCGCGCACTGCCACACCCCGACTCTGACCACGGGTCCTTCGACTGCCGTCGCCGCGCTGAGCAACCAGCCCGTGAACCTCTTTTCGGACCTGCTCCTCCATGACATGGGGATCGGGCTGGCCGACGGAATCAGTCAGGGCCAAGCCGGGCCGCGCGAGTTCCGCACGGCGCCGCTATGGGGTCTGGGACAGCGCGTATTCTTCCTGCACGACGGGCGCACCTCGGATCTGCTGGTCGCGATCGGGCAGCACCGCGGCACCGGGTCGGAGGCGAACACGGTGATCCTGCGCTTCAACCAGCTGCCGGAGCCGGACAAGCAGCATCTGCTGAATTTTCTCCGCTCGCTTTGACGCCTCCAGAGCGGGGTGCGCCGCGCCCGGCGCACGGCTTGGCGAACCCCCTGCGGTAGAATGCAGCGGCGATGACACTCACGGAGCTGCGCTATATCGTCGCGGTGGCGCGCGAGCGGCACTTCGGCCGCGCGGCGCAAGCCTGCTTCGTCAGCCAGCCTACCCTGAGCGTGGCGGTCAAGAAGCTCGAGGACGAACTGGGGTTGGCCTTGTTCGAGCGCGCCAAGACCGACGTCAGTGTCACCCCGGTGGGCGCGCGCATCGTCGAACAGGCGCAGCGGGTGCTGGATGAGCTGGACGGCATCAAGCGCATCGCCCGCGAAGCGCGCGACCCGCTCGACGGTCCATTGCGCCTCGGCGCGATCTACACCGTCGGGCCGTACCTGTTCCCGCTGCTAGTGCCCGCGCTGCATGCGAGCGCACCGCGCATGCCGCTCATCATCGAGGAGAACTACACAGGCAGGCTCCGCGAGCGCCTGGTGCAAGGCGAGCTCGACGCGGCTCTGCTCTGTCTGCCGTTCGAGGAACCGGGTGTGGTGACCCTGCCGCTGTACGACGAGCCGTTCGTGGTCATGGTGCCGGCCGGGCATCCTTGGGCGGAACGCGAGGCCATCTCGACCGACGAGCTTCCCACGCAGACGGTTCTGCTGCTCGGCGCCGGCCATTGCTTCCGAGACCAGGTGGTGGCTGCATGCCCCAGTTGTGTGGGCCCGCCGGCCACCGAAGGGGGGCTACAAAAAGCCGTGGAGGGCAGCTCGCTCGAAACCATTCGTCATATGGTGGCCTCGGGCCTGGGGATCACGGTGCTGCCGTGCACGGCGGCGACCGGCGCAGGCGATGCGCCCGCCACCTTGACCGCGATCCGTCCCTTCAGCGAGCCGCCCCGACGCCGCGTTGCGCTCGCCTGGCGCGCGAGCTATCCGCGCCCGCAAGCGATCGAGGCGCTGCGCCGTGCGATCCGCGCCTGCGCGCTCGGCTGCGTCACCTACCTCGCCGGACCAAGCGCCTGACCTTCCTGCCGGTGAGGCCGATAGCCGGGCGCTATCGCCTCGATGCGCAGATTCAATTAGAGATCTTCGCCGAGGCTTGCTACCTTGAGAACCAGGCAGCGTGCCGGAGGCTTGCGTTGATCTCGATCAATACGCCGAGGACGAATCGTAGTACGGTCCTCTTGCCGCATCCGGCACGGCGATCCAGAGCGAACCTCACAAGGAGAGCAGAGCATGGCAATAGACAGACCGCAGTGTCCGGTGATGACCACCGCTGCCGGCGTGCCGGTGGCCGACAACCAGAACTCGCTTACGGCCGGTCCGCGTGGCCCCGTGCTGGCGGACTATCAGCTCCTGGAGAAGATGGCGCACTTCAACCGCGAGCGAGTGCCCGAGCGGGTGGTACATGCCAAGGGGGCGGGCGCTTACGGCAAGTTCACCGTCACCGCCGAACTTTCCAAGTACACCCGCGCCAAGCTCTTCGAGAAGATCGGCAAGCAGTGTGAAGTGTTCGTGCGCTTCTCTACCGTGGCCGGCGAGCTCGGCTCGGCGGATACCGTGCGCGATCCGCGCGGATTCGCGGTCAAGTTCTACACCGAGGAAGGCAACTGGGACATGGTGGGGAACAACACCCCGGTGTTCTTCATCCGCGATCCGCTCAAGTTCTCCGATTTCATCCACAGCCAGAAGCGCCTGCCCGGTACCGGCGTGCGCGATGCCACCATGCAATGGGACTTCTGGTCGCTTTCGCCCGAGTCGCTGCATCAGGTGACCTGGCTATTCGGCGATCGCGGCATCCCCGCGACCTTGCGCCACATGAACGGCTATTCCAGCCACACCTTCAGCCTGTGGAACGCCAAGGGCGAGCGCTTCTGGGTGAAGTGGCACTTCAAGACCATGCAGGGCGTCCAGTGCATGAGCGGCGCCGAGGCCGCGAAGTTGGCCGGCGAGGATCCGGACTACCATCGCCGCGACCTGTACGCCGCGATCGAGAAGGGCGATTCCCCGAAGTGGCGAGTGATGGTGCAGGTGATGCCCGAGAAGGACGCCGACACCTATTCGATTCACCCCTTCGATCTCACCAAGGTGTGGCCGCACAAGAACTATCCTCTGATCGAGGTCGGGATCATGGCGCTCGATCGCAACCCGGAGAACTATTTCGCCGAGGTGGAGCAGGCCGCCTTCGAGCCGGCCAACCTTCCTCCCGGCATGGGCGCCTCTCCCGACAAGATGCTGCAGGCCCGGCTGCTTTCGTATCCAGATGCACATCGCTACCGGATCGGTGTCAACTACGCAGCACTGCCGGTCAACAAGCCGCGCTGCCCGGTGCATTCTTATCACCGTGACGGCCACATGCGCTTCGACGGCAACGGCGGAGCCTCGCCGGTGTACCAGCCAAACAGTTTCAAGGGCCCCGTCGACGATCCGAGCGTAAAGGAGCCACCGCTGCGCATCAGTGGCAACGCCGACCGCTACGACCACTGGGCCGGAAACGAAGACTACTGGACCCAGGCAGGCAATCTCTACCGGCTCATGAGCGCCGAGGAGAGAAGCCGGCTCGTCGCCAACATCGTCTCCGCCATGCGGGGCGTGCCGCGCGAAATCCAGGTACGGCAGATCCGGCACTTCTACAAGGCCGATCGCGCCTATGGCGAAGGAGTGGCAAAGGGTTTGGGCATCGACGCCAAGGAGGCGCAGGCAGCGTAACCAGCGCACACAACCGGCCGTCGTCGGCCAGCCGCAATCGGAGCGCTTGTCGCGATGAATGGAGCGCTCGGATCTCTCGCGGCGGCGTCAGGATGGGCCACTTTCGAGGAAAGGAGCTGTCATGGCAACGAAAACTGAATCTGCAACGGGCGCCAAGAAAGAGATCGCGTCGGGCCTGTCCCATGTGCTCGCCGACAGTTATGCGCTGTACCTGAAGACGCATAACTTCCACTGGAACGTCGAGGGGCCGAGGTTCCGCGATCTGCATCTGATGTTCGAGGAGCAGTACACGGAGCTCGCTGCCGCGGTGGACCTGGTCGCCGAGCGCATTCGCGCGCTGGGCCAGTACGCGCCGGGAAGCTTCGGCCAATTCTCCCGGCTGGCGAGCATCAAGGACGCGGACAGCGTGCCGAAGGCCGAAGAGATGGTGCAGCAGCTGGCGGCGGACCACGAGACCGTCGGCAACACCATCCGCTCGGTGCTGCCCGCGGCTCAACGCGCTGGAGACGAAGTAACCGTGGGACTCCTGGTCGACCGCCTAGCGGTCCACGAGAAGACCGCGTGGATGCTGCACAGCCTGGCCGCCTGACCTGATCACCGAGCGATGCCCGACGGTCCGGGTGCGATGCCATCCGAGGCCGTAAGGCGCGCTCGCCGGTCATCAAGCCAGCGATTCGTCGCAACACCGTTACGCGATCGCGCGGGACCTCGTCGACTTCGAGCAGCCGTCCGAGCGGTGGCCCCGCCCGGCGGCTGCTGCGAGGCGCTAGCCCGGAGGCGGGGTCTGGCAGCCCCCTCCTCGGCCGAATTGCACGTAGCGCACGTCGACCTGCGTCCCGCTCCCCGGCGGCGCAATGGTGTTGAGCCCGTAGCCGAACGCATCGAAGAACGCGCCGTTCAGCGCTTGCGTCGGGTCCTGCCGGATCGTTACGTAATCCCCGTAGCGGGTCGTGCCGACGTTGCTGCCGGTGGTGATGTAGACCAGAAAATCCCCCCAGAACCCGACCACGTGGTTCTCGTAATTGCCGTTGCCGCCGTATTCCAGCGACATGCCGATCTCTCCCGTGCAGGCATTCGTCGCAAGCGCCGGATATGCGAATGCATAGCTGCTGTTCCAGACCTGCACCTGCTGGAGCACGTTGAAGTTGTTGTCGAGCGCGACCATCTCGACGTGAGGCTGCTGGAAGTTGCTATCGGTCCCCGCGCTCCATGCGAGCCAGAGCTGGCTGCTCGAGCGCGTTGCGCCAAGCACCGCGCTTCCCGGGAAGTCCCTCAGCTTGGTGAGCCAGTCCTGGCCGTCCGGCGTAGTGGAGGACAGCCCGCTGTTGGCCCAGCTCGCGACCCCGACGTCCCGCCAGAAGTAGCTGTTCGAGCCCTCCGACAGGGAGAACACGCGCATGTTGCTGTTGCTGTTGTGTCCGGCCCAGAAGATCTCGTCCTGCGTGTCCTGGCTGAGGTGAGCGCCCCAGGCCATGCGGCCGTCGGCGGGATCGGTGTAGTCGATCCCGATCGTGCCGGCCGCTTGGATCTGGCTCAACTGCGCGCGCGCGACCTGATGTCCCCAATCGCAGGCTGCACAACCGACACCCGCATTCCAGCTCATGTACAGGTAGTTCGTGCCCACCGCCAGATCCGGGTAATCGAAGGCGATGCCGGGTTGGCCGAAGACATCCGGTGTCAAGTTCCAGTAGGTCCAGGCCGTGCCGCCGCTGTTCTTGATATCCGCGGGGCTCGCCGAAGCGATCCGCACGCCGTTGCCCTGAAGCAGCCAGATGAACCGATCGATGCTCGGCACGTACTGCACGATCTGGTCGCAGCAGAACCCGACAGCGTCGTTGGGAAAGATCGTCGTCGGGTCCAACTGCGTGAAGTGGACGCCGTCCGTCGAATATGCCGCGAACCAATTCGCGGCGACGAACACCACCCCGCCTCCGCTTGCGCCGCTCGGCTCCGAGACGGTGCTGATGTTGCCGGACGTAAAGCCCAACCCGTTGTTCACGTTGAACTGCACGCTGTTCGCGGCGGCCTTGACAGCCTGCCGCGTTCCCATAGCCGTCTGCGGCGCCGGCTGCGTCCCCGTGACGTTCGCCGTCGGAGTGCCCTGCACCAACTTTCCGGTCGGTACGGTCCAACGCGAGGTGTTGACTTCGTTGTCGAAGCTCGGCGGCTGCGGCGGGAACCCCCCGCCGGTCACCGTGTTCGCCGGCACCGTGGTCGTGGTCAGCGTATTCGAGCCGGGCGCGGGAGGTGGCAGATTGATCACAGTGCTGGCCTTGAACTCACGCCGCTCTTCCTTGTGCTTCCGGTGCTTGTCCCAATGGTGCTCGCCCTCGTCCCGATCCTCGACCCGGTAGCTACCACGGATCTCCAGCCGGTAGTTTTTACCCTGCTTCAGCTTGTCGCTTTGAAAGTCGGCCTGGACAACGACATTCTGGTCGGCGGCGATATCCCCCAGCGTCACTGGGAACCCGCTCGGGCTGGTGAGAGCAGCGGGACGCAGCCGGATCGAGTCGATCTTGACCTTCATTGCGGTCTTGTCGCCGGTGTTGTTCAGCCGCACCGCGACAAGCAGCGTGTCCGGCTGTTCCAGAGCCACGCCGGGCGCGCTCAGCGTGAACGTGATGTGGCGGGATCCCGCCACGGCCGCGGGCGCGGCCGTAAACATGAGAGCTGCGAGTGCGAGAACCGCGAGGCGAGCCCTGCTAAGCCAGGTTCTCAGGCCGTCGATGACCATAAGGTTTCCTCCTCGTCGCTTGAGAGTTGCAGCACGTCTGGGATGGGCGTTATACGCAGGCCAAACCAAGATCGCGTCGACACGCCCGCCTGGATCGCATATGCAAGTGTATTGCAAGCCACTGACTAGAACCTGACGTGCGCGCGATTTTTTGCGTCGCGGTGCGGCGACACTGCCGAAGTCGACAGTGCTAGGCTCTCGTCATGCCATTGTCTTCAGGGCACGACAACC
>Ga0335084_10008214_pt1 | contig 10392 bp, 13 predicted proteins | sample Lox_Sample_44_FD_206721 | JGI IMG/M metagenome (GOLD analysis project Ga0335084, IMG submission 206721) | Soil microbial communities from Loxahatchee National Wildlife Refuge, Florida, United States - Lox_Sample_4.4 | ecosystem: Environmental > Terrestrial > Soil > Wetlands | place: USA... | reverse complement strand
TGGGCATTGTCGCCGCGCAGGTTGTCGACGTGCAGCGTGACCTGGGCGTGGTTGACGAAGCCCTGGAAGAACTCGTGCATCAGGTCGACGTCGAACTCGCCGATCAGCGCACGCGTGAACTCGACGTGGTACTCGAGGCCGGGCCGGCCGGAAAAGTCGACCACCACGCGCGTCAGCGCCTCGTCGAGCGGCACGTAGGCATGGCCGAAGCGGCGGATGCCGGACTTGTCGCCGAGCGCCTTGGCGAAGGCCTGGCCGAGCGTGATGCCGATGTCCTCGACGGTGTGGTGCGCGTCGATGTGCAGGTCGCCTTTCGCCTCGATCTCGAGGTCGAGCATGCCGTGGCGCGCCACCTGGTCGAGCATGTGCTCGAGGAACGGCAGCCCGGTCGAGAGCCTGGCCGCGCCCTTGCCGTCCAGGTTGAGCTTCACCCGGATCTGGGTTTCCTTCGTGTTGCGGCTGACTTCGGCGGTCCTCATGGCAAAGCTTCTTTCAAGGCTGCGAGCAGTATACGGTTTTCCTCCGGCGTGCCGACCGTGATGCGCAGGCAGCCGGCCACGCCGGGATGCAGGTTCTTCACCAGCACCTTCTGTTCCTTCAGCGCGTCGAAAACGCGGTCGGCGTCGGGCACGCGCACCAGGATGAAGTTCGCCTGCGACGGGAAGACCGTCACGCCCTTCAGCGCGGCGAGCGACTTCGCCAGCGTTTCGCGGTCCGCCCGGATGCGCGCCGCCTGCGCCTCGAGGACGTCGAGCTTGTCCAGCAGGAACAGCGCGGCGGCCTGCGTGAGCACGCCTACGTTGTACGGCGGGCGCACCTTGTCGAGCTGCTCGAGCCACTCGGGCCGGCCGGCCAGGTAGCCCAGGCGGATGCCGGCGAGGCCGAGCTTCGACACGGTGCGCAGCACCAGCAGGTTCGGGTGCTCGGCGAGCTTGCCGATGAAAGTTCTGCCCGCGAAGGCGTGGTAGGCCTCGTCGACGACCACCAGGCCCGGGCACGCCTCGATGATCCGGACCATGTCCTGCTCCGGATAGAGCACGCCGGTCGGGTTGTTGGGATAGGCGATGAACACCACCGCCGGCTTCTCGGCGCGCATGCGCTCGACGAAGGCCGCCGCGTCGAGCGTGAAGTCGGCGCGCAGCGGCGCCGGCACGGCGCGCATGCCGCTGAAAGTCGCGCTCATGCCGTACATGACGAAAGTCGGCGACGGATACATCGCCGCGGCGCCGGGCCTGGCGAGCGCGGTGATCACCATCGCGATCAGCTCGTCGGAGCCGTTGCCGAGCAGCACCTCCATGCCGCGCGGCACGCCCATGCGGCGCGCGATCGCCTCGCGCAGCTCGCGCGGGTTGGGCGACGGATAGCGATTGAGCTCGACGCGCGAGAGCACCGCCGCCAGCTCGTTGCGCAGGTCTTCCGGCAGCGCGTACGGATTCTCCATCGCATCGAGCTTGACCATGCCCTGCGCCGGCGGCACGTGATAGGCCTTGAGCGCGAGGATCTCCGGCCGCACCAGGTCCTGCGGCTTCATTTGAAGCGCATCTCCGCGGCGCGCTTGTGCGCGGAGAGACCTTCGCCGTCGGCGAGCGTGGCCGCGACGCGGCCGAGCTTGACGGCGGACTCCTTCGACACCGCGATCACGCTGGTCCGCTTCTGGAAATCGTAGACGCCGAGCGGCGACGCGAAGCGCGCCGTTCCGGCGGTCGGCAGCACGTGGTTCGGCCCGGCGCAGTAGTCGCCGATCGCTTCGGAGCTCCAGTGGCCGAGGAACACGGCGCCGGCGCGGGTCAATTTGGCGAGCCAGCCGCCGGGGGCCTTCACCATCAGCTCGAGGTGCTCCGGCGCGATGCGGTTCGCCACCGCGCAGGCCTCCTCGAGGTCGCGCGTGAGGATCAGCGCGCCGCGCGCCTTCAGGGAAGCCGCGATGACGGCGCGCCTCGGCATTTCAACGATCAATTTCCGGATCGCAGAAGCCACCGCGTCCAGGAACTTCTCGTCCGGCGAGAGCAGGATCGCCTGCGCCGACTCGTCGTGCTCGGCCTGCGAGAACAGATCCATCGCCACCCAGTCGGCGTTCGCCGATTCGTCGGCGATGACCAGGATCTCGGAGGGGCCGGCGACCATGTCGATGCCGACCTCGCCGAACACCTGCCGCTTCGCCTCCGCGACGTAGGCGTTGCCGGGGCCGACGATCTTGTCGACCCGTGCTATTCGCTTCGTCCCATAGGCGAGCGCGGCGATCGCCTGCGCGCCGCCCAGGCGCAGCACGCGGTCGACGCCGGCGAGCGCGGCCGCGGCGAGCACCAGCGGATTCGGGTTGGGGCTCGCCATGACCAGCTCGCGCACGCCGGCGACCTTGGCCGGCACCGCATTCATCAGCACCGTCGAGGGATAGGCCGCCTTGCCCCCCGGTACATAGAGGCCGACGCGCTCGATGGGCGTCACCCGCTGGCCGAGCCGCGTGCCTTCGCCGTCGGTGAACTCCCAGGACTTCTGCAGCTGCCTTTCGTGGAAGGCGCGGATGCGCTCGTGCGCCGCGCGCAGCGCCGCGGCCTGCTCGGCGGGAATGGCCTCGAGGAATTCTTCGCGAACGGAGAATTCCTCGGGCGGCGCGCCGTCGAATTTCCTGCTGTACTTGCCCACGGCGGCGTCGCCGTTCCTGCGCACGTCGGCGAGGATCGCGCGCACCGCTTTCTGCACCTGCGGGTTCTGCACGGCGTCGTAGCGCGTGAGCGCCGCGAGCTTCGCGTCGAAGCCGGCAGCCGCGGTGGAAAGGCGCCGCAGCTTCATCGCGCCGCCGCTTTCGCGAAAGCGTCGATGATCGGCTGCAGCTGCGTGCGCCGCGTCTTCAGCGCCGCCTGGTTGACGATCAGCCGCGCCGACACCGGCATGATCTCCTCCACCGCGACGAGGTCGTTCGCCTTCAGCGTCTTGCCGGTGGCGACGAGGTCGACGATGGCGTCGGCGAGGCCGGTGAGCGGCGCGAGCTCCATCGAGCCGTACAGGCGGATGAGGTCGACGTGCACACCCTTGGCGCCGAAGTGCTCGTGGGTGATGCCCGGATACTTGCTCGCGACGCGCAGCCGCGCGCCCTGGCGCACCGCGCCGGCGTAGTCGAAGCCCTTTCTCACCGCGACGACCATCCGGCACTTCGCGATGCCGAGGTCGAGCGGCTGGTACAGGCCCGCGCCGCCATGCTCGACGAGCACGTCATGGCCGGCGATGCCGAGGTCGGCGCCGCCGCGCTGCACGTAGGTGGGGGTGTCGGAAGCACGGACCACGATCAAGCGCAGGTCGCGCTTGTTCGTGCCGATGATCAGCCTGCGGGAGTGCTCGGGGTCCTGCCTAGGCCGGATACCGGCGCGCGCGAGCAGCGGCGCGGTCTCGTCGAAGATCCGCCCCTTCGACAACGCAATGCTGATGCTCGCCATGTGCCATATCCGGGAACTCTGGGTGCCGCTCGTTTCGAGGGGCCGGATTATATCCCATACGAGCGCGACAGCTTGCCGGCGTTGAGCTTCTTGATCCAGTCGGCGATCTGCGCGCGCTGCTCCGCGTCGGTGACGATGATGACCGTCGGCACCAGCGCGAGAGACAGACCCGACGCCGGATGCGGGTTGGCGGTGTACTGCCCCAGGATGCCGGGGTTGTAGGCGAAGACCTCGACCTCGAACACCATCTTGTAGAGGTGAGGATTGCGGATGAAAAAGGGCGCGAACGGCGAGAACGACTCGTCGCGGCAGATCAGCATCAGCGGCAGCCCGGCCGCCTCGAGGACGTACGACAGCGTGGCCGCTCCCTCCCGCCCATCCTTGTCCTCGGGCACCATGCGGTGCCAGGACAGCTTGCCGGAGAGCCAGACGAAGCTGCGCAGCGACGCCTCCAGATCCGCTGCGGCCTTGGCCACCGGGTGATTGCGTCGCAGCTCGGGCTCGAGGGACTCGAACAGATGGAAATCCGAAAGTTCGAACGCGCTCTCGGTCTTGCCCGACAGTTTGAACAACGCGAGCAGGGAGAACTCGACGCCCACCCCGCTGGTCAGCGTCTCTCGCGTGAAGACCGGAACGCGCGAGGTGCCGGTGATGGCCTGGTAGTGCTCGTTGAGCGCGCGGCGGTCGAGGTACAGGTAGTTTTGCGGCGAGCGCTCGAGCCCCGCCGTCACCACCCGTTGCGCCCGCTCGAAGATGCTGCGAATCGGGTTGCCCATCCTCGCCTCCGCTTTTTCCCGCGCTACGCGATGCGTTCGATCCGCGCTCCCAGCGCGCCCAGCTTCTTCTCCAGCGTCTCATAGCCGCGGTCGAGGTGGTAGATGCGCTCGATGGTGGTCTCGCCCTCGGCGACCAGGCCGGCGATGACCAGGCTCGCCGAGGCGCGCAGGTCGGTCGCCATCACCGTCGCGCCCTGCAGGCGCTCGACGCCGCGCACCACCGCGCTGTTGCCCTGGATCGCGATGTCGGCGCCCAGGCGCTGCAGCTCGAGCGCGTGCATGAAGCGGTTCTCGAAGATGGTCTCGGTCACGGTCGCGGTGCCGCTCGCGACGGCGTCGAGCGCCATGAATTGCGCCTGCATGTCGGTGGCGAAGCCGGGATACGGCGCGGTGCGCACGCTGACGGAATTGGGTCTTGACTTCGCTTCGATGCGGATTTGATCTTCGGCGGCGTCGATGACGGCCCCGGCTTCACGCAGTTTTTCGAGCGTTGCATCGAGGGTCTCCGGCGCGGCGCCCGTCAGGCTCACCTTACCGCCGGTCGCGGCGACGGCGGCGAGGTAGGTGCCGGTCTCGATGCGATCGGGCATCACGCGATGCGCGGCGCCGCCGAGCGAGGCGACGCCCTCGATGCGGATCGCGTCGGTGCCGGCGCCTTCGATCTTCGCCCCCATCGCCTGGAGGCAGCGTGCGAGGTCGACCACCTCGGGCTCGCGCGCGGCGTTCTCGAGCAGCGTCTCGCCCTCGGCGAGCGCCGCCGCCATCATCAGGTTCTCGGTGCCGGTGACGGTGACCATGTCCATCACGATGCGCGCGCCGCGCAGGCGCTTCGCCTCGGCGAGCATGTAGCCGTGCTCGATCTCGATCGTCGCGCCCATCGCCTGCAGCCCCTTCACGTGCTGGTCCACCGGGCGCTGGCCGATCGCGCAGCCGCCGGGCAGCGAGACCTTGGCGCGGCCGCTTCGCGCGAGCAGCGGGCCGAGGACCAGGACCGAGGCGCGCATCGTCTTTACCAGCTCGTAGGGCGCGGTGGGATCCTCGAGGCGCCGCGCGTTGAGCACGAACTCGCCGTCGGCGGCGTGCTCGGCCTGCACGCCCATGCGCCTGAGCAGCTTCGCCATCGTCGAGATGTCCATCAGGCGCGGCACGTTGGCGAGCCTGAGCGGCTTGTCGGTGAGCAGCGCCGCGCAGAGGATCGGCAGCGCCGCGTTCTTCGCCCCCGAGATGCGGATGCTTCCCTCGAGCGGCTGTCCGCCGCGGATCTTCAGCTTGTCCATGCCGGGGTTCTACCCGTCAATTCTGTCTTTCTTATTCCATTCTTCGGGCGTCAGCGTCCGCATCGACAGTGCGTGAATTTCCTCGCGCATGCGGTCGCCGAGCGCGGCGTAGACCAGTTGGTGGCGCTGCACGCGGTTCTTGCCGGCGAACGCCGCCGAGACGATCAGCGCCTGGAAGTGCTGGCCGTCGCCGATCACTTCCAGGTGCTCGCAGGCGAGCCCGGCGGCGATGCCGGCCTGCACGCTTTCGGCGGTGACCATCAGTATCTCAGCCTGTATCCGGACTTGAGCAGCAGCACGCAGGCGAACGATACCGAGAAAAAGCAGGCCGCGACCACCGCGAGGCTGGTCCACGGCGAGAGGTCGCCGGCGCCGAAGAAGCCGTAGCGGAAGCCGTCCACCATATAGAAGAAGGGGTTGAAGCGCGAGAGCTGCGCCCACGGCGCCGGCAGCGAATGGATCGAATAGAACACCCCGGCGAGCATGGTGAGCGGCAGGATGACGAAGTTCTGGAACGCGGCGAGCTGGTCGATCTTCTCCGAGACGATGCCGGCGACCAGGCCGAGGGCGCCGGCGAGCCCGGCGCTCGCCAGGCCGAAGACCAGCGCCCAGGCAGGCGCGGCGAGGCGCAGGTCGGCGAACCACAGGGTGGCGAGCATCACTCCCGTTCCCACGATCAGGCCGCGCGCCGTAGCGGCGAGGACATAGGCGCAGAGGAACTCGAGGTAGGAGATCGGCGGCAGCAGCACGAACACGATGTTGCCGGTGATCTTCGACTGGATCAGGCTCGAAGAGCTGTTGGCGAAGGCGTTCTGCAGCACGCTCATCATCACCAGGCCCGGCACCAGGAACGAGGCGTAGTCGACGCCGGCGAACGCGCCGGCGCGCCCCTGCAGGGCGTGCCCGAAGATGACGAGATACAGCAGCGCGGTGAGCACCGGCGCGGCGATGGTCTGCACGCTCACCTTCCAGAAGCGCAGCATCTCCTTGTAGAACAGCGTGCGGAAGGGAATCACGCCGCGGCCCGCCCGGTGAGGCGCACGAAGATTTCCTCGAGGTCGGCGCCGGCGAAGCGCTGCAGCAGGTTCGCGGTGGTGTCGAGAGCGACGATCGAGCCCGCCTTCAGCATCGCGATGCGCTCGCAGTGCGCCTCGGCCTCCTCGAGGTAGTGCGTAGTGAGCACGATGGTGTGGCCGTCGTCGTTCAGCCGCCGCACGAACTGCCACAGCCCCTGGCGCAGCTCGACGTCGACGCCGGCGGTGGGCTCGTCGAGCACGATCACCGGCGGCTTGTGCACCAGCGCCTGGGCGACGAGCACCCGGCGCTTCATCCCGCCGGAGAGCGAGCGCATGTTGGCGTCGGCTTTTGCGGCGAGGTCGAGGTGGTGCATCACCTCGTCGATCCAGGCGTCGTTGCCGCGGATGCCGTAGTAGCCCGACTGCAGGCGCAGGGTCTCGCGCACGGTGAAGAACGGATCGAACACCAGCTCCTGCGGCACCACGCCGAGCATGCGCCGCGCGCGACGGTAGTCGGCGACCACGTCGGCGCCCATCACCCGCACGCGGCCGGCGTCGGCGCGCGCGAGCCCTGCGATGACGTTGATGAGGGTGGTCTTGCCCGCGCCGTTGGGGCCGAGCAGCCCGAAGAACTCGCCTTCGGCGATGGCGAGCGAGACGCCGGCGAGCGCGCGCAGCTTGCCGTAGTGCTTCTCGACCGCCTGGACCTCTATCGCGTTCAGCGGGCGGCGGGCAGCATGGCTTCGACGCCGTAGAGGCGCGCGATGGTCTGCAGGGCCGCGGGCAGGTTGGCGAAGGCGAGCGAGCGGCCCGCGGCGCGCGCCTCGCGCAGCCACGCGAGCAGCAGGGCGAGCGCCGAGGAGTCGAGCTCGGTGACTTCCTTCAGGTCGACGGTCGCCGCGCCCTCGGCGAGGTGGCGGCGGCCCTCCTCGTGCAGCGCGCCGACGTTGGCAAGCGTCACCGGCCCGGCGAGCAACAGGCGGCCGTTTTCCAGGCGCATCACTTCCTCTGCTCCAGCTGGCGGTTCTTCGCCTGCAGGTCCCGGATCAGGCCGTCGATACCGGAGCTGCGCACCACGGTGGCGAACTCGGTGCGGTAGTTGGCGACCAGGCTCACGCCGCCGACCGCGACGTCGTAAGCCTTCCAGCCGGCCGGCGTCTTCTCCATGCTGTAGTCGATCGGCACCGGCTGCGAGCCGGGCTGCATCACGCGCACCTGCACCAGCACGTCGGTATCGGTGGGCTTCGCGCGCAGCGGACGGAAGTCGAACTTCTGGTCGCTGTAGGCGGCAAGCGCGCTGGCGTAGGTGCGCACGAGCAGCGTGCGGAAGGCGTCGATCAGCTGCTTCCTCTGCTCGGGCGTCGCCGTGCGCCAGTTCTGCCCCATCGCGAGCGAGGTCATGGACTCGAAGTCGAAGTGCGGCAGCACCTTTGCGTTGATCACCTGCAGCAGCTTGGCGCGGTTGCCGGCCTGGATCTCCTTGTCCTTGACGATCAGGTCGAGCACTTCGAGCGTCACGGTTTTCACCAGCACGTCGGGCGCAGTCGCCTCCTGCGCATGCGCCGCGACCAGAACGAGGAGCGAAGCGAGAAAACAGGCGATTTTTTTCATGGTCATTTAACGGCCGGCTTGGGGGCTTCGTTGACGTCGTCCTCCTCGCGCCGGCGCGGCGGCTGCCCGTCGTAGATCTGGTTGCGCCGGCGCTGCAGGTAGGCGTCGCGCAGGAAGATATACCGATCGAGCGCCGCCTGCTCGAGCAGGCTGGAGGCGTCGAGGAGCTCCGCGCGCCGGTTGACGAAGCGCAGCGCCCACATCGGGTCGCGGAAGCTGCTCGGCGTAACGTCGTTCCACGGATCGAAATGGAAGTCGAGCACGAGGCCGGTGCCGTCGCGCAGCGTGCTCGGGCCGATGAACGGGATCACCAGATACGGGCCGCTGCCCACGCCCCAGCGGCCGAAGGTCTGGCCGAAGTCCTCGTCGTGCTTCTCGAGGCCCATGTCGGAGGCGACGTCGTGAATGCCGAACAAGCCGATGGTGCTGTTGAAGGCGACCCGCGCCCAGTCCTCGACGCCGTCCTGGAACTTGCCCTGCAGGACGTTGTTGACGCCGATGAAGACGTCGCCGATGTTCGACCAGAAGTTCGAGATGCGGTTGCGGATCTCGACGTGCAGCACGCCGCGGTAGGCCTTCGCCACCGGGGTGGCGATCGCCTGGTCGAAGGTATCGTTGAACTCGTAGACCGCGCGGTTCATCGGCTCGAGCGGGTCGCGCGGGTCGGCGTCGGGCGAAGTGGCGCAGCCGCAGGCCGCGACGACGGCGAGGAAAAGGGCGAGCCGCCTCACTTCTTCTCATTCCCCTTCTCATTGCCGCCTTTGTCGTTGCCTTCCGCCGCCTTGTTGAACAGGAACTGGCTGATCAGGTTCTCCAGCACCACCGCCGACTGCGTGAGGCGCAGCGTGCCGCCCGCCTCGATCATCTTCGCGTCGCCGCCCGCCTCCAGGCCGACGTACTGCTCGCCGAGGATGCCGGAAGTAAGGATCTTGGCGGTGGTGTCGCGCGGGAACTGGTACTGCTGGTCGAGGTTCATGGTCACCACCGCCTCGAAGCTCTCGTTGTCGAAGCGGATCTCGGCGATGCGGCCGACCACCACGCCGGCGCTCTTCACCGGCGCGCGCACCTTGAGGCCGCCGATGTTCGCGAACTTCGCCTTCACCTGGTAGCTCTGGTTCGTCGAGAACGAGGCCAGGTTGCCGGCCTTGAGCGCGAGGAACAAGAGCGCCGCCATGCCGGCGACGACGAAAACCCCGACCCAGAGGTCGATCGTGGAGCGGTTCATCCTCCGTTACCTCCCGTAAACATGAGCGCCGTGAGCACGAAGTCGAGCGCGAGTATCGCAAGCGAGGAGATCACCACGGTGCGCGTGGTGGCGCGCGACACGCCCTCGGCGGTCGGCGCGGCGTCGTAGCCCTCGAACACCGCGATCCAGGTCACCGCGAAGCCGAACACCACGCTCTTGATGACGCCGTTGATGATGTCCTTGTCCCACTCCACCGCCGCCTGCATCTGCGACCAGAAGGCGCCGGCGTCGACGCCGATCAGCTGCACGCCGACGATGTAGCCGCCGAAGATGCCCATCGCCGAGAACAGCGCCGCGAGCAGCGGCATCGAGATGACGCCGCCCCAGAAGCGCGGCGCGACGACGCGCGCGATCGGGTCGACCGCCATCATCTCCATCGCCGAGAGCTGCTCGGTGGCCTTCATCAGGCCGATCTCGGCGGTGATCGCCGAGCCGGCGCGGCTGGCAAACAGGAGACCGGCGACCACCGGACCCAGCTCGCGCACCAGCGACAGCGCGACCAGCACGCCGAGCGATTCGGAGGCGCCGAAGCGCTGCAGCGTCTCGTAGCCCTGCAGCGCGAGCACCATGCCGACGAACAGGCCCGACACCAGGATGATGATGAGCGACAGCACGCCGGCGAAGTAGACCTCCTTCACCGTGAGGTGGAAGCGCCGCAGCGCGGTGCCCGAATGCAGCATCAGGTAGGCGAGGAAGCGGCCGGCATAGCCCAGGCGCCAGACGTTCGAGGTCACGGCGCCGCCGAGACGCTCGATGCGCGCGCGCAGGTCCGCTGCGTTCATCAGGCGCGCGCCAGCTCCAGGTCGGCGGCGTAGTCCGGCGCCGGGTAGTGGAACGGCACCGGCCCGTCGCGCTTGCCGTTGACGAACTGGTTCACGAACGGCTCGCCGCTTGCGCGGATCTCGTCGGGCGTGCCTTTCGCGATGACGCGCCCCGCGGCCATGAAGTAGACGTAGTCGACCACGCCGAGCGCCTCCTGCACGTCGTGGGTGACGATGAGCGAGGTGGCGCCGAGCGAGCCGTTCAGGTCGCGAA
>Ga0335084_10008213_pt1 | contig 10392 bp, 7 predicted proteins | sample Lox_Sample_44_FD_206721 | JGI IMG/M metagenome (GOLD analysis project Ga0335084, IMG submission 206721) | Soil microbial communities from Loxahatchee National Wildlife Refuge, Florida, United States - Lox_Sample_4.4 | ecosystem: Environmental > Terrestrial > Soil > Wetlands | place: USA: Florida... | reverse complement strand
CAAGAAGGCGGTGAACCAGGTGCTCGGGTTCCTGGTGCTGGAGAACGGCGTCTTCGTGTTCGGCCTCCTCCTCTCGGACTTCATGCCGATCATGGTGGAGGCGGGCGTGCTCCTCGACCTCTTCGCGGCGGTGTTCGTGATGGGCATCGTGATGTTCCACATCAACCGCGAGTTCTCCTCGCTCGACACCGAGAAGCTCTCGGCGCTGAAGGACTAGAGGATGCTCGCGCTCATGCTCCTCGTCGTCCTCGCCCCGGTCGTCTTCGGCGCGATCGCCTTCGCCTACCCGTCCAACCGGCGGCGGCCGGTGGCGCTGCTGGCGGGCGCCGCGGTCCACGCCGCCGGCGTCGCGGCGCTCCTCGCCGCTCCGGGCGAGGAGGTGCCGGGCCGCTGGCTCGCCCTCGACGCCATCGGCAAGGTCGCCCTCGGCACCACCACCGTGCTCTTCCTCGCCGCCGCGGTGTACGCGCAGGGCTACCTGGCGCGCCGGGAGGACCGCGACAACCGCGTCTTCGTGGGCGGCCTCTTGGTGCTGCTCGGCGCCATGACGACGGTGGCGCTCTCGCACCACCTCGGGCTCTCCTGGGTGGCGATCGAGCTCACCACCCTCACCACCGCGCCGCTCATCTACTTCAACCACAACGCGCGCTCGCTCGAGGCGGCCTGGAAGTACCTCCTCATCGGCTCACTCGGCATCGCGCTGGCCCTCCTCGGCACCTTCTTCCTCGCCCTCTCCGGCGCCGGCCCCGGCGGCCCGCGGTCGCTCCTGGTGGAGGAGCTCGTCGCGGCCGGGCCGCTGCTCTCGCGCCCCTGGGTCCGGGCCGCCTTCGTCTTCCTCCTCGTCGGCTACGGCACGAAGATGGGGCTCGCACCGCTCCACTCCTGGAAGCCCGACGCCTACGGCGAGGCCCCCGGCCTGCTCGGGGCGCTGCTGGCCGGCGGGGTCACGAACTTCGCCTTCATCTCCATCGCCCGCGTCTTCCAGGTGACGCGCGCCGCGGGCGAGGAGGCCTTCGCGCGCGACGCGCTGGTGGGCCTGGGCCTGCTCTCCATCGCGCTCGCCGCGGTGTTCGTCGTCGGCCAGCGCGACTTCAAGCGCATGCTCGCCTACTCCAGCGTCGAGCACATGGGGATCCTGGCGCTCGGCATCGGCCTGGGCGGCGGCGCGGCGGCGGGGGCCTTCTTCCACCTGGTGAACAACGGGCTCACCAAGGGCGTCGTCTTCCTCTCCGCCGCCAACATCCACCGGTCGTTCGGCTCGAAGCGGATCGACGAGGTCCGCGGCGCGGGGCGGCGGCTGCCCGTCTCCGGTCCGCTCTTCCTGGCCGGGTTCCTGGCCATCACCGGCTCGCCCCCGTTCTCCCCGTTCTTCAGCGAGTTCGCGATCCTGAACGGCGCGTTCGGCGCCGGCCGCTGGGTGGTCGGCGGCCTCTTCCTCGCCTTCCTCGCCGTCATCTTCGTGGGGATGGGCGCCACGGTGCTCGCGGTGGTGCAGGGCGATCCCGAGGGCGCGCCGCAGGTCCCCGGCACCGGCGACAGCTGGCTCACCGCGGGGCCGCCGCTCGCGCTCATCGTGGTGGTCCTGCTCCTCGGCCTCTTCCTGCCGCAGGGCCTGCGCGACCTCTTCACCTCGGCCGGCGCCCTCGTCGGCGGCGGGAGGTGGTGACGCCATGACCGAACCCCTCCACGAGCGGCGCGCCGGTGCGCCGGCCATCCTCGAGACCTGGAACGGCGAGGCGGTGGACGTCCGCGCCGTCCCCGTCCTCCCCGTCGCGCGGTTCCGGGCCGTGATCCTCGAGGTGCTCCGCGAGGGCGGGCGGCTCGCCGCCTTCTTCGGGCGCCCCGTGGACGGGCGCGTGGTCGTCACCGCGGCCCTGGCCGACGATCCCGAGGGGAAGCTCGGCCTCCTCTCCACCGTGGTGGACGGCGCCTACCCGGCGCTCTCGTCGGAGGCGCCGCAGGCCCAGGGCTTCGAGCGCGAGCTGGCCGAGCAGTACGGCGTGGTCCCGGAGGGCCACCCCTGGCTGAAGCCGCTCCGCTTCGAGCCGCCGCACCGCGAGGTCCGGGACCCCTTCGGCCGGTCCGACCCCGCCGCCACCATCCCCGGCGAGTACCCCTTCTACCGCGTGGAAGGGGAGGAGGTGCACGAGGTCGCGGTCGGGCCCGTGCACGCCGGCATCATCGAGCCCGGCCACTTTCGCTTCCAGTGCCACGGCGAGGAGGTGTTCCACCTCGAGATCGTCCTCGGCTACCAGCACCGCGGCGCCGAGCGGATGCTCGCCGGAGGTCCCGATCGCCGCTCGCTGGTGGTGGCCGAGTCGATCGCGGGTGACACCTCGGTCGGCCACGGCCTCGCCTACGTGAAGGCGCTCGAGTCGCTCTCGGGCGTGGCGGCGCCGGCCCGGGCGATGGCGCTGCGCGGCGTGGCGCTGGAGCTGGAGCGGCTCGCGAACCACGTGGGCGACATCGGCGCGCTCGCGAACGACGTCGGGTTCCTCCCCACCGCCTCCTACTGTGGGGCGCTCCGGGCCGACTTCCTGAACGCGCTCGCCGAGATCTGCGGGAACCGCTTCGGCCGGAGCCTGCTCGTCCACGGCGGCGTGCGCTTCGATCTCTCCTCCGACTCCGCGCTCGCCCTCGCGGCGCGGCTGCGGGAGTCCTGGGGCCAGGTGAAGGGCGCGGCGGGGCTCTTCTTCGAGTCGCCCTCGGTGCGGGCCCGGCTCGAGGAGACGGGGCGGGTGTCGCGCGAGACGGCGCTGGAGATCGGGCTGGTGGGGCCGGCGGCCCGCGCCTCGGGCGTGGACCGCGACGTGCGGCGCGACCACGCCTTCGGGATCTACCGCTTCGCGCACGTGCCGGTGGTGACCGCCGACTCGGGGGACGTCTTCTCCCGTGCCTGGATCCGCTTCCTCGAGTCGGACCGCTCCGTCGCCTTCGCGGTGAGCCAGCTCGAGAACCTGCCCGACGGCGACGTCCGTGCGCCGCCCGCGCGCCTCGCGCCGGACCGGCTGGTGGTGTCGCTGGTGGAGGGCTGGCGGGGCGAGATCGCCCACGTGGCGGTGACCGATCGGGACGGCCGGTTCGCCCGCTACAAGGTGAAGGACCCGTCCTTCCACAACTGGCTCGGCCTGGCGCTCGCCCTGCGGGACGGCCAGATCTCCGACTTCCCCCTCTGCAACAAGAGCTTCAACCTCTCGTACGCGGGGCACGACCTGTGATCGACATCCTCCAGTTCCGCCTCCGGTACGGGCAGCAGACCGTCGCGTTCCCGGACGGCCCGCCGCGCTTCCCGGAGCGGTTCCGCGGCCGGCCGGTGGTGGATCCCGCCCGCTGCCCGGACGGCTGCAGGGCCTGCGCCGACGCCTGCCCCACCGAGGCGATCCTCGACCCGGGCGAGGCCCGGATGCGCGTGGACCTGGGCCGGTGCCTCTTCTGCGCCGACTGCGTGGAGGCCTGCCCGCCCGGCGCCATCCGGTACGGGCACGACCACCGCCTCGCCGCCCGCTCCCGCGACGACCTCCTCGTCTCCCGCGACGAGCCGCTCCTGGCGGCGGCGCTCGACGAGGAGGCGCGCCGGCTGTTCGGCCGGTCGCTCAGGCTCCGGCAGGTCTCGGCGGCGGGGTGCAACGGCTGCGAGGCGGAGCTGAACGCCACCGGCAACATCCAGTTCGACCTCTCCCGCTTCGGGATCCAGTTCGTCGCCTCGCCGCGACACGCCGACGGCATCGTGGTGACCGGGCCCGTCTCGGAGAACATGAGGGCCGCGCTCCTCGCCACCTACGAGGCCGTCCCTCCGCCGCGGATCGTGGTGGCGGTCGGCGCCTGCGCCATCTCCGGCGGCCCGTTCCGCGGCAGCCCGGTGGTCCACGACGGTGCCGCCGGGGCGCTGGGCGGGATCCCGGTGGACCTCTTCGTCCCCGGATGCCCGCCCCATCCCATCACGGTGCTCGACGGGCTCCTGCGCCTGCTCGGCCGGCTCGACGGGGACGAGGCCAGGCGGGTCGCGCGGTAGGCGCCCCCTCTCCCCAGCCCTCTCCCCCTCCGGGGGAGCGGGAGTCGACGGGCTTCACTCCGTGCGAAACGCCTCGACCGCGACGCCGCCCACCTCGCGGCGCCCCGCGGACTCGAGCCCGGGCGCGCCGTCGCGGACCGTCCGGGAAGCCAGGATCTCCCCGCGCCCGGCTGCGGCGAGGAGCCGCTCGGCCTCGTCCGCGGGCCCACCCGCCACCGCCAGCTCGAACCTGCGCGGCCCGGCGACGTTTCCCACCAGCGCGCGCCCGGCTGCCAGCCCCGCCCGGACCCCGAGCCCGCCCGGGAGCTCCGCCACCCGCGACCGCATCGCGAGCGCCGCAGAGACCGCCCGCCGCGCCGCGTCCGGCTCCGGATGGATCAGGCCGAAGACCGCGACGATGCCCGCGCCGGCGACGCGGGCCGCGGCGCCGCCCTCCGCGAGCGCAGCTCCCACCATCGCCTCCACGCCGTCCCGGAGCAGCTCGGCCGCGACCGCGGGGGCGAGGTCGCCGGCGTCGGCGAGCGCGGCCCGGAGCACCGCCACGCTGCGCGGCGCCAGGTCCAGCGGATCGCCTTCCCCCGGGTCCTGCCCGAGCATCGACCGGGCCACCTCGGGGGGCAGCTGGTCCTCGATGGCGCGGCGCCGGTCGTCGCCGGCGCGCGCCTGCTCCAGGAACCGCGCGCGCTCGATGGCGAGCGCCGCCTGGTGCCCGACCACCGCGGCCAGCTCCAGGTCCTCGGGGCTGAACGGCTCGGCCGGGCCGCGGTCGAACAGGAGCATTCCCAGGATCCGGTGGGCGGCCCAGATGGGCACGCACATCGCCGACCGGATGCCGTGGGTCACGATCGACTGGCTCGCGGCGAAGCGATCGTCGAGCTGTGCGTCGAGCGTGAGGATCCCGGCGCGGCTCTGGGCGGCGGCGGAGAGGACGGTGGCCGAGATGGCGGGCGGCGAGCCGGCGGGCTCGAGCGCGCGCGGCACCATCTCGCCCTTCTCGTCGCTGAGGAGGAGGCTGGCGCGCTCCGAGCGGACCGCCCGCGCCACCGCGGTGAGGATGCGAACCAGGCAGGCGTCGAGGTTGTCGGCGTCGATGAGCGCGCGGCCGATCTCCTCCAGGACGGCGAGCTGGCGCCGCGCCAGGGCGGGCGGCCCCGGGTCGGATTTCATGGTGTCCCGCTGAGGCTGTCCGGCTCGGGCGCGCTCCATGTCCGCCTGGAGGTCGTCGAGGTAGCGCACCACGGTGCCGCCCTCGGCCAGGAACCGCTCGGGGCGCGTTGCGTCATCGCGGTGCTCGTACCGGACCTCGGTCTTCCCGAACCGGAGCAGGCCACCTGGGGGTATGCGCGACTCCTGGACCCGGGCCTCGTCCACGAAGGTGCCGTTCCGGGACTCCAGGTCCACCACCCAGATGTCGTCGCCGCGCTTCTCGAACATGGCGTGCATGGACGAGATCCAGGGATCGGCGATCTGGAGGTGCGCCTCCGGCGACCGCCCGAGGACCGTGGGGACCTCGGGCAGGAAGAAGACTGTTCCGGCGCAGACGCCGTTCAGGACGAGCAGTTCGGACAAGGCGGATTTCTCGGGTTTCCCACTTTTCATGATAGCGTAAGTCCCCAGGGCGAGGGACATGTCACGCGCTTCAGCCAGCCCTGTCCCGGGACGCCCATCGCCGCCCGACGCGATGGCGGGCCGGGTCCTGGGCGACCGGTACCGGGTCCTCCGCCGCATCGGCGAGGGGGGGATGGGTGCGGTCTACCTCTGCGAGCACGTGGTCCTGCGCCGGCGCCTGGCCGTCAAGGTCCTCCGTCCCGAGCTGGCCGCCGACCCCGAGATCGTGGAGCGGTTCCGGCAGGAGGCCGTCGCCGCGAGCCAGATCGGCCAGGAGAACGTGGTGGACGTGCTCGACTTCGGGAACACCGAGGAGGGTGCGCTCTTCTACGTGATGGAGGCGCTCGAAGGGCTCTCGCTCGGAGCGGTGCTGCGGCGGGAGGGGCCGCTCGCCATCGCGCGGGCGCTCGCGATCCTGGAGCAGATCTGCCGCGCGCTCGCCGCGGCGCACCGGCGCGGCGTCGTCCACCGGGATCTGAAGCCCGACAACGTCTTCCTGGTGCGGCGCGACGACGGCGTCGAGACGGCGAAGCTGCTCGACTTCGGCATCTCCAAGGTCGAGCCGGACGGCCTTCACGCCCGGCTGACGCGGGCCGGGGCCATCATCGGCACGCCGGAGTACATGGCGCCGGAGCAGGCGGCGGGGGGTGCGGTCGATCACCGCGCGGACATGTACGCGCTCGGCGTCATGGCGTACGAGATGCTCACCGGGACGCTGCCCCTGGAGGGCGGCACCGCCATCGCCACGCTGGTCGCGCACCAGACGATGCCGCCGCAGGCCCCGTCGCGCCGCCGCGCCGCCGTCCCGCCCGAGATCGACGCGGTCGTGCTGCGGGCGCTCGCGAAGCGCCCCGACGATCGGTTCGAGTCGATGGCGGCGCTCGGGGGCGAGATCGCGCGGATCCGTGCCCGCCTCGGTGGCGTCACGCCCGAGGCCTTCGCGCTGCGGCAGCCTGGCGGCGACGCCATGGACCGGCAGTCCTCGGGGGACGCCGCCCGGCAGGGTGTCGCGACGCGCCCGAGCGGCCGCGGCGCGACCGTGGCGCTCGGGCCGGAGGCGTCGGGCGAGGTCCGGCGAGCGCGGTGTTCCCGCCGGTACGGCCCCGCCGCCGGCGCGCGCTCGCCGTGGCCGCGGCGGTCGTGGCCCTCGCATCGGCTGCCGGCGCCGGGTGGTGGCTGCGCGGCGAGCGTGGAGCGCGCGATGCCGCGCCCTGGCCCGGCCCGTTCCCGCGGCCGGGCGCGCCCTCGCGGACCGCCGGCGTCGAGGCGGCGCCCTCGGACGCTCCGCCGCCGACCGCGCCGGAGCACATCGCGCCACCGCCCCGCGCGGCCGCTCCGGCCGCGCCCGCGGCAGCCCCGCCGCCGAGGGCCAGGCGCTCCGCGGCGAGCGGACAGAGCGTGAAACCGCACGTGGCGCCCGCTGCCGGCGAGCCCGCCGGCGAGCCGGCGGATCCTGACGGCCCGGCGGGGTCGAGTGGCGAGCTCAAGCCGTCCCCGTTCTGATCATGCGGCTCGCGACGACGACCCTCCTCGCCGCCGTGTCACTCGCCGCCGCCCCGGTCCACGCCGAGGACGTCGCGGAGGCGCGCGCCCACTTCAACAACGCGACGCAGCTCTACCGGAGCGGCCGGTGGAAGGACGCCGTCGCGGAGTTCGAGGCGGCGTATCGCGCGAAGCCCGCGGGCGCGATCCACTTCAACATCGCCCAGTGCCGCGAGCGGCTCGCGGAGTGGCCGGGGGCGCTGCGAAGCTACCGGGACTACCTGAAGGAGGTCCCCGGCGCGGAGGATCGCGCCGCGGTCCTCGCGGCGATGCGGCGGATCGAGGGGCGGCTCGCGGCCTCCGGCGTCCAGGCCCTCATGGTCTCGAGCGATCCGCCGGGCGCCGACGTCCGGATCGACGCCAGGCCGCGAGGCAAGACGCCGCTCGTGGTCGCGCTGCCGCCGGGGCCGTACGCGGTCGCGCTGGCGCGCGACGGGTTCGCGCCCGCGGAGCGCTAGGTGACGCTGGCGCCGGACACGGCGTCGGACGTCGAGGTGACGCTCGTGGCCGCCGCGCCGCCGGCTCCCGGCGCCGCCGTCGCGGCCGCGCCGGCCGCGGTGGCCGCTGTGGGGGCCGCCGCTCCCTCCTCGCAGCCGGCGGTGCAGGAGGGGGCCCGCAGCGCCACTCCGCCCGGCGGCGAGCGTCCCGCACCCGATCTGGCTCCGCCGCGGCCGGCGACCTCTCCGCTCGCGGCGCCCGCGCCGCCACCGCCGCCGCGGGAGAGGCCGCGGGTCTGGACCTGGGTCGCGGCCGGGGCCGGCGCGGTCGCCCTCGCGACCGGCGCGTACTTTGGGTCGGTCGCGAAGCAGAAGAGCGCGAAGCTCCTCGACGGAACCGTCCACACGGACGCGAACGCGCTCGCACAGGATGCGACGAGCGCGCAGCACAAGGCGAACGTCTCCTACGCCGTCGCCGCGGGGTTCGGCGCGGCGGCCGGTGCGCTCTTCTTCGTGGAGGGGCGGTTCTGATGAGGAGGTTGACCGCCATCTCCGGGGCGCTGCTCCTCGCGGCGTGCCAGGTGAAGGTCGAAGGGGCGGCGTGCCGGACGCCGGGGGCGATCGACGCGGATTGCCCCTCGGGGCAGGGCTGCGGGAACGACGGCAAGTGCAGCCTTCAGGCTGCCGGGTGCATCTCGTCGGGCGCGTACTGCGTGCCGGGGAGCGCCGACTGCACGGGCGGAGGGCGGACGTGCGAGGGCACCGACGCGACCTGCGGGACGTGGGTGCCGGTGGACTGCCCGGCGAGCGGGCGGGTGTGCCACGTGGCTGGCGGCGGCATCCGCTGCGACGCGTGCGCGGTGCCCGGCACGGCCGCGGACTGCCCGAGCGGCCAGGCGTGCGGAAACGACGCGCTGTGCAGCGCCGCGGCGAAGGCGTGCCAGGACGGAAACACGCGGTGCGCCGTGGGCGCGACGCGATGTACGACCGCGGACCCGCACGAGGGAGAGACGTGCACGGGCGCCGACCCCGCCTGCGGGACGTGGGCGAGCATGGGCTGCCTCGGCCAGGGGCTGTGGTGCAGGGCCGCGGGCCAGGCCGCCGCCTGTGACTGCCAGGACCCGGGCGCGGACCTCTACGTGGACCCCGGCCGGCCGGTGCTCGCGGGCGTGACGCCGAATGGCTCGAACGCGAACGCCGGGTGTGAGCTGGTCAGCCTGACGGAAGCGCTGGTCCTCGCGGCCCCGGGGACGACCGTCCACGCGATCGCGGCGCAGAGCGAGGATGTCCTCGTCGCGCCCGGCGCGCCGCTGGAGGTGGGCGCGGGCGTGGCGCTGGTGGTGGACGCCGGCCTGTGGCGGATCGCGCCCACGACCGTCCTGCCGGACGCCGGCGAGGTGGTGCTGCTCCACGACGGCGCGAAGCTGAGCGGGTTCACGATCGACGCGATGCTCGCGAGCCCGACCACCGCCCCCGCCGGCGCGGGTGTGGCGCTGGCGTGCGGGACGGCGGCGCAGGCGACGCTCGAGGACGTGACGCTCACGACCAATCAGCTGAAGTACGGAGTCAAGGTGTCCGGGCAGTGCGGCGCGAAGCTGAGGAACGTGGCGATCGCGGGTCCGCGCGTGGCGGCGCTCGACGTCGAGTCGCCGTCGACGGCCGTCGAGACCGAGGTCAGCGGCGGGAGCTTCACCGGCGGGCCGCGGATCGGGGCGGACGTGGCGGTGGAGCCGGCGCAGGGCGTGCGCGTGACCGGGGGGAAGCTGGAGCTCCAGTCGCTGGCAGCCGCGGGGCTGGATGTTCTTGCCGGCACGTTCGGCGGGACGCCGCTCCTGCTCGGTAGCAGCGCCGGCGCGGGCGTGCTGGCCACGCAAAGCGACGACGCCGTCCCGATCACGCTGTCGATCTCGGGCGCGGACATCAGCGCGAACGGCGGCGCGGGCGTGGTCATCTCCACGCCCGCCGCAGGGTCCGCGGTGTCCATCTCGGGATCGTCACTGAGCGGCAACGGTGCCACCACCTACTACGGCAGCCGGACCGCGGGAGGTGTGATCGTTGCGGCTGTATCGATCCCGACCTTCGCGTTCACCGGCAACGCGGTCCGCTGCAACGGTGGCGACCAGATCGGGGTGTACCTGACCGGCGCCCTGTCGATCGATCCGACCACGTGCGGCGCCGGGAGCAACGCGATCGTCACAACTGGCGCCGGCTACGGCGTGTACGCAACGCCGGGCGTCACGTCGGTCCCGGCGACGCACAATTACTGGTCCCCGGACCCGCCGAACGTGACGGCGAAGGTCTCGGTGCAGCCGACGTGCACCGACGTCCTTCCCGTTCCGTGCCCGTGACCGGACGGCGCGCCGGGCCCGGCCGGTTCCCGTTGTCCGCGCCCCTCCGTGAACCGTCCGATCGGGTCGAAGTGACGCCCTCCGGTCACGCCATCGCCCTCTTCGATCGACGAACGTCCCCGGGCGAGCGGTCGCCCCTGTCCGGTCGGCCGTCCCGAGCGGCTCGAGAGGAGGGGCGGCTCCGGGGCGTCGCCGCGCGCGGGAAGCGTCCCGGCAAGATCGGCCAACATGCTCGCCGTGGGCGGCGCCGACCGAGGCGCAGCCGCGGCGAACGCGCCCTATTCACTAAGAGTGCATACCACTTGGAGTGTGTGTCGGTCGTTCTTGACAGGTTCTGGCGGCAACTCGCGCAGCGGCGCGCGACTTCGTCGGCGAGGGCTCTCTCGCGGCCTGCGTGCCCCGTCCTGGCGCGCCGGGCGGCGCCCCGGGGAGGGAAGAGGACTCG
>Ga0335084_10008212_pt1 | contig 10394 bp, 7 predicted proteins | sample Lox_Sample_44_FD_206721 | JGI IMG/M metagenome (GOLD analysis project Ga0335084, IMG submission 206721) | Soil microbial communities from Loxahatchee National Wildlife Refuge, Florida, United States - Lox_Sample_4.4 | ecosystem: Environmental > Terrestrial > Soil > Wetlands | place: USA: Florida... | reverse complement strand
GCTGAACGTGATGGGGCTCGCGACGCCGAACAGCGCGATCCTGTCCGCGGTGATCTTCAACGCGCTGATCATCCCGGCGCTGATTCCGCTGGCCCTCAAGGGCGTGAAGTACCGCCCGGTGGGCGCCGGCCCGATCCTGCGCCGGAACATGCTGATCTATGGCGTGGGCGGCGTCCTGCTGCCGTTCGTGGGCATCAAGCTCATCGACATGATCCTCGCCGCGACGAACCTCGCCTGATCCACGGAGAACGCCGATGTTCACCCAATTGCTTCCCGCGCTGCGCATGCTGGCCGTGCTGACGTTGCTGACCGGCGTCGCCTACCCGTTCCTAGTGACCGGAATCGCCCAGGTCGCGTTTCCGAGTGCGGCGAACGGCAGCCTGGTCGCTGCAGACGGCAAGATCGTCGGCTCGACCCTCATAGGACAGCCGTTCGACGATCCGAAATACTTCTGGAGCCGTCCTTCGGCGACCTCGCCGCAGCCGTACAACGGTGCGGCGTCGTCGGGCTCGAACCAGGGTCCGCGCAACCCGGCGCTCGCGGACGCGGTCAAGGATCGCATCAAGGCGTTGCGCGAGGCCGACCCGGGCAACACCGCTCCGGTGCCCATCGATCTCGTCACCGCGTCGGGCAGCGGCCTCGATCCGCACATCAGCATCGCCGCAGCCGAGTATCAGCTGCCGCGCGTCGCGAAAGCCCGCGGATTGGCGCCCGACAAGGTCCGCGCGCTGGTCGATGCCAGCACCGACGGGAGGACGTTCGGCCTTCTTGGCGAGCCCAGGGTCAACGTCGTCGATCTCAACCGCGCGCTCGATCGCGCGTCGCGCTGACTGCACCGCGTGGCTGCCGCGCGCGCGGCAGCCACCGCATTGCGGGTACGATCACTCGTCGCCCGAAGTGTTAACCTGACGGTTTCCCGCAGCGGCGCCGCCGGCCGTGGAAACCGAACGCCCCGATCCCGATCTCCTCCTCGCCCAGGTCAAGGCCGAAGAGGCTGCCGCGCTCCGCGGGCGCCTGCGCATCTACTTCGGCGCATCGGCCGGCGTCGGCAAGACATATGCGATGCTCGAGGCGGCGCGGGGACACCGCAGCGTAGGCAAGGACGTGGTGGTCGGGATCGTCGAGACCCACAGCCGCCAGGAGACCGAAGCGCTGCTGCAGGGCCTCGAGGTCCTCCCTCGCGCGAACGTGACCTACCAGGGCCGCACGCTGCAGGAGTTCGATCTCGACGCCGCCATCAAGCGACGGCCCGCGCTGATCCTCGTTGACGAGCTCGCCCACACCAACGTCCCGGGATCGCGCCATCCGAAGCGCTGGCAGGACATCGACGAGCTCCTTGAAAACCGTATCGACGTCTTCACGACGCTCAACGTCCAGCATCTGGAGAGCCTGAACGACGTCGTCGGCGGCATCACCGGGATCCAGGTCTGGGAGACGGTTCCCGACACGTTCTTCGACGCTGCCAACGAGGTGATGCTGGTCGACATTCCCGCCGACGACCTGCTCGCGCGCCTCAAGGCCGGCAAGGTCTACCTCCCCGAGCAGATCGAGCGCGCCGCCGGCAATTTCTTCCGCAAGGGCAACCTGATGGCGCTGCGCGAGCTCGCGTTGCGGCGAACGGCGGACCGCGTCGAAGACGACGTGCAGGCCTATCGCTTCGATCAGGCAATCGCGCCGGTATGGAAAACCGAAGCGTCGCTGCTCTGTTGCGTGGGGCCGCGTCCGGGCGCCGAGCACGTCGTGCGCAGCGCTGCCCGGCTCGCCGGGCAACTCGGCGTCGAGTGGACCGCCGTCTACGTCGAGACGCCGACGCTGCTGCGGCTCCCATCGGCCGAACGGGAGCGGATCCTGCGCACGCTCAAGCTCGCCCAGGAACTCGGCGCCCAGACGGCGATCCTGTCGGGGAGCGACCCAGCTGGCGCGATTGTCGATTACGCACGCACGCACAACTGTTCGAAGGTCATCGTCGGGCGGCAAGGCGCGGTGAAGTGGTGGCCATGGCGCACCGGACTTGCCCGGCGCACCGCGCAGCTCGCGCCGGAAATCGATCTCATCGCCATCGGTCGCGGGGAATCGCCAACCGCGGAGTCCCGACCCGAATCGCGCGAGCAGCCTGAGGACGATCCGCGGCGGACAGCCAAGAGAATGCGCTTCGCCTGGGCGTTCGGCGCCTGCTTCGCGACGACGCTCGTCGCCGTCGCGCTTCTGCCCTACTTCGACCTCGCCAACATCGTCATGCTGTTCCTGCTCACTGTCGTCCTCGTCGCGTGGCGGCTCGGCGGTGGGCCTGCGGTGCTGGCCGCCTTCGTGAGCGTAGCCGCATTCGACTTCTTCTGCGTGCCGCCCCGCCTTTCGTTCGCGGTGAGCGACGTCCAGTACCTGGTCACGTTCGTCGTGATGCTGACAGTCGCCCTCATCATCGGCCAGATGACGGCGGGGCTGGGCTACCAAGCCCGGGTGGCCACACATCGCGAGGAACGGTCGCGCGCCCTGTACGAATTCGCGCGCGACCTGTCGAGCCTGCTGGAGGTCGGCGCCGTCGTCGACACGGTGACGGGATTCATCGCGCGGACTTTCCGGGCCGAAGTGGCGCTGCTGGTCCTGGACGAGCACGACCGGCTGCGCTTTCACGGCGATCGTCCGCCGCCGCCCGGAGTCGAGGTGGCCGCGGCGCAATGGGCGTTCGACAACACGCAGCCCGCCGGTCTCGGCACCGACACCCTCGCGGGCAGCGAATTCCTGTACCTGCCGCTGCGAGCGCCGATGCGCACCCGCGGCGTGCTTGCGATCAAGCCGGAAAGCCGCCGGCTGCTGCTGGTGCCGGAACAAAAGCGCCAGCTCGACACGTTCGCGGCGTTGGCCGCGATCGCGCTCGAACGCGTCCACTATGTGGAAGTGGCCCAGCAGGCGCTGTTGCGGATGGAGTCGGAACGGCTGCGCAATTCACTGCTCGCGGCGCTCTCGCACGACTTGCGGACGCCGCTGTCCGCACTCGTCGGACTCGCCGAATCGCTGGCGATGACGAGCCCGCCATTGTCCGATACGCAGCTCGAAACGACGCGGGCGATCACCGACGAAGCGCGCCGGATGAGCGCGCTCGTCAACAATCTGCTCGAAATGGCGCGGATCCAGAGCGGCGAGGTGAGGCTCAACCGGCAATGGCTGCCCTTCGAGGAAGTGGTCGGCAGCGCGCTCAAATCCGCGCAGGCCGCCCTTGTGCGGCACAAGATCGATGTTTCGCTCGCACCGGATTTGCCTCTGGTCGAATTCGACGCGACACTGATCGAACGCGTTCTCTACAACCTGCTCGAGAACGCCGCGAAATACACGCCGGAAGGAACGCGGGTCCAGCTCACGGCCGAAGCGACCGGCGGCGATCTGCTCGTGACGGTCAGCGACAACGGCCCCGGAATACCGCGGGGCCAGGAAGAGTTCATCTTCGAGAAATTCACGCGTGGCACGCGCGAATCGTCGACGCCCGGGGTCGGGCTCGGGCTCGCGATCAGCCGCGCCATCATCGACGCGCACCGCGGTCGCATCTGGGCCGCGAACAATCCTGCCGGCGGAGCACGCTTCTCGTTTACGTTGCCGCTGGGCAAGCCGCCGGCCATTCCGGAGGAACTACCGGCCGCCGCCGGCAACTGACGCGTCGTCCGGCCGCCGATCCGGTGGCTTCGGCTCCCCGCCCCGTTTCCGGCGATAATAGGCGCCGACTCGCCGCTGCCCTCTGCGGCATGCCTGAAGCGCAGCAGACGAAGTGTCCTGCGTCGAGCGGCCTCCATGACCGAATCCTCCCCGACAGCCCTGCTGGTAGAAGACGAGCGGCAGATACGGCGGTTCGTCCGCACCGCGATGGAGACCGAGGGCTGGCACGTGGTGGAGGCCGACACGCTGAAACAGGGACTGATCGACGCAGGCACACGCAAGCCCGATCTCGTGATTCTCGACCTCGGACTGCCCGACGGGAACGGCATCGATTTCATTCGCGGCTTCCGTGGCTGGTCTTCCGTCCCGGTGATCGTGCTTTCCGCGCGCGTCAACGAGAACGACAAGATCGCGGCGCTCGATGCGGGCGCCGACGACTATCTCACCAAACCGTTCGGTGTCGGCGAGCTTTTGGCCCGCGTGCGCGCGATGCGGCGCCGACAGGCAGCGCCCGGAGCCGACGGCGCCACCGTTTTCCGATTTGGCGACGTCGAAGTCGATCAGGCGAGCCGGGTCGTGCGCAAGGACGGCGCCATCATTCATCTGACGCCCATCGAATACCGGCTGCTCACCGTGCTGATCGCCAACGCCGGCAAGGTGCTCACGCATCGCCATCTGCTGCGCGAAGTCTGGGGGCCGAGCTTCGTCGAAAGCAACCACTACGTGCGCGTCTACGTGGGCCATCTGCGGAACAAGCTCGAGGCGGACGCGGCACAACCGCGGCATCTGCTGACCGAGACGGGCGTCGGCTACCGTTTTCAGCCCTAGCGTTCGGCGAGATCAATGGCACGGGTGCACACCGACGAAGCCGGCTCGCATGTCCCCCTATCGCGCCGTGCGCGCCTGGCGACGCTGACGCTCGCGGCGCTCGGCGTCGTCTACGGCGACATCGGCACCAGCCCGCTCTATGCGCTGAAGGAGGTCTTCGGCGGCGCGCACCATCCGGTTCCGATCGACGAGCCCAACATCCTCGGCATCCTGTCGCTCGTCTTCTGGGCGCTGATGATCGTCGTGTCGATCAAGTACATCGTGTTCATCATGCGCGCCGACAACAAAGGCGAGGGCGGCATCATGGCGCTGATGGCGCTCGTGCTGCGCTCGGAGAAGAACGAGCGCCGGGCACGTGTGCTGATGCTGATGGGGCTTGCCGGCGCGGCGCTCTTCTACGGCGACGGCACGATCACGCCGGCGATTTCAGTGCTGTCGGCCATCGAGGGTCTTGAAGTTGCGACGCCCGCGTTCAAGCCCTACGTGATCCCGATCACGCTCGTCGTGATCGTCGTGCTGTTCATCGTCCAGAAGCGCGGGACCGGCAGCGTCGGCGCGCTGTTCGGACCCGTCATGCTCGTCTGGTTTACGACTTTGGCCGTCCTCGGCGTGCAGAGCATCGTGCTGGCGCCGCAAGTGCTGGCGGCGCTCAATCCCGTTCACGCGATCCGTTTCCTCGCCACCCACGGTGCGCTCGGCTTCTTCTCGCTCGGCGCGGTCGTGCTCGTCGTCACCGGCGCCGAAGCGCTCTACGCCGACATGGGTCACTTCGGGAGCACGCCCGTTCGGTTCGCATGGTCGATGCTCGTGCTGCCGGCGCTCGTGCTCAATTACTTCGGGCAAGGCGCGCTGCTCATCACGAACCCGGCGACCGTCGCGAACCCGTTCTACCTGCTGGCGCCGGACTGGGCGCTCTATCCGCTGGTGGGTCTCGCGACCACCGCGACGATCATCGCGTCGCAGGCGGTGATCTCGGGCGCGTTCTCGATCACGCAGCAGGCAATGCAGCTCGGATTTGCGCCGCGCATGGACGTCCAGCACACGTCCAGGCACGAGATGGGCCAGATCTACCTGCCGGGCATCAACCGGGCGCTGTTTCTCGGCGTCGTCGCACTGGTGCTGGGATTCGGATCGTCGACCAATCTCGCCGCGGCCTACGGCATCGCGGTGACGGGCACGATGGCGACGACGACGGTGCTGGCGTTCGTCATCGCCCGCACGTTGTGGCGCTGGAGCCTGCCCGTGAGCCTCGCCGTGTTCGGCGCGTTCCTGTTCGTGGACGTCGGATTCTTTGCCGCCAATTTCGTGAAGATCGTCGACGGCGGCTGGTTTCCGCTCGCCTTCGGGCTGGGCGTCTTCATCCTGATGTCAACGTGGAAGCGCGGCCGCGGCCTTCTCCACGAGCGAATGGAAGCCGACTCGATTCCGCTTCCGGAGTTCGTGCGCGCCGCGGCACGCGACTGCGCAAAGGTCCCCGGCACCGCGATCTTCATGACCGCCAACGTCGATGCAGTCCCGCACGCGCTCCTGCACAGCCTCAAGCACTACAAGAGCCTGCACGAGCGCGTAATCCTGCTCACCGCCGTCACGCTCGACGTGCCGCACGTCCCCCAGTCGCAGCGTGCCGCGGTCGAATCGATCAACCCGCAGTTCCATACGGTAAAGATGTTCTTCGGCTTCATGGACGATCCCGACCTTCCCGAGGCGCTCGACTGGTGCGCCGAGCAGGGGTTGCGGATCGACATGATGGATACGTCGTTCTTCGTCGGGCGCGAAACGCTGATCCCGAAGCTGGGCTCCGAGATGGCCTACTGGCGCGAAAAGCTGTTCGTGACGATGTATCGGAACGCGAGCAGCGTGGTCGCGTACTTCCGGCTGCCGCCCAACCGCGTCGTCGAGCTGGGCTCGCAGATCGTCCTCTGACGGCGCCGGGTCGGTCGGCGTGCGGTCCTACGACGACCGTTTCGATTCCGGCACGGGCGAGGCGCGGATGGCGGCGAGGTCCCCGAACGCCACTTCCACGAAAAACGTGCCGTCGTCCCCGTCGGTCACGCGGTACTGCAGCAGCGTTGCCGTCTTCGCGTTGGCGCGATCGCTCGATTCCGGCGCGTCGATGATCACCCTGGCGACGCAGGTGAGCCGCCCCGTCGCCGCGTCCCATTCGATCAGTCGCGCATCTTCGGCCGTCACCCGCGTCGCCTTCTTGAATGCCGCCTTCTTCTCGGCGTCGTACGAATAGCCGACCGTATCCAATGCGTCGCGGAGAAACTGCTCGCGGACGATCGAGGTCAGCGTGTGCTTGACCGGATCCGCCCCGCACTCGAGCCGCTGCTCGGCGCATGAACACAGGCACGCGCACGCGAGACAGGCCCAAATCCGTTGCACCCGGCGCATTGGATATACTCCCGCGGCATACACGGCCGGCGCTGCCCGACCCAAGCCGGGGTCGCCGCCGCAAAGTCCGTGCCGGCCGAAAAGCATAGCCCAAAACGAGGCCGCGAGGTCGATCGTCCACCAGCGGCCAGACAGACGCCCCGAAAACGTGTATACGGGTAGCACGATGCAAAAGAACGATTAGCCGGACGCCCCGTCCGCCGGTCTCCCCCTCGTGCAACCATTCAATCGCCTGTTGCGCTTCGCGTGCGCGCTTTGCCTCTGCGTGCTCTCGCTCGCGTCGGCGTCCGCGTGGGGGGCCGACGAAGAAGAGACGCGCATCGGCGGAATCGACGTCGTCGTCTGGATGCCCTCCGCGGGGGCCCGCGAAAACCTCGCCGTGCTCGTCTTTTCGCACGCGTTGTACATGTGTCCCACGCAGTCGCGCTATCTGACGGGCGCGCTCGCCGACGCCGGATACCTGGTCATCGCGCCTCGACACGCCGATTCGAGCTGCAGTTTCTCGATCTGGCCCAGCCTGTCGCGGATGAGCCTCAAGCCGTCGTCGATGTGGACGGACAGCGACTACCGCGATCGCGCCGACGACATCCGCGCGGTCGTCAACGCGCTCGCCGACGACCCGCGGTATCAGCGCATCGCCGATCCGGGACGGCTTGCGCTCATAGGCCACTCGCTCGGCGGCTACACGGTGCTGGGGCTCGGCGGGGCATGGCCATCGTGGCAGCTGCCCGGCGTACGCGCGATCGTCGCGCTGACGCCCTATTCGCTGCCGTTCCAGCAGAGCGAGGGCCTGCGCCACATCGCCGCGCCGATCATGTATCAAGCCGGAACGCTCGACCCGATCTTCACGATCCCGCTCGAGCAGTTCGGGTATGCGCAGACGCCCAAGCCGAAATACCTGGTGGAGATCGCCTGGGCGAGCCACATGGCGTGGACCGACGTCGGCGGGACATCCGACCGGGACGCAATCGTCGACTACGCGATCGCGTTCCTCGATCACTACGTCAAGGGCACGCCCGAGTCGGTTGCATTGCATGACACGCTGCCGGGCGTGTCGAGCTTCCAGCGGGATTGAATCGCGGCCGGAGACCGGAGAAGTCGGCACACGGCCATCGCCATCGGTGCCGGCGGTTTCCGGCTTCGATAACGGACGGCGCCGCGCGCGGCGGCGTCCGCTGCAGGCCTTCGGGGCGACCGTTGACGCGGGTACGCCTGTCGGAAACAATCCCTGTTGCAGCACTCGCCTTGCCGGCTGATTCCACGAGGAATTTCCCGATGTCGCTGACTACGCCGGCCGCACGCCGCGACCAGTCCTACCACTTGCACCCGGCGACGAACCTGCGCACCGTGCAAAAGGAGGGTCCGCTCGTCATCACGCGGGGCGACGGCGTCTACGTCTACGATGACGAGGGTCGGCGCTATCTCGAAGGCATGGCCGGCCTGTGGTGCGCGTCGCTGGGCTTTTCCGAGCGGCGGCTCGCCGAGGCCGCTTACCGGCAGATGTGCGAGCTGCCGTTCTACCACAGCTTCGCGGGGAAGGTCCCGGCGATTGCCACCGAGCTCGCCGAGCGCTTGATCCGCATCGCTCCCGCGGGAATGGGCAAGGTGCTGTTCGCGAACTCGGGGTCGGAGGCCAACGACACGGCGATCAAGCTCGCGTGGTACGTCAACAACGCCCTCGGGCGGCCGCAAAAAAAGAAGATCATCTCGCGCAAGCGCGCATACCACGGTGTGACGATTGCGACGGCCAGCCTGACGGGCCTTGCCTTCGCGCATGATGATTTCGATCTGCCGATCGAGCGCATCCTGCACACCGATTGCCCGCACTATTATCGGAGCGCGCAGCCGGGCGAGACCGAGGAGGCGTTCGCAGCGCGCCTTGCCGCCAACCTCGAACAGCTCATCCTGCGCGAGGGTCCCGACACCGTGGCGGCGTTCTTCGCCGAACCGGTCATGGGCGCGGGCGGCGTCATCGTGCCGCCGGCGACCTACTTCGACCGCATCCAGCCGATCCTCAGGAAATACGACATTCTGTTTGTCGCCGACGAGGTGATCTGCGGCTTTGGCCGCACCGGCAACATGTTCGGCTCGCAGACATTCAATCTGCAACCGGACATGATGACCGTCGCCAAGGCATTGTCGGCGGGCTATCTGCCGATATCCGCGACCCTGGTTTCGAATCCGATCTACGACATCCTGGTCGCGCAGAGCGACAAGCTCGGCATCTTCGGGCACGGCTACACGTATTCGTCGCATCCGGTTCCGGCAGCCGTCGCACTCGAGGCGCTCCGGATCTATGAAGAACGCGACATCGTCGCCGCCGTGCGGCGGGTTGGCCCCCGCCTGCAGGCGGCCATCCGAGGCTACGGCGCGCACCCGCTGATCGGTGAAGCGCGCGGCATCGGGCTGATCGCCGCCGTTGAACTCGTCCGCGACAAGGCAACCAGGCAGAGCTTCGAGCCGAAGGCCGGTGTCGCCGCCCACCTCGTGCGCCGCGCGCAACACCACGGGGCGATCCTGCGCAACATGCCCGGCGACATCGTCGCCTTCAGCCCGCCGCTCATCATCAACGACGCCGAGATCGACGAGATGATGGCCTGCTTTGGCAAGGCGCTCGACGAGACGTGGTCGATGGTGAAGGAAAAGGGCCTCGCGTGAATACGGCGCCATGAGCCCGCCGGGCCGTCCCAAGGGCGAATACCGGAGTGCGCAGCACGAAGGTGGTCCAAATGAGCCCGCGGGGCCGCCCCAAGGGCGAATACCGGAGCACCGCAGCACGAAGATAGTTCAATGAGCGCAACCGAGCCTATCGTTCGCTTTGTCGGCATCGGCAAGACCTACGACGGCATCATCCGCATCGTCGACGATCTCGATCTCGACATCGAGCGGGGCGAGTTCCTGACCTTGCTCGGGCCTTCCGGATCGGGAAAGACGACGACGCTGATGCTGCTCGCGGGCTTCGAGACGCCCACCGCCGGCGAAATCCTGCTCGAAGGCAAGCCGCTTTCGCGCGTCCCGCCCTACCAGCGCAACATCGGCATGGTGTTTCAGAACTACGCGCTGTTCCCGCACATGAGCATCGCCGAGAACATCGGCTTTCCTTTATCCGTGCGCGGCGTGCCTGCAGCCGATCTTGCCCAACGTGTCGAGCGCGCGCTCGACATGGTGCAACTCGGCGGCTTCGGCTCGCGGCGGCCCGCCCAACTCTCCGGCGGCCAGCAGCAGCGCGTGGCGGTGGCGCGCGCGCTGGTATTCGAGCCGAAGCTGATCCTGATGGACGAACCGCTGGGAGCCCTGGACAAGCAGCTGCGCGAGCAGATGCAGCTCGAGATCCGGCGGCTGCATCAGCGGCTTGGCGTGACGATGGTCTATGTCACGCACGACCAGGCCGAGGCGCTCACGATGTCCGATCGGATCGCGGTATTTCATCGCGGCCGGATCGAGCAGCTCGACGCCCCGGAGCAGATGTACGAGTATCCGAAGAATGCCTTCGTCGCGCGCTTCATCGGCGAGAACAACCGCCTCGA
>Ga0335084_10008211_pt1 | contig 10394 bp, 9 predicted proteins | sample Lox_Sample_44_FD_206721 | JGI IMG/M metagenome (GOLD analysis project Ga0335084, IMG submission 206721) | Soil microbial communities from Loxahatchee National Wildlife Refuge, Florida, United States - Lox_Sample_4.4 | ecosystem: Environmental > Terrestrial > Soil > Wetlands | place: USA: Florida... | reverse complement strand
CCGGTCTGACGTCCATGAAGCATCTCCTTCGATGGTTGCGCACGGCAATCCGGAGCGCCCGGCCGCACGGCAGATATATAAGTATCTTCTAATATACGGCCGCCGGCAACTCCACGCAGTCTACTGCCCGGCCGGACGGTCGGCGAGGTGGTCCGCGACGAGCTCGAGGAGGCTCCCCATCTGCTGGTCCCACTTAAAGTGGGCGCGCCCGTCGTCGAAGGTCTGCCGGCAGTTGGAGCAGCTCGTCACCCGCAGCTCGGCCCCCGTGGCGTCCATCTGCTGCATCTTGAGGGCGGTCGTCCGGTAGCGCAGCTCGTCGGCGCGATGGATGGTGATGACACCGCCACCGCCCCCGCAACAGAAGCTCAGATCGCCCGTATCGGCCGCCTCGCGCAGCTCGACCCCGAGCGCCTCCAGCACGATCCGGGGCGCGCGGGTCGCCCCGCCCCGCCGCGAGACCTGGCAGGGATCGTGGAAAGCCGCCGATTTCCCGACTTTCTTCACGGCAATCCGGCCGCTGGCGACGTTCTCGGCGAGGAACTCGGAGATGTGCAGCACCCTGAACGGCAGCGGGCGGCCGAGCATGTTCGCCCCCTGCCACCGGAGCGCCGTGTACGCATGGCCGCATTCCGGCAGGATCATGACCTTCGCCTTGCAGGCGATCGCGGCCTCGATCAGCTTCAGGCTGCTGCGCTTCTGCCACTCGGCGTTCCCGGAGAGCATCCCGAAGTTGGTCGCCTCGTAGCCGCTGCTCGAGATCGTCCACGTGTAGCCCGCGTGCTCGAGCACCTTGGCCGTCGCGACGAGCGACTGCGGGTACTTCATGATCTCGATCGAGGAGAACGTGACGAGCACTTCGGCCTCCGGCCGGTCGAGCCGCATCTCGACCTCGTGCTCGTCCGCGAGCCACTCGAGGCGGTCCTTCAGGACCTTGGGCGTCGCCCCGAGCGGGCTCCCTTCGCGCTCGGCGCGCTCGGCGACCGCCCACAGCTCGTGCGGCACCAGCCCCGCCTGGTACATGCCGTGCCGGGCGAGTCCGACGAGGCTCGCGATGTCGATCCCCATCGGGCAGATCATCGTGCACCGGCCGCACATCGTGCACGAGTCGTAGATCAGCTCCTGCCAGGATTCGAGCTCCTCGACGGTGACCGCCGGCTTGAGGCCGAGGGCGCGGTACAGCCATGCGAACGGCCCTGCCTCGCGCTGGTAGGCCTGCTTGAAGGGCTCGAGCTTCCAGATCGGCGTGTACTTGGGATCGCCCGTCCGCAGGTAGAAGTGGCAGGCCTCGGCGCAGTTTCCGCAATGGATGCACGAGTCCATGTACGCGGCGGCCGTACGGCCGAAGTCCTTCACGAAGCTCGTCATCGCCGCCGCGAGCCGCTCGCCGTCGGGGCGCTCGCCCTGCTTGTCGAACCGGACCGCCGGCTTCTTCACCGACAGCCGCGGGCTCTCGAGGTCGAGCGGATGCTGCGCATCGCTCACAGACCGGCTCCCTTGCGCGCGAACGCGGCACCGGTCATGCCGCGGGACACGAACACCAGGAACGCGTGCGCGAGCTTGCCGAACGGCAGCCAGACGAGGAGCAGCTCGAGCGACAGCAGGTGGATCGCGACCGGCACCGGGTCGAGCGGCGCCGGCGGATAGGACTCGTGCAGCGGGAGCGCGATCACCGCCATGCCGGTGAGCATCGGAAGGATGGTCACGAACCAGCTGAACCAGTCGTCGAAGTTCGAGAGCAGCCGCTGCACCGGCGAGGTGAGGCGCGCGAAGAAGACATAGACGAGCCCGACGAAGACGAACGCGACGCCGGTCACGAAGAGCCACCCCGGTACGGCCGGCCACGAGAGCCCGGTGAGCCGCCGGATGAACACGATGTGCGGCACGAAGCCGAAGAAGACGATCGCGAGCCCGATGTGATAGCCGTAGGCGTTAAGCGTCTGGACGAGCGTCCGCTCGCGGAACGTCCGGTGGTGCCACATGCGGGTGACGATGGCACGCACCGCGCCGGCGGCGAGCGCAGTGCTGCGCGGTTCGGCGTAGTCGTGCTTTGCCGGCCGCCGGAAGATCGCCCACAGCCGCCAGAGGCTGCCCAGGCAGAACACGGCGAGCGACAGCCACAGCCCCGGCCCGCGTGCGAACGCGAGAAGCTCCATGAGGGTCCTCTTTCCCGGCGATCAAACCATGTTCGCAAAGCGCCCCGGCGCACGGTTGACTTCCGTCAAGCCGCGGCGTGGCCACGCGCGCAAGCTCGTTCGCGACCGCGCCTTCAATTTCGCTGCTGAGCACATAAGTAACTTTGCTCGGCGGCATCGGGCGCTTTGTGTGAGGATGTTTAAATTAGAAAAAACTGATGTAAACAGCCGGTCGTCGACGCGGTGCGACACCCAGGGCGCCGCCCGGGACATCGTCAAGGAGGAGGGGACATGCGATTCGAACGCATCGTGGCGCTAGCCGCCGCGGCGCTGCCGCTTGCGGCGGCAGCAACGGACGGCTACTTCGCGCACGGCTATGGGATGAAGGCCAGGGGGATGGGCGGCGTATCCACCGCGGTCGCCCAGGACGCCTTCGGCGGCGCCAACAACCCCGCGACAATGGCGTTCGCCGGGAACCAGTGGGCGATCGGCCTCGACTGGTTCAGCCCGCATCGCAGCGCCGAGCGGACGAACAGCCCGCCATTCGCCAATCTCAATAGCTCCGTCGACAGCGACAGCACGAGCTTCTTCATCCCCGAGTTCGGGCTCAACTACATGCTGCGCCCCGACCTTGCGCTCGGGCTGACGGTGTACGGCAACGGCGGTATGAACACCGACTATCCCAGCGGGCAGATCAACACGCCGTCGGGCACCGGCACCTGCAACTTCTTCCAGACGCGTGGGGCCGGCGTACCGCAGTCGAGCTACAACCTGCTCTGCGGCAACGGCAGCCTCGGGGTAGACCTGTCGCAGCTCGTCGTCGCGCCGACGCTCGCCTGGAAGTTCCTGGAGCGGCATTCGATCGGCATCGCCCCGCTCTTCGCCTATCAGCGTTTCAAGGCTGAGGGCCTGCAGGCGTTCCAGGGCCTTTCGAACAGCCCGAACAACGTCACCAACAACGGCTACAACAGCTCGACCGGGTGGGGCGTGCGCGTGGGCTATTACGGCAATCTCACGGACCAGATCCAGGTCGGCGCCTCGTACTCGTCGAAGATCAGCATGGACAACTTCAACAAGTACCAGGGCCTCTTTGCCCAGTCGGGCGGGTTCGACATTCCCTCCAACTGGAGCCTCGGTGTCGCGTTCAAGCCCACTCCGTCGTGGCTGCTTGCGCTCGATTACGAGCGGATCAACTACAGCGACGTCGATTCGGTCCACAACCCGAGCAACCTGATCCTGCAGTGCCCGCCGCCGGCCAGCAACTCGTCGAACTGCCTCGGCGGCTCCAGCGGCGCGGGCTTCGGCTGGCAGAGCGTCAACGTGTGGCGGCTCGGCGTGCAGTACGCCATCGACCCGAGATGGACGGTGCGCGCGGGCTACAACTACACGCAGAACCCGATCCGCCCGTCGGACGTGACGTTCAACATCCTCGCCCCCGGCGTGGTGCAGAACCACCTGACGCTTGGCGCCACCTGGACCTGGGACAAGCAGAACGAGATCACCGGCGCGTTCATGTACGCGTTCCAGAACAGCGTCACCGGCGCGAGCCTGTTCAACAGCTTCTTCCCGCCCGGCACCGCAAACATGCAGGAGACGATCAAGATGTACGAGTACTCCTTCGGACTGCAGTACGCCCGGAGGTTCTGAGGCCCTACTCGCCCCGCTCGCCCAGGGTGCGGAGCTTCGCGAGCCACCGCTCGCGACGCGTGGCGCTGCCCTCGACGGTGCCGATCAGGGTCTCCCTGATCGGCCCGATCCCCACGAAGCCGAGGATGTTCCGCTCCAGGCTCTTCAGGCCGTGCGCGCCGAAGTACCAGCGGTAGACGAAGGCGGGCATCCCCATCGTGACGACGATCCGGGCGCTCTTGCCGGAGAGCAGCCGCTTCCAGGACGCGCCGGCCCCGCCGCGCCCGACCGCGAACCCGGGGCGAAACGCTTGCTCGAAGAATCCCTTCAGGAGCGCCGGCATCGTCCCCAGCCACAGTGGGTAGAAGATCGCGAGGTGCTCGGCCCAGCCGATCGTGTCCTGGGCCGCTCGAACCGCGTCCGGCGGCGCGCCGCCGTCCCACTCTTCCTTGCTGCGCAACAGCGGGAACTCGAGTCGCGCAACGTCGATCGTCCTCAACTCGTGGCCAGCGGCCGCGGCACCTTCGGCGTACGCTTTCGCCAGGGCACGCCCATAACGATCGCCGCGCGGGTCAGGGTGGCCTTGTATGACGGCGATTCGCTTGGTCATTGTGGTGCTGCGCGGCCGCCCGGGCTTCCCCCGATCGGCTGGCCGCGGAGGCAGGAGACCACAGGCCCGGAGAACGCCGGTTGATCTGTGTCAACGGCGCCAGCGCGCCCGCCGGTAGCGTGTCCGCTCACAAGGAGAGCACGATGACCTACAAGACCATTCTCGTCCATCTCGACAGCGGCAAGCGCTGTCCCGCCCGGCTCGACCTCGGGATCCGCCTTGCCCAGCGCTTCGACGCGCATCTCGTCGGGCTGCACGCGCTGACGGTGGTGCGTCTGCCCGGGTACGCGGTCGCCGAAGCCGGCCAGCGAATCGTCGAGGAGCAGCGGCGCCGCGCGGCGGAGTACGCCGCGGAGGCGCAGACGGCATTCAGGCGCACCGTGGACCGGGCGGGCCTGAGCGGCGCGGAGTGGCGCTCGTCGTTCGACGACGCGCTCGATGCGGTGACCCTGCACGCGCGCTACGCGGATCTCGTCCTGATCGGACAGCCGGACGCCGACGATGGCTCCGGGGTCGATCCGGGCTTTTCGCACCGTCTGGTGCTCTCGGCCGGGCGCCCGGTGCTGATGATGCCGTACGCGGGCAAGTTCGAGACCGTGGGCCGGCGCGTACTGCTCGCCTGGAACGCGAGCCGCGAGGCGACGCGGGCCACGACCGATGCGCTGCCGTTCCTGCAGAAGGCCGATCAGGTGGTCGTCTCCCCGGTCAATCCGAGCGGCGCGCCGGCGCACGGCGATGCGCCGGGCACCGATATCGCGCTCTACCTCGCGCGGCATGGCGTGCGCGCGGAGGTAGCGGCGATCCGGGGTACGGATCTCGACGCCGGCAACGCGCTCCTCTCGTGGGCCGCGGATCGGTCGATCGACCTCGTCGTGATGGGCGCATACGGGCACTCGCGGGTGAGCGAGCTGGTGCTGGGCGGCGTCACGCGGACGATGCTCGAGTCGATGACCGTGCCGGTGTTGATGTCGCACTGAGGACGAGGAGAACGGCATGAAGACCGAACGGGGCGGCTGGCGCCCGATCCGTCGCAACGAGCTTCGCGACGAGCTGGTCCACGACACCTACAAGACCGGCAAGAAGCTCGCCGAGCCGAGCCGCTGCCCGGATTGCGGCGCGGTGTATCACCGCGGTCGCTGGACGTGGGACCCGGCGCCGGCCGGCGCTGCCGAGGCCACGTGCCCGGCGTGCCATCGGATCAGGGACGAGTTCCCCGCAGGACGCGTGACGCTCAAGGGCGAGTTCTTCGCCGCCCACCGCGACGAGATCCTGCACCTCGTCAGGCACCGCGAGTCGAAGGAGCGGGCGGAGCATCCGCTCCAGCGGATCATGGCGATCGAGCCGGATGCCGACGGCGCGCTGATCACGACGACCGACATCCACCTGGCGCGCAACATCGGCGACGCGCTGCACGCCGCCTACAAGGGCGATCTCGACTACCACTACAACAAGGAGGAGAACCTCCTCCGCGTCGAGTGGCGCCGCTGATTCAGGCGCGCCCCGGCGGCTCGCCCAGGTCGGCCGCGAGGCCGGCGTGCACCACCCTGCCCCCTGCGACGTTCACGCCGGCGGCCAGCCCGGGATCGGCGCGCAACGCCTCGGCCACGCCGCGTCCGGCCAGCGCGAGCACGTAAGGCAGGGTCGCCTCGGTGAGCGCCGTCGTCGCCGTTCGTGCGACCGCAGCGGGCATGTTGGTGACGCAGTAATGGACCACGCCCTCCTCGACGTAGAACGGGTCGGCATGGGTCGTCGGCCGCGAGGTCTCCGCGATCCCGCCCTGGTCGATCGAGACGTCCACGAGCGCGGCGCCGCGCTGCATCGAGCGCACCAGCGCGCGCGTGAGCAGGCGCGGCGCGCGCTGGCCGTGCACGTACACGCCGCTCACCACCAGATCGGCCTGCGCGGCGCACTCGACGATGTTCGCCGCGTTCGCGAGGCGCGTCTCGAGCCGCCCCCGGTAAAGATCGTCGAAGGCCTTGAGGCGCTCGGCCTTTCGATCGAGCAGCGTCACGCGCGCACCGACGCCCACCGCGACGCGCACGGCGTTCGCGCCGACGATGCCGCCGCCGATCACCGCCACGACACCCGGCGCCGCACCCGGCACGCCCGACAACAGGACCCCGCGGCCGCCGTGCCGCATTTCGAGCGCCTGCATCCCCGCCTGGATCGCGAGCCGCCCGGCGATCTGCGACATCGGCGCGAGCAGCGGCGTGCCGCCCGACGGCGAGACGACCGTTTCGTACGCGATCCCGGTGACGCCGCGATCGAGCAGGCTGCGCGCGATCGCGGGTGCAGCCGCGAGATGGAGATAGCAGAAGAGCGCCTGTCCCGCGCGGAGTAGCGGGAGCTCGGCGGCTTGCGGCTCCTTGACCTTCACCACGAGATCCGCTTCGTACGCGGCGGCGGCATCCGCCACGACGATCGCGCCCGCGTCGCGATAGGCCTGGTCCGTGAGCCCGATCCGCTCGCCGGCGGCGCTCTGCACCCGCACTTCGTGGCCGGCCACCACCAGCGCGCCCGCCCCGGCCGGCGTGAGTCCGACCCGGAACTCGTGGTCCTTGATTTCGCGTGGAACGCCGACCCGCATCGGAACAGAATACACGGCATCAGCGCGTCGAGGAACGCATGGCCGAAGTGACGAGAGTGGTGATCGTGGGCGCCGCCGGGCGCGACTTCCACAACTTCAACGTCGTCTACCGCGACGACGCGGCGTTCGAGGTCGTCGCGTTCACCGCGGCGCAGATCCCGGACATCGCCGGGCGGCGCTACCCGCCGGCGCTCGCCGGTCCGCGCTATCCCGCCGGGATCCCGATCGTCCCGGAGACGGAGCTCGAGGAGGCGTGCCGGAGCCGCGGCGTCGGCCTCGTCGTCTTCGCGTACAGCGACGTCCCGCACGCGCATGTGATGCACGTCGCCTCCCGGGCTCTCGCCGTCGGCGCCGACTTCGCGCTGCTCGGACCGGACCGGACCATGCTGCGGGCAAGCGTGCCGGTCATCGCGGTGTCAGCGGTGCGGACCGGCTGCGGCAAATCGCAGACCGCGCGCTGGATCGCGCGACGGCTGCGCGAACGCGGGCTGCGCGTGGCGGTGATCCGTCATCCGATGCCGTACGGCGACCTCGCGCGCCAGGCGGTGCAGCGTTTCGCCGACCGTGCCGACCTCGCCGCCGGCCGCTGCACGATCGAGGAGCGCGAGGAGTACGAACCGCATCTCGCGGCCGGCAACGTCGTGTACGCCGGAGTCGACTACGCGCGCATCGTCGCGGCGGCGCAGGCCGAAGCGGACGTCATCGTCTGGGACGGCGGCAACAACGACTTCCCCTTCGTCCGCCCGGATCTGCACATCGTCCTCGCCGATCCGCTGCGTCCCGGCGACGAGACCGGGCACCATCCCGGCGAGGCCGTCCTGCGCATGGCCGACGTGATCGTGATCGCGAAGACGAACGCCGCCGCGGCCGCCGACGTCGCGCGCGTCGCCGACGCCGCGCGGCGGGCGAACCCGCGCGCATCCGTAGTTCGCGCCGCGTCGCCGATCCGCCTCGACGACCCGACAGCAGTGCGCGGCAAGCGCGTCGTCGTCGTCGAGGACGGGCCGTCGACTACCCACGGCGGCATGCCCTACGGCGCCGGCTATGTCGCCGCGATCGAGGGCGGGGCGGCCGAGGTCGTCCACCCGCGCGCCTACGCCGCGCCGGCGATCGCCGCGCTCTACTCCGACTATCCGCACCTCGGGCCGGTGCTGCCGGCGATGGGTTACTCGCCGGAGCAGCTCGCCGCGCTCGCGCGCTCGATCGATGCCGTGCCCGCGGACGTCGTGGTCTCCGGCACGCCGGTCGATCTCGCGGCGCTCGTACACCTCGCCAAGCCCGTGGTGCGGGCGCGGTACGAGTTCGCCGAGGTGGAGACGCCCGGACTGGGCGGAGAGATCGATCGCTTCCTTGCGCGTGCCGCGGCCGGCACCGCGCGCTATGTGAAGTAGAGCCGCAGCGCCGTCTCGCCGGCGACCTTGCGGCGCACCGCCGGGTCGGGCACCCACTCGGCGAGCGCGGCGATCGTCTGCGCGTAGGTAACCTTGTTCTCGAACGCGGCGAACGGCCAGTCGCTCCCCCAGACGAGCCGATCGCCACCGGCGACCTTGAGCAATTCGGCGGCGTAGCTCGCCGCGACCGACGGCGGCTCCAGGCGGTAGCCCGCCGACAGCTTCACCCACGTCCGGCCCCGCTCGATCGCGGCGAGCAGCGCGCGGAAGCCGGGGCAGTTGACGCCCGCCGGCTGGGTCGGCCGGCCGAAGTGATCCACGACCAACTTCTTCACGCCCGCTGCCTCGATCGCCGCCATCGCCGGCGGCAGTCGATGGCTGTCGTCGTGGAGCTGGACGTGCCAGTCGAGATCGGCGACCCGGCGCAGGAGCATCCGATACTCGGGCGAAGTGAGGTCCGGCGTCTCCTTGAGATAGCGCCACTGGAACCGGATGCCGACGAAGCCGTCTTCCTTCATCCTCTCGAGGGCGTAGGGGTCGATCGTCGGGCGGACGATCGCCGTGCCGCGCAGGCGCTTGTGCGTCCGTACCGCGAGGCGCGTGTAGTCGTTGTAATCGCCGTACAGGCTCGCCGCGGCGATCACGCCGAAGAGCACCCCGTGATCGTCGAGCGTCTTGATCAGCCGGTCGATCGAGGCGTCCTCGGGCGGCTTGTGCCAGGCGTCGCCGGCGAGCGGCATGTCCGTCGTGTAGACGTGGAAGTGCGTGTCGACGAGCGGGGTCTCGGCGGTCATCCGCTGTCCTTTCCCGGCCTCAGCCGCGCAGCGCGCGGAGCTGCTCGTTGTAGGGCGCGGGATCGAGTACGACGTCGACCACCGCCGGTCCGGTGCCCTGCATCGCTTCGGCGAGCTTCGGCCCCAGGTCGCCGCCCTTCTCCACCCGGTAGCCGCGACACCCGAAGCCCTTCGCGACCGCCGCGAAATCGGTCGCCTGGCTGTAGTCCACGCCCGCCGCCGGGAACTTCCGCTGGCGCTGCTTCACGCCGATCATCGCCAGGCTCGAGTCGTTGAACACGACGACGGTGAGCCGACCGCCGAGCTCGGCGGCGGTCGCGAGCTCACCGGCGCACATCATCAACCCGCCATCACCGGTGAAGGCGATCACGGGCCGGTCCGGATCCACGAGCGACGCGCCGATCGCCGCGGGCAACGCGAACGCCATCGTGGCCAGCCCGCGCGAGATCAGCACGTCGTTGACCTCGCGCGCCTGCCACAGCGCGAGCACGGAGAGCATGTGCGCCCCCGCGTCGACCGTGACTCGCGCCGTGGAGGACTCGTTCACCGCGGCCGCCGCCTCGACGATGCTTTGCGGGGTGACCGCAGCGCCGCCGCCGGCGTGGGCGCGGCGACGGATTTCGGCGCGAGCGGCCGCGAGCTCGTCCTTGCTCCACGCGCTGCCCTCGACCGCGGTCTCGAGCTCGGCCGCGGCCGCGCCGAGGTCGCCGACGAGCGACACCTTCGCCTCGAAGTAGTGGCGCTCCACCGGGTAGCGGGTCAGGTCGAGCACCGGCGCAGCGTACTTCCACCGCTGCGGCGGGAACTCGATCGGATCGGCGCCGTACATGATGATCGCGTCGGCGGCCTTGAGGGCCGCCTCCTCGCCCGCGCCACCGATGTACGAGCCGGCGGCGTGCGGATCCGCGTCGGGCACGGCCCCCTTCGCCATGTAGGTCAGGAACACCGGACAGCGCCATTGCGCCGCGAGTCGTCGCAAGCCGGCCTGCGCGCGAGCGTCGCGGACCTGAAGCCCGGCGATGATGGCCGGCCGGGTCGCGGCCGCCAGCATGGCGCGAGCCTCGACGAGCTTGTTCGAATCGAGCGCGGGCGCCTTCGCGACCTTCGGTCCGGGCGCGGCGCCGGCGCCCGCGACCCGCGGGCGCACGCCGTTCCCGGTGACCTCCAGGTAGACCGGCCCGCCCGGCGCCGATTGCGCCGCGTCGAGGAGCGCCGGAACTCGCGCGAGTGCGCCCGGGTCGTCGAACCGCAGCG
>Ga0335084_10008210_pt1 | contig 10395 bp, 6 predicted proteins | sample Lox_Sample_44_FD_206721 | JGI IMG/M metagenome (GOLD analysis project Ga0335084, IMG submission 206721) | Soil microbial communities from Loxahatchee National Wildlife Refuge, Florida, United States - Lox_Sample_4.4 | ecosystem: Environmental > Terrestrial > Soil > Wetlands | place: USA: Florida... | reverse complement strand
TTCGTCGCCCGCTCCAAGGACCGCAAGGCCATCTTCTGGGGCCGCGACTCGATGGTGCCGCAGCCGCAGGACCTGCGCGACTTCGCCCAGATGTTCAGGTGGTTCTTCGGCAAGGCGCCGTTCCCGCGGTTCGGCCGCTACGGCTACAACGAGAAGTTCCACTACTTCGGCGCGTTCTGGGGCATCGTGCTGCTGGGCGGCTCCGGGGTGGTGCGCTGGCTGCCGGGCGTGTTCACCCGGGTGCTGCCGGGGTGGGCGTTCAACGTGGCCGCCGTGTTCCACTCCGAGGAGGCGCTGCTGGCGGCCGGCTTCATGTTCATCATCCACTTCTTCAACGTGCACCTGAGGCCGGGGAAGTGGCCGATGGACGGCGTGATGTTCACCGGCCGGGCCACGGCGCAGGTCCTGGAGGAGGACCACCCGCTCACCATGGAGCGGTGGGACGCGCTCGAGGGCCAGCCGGTGAGCCAGGCCGCGGTGCCCGACCTGCCGGCGCCGCCGCCCCCGGGCTGGATGACCGCCGTGGCCGCGGGCTTCGGCCTGCTCGCGCTGGGCGTGGGGCTGCTGATCGTCGGCCTGATCATGTGGGCGCAGCTGTGCTGAGTCGCCGCTGCCGCGCGCGGGGCGCGGCCGCGGTTGCGCGGCGGCTTGCGCTGCTGGTGCCGGCGCTGGCGGCGCTGCTCGCGGCGCCGCGCACCGCCCGCGCCCAGCGCCGGGGGGAGGACTGCGAGCGCTGCCACGGGAGCCGGGAGTTCCTGCTGAGCGCCGCCTCGGACCGCAACGTCGGCGCCGGACTGGTGGTGACCCGCGCCACGCTGAGCGGCGGTCCGCACGCGCGGGTGGCGTGCAGCGACTGCCACACCGGCGTGACGTTCTTCCCCCACGAGCCCGAGGCCGCGCGCCGCGTGGTGTGCGGGCGCTGCCACGCCGCCCAGGACTCCGCGTGGCGCCGAGGCGTCCACGGCCCGCACGGGGCGTCGGGCGAGGCGCGGGCCGGCTGCGTCGCCTGCCACGGCGGCCACGAGGTCGCGCGCGCCGGCTTCCTGCCCACGGCGGCCGGCCGCGCGGAGATGCGGAAGGCGTGCGCGCAGTGCCACGCGGCGCAGGTCGCCACCTCCGAGCGCGACGTGCACGCCGACACGATCGCGTGCACCCGCTGCCACGGCAGCCACGCGATGCGCCCCGTGCCGGACGAGGCGACGCACCGCATCGACGTCGGCCTCGCGCGCGCCTGCGGCGCGTGCCACGCCGCCGAGGCCGCGAGCTACTGGCGCGACGTGCACGGCACGACCGCGGCGCGGCAGGCCGCGAGCCCCGGCGCGCTCGGCCGCGACACGGCGGCCACCTGCATCTCCTGCCACGGCGAGCACGGCATCCGCCGCGCCGCCGACCCGACCTGGCGGTTCGCCGTGGCCGGCGCCTGCACCCGCTGCCACGGCGCCTTCGGGCGGACCTACCGCGACAGCTACCACGGCCAGGCCTCCACCGTGGGCTCGACCCGCGCGGCGAAGTGCGCCGACTGCCACACGCCGCACAACGTCCGGCCCGCCTCCGACCCGGCGTCGTCGGTCTCGGCGGCCAACGAGCTCAAGACCTGCCGCGGCTGCCACTCGACGGCGCGCGGGAAGTTCGCCGGCTACCAGCCCCACGCGAACCCCCGCGACCGGCACAAGAACCCGTTCCTGTTCGCCGTGTGGGCGTTCATGAACACGGTCCTCACCGGCACCATGCTGGTGTGGGGCGCGCACACGCTGCTGTGGTACCGGCGCACCCTGCTGGACCGCCGCGCCCGGAAGGCCGAGGCCGCGCGGCACGCGCCGGCCGGCCCGACGCCGATGGACGCGGCCCTGCGGGGCGGCGGCCCGTTCGTGTGGCGCTTCAACCTGCTGTTCCGGGTGGTGCACGCGCTGATCGTCGCCACCTTCTTCGTGCTGGTCGTCACCGGGCTGCCGCTGCGGTTCAGCTGCGCGGCGTGGGCGCCGGGCCTGATGCGGCTGCTGGGCGGCGCCACCCGGGCGGGCGTGGCGCACCGCACGGCCGGCATGTTCGTGTTCGGCTACTTCGCGCTGTACGCCGGGTACCTGTCGGTCCGCGCCTGGCGGCGCCCGTCGCGGGTGCGCGAGTGGCTCGGCCGGGACTCGATCGTCTTCAAGCCGCAGGACCTGCGCGACGCGGTGGCAATGGTGAAGTGGTTCCTCGGCCGGGGCCCGCAGCCGCGGTTCGGCCGCTACAGCTACATGGAGAAATTCGACTACTTCGCCGAGCTGTGGGGCGTCGGGGCGATCGGGTTCACGGGCCTGATGCTGTGGCAGCCCGAGTTCTTCGGGCGCTTCTTCCCGGGCATCCTGTTCAACGTCGCCATCATCGTCCACTCGTACGAGGCGATGATCGCGACCGCGTTCATCTTCACCATCCATTTCTTCAACGTGCACCTGCGGCCCGACAAGTGGCCGGTGGACGCCGTGATGTTCACCGGCCGCGCCACGGTGCACTACATGGTAGAGGAGCACCCGCTGGTGGTCGAGCGGCTGGGCGAGCGGGTGCTCGCCGCCGCGCCGAGCGCCACCGCGGTGGTGGACCAGCCCGCGCCGCCGCCGTCCCGGTGGATGAACCTGGTCGGCGCGGCCGGCGGGCTGGTGCTGCTCGGCATCGGGCTGGTGCTGATCGGACTCATTCTGTGGGGCTCGTTGTGCTAGGTCGCGGCCCCGGCGGTCCGGCGTTCCTCGCGCGCGACGGCCGCCACACGCGTCCCGGGCGGGCATGCGCGCGATGGGTCCTGGCGCTCGCGCTCGCGGCGCTGGCCGGGTGCGACGGGGGTGGGAGGTCCGGCGGCGCCCGGAGCCCGCACGACAAGGTCGCGTGCGTGGGATGCCACCGGGGCGGCCCCACGCCCTCGGGCCGCGCCGGGGTGCCCGACGCCGCCTGCTCGGCGCGCGGCTGCCACCCCGACGGCGGGCCGGACAGCGCGCGCATCGCCATGGTCACGTTCCGGCACAGCGTGCACCCGATGAGCGAGAAGCGGTCGGTACCGTGCGCGGCGTGCCATATCCACGAGGCCGGCAGCACGGTCCTGCGTCCCGACAGCACCACCTGCGCCCTGTGCCACTTCCCGGAGATCGCGAGCCCCCGCGACGTGGGCTGCGCCACCTGCCACCGGAATCCGCAGCACACCCAGATGACCAGCCAGGGGGTCCCGCTCTCCCACGCGATGCTGGCGCAGGCGCGGGTGCCGTGCACCCGCTGCCACTACCAGGTGGTCGAGGGCGACACGACGGTCGCGGTGGCGCGGTGCGCAACGTGCCACGCCGCGAAGCCGCCCGCGAAACTGCCGCCGGCCGACACGGCCCACGCGCTCCACCCGGAGCTGGCGTGCCGCTCCTGCCACGCGCCGATCGTCCACCGCGTGGCGGCGATGAGCGGCTCCATCGCCCTGGTCTGCTCGGACTGCCACGCCGCGCGCCACCGCCGGCCCATCCCAGCCGACACCTCGAGCACGGCGAAGTGCGCCGACTGCCACGCGGGCGTCCACGCCGAGCAGCAGCGACTGATGCTGGGGCTGATGCCGGGGGAGGATCTGCGGCCGAGCCTGATGTTCATGGGCGGGGTGACGTGCCGCTCCTGCCACGTCTCCCCCGAGGCGCCGCGCCCGGGCGCGGGCGGGAGCCTCCGGCCCGCCGCCTCGGTGTGCGTCGGCTGCCACGGGACCGCCTGGCGCGGCATCCTGGCGCGCTGGGACCGCGGCTACGAGCGGCGCCGTGCCTGGATCGACGCCTATCTGCGGCGCGCCGAGGCGGACTTGGGGTCGCACGCCAGCGGCGCCGCCCTGGCCCGGATGGCGGAGGCCAGGGGTCTCATGGCGTTCGTCGAGCGGGCGCGGCCGGCCCACAACCTGTCGGCCGCGGACGGCATCATGCGCCGCTCGCTCGCCCTGGTGGACGACGCCTTCCGCCTCGCGGGCCGCCCGGCACCGACGCCGCCCGAGCTGGGGCCGGCCGTGCGGCCGGGCGCCTGCATCGCCTGCCACTACGGGATCGAAGAGGCGCCGACCGGCCGGGACAGCGCGACCGGCCGCGTCACCACGCACGCCGATCACCTGTTCAAGGCGTTCCTCCCCTGCGACGCCTGCCACGCCGCCGGTGCGGCGCCTCCGGGCGTGCCCGACAGCCTGTGGATCGACACGACCTCGGCAACGGGGCCGAGGAACCGCGCCTTCCTCAAGCCACGACGTTCCAAGTAACAGAACTGCAATAAGTTAGCTCTGAGGCCGCCGGGCCTTGACCGCGGTCAAGGCTGCGGCTAGACTTCCCGCCCGGCAATTAGCACTCGACAGCTGTGACTGCTAACACCATTCCGATCCGTTTTTCGCGAGGAGGCAGGAGAGACATGGCCACGGCATCCAAGGCGAAGGGGAAGGTGCACCCCCTGGCTGATCGTGTGGCTATCCGTCCGCTCGAGGAGACCGAGCAGATGCGCGGTGGGCTGTACATCCCGGACACCGCCAAGGAGAAGCCGCAGCAGGGGGAGATCATCGCGGTCGGCCCGGGCCGCATCGAGAAGGGCGAGCACGTCCCGATGGAGCTGAAGGTCGGCGACCGGGTGCTGTACGGGAAGTACAGCGGCACCGAGGTGACCATCGAGACCGACACCATCCTGATCATCAAGGAGTCGGACGTCCTCGCCAAGATCGGCTGAGCGTCCGCACGAGGAGGAGCACGACATGGCAGCGAAGGAGCTGGTTTTCAGCGTCGATGCGCGCGCCAAGCTGAAGCGGGGCGTGGATCAGCTGGCGGAGGCGGTGAAGGCGACGCTCGGGCCGAAGGGCCGGAACGTCGTCCTCGACAAGAAGTTCGGGAACCCGACCGTGACCAAGGATGGCGTCACGGTAGCCAAGGAAGTGGAGCTGCCCGACCCGATCGAGAACATGGGCGCGCAGATGGTGAAGGAGGTCGCGACCAAGACCTCCGACATCGCGGGCGACGGCACCACGACGGCGACGGTGCTGGCGCAGGCGATCTTCCGCGAGGGGCTGAAGAACGTCACCAGCGGCGTGAACCCGATGGCCCTCAAGCGGGGCATCGACAAGGCCGTCGAGGTGGTGTTCGAGGAGCTGAAGAAGATGTCGGTGCCGTCGGCCGGGAAGAAGGAGATCGCCCAGGTCGGGGCCATCTCGGCGAACAACGACGCCACGATCGGCGACATCATCGCCGACGCGATGGAGAAGGTGGGCAAGGACGGCGTGATCACGGTGGAGGAGGCCAAGGGCCTCGAGACCACGCTGGAGACGGTGGACGGGATGCAGTTCGACCGCGGCTACCTCTCGCCCTACTTCGTGACCGACGCGGAGAAGATGGAGGCGGTCATCGAGGACGGCGTCGTGCTGATCCACGACAAGAAGATCAGCTCGATGAAGGACCTGCTCCCGGTGCTCGAGAAGGTCGCCCAGATGGGCAAGCCGCTGCTGATCATCGCCGAGGACATCGAGGGCGAGGCGCTGGCGACCCTGGTCGTGAACAAGCTGCGTGGCACCCTCAAGGTGTGCGGCGTGAAGGCGCCGGGGTTCGGCGACCGCCGCAAGGAGATGCTGCGCGACATCAGCATCCTGACCGGCGGCAAGGTGGTGAGCGAGGAGCTGGGCTTCAAGCTCGAGAACACCGTCCTGGGCGACCTGGGCAAGGCGAAGCGGATCGTGGTGGACAAGGACAACACCACCCTGGTGGACGGTGGCGGCAAGCGGGCCGACATCGAGGGCCGGATCAACGAGATCCGCGCCGCGATCGACAAGTCGACGTCGGACTACGACAAGGAGAAGCTGCAGGAGCGGCTGGCGAAGCTGGCCGGCGGCGTGGCGGTGATCAACGTGGGCGCCGCGACCGAGACCGAGATGAAGGAGAAGAAGGCGCGGGTCGAGGACGCGCTGCACGCCACCCGCGCGGCGGTCGAGGAGGGCATCGTGCCGGGCGGCGGCGTCGCGCTGCTCCGGGCGCAGGCGGCGGTCGGGCGGATGAAGCTCGCCGAGGACGAGAAGGTCGGCGCCGAGATCGTGCGGCGCTCGCTCGAGGAGCCCATCCGGATGATCGCGCAGAACGCCGGCGCCGAGGGTTCGATCGTGGTCGCGAAGGTGCGCGACTCGAAGGAGAAGAACTTCGGCTACAACGCGCAGACCGACGAGTACGAGGACCTGGTCGCGGCCGGCGTCATCGACCCGACCAAGGTCACCCGCACGGCGCTGCAGAACGCGGCGTCGATCGCGGGGCTCCTGCTGACGACCGAGGCGGTCGTGGTGGAGAAGAAGGAGGAGAAGCCCGCGCCCGCGATGCCGCCGGGCGGCGGGATGGGGGGGATGTACTGATCGGAGGCAAGTGACGAGGCGTCCGTTTTCGGGTCAGTGGCGAGACGCCACGTTGCGAGTGGTTACGAGTTCCGAGCAGGCAGAACGAGCGAAGGCCCCGGGCAGGTACCGGGGCCTTTGCTCTGCCTCCCGCCGCCGTCGCCTGCGTCCGGTCGGGCGGCCCCGGGGGGCCCGGTCGGGCCGCATCCTGATGCGCCGCAACGCCGTTTCGCCTATTTTCCGACCGCGATGACCGAGCCGGGCGCCCCTTCGCAGCCTGCCGCTCCGCGGCAGTCCACGGTCCAGCGGGCCGCGCTCGCGCGGGAGCTGTCGGACTTCCTCATCGAATTCTCCATCGCGCTGCACAAGCACTCGATGTACCCCGGCGGGCACCCGACCCTCGGCCCCGCCTCCGACGGCGTGGCCCGGCGGCTCGAGACGCTGCTCGCCGAGCGCGGCCGGCTGTCCCTCGGCGTGGCGCGCGACCAGCTGGTGATCGAGGGCGTGGCCACGGACCCGAAGCACCCGGTGCTGAAGGACCTCGCCGACCGGCTGCACCGGCACCACCTGGGCGCGATCAGCTTCGATCGCGGGGTGGTGGGCGGCGAGATCGACGAGTCGCTGAAGGTGCTGGCGGTGGACGCCGGCCGCGGCGGGGGCGAGCCGCTCGGGCTCCGCCCGCGGGGGAAGATCCCCACCTGGCCGCACATCCAGCTCTATCCGATGACGTTCGACCGGCTGCAGCTGCTCGACGGGGTCGAGGGCGAGGAGGAGGCGGCCGCCGCGCCGGCCGCCACCCGCGCGGCGCTGCTGTGGGTGGGGCTCGCGCGCGCGGCGCTCGCGTCGGAGGACGTGGACCGGCCCGCCCCGAAGCCCGAGCCGGCCGGGGCCGGCGCGGGCGCGGGCGCCGGGACCGGGGCCGGAGGGGAGGGGTCGGGAGAGGCCAAGGCGCCGCTCACCGAGTCCGAGATCGACGCCGCCCTCGACGCGGTCCAGGCCGCGGCGCCGATCGAGGCCGCGGCCGCCGAGCCGGCGCAGGTCGCGCGGGCCATCGAGGGGCACGAGCGCGGGACCGCGTACGACCAGGCGATCGTGGCCTACATGCTCAAGATCGCCGACGAGCTGAAGGTGTCGGGCGGGTCGGGCGCCGTGGCGCTGAAGAAGCGGATGAGCAAGCTGATCTCCGACCTCGACCAGCAGACCCTGGGCCGGCTGCTCGAGATGGGCGGCGACCTCCGGCAGCGCCGGCAGTTCATCCTCGACGCCTCGCAGGGCCTGGCGGCGGACGCGGTCGTGGACCTGCTGCGGGCGGCCTCCGGCGCCGCGTCGCCGGTGTCGCGCTCGATGCTGCGGATGCTCAACAAGCTCGGCCGCCACGCCGAGCGGGGGCCGGCGGGCACCCGCACCGTCGCGGAGGTGAACCTGCGCGAGCAGGTGGCGGAGCTGGTGCGCGGCTGGGCGCTGGCCGATCCGAACCCGGACGGCTACGCCGCGGCGCTGGAGAAGATGTCGCAGGCCGCGCCCGCGCTGGTCGCGCCCGGCGAGGCGCAGTTCGCCCCGGAGCCGGAGCGGCTGCTGCAGATGGCCTGCGAGATCGGAGCCACGGGCGGCGCGCTCGGCCGGGCGGTGGATCGGCTGGTGCAGGGCAACCGGATGAGCGAGGCGCTCGACGTGCTGGAGCGGGCGCCGCAGGCGTCGGGCGCCACCGACGCCGTCGGTCTGCGGCTGGTGACGCCGGAGGCGTTGCGGGTGCTGCTCGCGGCCCAGCCACCCGACTTCACGCTGGTCGACCGCATGCTGCCGCGCCTGGGCGAGACGGCCGCCGACCCGATGCTGGACCTGCTCGCGGAGTCGGAGTCGCGCAAGGTCCGCTGGGCGCTCATCGAGCGGCTGGTCAAGCTCGGCGCGGCCCTCGGCCCGCACCTGGTCCCACGCCTCGGGGACGCGCGGTGGTACGTGGTGCGCAACCTGCTCTACCTCGCGGCGGAGCTGCCGGCCGCGCCGGCCGGCTTCACCGCGGCGCAGTTCGCGCAGCACGCCGACTTCCGGGTGCGGCGCGAGGCGCTGCGGGTGCTGTTCCGTGAGCCCGCGGTGCGCACCCGCGCGATCTGCACCGCGCTCGCCGACCCCGACGCGCGCGTCAAGCGCCTGGCGCTGTCGGCGGTGGCCGACGGCGGCTGCCCCGAGGCCGCGGTGCCGCTGGTGGTGGCGGTCGCCACGGGCGACGAGGAGAGCGAGCTCCGGGTCGCGGCCATCCGCGCGCTCGGCGCCGAGCACGGCCGGCTGTCGCTCGACGCCCTGCTGCGGATCACCCAGCTCAGGCGCAGCCTGCTGGGCGGGATGCGCCGCGGCTTCGACGAGCCCGAGTTCCTCGCGGCGCTGGCCGCCCTGGGGGCGTTCCTCCCCGACCGCCGCGCGCGGGAGCGGCTGGAGCAGGCGGCCGGGCTCGGGGATGCGGCCATCACGCGGGTGACCGCCGAAGCCCTGAAGGGAGGCACGTGAGCGAACCGTCCCGCTTCCTGACCTCGCTGGCGCAGGCCCTGTCCACGATGTCGCTGTACCCCGAGGGGCATCCTGCCCGCGAGGGCATCGTGGACGTCGCCTACGCCAACCTGCTGGTGCTCCAGAAGGCCGACCGCCGCGTGTCGTTCTCGTTCCTCGGCGACGACGTGGTGTTCGGCGACCGCCCGATGCGCGAGCTGCGGGGCTGGGACTGGAGCAACCGCCTCGCCGGGGCAGGGGTTCAGCGGGTGGAGTTCGAGACCGAGGTGACGCGGGAGGAGTTCGAGAGCTTCCTCACCCAGCTGATGGCCAAGCTGACGCTGTTCGCGGTCCAGCAGGCCGGCGAGGCGCCGAGCGGCGGGCCGATCAAGTTCGGGGCCGTGGGCATCAAGGAGCTGGGGGCGGGGCCGGAGCTGCAGACCGCTACCATCGCGCTGTCGCTGCACGAGGAAGCCGAGACCATCCAGTGGCTCCACGAGGAGACCCAGGGCGGCGGCGGCCTGCCGCTGGCCGAGGCCGAGGCGGTGGTGCGCTCGCTGGCGGCCGCGATGCACGGCGACCAGGCGGTGGTGCTGCCGCTGCTCGAGCTGCGGCGCTACGACGAGTACACCACCACGCACTCGCTCAACGTGTGCGTGCTGGCGATGGGGCTCGCGGAGTGGATCGGCCTCGGCGCCCGCGACGTGCGCGCCTTCGGCGTCGCGGGGCTGCTGCACGACATCGGCAAGGTCAAGATCCCGGGCGAGATCCTGAACAAGACCGGGCGGCTGACGCCGGAGGAGCGCGAGGTGATGAACCAGCACCCGGTGGAGGGTGCGCGGATCATCATGGCGTCGCAGGAGAACCTCGACCTGGCCGCGGTGGTGGCGTACGAGCACCACATCATGCAGAACGGCGGCGGCTACCCGCGGCTCGACTACCCGCGCGAGTGCCACCAGGCGTCCAAGCTGGTGCACGTGTGCGACGTGTACGACGCGCTGCGCACCAACCGGCCGTACCGGGCCGCCTGGCCGGCGCCGAAGGTGCTCAGCTACGTGGAGGAGCGCGCCGGCACCGAGTTCGAGCCGGACGTCGCGCGGCGGTTCGTCAAGATGATGTCGGAGTGGGAGCCGCGGCAGGCCGCGATCGACGACCAGCCGGTGGTGGACATGCACGCGCTGCCGCTGGCGCCGTCCGTGCCCGCGGCGGCGGCCGAATCAGCGCCCGCCGCCCAGGGGTAGCGCGAGCTGCTCCAGCTCCGCGCCGACCTCGAGGGGCGGCAGCGGCGCGTCCTGCCTCGCCACCAGCAGCTTGCCCCGGAATGCCGTGCCCTTGAGCGCGCGCGCCACCGCGCTCAACGCCAGCTCGGGCGTGTTGCAGCGGTCGGACAGGTGGGCCAGCACCACCGCGGCGAGCCCGGCGTGCGCGACCTCGGCCGCCAGCAGCGCCGCCTGGCTGTTGGACAGGTGCCCGCCGTGGCCCGCGATCCGCGCGCGCACGGCCGGCGGGTAGCCGCTGGCCCGCAGCATCACCTCGTCGTGGTTGGTCTCCAGCACCAGCGCGTCCAGCTCCCGGCAGGCGTGGCG
>Ga0335084_10008209_pt1 | contig 10396 bp, 9 predicted proteins | sample Lox_Sample_44_FD_206721 | JGI IMG/M metagenome (GOLD analysis project Ga0335084, IMG submission 206721) | Soil microbial communities from Loxahatchee National Wildlife Refuge, Florida, United States - Lox_Sample_4.4 | ecosystem: Environmental > Terrestrial > Soil > Wetlands | place: USA: Florida... | reverse complement strand
GGGACCCTCGTATCGGCCGTCACCGCCTTCCTCGTCGTGCGATGGCTGATACGGTGGATCCAGACGCACAGCTTCGCGGTCTTCGGCTGGTATCGCATCGCCCTCGGCCTCGCCATGTTCACTCGATTCGTCTGATATGGACCGCTTCACCGACCTTGTCTTTCTCGCGCAGGTCGCCCTGCTCTTCGGCGCGCTGTCCTTCTGGCTGACTCCCGCGCGTCATCCGGCGCGCGCCATGCTCGTCATCACGGCGTGGGTCGCGCTGCTCGGCTACGCCAGCCTCGCGGGCTACTTCGCCGACTTCCGCAGCCTGCCGCCTCGCATACTCCCGGCGCTCCTCCTGCCGCTGCTGGCGGGTCTCTTCTTCCTCCGCATGCCGGGTGCGCGCGAGCTCCTCGCCCGCACGCCCCCCCAGTGGCCGATCTACACGCAGTCCTTTCGCATCGTGATGGAGCTGATTCTGTGGGTGCTCTTCCTCCAGCACCGAGCGCCGGCGATCATGACCTTCGAGGGGCGGAACGCGGACATCCTGGTGGGGCTGACGGCGATCCCGATCGGCTACCTCTGCTTCGTCCGAAGAATCTGGTCGCCGCGGGTGGCGCTGTGGTGGAACGTGGCGGGGATCCTGATCCTGCTCAACGTCGTGATCCACGCCCAGCTCTCGACGCCGTCTCCTCTCCGCGTCTTCGTCACGGACCCGCCGGTAACCTTCATCGCCTACTGGCCCTACATCCTGCTTCCCGGCTTCCTCGTGCCGCTGGCGTGGCTCCTCCACGCCGCCTCGCTCATCCAGCTCCGCCGGCCCTAGTCGGCAGCGCGAACGTGAACGTCGAGCCTCCGCCGGCCTCGCTCTTCACCCAGATCCTTCCACCGTGCAGCTCGACGAACTTCCTGCAGAGGGCAAGCCCGAGCCCGGTCCCCTCTTGCTTCGCGGCGCTCGCCCCGACCTGCCGGAACTCCTCGAACACCGCTTCCAGGTCCTCGGGCGCGATCCCCACCCCGGTGTCGCTCACCGACACCTGGACGGCCCCGTCGGCTTGCGCCGCCGCGACCTCTATGCGACCGCCTTCGAGCGTGAACTTGATCGCGTTCGACAGCAGGTTCAGGAGCACCTGCCGGATTTTCCGCTCGTCCCCGCGAATCGCACCGACCCGCTCCTCGACCGCAATTCGCACCGTGACACGCTTTCGACTCGCCCGCTCGCGAACGAGCGTCACCGCGTTGTCCAGTGTCGCGGGAAGATTGAAGTCCGTCAGCTCCAGCTCCATCCGTCCCGCCTCGACCTTCGAGAGATCGAGGATATCGTTGATCAGCGATAAGAGATGCGTGCCCGACGCGTGGATGTCCCGCAGGTACTCGGCCTGCTTGTCGTTCAGCTCGCCGAACATCCGCTCGTTCAGCACCTCGGAGAAGCCGATGATGGCGTTCAGCGGCGTCCGCAGCTCGTGCGACATGTTCGCCAGGAACTCGGATTTGTGCCGGCTCGCCACCTCGAGCTGGCGACTCTTGTCGGCGATCTCCCGGAAGAGTCGCGCGTTCTGGATGGCCAATGCCGACTGCGTCGCGAACGTCCTCAGGACCTCGATCACCTCGGGCGAATACTCGCCCGGCTCCATCCGGGTCAGAGACAGGCTGCCGATAATCTGCTCCTCGCGGAGCAGCGGCACGGAGAGGAGCGAACGGGTACCGAGGCGGATCAGCGTATCCCGGATGTTGCTCTCGTACGCCCCGGGCTGGGTCATATCCGGGATCTGGGCAGGTTCGCGCATCTCGGCGGCTCGCCCCATGAGGCCTTCACCCCTCCGAAGAGGTATCGCCCGGATGGCCTCCACGAAGGCAGCATCGTAGCCGTGCGTCGCGCGCAGCTCGAACTGCCCGGCGCCTTCATCGTACTCGTAGATAGCGCAGCCGGCTCCGCCTGCCAGCTGGCTGGCGTGGGAGACGATCGTGTCGAGCACCGTCTCGACGTCAAGCGTCGAGCTCACCGCCCGGCTGATGTCGCTCAGCGCCGTCAGCTGCTCGACGGAGCGGCTCAGCTCGCCGGTCCGCGCCTCCAGCTCCTTGAAGAGGCGGACGTTCTCGATGGCGATGACGGCCTGGTCCGCAAAAGTCTTGAGGAGGGCGATCTGCCGGCCGGGAAAGTGCCCGAGCTGCGTCCGCGCCACACTGATAGACCCGATCGGGAGGCCGTCGCGCAGCATCGGGACGGCTACCACGCTGCGATAGCCGGCGACCCTTGCCGCGCCGCCCATAGCGAAGTCGGGGTCAGCCAGAACGTCCGGAACCTCCGCGACACTATGCTCGAGCACCGCGCGCGCCGCGACGGACGCCCGGCTCGGGGCCATCGGGTAGCCGCGGCGCACGGCCTCGACCCCCTCGGTCGTGACCCCCTCGTGGGCCACGAAGTGGAGGCGATGGCCATCGAACCGAAAGACAAAACAGAACTGGGCGTCGCAGAGCCGCGCCGCGCTCTGGGCGATGGTGTCGAACACCGGCTGGGCGTCGCTCCGCGAGCCCGAGATGACGCGCAGGATCTCGCCCGTTGCCGTCTGGTGCCCCAGCGCCTCCATCAGCTCCTTGTTGCGCGCCCCAGCCTCCTGGAACAGGCGGACGTTCTCGATGGCAATGACCGCCTGATCGGCAAAGGTCTCGAGGAGGGCAATCTGCCTGTCGCTGAAGGGGCCTGGCCCGGCGCGACCGATGGTGAGTGACCCGATCGCCTGGCCGTCTCGAAGCATCGGAACCGAGAGCACGGCCCGGAAACCCGCGGTCCTTGCCGCCTGCTGACCCTGATGTTCCTTGTCTTCGAATATGTCCGGAACGTGAACCACGGCCCGATCGCGGATCGAGCGCAAGGAGGCGAGCGCCCTGCTCGGCCGAGCAGGGTACAGCTTCCGGAGCCCGTCAATGCCCGCAGCATCTGCATGCATGGCGGCCATATGAACCAACTCACCATCGAAGCGTGTCACGTGACCGACCTCGGCACTGCAGAGCCTGACGGCGCTGTCCACTATCGCCTCGAAGACCGGCTGGACGTCCGTCGGAAACCGGCTGATGATCCGTAGGATCTCACTCGTCGCGCTCTGCTGATCGAGCGCTTCCGCCAGACGCCTCTCGAGCTCGCGGTCCCGAGCACCTCGATCCTTCAGCGCCTTGCGCACGCGAGAGCGCTTGCCTTGGACATTCGCTCTCGCGGGCTTTGCACGCCGACGCATTCTGGTCTCCTTGCCTCTCACAGACATTCTGACAGCGCACCAGTGGAAGTTGGGCGACACCCTAACGCTCGGTGACCTGCCGGGCGAAGAATACTAGGTCAGGCCGCCGCCGTCGAGGATTAGGACCTGGCCGGTGACGTAATTGGACGCGTCTGAGGCGAGGTAGACGACCGCCTCGGCGACGTCCTCCGGCTGTCCGATGCGGGCAATGGGAAAGTGCCCAACCCTGTACTTGAAGCCCTTCGTCATCGCCGATTCCACGCCGGATGGCGCGATCGCGTTCACGTAGATCCCGTCGATGCCGAGGTCCTTGGCGAGCCACTTGGTCAGCGCGATGACGCCGCCCTTGGCGGCGGCGTACGCCGGCCCGGTTCTGCCGTCGCCCTCCGAGCGCGCCCGGGGACGCGTCGACAGCACGCCGCCGATGAGACCCGACAGCGACGAGATGCTGACGATCTTTCCGCCGCCCCTGCGGCGCATCGCAGGCGCGGCGGCCTGGCAGCAGAGAAAGGTGCCCTTCAGCCCTACGTCGATGACGCGGTCCCAGGTCTTCTCGCTGGTCCTCTCGAGCGAATCCCGGTGGGCGATGGCGGCATTGTTGACCAGGATGTCCAAGCCGCCAAGACGGCGCGTCGTATCCGCGACCATCCGTCGAACGTGGCCGATCCGGCCGATATCCACCCGAAGCGCGATGGTGCGGCGGCCCAGCGCTCGGACGGCCCGCGCCGTCTCCTCCGCAGGCAGCAGATCAGCGCAGGCGACGTCGGCGCCCTCTCGAGCCAGCGCGAGCGCGATGGCCCTCCCGATGCCGCGCGCTGCGCCCGTGACGAGGGCGACCCGCCCCGAGAGCGCGATGGGACCGGAGACCAGATGCCGCCGTCTCAGACGACGCGGGCGAGCCACGCCAAGACCTCGCCGAACGCCCGCTCCCAGCCCTCCTCCAGCATCAGCATGTGGCCGTGTCGCGCCGCCTCGAGATACTCGGAGCCGTAGCGCGCGGCGATCTTCCGCTCCACGGACGCCGGCGTGATGCGATCTTCCTCCGCCCCGATGACGAGCGTGGGGCAGCGGATGGCGGCGGGATCCACCGCGATGCTTCCGAGCGCCATCTCTCGCGCCGCGCGCCCCGACTCTGGCGCGAGCTGCGGGTAGGCCCAGGCCAGCTGCTCCGGCGTCATGCGGTTGCCGAGGAGCGCCGCTGCGTCTTCCGGCCCGATCGTGAAGGGCCGGTTTCTCAGGATGGACCGCGCGTAGCGCGGCATGCGCCAGAGGAGTCCCCAAGTCACGACGCGGATGCCCTTGGGGGGGGCGCTCGCCGCGAACACGGCCGCGCGGACCCTGCCACCCTCGGCCGCCTTCTGCGCCACGAGGCCGCCCATGGAGTGGCCGATGACGACGGCCTCGCGCAGGATCCGCAGGCAATCGTGGACGTCCTCGATGCGGCCGAGATCCGGGACCGGCCGGCTGCCGTGATGGCCGCGGAGGTTCACTGCCCAGGCGTCCCAGCCCGCATGCGCGGCGGCGTAGAGCCAAGAGCGCAGATACCAGCTGCCTCCGTGCATGCCGTGGACGAGCAGCAGAGGGCACGGGCGCGGCGGCCCGGCGGCCGTCGCGTGCTCGAGCAGGAGGTCGCCGATCTGATCTATGGCGAGACGGCGTTCAGGCGCACCGTCTCGAGCACGATCGAGGCGGTGGTGTGGAGGTCCTTGAGGTCGACCCACTCGTTCACGGTATGGATGTCGCGCATGCCACAGCCCAGGTTGGCCACCTCGATGCCGCGGGTCGCGAAGACGTTGGCGTCGGAGCCTCCACCTGTCGCGCGTGTCTTGAACGCGCGCCCGAGGCCGCGCGTCGCGCCGGCGACGAGCGTCACCACCGGCGCGTCATCGGCAATGTTGAGCCGCTCGTACTGTCGCTCCACCTTGACCTCGACGCGCGCGCGGTGCTCGTTCTGCTCGAGCCGGACCGAGTAGCGCGCGGCCGCCTCCTCGAAGCGCTCCCGCATGTGCCGTGTCTGGGCTTCGAGCTTCGAGACGTCGAGACTCCGCGCCTCGCCATGGACGACGACCCGCGTCGGCACGATGTTGGTCGACAGGCCGCCCTGGATCACGCCGAGGTTGGCTGTCGTCTCCGCATCCACCCGCCCGAGCTTCATGCCGGCGATCGCCTCGCTCGCGATCTGGATGGCCGACATGCCGCGCTCCGGGCAGACGCCCGCGTGCGCCTCGAGCCCCGTCACCGCGAACGACAGCCGGTTGGCCGCCGGCGCCCGCGTGATCAGCTCGCACACGCCGTCCACGTCGAGCACCAGCCCGCGCTTCGCGCGGATCTTGCTCGTGTCGAAATGTTTCGCGCCCAGGAGCCCCGATTCCTCGCAGATGCTCAACACCACCTCGATGTCGCCGTGTGGGATGCTGCGCTCGCGCAGGACGCGGATGGCTTCGAAGATCGCGACGATGCCGGCCTTGTCGTCGCCTCCCAGCACCGTGCTGTGGTCGGTGCGCACGATGTCGCCCTCGACCACCAGGTGGATCTTCTCCGCCGGGCCCACGGTATCCATGTGGGCAGAGAGGAGGAAGGGCGGCGCCCCTGCCTTGGTTCCGGTGAAGCGTGCCAGCAGATTGCCCGTCTCGCCGCCGACCTTCTCGCCGGCATCGTCGATCTCGACGGAGGCGCCCATGCCCTTGAGAATGCTCTCCAGGCGCCGCGAAATGGCGCCCTCGCGGCGTGAGAGGCTGGAGATCGCGGCCAGACCGAGGAACTCGTCCTTCATCCTCGCCGGATCTATCATGCGGGCTCCCCATGGAGGTGGCGCGCGAACCAGTCGCGGCTGCGCCTGACGGCCTCGACCCGGTGGAGCGGATCGGAGAGGCGGTGGTCGGCTCCACGCAGTAAGCACAGCTCCCGCGGCTCTCTCGCGTGCGCGAAGAGGATGTCCGCGTGAGCCGAAGGCACGACGTCGTCGGCCTGGCCCTGCACCACCAGGACATGACTCGCCCCGGCCGGCGCGTCCACGTAGCGTCCGGTGCGAACCTCGGCGACCAGCGCCGCTCCGGGCGAGGTGACGTCCGCGCACCGGGAAGCGGCCAGGGAGGAGAGGGTCGCAGGCGCATTCCAGGTCACGACGGGCATGACGCGGCGGTGGCGCGAGGCGACCCAGAGAGCGATGAAGCCGCCCAGACTCGATCCCAGGAGCCCGAAGCGCCCGTTCAGGGCCGGGTCCCCCGCGAGATGCCCGATCACGGCCTCGAGATCCGCGATTCGAGACGCAATGGTCGCGTCGCGGTAGAGTCCTCCCGATTCGCCGCTGCCGCGGAAATCGAAACGCGCGACCGCAATGCCCGCCTCGGGGAAGTCGCGTCCGAGCAGCAGGTACTTGTCGCTGTCTTTGGAGGCGCCCATTCCGTGACAGGCGACGACGCAGGGCGAAGCGGCCGACGGCGGCAGGTGCAGCACGCCGACCACGTCGGCGCCGCCGACTCGAAGGCTAAAGCGCTCCACGGTCAGGAGCATACGAGGTCGAAGAGCTCGCATGTGTTGGCCGAAATCTGGTACGTCACCTCGTCGACCGGCAGGCCTTTGATCTTGGCGACTTCTTCCGCAACCCGCGAAACGAGCCATGGGCCGGACGGCACCCCCGCGAACTCGCCCTGATAGGGCCACGGCCCGTCGCTCTCGACGAGGAGCGATTCGAGCGGCACGGCCTCCACCAGCGCGCGATCCCGCTCGCGATAGACCAGCTCGGGGGTCACGGACACGAGATACCCCGCGTCCACGATGTCGCGGGTCACCTCGACCGGCGCCTTGTGCCAGTGGAAAACGGCGCGCTCGATGCCGCGGGCCTTGAGCGCCGCGAGCGCGCCCACCGCGGCGCCGTGAGGGGCGTGCAGGATCACCGGCAAGTCGTATCGCCCGGCAAGCGCCAGGAGCCGGTCGAGCCGCTGACAGCCGCGCGCCATGAACCCGGCGGCGTCCGTCACGCCTTCGAGGCAGTACCACGGCAGCCCGATCTCGCCGAGCGCGACAAGTCGCGAGTGGTGCGCCGTGATCTGAGTCTCGACCAGCTCGAGGTCCAGGTCCCCCAGCTGGACCCAGTCCGGGTGGAAGCCCATCGCGGGCCAGACAGCCTTCGCGTTCCCGATCGCGGCCTCGAGGGTGCGCGCGTTCGTCCGCTGATCGCAGCCGATGGCCACTGCGCCCCAAACGTCGTGCTCCGCCGCGCGACCGAGCGCACCGCGAAGGTCGTCGAATGTGGGGTCGTGCAGGTGGCAATGGCTGTCGATGATCATCTATGCTCCCGCCACGGTCATGCGCCCGACGAGCACGGTGGGCGCGGCCGTCCGGTCGCGGAACACGAGGTCGTTGCCCACGCCTTCGATGGCGCGGAACACGTCGAGCAGGTTGCCCGCGATCGTGATCTCCTCGACCGGGTAGGCAAGCTCGCCGTTGTCGATCCACATGCCGACGGCGCCGCGCGAGTAGTCGCCGGTGACGCCGTTGACGCCGAAGCCGATCAGCTCGGTAACGTAGAGCCCCTGCTTGACGCTCCCGATGAGATCCTCCGGGTCGGCCGCGCCCCTGGCGAGGTAGAGGTTCGTGGTGCCCACGGTGACGCCGCTGCCACTCCGCGCGGCGTGATGCGTCGAGGCCATCCCGAGCTTGCGCCCGCTATAGGTATCGAGCAGGTAGGAGGCCAGCACGCCCTTGTCCACGACTACCGTGCGCCGGACCGGTAGCCCCTCGCCGTCGAAGGGCCGCGAGCCGAGACCCTCAGGAATCGTCCCATCGTCGATGATCGTGACGCCGGGCGCCGCGATCTGCTGGCCGAGCTTGCCGAGGAGGAACGAGGCGCCGCGATAGAGCGACGGCCCGGCGACGGCTCCGGCGACATGCCCCACGAGACTCGCCGCCGTCTCCGGATCGAAGACGACGGGCACCTGGGCGGTCTTGACCCGCCTGGCCCCGAGGCGACGCAGGGCACGGCGGGCTGCCGTCTTGCCGATTTCCTCCGGCGAGTCGAGGCGGGCGCGCTTGCGCGTGACGTGATACCAGCCGTCGCGCTGCATGTGACCATTCTCGGATGCGACGGGCGAGGCCGAGAGACTGAAGGACGATGTGCCGTACTCGGCGGCGAAGCCGTGGCTCGCGGCGTAGGCGTAGCGGGCGCGGCGATCGGCGAAATCGCCGCCTTCCGAGTTCGTGATGCGCGGATCGGCCCCGAGCGCCGCGGCCTCACAGCGCCGCGCGAGCTCGATCTTCTCCTCGGGCGAGAGATCGTGGCCCGTGGGGTCGTCGAGGTCGAGGGCCGGGATCTCCCGAGCGAGCGCGCTCGACTCGGGCAAGCCGCTCAGCTCGTCGGGCGCCGTGATGCGCGACAGCGACACCGCTTCGTCCACCAGCCGCTCGACGGACGTCCGCGAGAAGTCCGACGTGGAGGCGGCCGCGGCGGATTTGCCGGAAAAGACCCGAAGCGACAGGTGTTGCTCGCGAGCGTGCTTGACCGTGTCCACCCGCCCGAGCCTGACCTGCGCGGAGAACGCCCTGTCCTCGACCAGAAAAGCGTCGGCGGCCGTCGCGCCACGCTCCTGGGCCCGCTTCAGGACATCGCCGAGAAGGTCGAGCATCCTAGACCTGGGTGCCGCCCACCGTGATGCCATCGATCCGGATCGTCGGCAGTCCGACTCCAACCGGCACGGACTGGCCATCCTTGCCGCAGGTGCCGACACCTTCGTCGAGCTTGAGATCGTGACCGACCCGGCTCACCCGTGTGAGGGCCTCGGGCCCGCTGCCGACGAGCGTAGCGCCCTTGACAGGTCGCGTGACCTGTCCGTCTTCGATCAGATAGGCCTCGCTGGCGGAGAATACGAACTTGCCGTTGGTGATGTCCACCTGTCCCCCGCCGAAGTTCACGGCGTAGAGGCCGTTCGGAACGGAGCGGATGATGTCCTCGGGGTCATCCTGGCCTGCCAGCATGAAGGTATTCGTCATGCGCGGCATCGGCTGGTGCGCGTAGGACTCGCGCCGGCCGTTGCCGGTGGGCTCGCCGCCCATGAGTCGGGCGTTGAGCCGGTCCTGCATGTAGCCGACGAGGATGCCCTTCTCGATGAGAACGTTTCGGCGCGTCGGGATACCCTCGTCGTCCACGTTGAGCGAGCCGCGCCGGTTGGCGATGGTGCCGTCGTCGACCACAGTGACGAGATCCGACGCGACCTTCTGGCCGATGCGCCCTGAGAAGGCCGACGTCCCCTTGCGGTTGAAGTCCCCTTCGAGCCCGTGCCCGACGGCCTCGTGGAGAAGAATCCCCGGCCAGCCGGGGCCGAGCACCACGGTCAGCTCACCTGCGGGCGCCTCGACCGCCTGGAGCTTGATCGCGGCCTGCCTGACCGCCTCGGAGGCGTAGCGTCGCCAGCGGTCCTCTTCGAGGAAGAAATCAAACGCCACGCGCCCACCGCCGCCATACGTGCCGATCTCGCGCTTGCCGTTTTCCTCGACGATCACGGTGAGGTTCAGGCGCGTGAGGGGGCGAATATCGCCAACCGTCCAGCCGGCGGGTGTCGCGATCAGGACCACCACGTCCTCGCTGCCGAGCGTGGCGATGACCTGCTTGACGCGCGGATCGGACGCGCGGGCTGCCGCGTCCATCCTGAGGAGCAGCGCGACCTTCCGGTCCAGCGCGGCGTTGACGGGAGGTTCGGCGAGCGTGTAGAGGTCGTGCGGGCGGCCGGGCCCGACGGTCACGGCGGTCGAGGCGGAGGCCTGATCGGCAATGGCGCGCGCCTGCCGGGCGGCCTCTTCGAGGTTGGGGAGGGCGAGATCGTCAGTATGGGCGTAGCCCGTGCGCTCGCCCGACTGGGCGCGGATGCCGGCCCCCTGGCTGACGTGGCGCGAGGCCTTCTTGACCGCGCCCTCTTCGAGGGTCAGCTCCTCGCTGACGCGATACTCGAGGAAGAGATCTGCATGGTCCACGCGGCCGGCCAGGTGGGATCCCAAGAGCCGTTCGAGAGCCGATGGGGTGAGTCCGAACCTGTCCTCGAAGAACCGCTCTGGCCGCGCGAGCTTATTGGTTGTCATGAGAGACGCGAAGGGTATTCATCCTAGCACTCGCCTCCAAGGGGGCTTGTATGATTAATCAGATCACTGCCGCGCCACAAAATACCCAAGTTCGACATGAATATCGAAGC
>Ga0335084_10008207_pt1 | contig 10397 bp, 10 predicted proteins | sample Lox_Sample_44_FD_206721 | JGI IMG/M metagenome (GOLD analysis project Ga0335084, IMG submission 206721) | Soil microbial communities from Loxahatchee National Wildlife Refuge, Florida, United States - Lox_Sample_4.4 | ecosystem: Environmental > Terrestrial > Soil > Wetlands | place: USA... | reverse complement strand
TTCTCATTCGGCTCAGCGGAGGGCAACAACTGATCGGAAACCTCCGCCAAGTAGTCCAGCGCTACAGCGGCCTGATAGTCGGCGATCAGGCCGAATTGGGAACGGATCAATTCGCAGGAATCCAGCCGCACCAGCTCGCGGTTTTCGCGCTGAAAATACGCCATTCGCACGTGCGAGAGACGCTCCAGACCTGCCCCGAAAGCGCTCTTCGGCCGCCGCGCCCGCTTGGCTACGCCCCGCAATTTTCCTTGATCGCGAGTAAGGAAACTGACGACGAGGTCCGCTTCCTGAAACGGGTACGTACGAAGGACTAAAGCTTCGCTGACGCGCGCCGGCACACGAGGAAACAACACTGTAGCATGTGGCGCGTGAGAGTTCAGGAGTGAGGGACTCGGAATTGCGGGGCCGAGATCTGACGAGGACGCGCGGAGAAGATCCGCTTCGGATAACTTTCACCCTCGCGCTTTGTGGACCGCGCGTCCGTAATCGAGCTCTGCGTACCAGTTGCAGCGGCCCTGGGGCGTAAGATCCAGGATGTTGTAAACCGGCGTCAGAAGGTCGATACCGCGTTCCTTAATGTCCGAAGCCATTCGTGGGTGCGCGCTGTAGAAGTGGCGGACAGCGCCATCCGCGTCTCGGGTGAATACTGAGATGGTGGAATCCTGATGGCCTTCGCGGTCCTCGCTGCCCAGATCGTACTTGAATGTACTGCCCTCGCCGGTGCTGAGCAGCCGCAGGTTGTGCCAGCTTCGCCGACGGGCGTGCGCGCGCAAAACGGGCGGCTCCGCGGCCGCGACGATAGCGAAATCGACATTTTGCGCGATGTGGTGGGCGACGCCATTGTAACCGTCGATCCAAAGCGTGCACATGGGGCAGGCGCTGGTTTGCCGCTTGCCATACATGAAGTGGTAGATCACGACCGAGCGATCCGATCCGGTAAACAATTCGCTGAGATGAACGGTCCGGGTGGGCGAATCACCCGCGCCGAGGTCCGCCGGACCTTCCAGGAAAATGTAATCTTTTACCGGCGGACCCTGCGGAAGTTGCCGGCGCCTCCGCAACCCGGTCGCGCAGTTTCATGGACTCGATCTCTAAGGACCGCAACGCCTCGCGCTTGGAAAGATACTCTTCCGATTCGTTCGCTAATCTTGTATCTCGCATCTTATGAGTTGCTGCAAGCCGGATGCCATCGGCGGGCGGTGTAACGGGCACGTGCGGCCAGCCGCCAATACGGAACAAGCTGCCGTGTATACTCGGCTGTGAGGAGTCTCAACACTACGTGAAACGAATCCTAATGCTTGCTGTGCTCATGACAGGCGCGCTAGGCAGCGCGTTCGCCCAAGTTGAAGTATCGAAGCTGATCACCGGGAATCCGGCCAGCCCGGAAGCGATTGCTGCCGTAAACTTCGGCCGTGGAAAATTGATCTGGATTTTCTATCACGCGCCATCCACCAGGGACCCCAAGACGAAAGAGAAGCGGCATATCTTCAACGGCGCCGGCGCGCTCCAGGCCGACGATACGATCTGGCGGCTGGGTGCGGATTACGCAACCGTCCTGCATACGGATACCGATCTCGACATCGGCGGACTGGCAGTGCCCAAGGGCGACTACACGCTCTACGTGGAACTCGACAAAGGGAATTGGAAGCTGATCGTGAACAAGCAACTGATGAATGCGCAAGGTACGCGGGCTATATGGGGCATCGCCGACGCCAAAGGCACAACGACGAATGACCCGTCCAAAGAAGTGGGCCGCACTGCTTTGACGATGGGCAAATCGCCGGCTCCGGTGGAAACGCTCAAGATCGGGCTCTCGCGCACCGACGACACCCACGGCAAGATGGACGTCGCGTGGGAGAACGTGACGGCATCGGTCCCGTTCACGGTGAAGTAAATCCAGGCGCCAGCAGAATCGCTCCGAGAATTCCCGCATCGTTTCCCAGCTTGGGTGGGACGATGAACTCGTCCAGTTGCTCCACGCCGGCATAGCCATTGAACAGCTTCCGGGCTTCTTCCCGGATCGCCGGAAAGAGCCCGGACTGCTGCATCACGCCTCCCCCTAAAATGATCCGTTCGGGTGCGAGAGTGTAGAAAGTGTTGACCACGGCCAGGGCGAGGTAACGTGCTTCGAGCTTCCACACGGGATGATCGGCGGCTAATGTCTGAGCGAGTTCACCAACCCTGCTCTGCAAGGCCGCGCCGCTCGCGAGTCCTTCCAGACAATCGCCGTGATACGGGCAGACGCCGGCAAACGCCGCGTCGACGGGCTCGCGTGGAATGCGCACATGGCCGCACTCGGGATGGCTACGTCCGTGAACGATCCGGCCGTTCGCCACAATTCCCGCTCCGATTCCAGTACCGATAGTGAAGTAGACAAAGTCCTGCAATCCGCGCGCTGCGCCGAATTTGCCCTCGGCCAGCGCCGCAGCATTCACGTCGGTATCAATGCCGACGGGCTTATTCAGAGCGGTTCGCAGGCGGCCCGCGATGTCCGTCGACTGCCAGCCAGCCTTGGGCGTGGAGGTGATGAATCCGAAGGTCGGTGACACAGGGCTGAGATCCAGCGGGCCGAAAGACGCTATACCGATCGCGTGCACGCTGTCCAGAGGCTGACTTCGGAAAAAATCGATAACGCGTTCGATGGTCTCGTCAGGCGTAGTCGTTGGGATCTCGACGCGCGCGCCCAGCGCTCCCGGTCCGGTTCCCACCGCACACACGACCTTCGTGCCTCCCGCCTCCACTCCGCCATAGATAAGCTTCATTTTGCGCCTCGCTTACAATGTACAAATGTTCAAAACGAGCCTTGTACTCCTGTTGCTTGTGGCCGGGCTTGACGCGCAACAACCAGGCCCGGGACGCGGGGCCGGCGCCGCTCCGGCGCGCACGCCCACCATCGAAGAACGAACGGCGGGCATGCAGAAGCTGGACGGGTTCTTCCCGCTCTATTGGGACGAGCGCACGGGCAACCTGTGGCTGGAGATTCCGCGCTTCGATTACGACTTTCTCTACACCACAGGGCTGGCCGCTGGACTCGGGTCGAACGACATCGGGCTCGACCGCGGACAACAAGGGGGCGGGCGCATCGTGTCGTTCCAGCGGATCGGTCCGAAGGTGCTGCTGGTGCAGGGCAATGAAGCGTTCCGATCGTCGAGCGACAATCCGGCGGAACGAAAGTCAGTGGAGGATTCGTTCGCGAAGTCCGTGCTGTGGGGTTTTACTGTTGGCGCTGAGAACAACGGGCGCGTGCTGGTGGACGCCACCGATTTCTTCGTTCGCGACGGACACGGCGCGGGCGGGGCGATGGGCGCTGGCGTGTATCGGGTGGATCGCACGAGGAGCGCCGTCTACATGGGGCGCACCAGGGCGTTCCCGAAGAATAGCGAGATTGAGGTTACGCTGACCTTCACAAACGAAACCGCCGGGGGACGTGGCGGCGGGTTCGCAGGCCCAGCTCAGGGGCCGCCACCGATTGTGGTGACTGTTCCGGGTGCGGCGGTCGCTGCTCCAGGACGCGGCGGGCGCGGTGGAGGCGGATTCGGCGGCGGGCTCTTCTCGGGAACCGTCGCCAGCGTAACTCCCAGTGCCGAGGCAGTTACACTGCGCGAGCACTACTCATTAGTCGAGCTGCCAGACGGGAATTACAGGCCACGTTATGACGACCCGCGCGCGGGATACGGCGGTCTGAGCTACATGGACTACAGCGTGCCGATCGGCGAGCCGATGGTGAAGCGCTACGTTCGCCGGCACCGGCTGGAGAAGAAGGACCCCAATGCCGAGATGAGCGAAGCCGTGAACCCGATCCGCTATTGGGTGGACTCAGGGGCTCCAGCGGACGTGAAGCGGGCGCTCCTCGAAGGCGCCAGCTGGTGGAACCAGGCGTTCGAAGCGGCGGGGTTCCGCAATGCGTTTCAGGTAGCCGTGCTGCCCGAAGGCGCCGACCCGATGGATATCCGCTACAACATGATCAATTGGGTGCATCGCTCGACGCGCGGCTGGTCGAGCGGAGGCACGGTCGCCGATCCGCGAACGGGCGAGATCATCAAGGCCACGGTGACACTCGGGTCTCTGCGCGACCGGCAGGATTATCTGATCTTCGAGGGGCTGCTCTCGCCGTACACAACCGGCAACGAGAAGCCCGACGTTCTGTACAAGACCGCGCTGGCGCGCATCCGGCAGCTTGCGGCGCATGAGGTTGGGCACACGCTCGGACTCGGCCACAATTATTACGACAGCACGCAAGGATGGATTTCGGTGATGGACTATCCGCACCCGCTCGAGAAGCTGCGCGACGACGGGAGCATCGACCTCTCTGAGGCGTACCAGGCGCGGATCGGCGAGTGGGACAAGGTCGCCATCAATTATGGATATCGCGTGTTGCCGACAGGCGACGAGACGGCCGCGCTTGGCAAGATTCTGGACGACGCGTGGGCCAAGGACCTGCGCTACATGACGAACCAGGATACGGATATCCATCCGCGTGTGGAGCAATGGTCGAACGGCGTGAACCAGGCTGACGAGTTGATCCGGCTGATGAAGATCCGCCGCGCGGCGCTGAGCCGGTTGGGCGAGCACACGATCCGGAACGGCGCTCCGATGGCGACGATCGAAGAGCCGCTGGTGCCGATATTCATGTATCACCGGTATGCAGTGGAGTCGACGGCGTCGATGGTCGCGGGGCAGGATTACATCTATGCCATGCGCGGCGATGGCCGCACGCCCGTGAAATGGGAGACGGCCGCGAATCAGCGTAAGGCGCTGGACGCGTTGGCCAGTACGCTGAAGCCTTCCGAACTCGCCGTGCCGAAGCAGGTGTTGGACGCGATCCCGCCGCGTCCGCCGGGGTTCGGACGGCATCGTGAGCTGTTCCCGCGGACTACGGGTGACGGGTTCGATCCGCTGAGTCCGGCGGTGGTCGCATCAGACGTCACGATCGGGTTCACATTGCAGTTGGACCGTGCGGCGCGCATGGTGGCGCAACACGTAGTGGATTCGACGCTGCCGGGGTTGGAGGAGGTGTTGGATCGGTTGACGAAAGCGACATTCGATGCGCCCGCGGCGACGGCTTATGAGTCGGAGATCCGCCGCGTTGAGGAGCGGGTGTTGGTTGATCGGGTGATGTGGCTCGGAACCGGGTCGACGAACGCGCAGGTTCGCGCGATCGCGTCGGCGAAACTGGACCGGCTGGCGGCGCGGCTTCGGAGCGAGGTGACGCAGAACGAAGCGGAGCGGTCGCAGCATGTGTTGCTGGCCGCGGATATCAAGCGGTTTCTGGAGCGGCCCGCGGAGACGGCGCGACTGATGCCAGCGCCGGATGCACCGCCGGGAGCGCCGATCGGGGAGCCGGCGATGGATTGGCTGGCGCCGGCGCCGTGGAAGTAGGGTCAGGCCTACTATAATGGATCAGACAGGCCGGGATAGCTCAGTTGGCAGAGCGGCAGTTTTGTAAACTGCGGGTCAGGGGTTCAAGTCCCCTTCCCGGCTCCAGAGAATCAATAATTTACGGCAACCGCCAAAATCGCTACGCCAGAACACGCCATTAAATGGGCGCCCAATTCATCTGGCGGCGGATAGCCTGTTTCAAACTATCGTCTGGTCTCGCAGCGCTGCGCGTGATTCAGATACCTGCTACTGCCGGCGTACGATACTTCGATCTCCGCGCAGAAATCACCTGCCGATGCCTGGAAGCGTCGTATGGAGGCCTTCACGGGCGGATTCGAAGTCTTCCGGAACGCCTCTGAAAGCACCCGGCCATCCAGCGTCGGCGCCAATCCCTCCAACGCAAGCACCGTGGGCGCGATATCCTGATTGCCCGCGGGTAGCTCCACTACCTTGCCCTGCGCGAAATCCGGGCCGGCTGCAAGCAGGGTGGAGTGCGTCACATATGGATTCAGACCGCCATGGCCGTTGTGCGCGGGTTGTCCAGCCCTCCCCGGAATCCACTGCGTTCCCGCAACGCCGAAGGGGTTCGGCTCCGCACTCCAGCGATGCGTCACAATGACGTCCGCACCGCGCGAGGGGAGGCATTGGGCGGCAAGGTCCAGTGCAAAGGCTCCCGTCACAAAGCCCGTCACCGCGCCCGGTGAGCACGAAAAGCTACCGCCGGCCGGGCGCTTCGCCGGAACGAAAATGGCATTCGTCGTGGCACTGGCCTGGAACTTCGCGACCAGATCGGAGATTCTTTCCGCATCGTGATTCTTCACATACAGCAGCGTGGAGCCGCCCTCATTGTCCGTCACGACATCATCCGCGAAGCCCGAATCGCGCAAGGGAGCCAGCAGGTCCGCCCGCGGCTCGTAGTCGAATCCGTGATCGCACGTGACGATGATGTCCGTTTTGTCTTCCAAATTCATTCGGCGCAACCGCTGCAGCAGTAATCCGATCTGCTCGTCTATCAGGCGCAACGCCGCGAGCGCCTCCGGAGAACCTACTCCGTGACTGTGCTGGGCGCTATCTGCCGGCCCCATCCAATCCACGATCACTTGCGGATGCATCGTCTCCAGTACGTATTCGCGCAGGACGCGTTCAATCCACAGCAGCGCCTGGCCGCCCTCCTCGCCACCCTTCACAACACCGAACTTACTCAGAAGTGCGGCATTGAGCGAATCGGGAAATGCCACGCGTGCGCCGCTCTCAAAGCCGCCGTTAATCAACTGCCCGTTCCCATACGGTGCGGTGGGATTGAGGAGTAGCGCGTTCCCGGTGGACCCCGAACTCACTGCCACATAATTGATGGAGGCCGCCTGCAAGTATTCATGCAAAGATTTCGGCGCGACCACACGGCCGCCATTCGCCTGGCCCAAACTCAGCAGATTCCGATAATCGCCGTTGCTGAGTACCGTCTTGGAGATCGCTGGAAGATATACAGAGTTGCTGGCGATTCCGTGATGCAACGGAAGCGTGCCGGTGGAGATGCTGGTGGCGTTCACCCGGGTTACGGTCGGAAAGACCGAATGCGAGTGCGTATACCAAACGCCGGAGGTCTTCAGACGATCCAGATTCGGCATCACAGCCGGAGTAATTGAATCGGGCCGGAGCCCATCGATAACCAGTACGATCACTAGCGCCGGCCGTTCACTTACCGCCGCCAGGAGGGAAAAGCATCCCAAGAAAAACAGAATCGTCGTCTTCATCGCCGTCGCCGCGAGCCATCATTCTCCCATGGCGGCAACGGCAGCGAATGACAGGCGCGTTACTGTACAAACTCACTCACTGCGAAGCGCCGTGTAAGGGATCGAGCCTTGCAGGCGTGGCGCGCGGGCCGGTAGATCGCTCCGCACGCGACAACGACCAGAACGCTGCCGGCAAACAGTAGCGTGAGCGGATCATGCGCACGTACCTGAGTCAATTGGCTCGAGAGCGCCGGCGCCCTGTTTGGCTCCCAGGGGTACGCGGCTCCCAGCGCGAAGGGGTACACCTCGGAACCCTCTTTGGGGGGCTCGGGCATCGGCAGAACGGCGTCACCGCGATCCTGTGTGGACCGATCGTTTATTTGGTGTTCTCAACGTTACAGATCCCGGGCCCGTGATTGTCGTTGGTAGTATTTCCCCTATGTTGGTCTCTGCGGAGTTGTGGATCGCTATTCCGGCTCCGCCGCATCTGCGAGTTAGAGCCGCCTGAATTTCTTCGTCGCTGAGCTACCGAAACAATATCGACGCGGAAGCCGCTTCAGATTAGCGGAGCCCCAGTTCACCAGGTTCCAGAACTTTAAGCCTCGTTTTGCTCTCGGTACTGGAATCTCATCTGGTCTGTGGTATGCTGCGGGGCTACAACGGAGCTCGCAGCGGGATCCAGTGACCAACGAATTTGGAGGTTATGTAGCCTGTCGCCGAAATACGACCCATTTCTGGCTGAAGCCGTTCGCGAGGCTCGGCAGGGGCTCGCGGAGGGCGGTATTCCCATTGGGTCCGTGCTGGTGCTCGATGGGCAAATCGTCGGGCGCGGGCACAATCGGCGCGTACAGCAAGGCAGCGCGGTGCTGCACGCCGAAATGGATTGCCTGAACAACGCTGGACGGCTCTCTCCGGCGCAGTATCGCCGAGCGACGCTCTACTCCACTTTGTCTCCCTGCGACATGTGCAGCGGCGCGGTGCTGCTTTACAAGATTCCCATCGTGGTGGTCGGTGAGAACCGCAATTTTCAGGGGCCGGAGGCCTACCTGCGCTCTCGCGGCGTGGACCTGCGTATCCTCGACGACTCCGAGTGCATCGAACTCCTGGCCCGGTTCATTCGCGAAAAGCCCGAACTGTGGGACGAGGACATCGGCGAGGTTTAACCCTGTCACAAAATGCCTGGCCGCAGCATTGAGATAATGTGACCGCCCCTGTGCCTGACAGCCAGGAATCGCCGTTCGACTTCGAGAGCGCTTTTCGCGAGTACTACGCCCGCGTGGCGCGGCTGATCGCGCGCATCGTGCGCGATCCCGGCCGCGCGGAGGAAATTGCGGTCGAGGTGTTCTACCGTCTGTGGCGTAATCGGAAGGCGCAGGGTGAAAAGGTCGGTGGCTGGCTCTATCGCACGGCGGTGCGCGCCGGCCTGTACGAAGTTCGCCGGGAGGCCCGTCGCGAGCGGGTTGCGCACTTCTTCCGCCCCAGCGCGCGTCCGGCCAGTCCGCACGAAGTGCACGAATCCAACGAGGATCAGCGGCGCGTCCGCGAGGTCCTGACAAAGATGGACCCGCAGCGCGCCGAATTGGTGCTGCTGCGCAGCGCCGGGCTCAGTTACGCGGAGCTGGCCGCGGCGCTCGATCTGAATCCTGCGTCGGTTGGCACACTGCTTGGCCGCGCGCAGCAGGTGTTCCGCAAGGAGTACGTGAAGCGTTATGGAGAACCGTGAACGGAACGACAACCGCTGGGTTGAGGACCGCCTCAGCCGCCTGGAACCCTCAAACGACTGGCGGCCGGACGCAGAACGAGGTCTGGAACGCGTGCGGGAACGCCGCCGGGTCGCGCGATTTCGCCGTCGCGTTGGCATCTGGAGCACGGCGGCAGGAACCGTCATCATCACCGGATTGCTGTTCAGCCCGGTCTGCGAAGCCGCCGGTTGCACCACTCCAGCGCGCAATTTGGGCGAGCGCCTTTGGCTCTCGGTATTCACTGGGAAGAGTGAGCCGAAACCGGCGCCCGCGCCCGCACTCGCACCATACAAAGTGACCGGCTCGCCAACCGCCCCCATTACCTGCGAGCTATATACCGACTACCAGTGCCCCGCGTGCGCCAGGCTGTATCTCGACGTCGTGCCTATGCTGCTCACCGACTATGTGCAGACGGGCAAGATCCGGTTGGTGCACCGCGATTTTCCTCTCACGATACATGCTTTCAGCAGAAGCGCGGCCCGCTACGCGAATGCGGCCGGCAAGGCGGGCTTCTACGATCTTGCGGTAACGCGCATCTTCCAAACACAGGATGTCTGGAGCCGCGACGGCAACGTGGAGGCGCCCCTCTCCCAAGTGCTCGCACCTGACGCGATGGAACGGGTGCGCGGGTTCGTGCGCGAGGACTCATCGCTCGATAAGACCATTGACGCCGATCTCGAAATGGGCCGCCGCGACCAGCTCCGCCAGACGCCGTCGCTTGTAGTGGTCGCCAGCGGCAAGCGCCAGTTGGTCCCGTCGGTCGACAATTACGCGCTGCTCAAGCGCTATCTGGACGCGCTGTTACACTGAGTGGACGTTGAGATATTCCGCTGTGGCGTACCGCCTCCCGCGATTCCTGCGGCGGCACGTTCTGCATTTTGAAGTCGAGATTGAAGACGCTGTGGCGCGGTTTGCGCGCGAACTTCCACGCAGCGCGCGCGTGCTCGATGCCGGGGCCGGCGAAGGCCAGTACGCGCATTTCTTCGACAAACACAGGTACGTCGGCGTAGACCTCGCGGTGGGCGATGCCACGTGGGACTACAGCCGGTTGGACGCCACCGCCGATCTCGCTGCGCTTCCGTTTCGCGACCGGCTGTTCGACGCCGCACTGCACATCGTTACCATCGAACACCTCATCGAGCCGGCTTGCGCGCTGGCCGAGATCGCTCGCACGCTCGCGCCGAACGCGCCATTGCTGCTGGTTGCGCCTTTCGAGTGGGAGGTGCACCAGGCGCCGCACGACTATTTCCGCTATACGCGCTACGGCCTGGAACACCTGCTGAAGAAGTCGGGCTACGACGCCATCGACGTCCGCGCGGCCGGCGGTTTTTTCAGGCTGCTCGCACGGCGCCTGCTCAACGGATTACAATTCTTTTCTGGAGGCGCTCGCTGGCTGCTATTTGTCCCGGCGGCGATTCTTGCCGTGCCCCCCGCGCTGATCCTTCCGCTATTCGATTTTCTCGATCGGGATCGCAATTTTACGGTGGGATACATTTGCACGGCGCGCAGACGCGCCTGATAACTGGAGAACCACTGGACGGAGTCA
>Ga0335084_10008206_pt1 | contig 10397 bp, 9 predicted proteins | sample Lox_Sample_44_FD_206721 | JGI IMG/M metagenome (GOLD analysis project Ga0335084, IMG submission 206721) | Soil microbial communities from Loxahatchee National Wildlife Refuge, Florida, United States - Lox_Sample_4.4 | ecosystem: Environmental > Terrestrial > Soil > Wetlands | place: USA: Florida... | reverse complement strand
CCGAGGAGACCGGTCTTCCGGTGCTGGTCGGCGAGGATCCGCTCACCTGCGTCGTGCGCGGCTGCGGCATGGCGCTGGAACGCATGGAGCGGCTCGGCTCCATCTTCACGTCCGAGTGAGTGGACGGGCGGAGCGCCTCCGGCCGCGAGCCCTGCGCTCCGCGTAGGCCCGAGGCGCTGCCGCTGTCGCGGGGCTGAGCGATGGCGATCGGCACCCTCGACCGGACGCCGCCGCCGTTCTTCCGGCAGGGACCCTCCGCCCTCACCAAGCTCACGTTCTGCTCCGCGCTGGCCGTGCTGCTGATGGTCGCCGACACGCGGTTCGAGATCACGCGGCCGCTGCGGGCCGCGGTCGCCGCCGCGCTCTATCCGCTGCAGCGCGGGCTGCTGGTGCCGGTGGAGGCGATCGGCGAGGCGCGCGACTACTTCCGCGGTTTGCGCGGCGCCCTCGAGACCGCCGAGGATGCGCGGATCCAGCTCGTGCGCCAGTCGGAGCGCGCCATGCGGGCCGACCAGCTGCAGGCCGAGAACACGCGCCTGCGCGCGCTGCTGCAGCTGCGCCCCGGCCTCGTCGTGCAGAGCCAGGCGGCGCAGATCCTCTACGAATCGCCGGATCCGTACTCGCGCAAGGTGGTGATCGATCGCGGCTCCGCGCAGGGCGTCGCGCTCGCGTCGCCCGTCATCAACGAGTCCGGCGTCCTCGGCCAGGTGACGCGCGTCTACCTTTCGTCGTCGGAAGTGACGCTGCTGACCGACAAGGAGGCGGCGATCCCGGTGCTCAACGCGCGTACGCAGATCCGCAGCGCCGCGTTCGGCGGCACGACGGCGCTCGGTGCGGCGATGGAGCTGCGCTTCATGGCCGGCAATGCCGACGTGCAGACCGGCGACACGCTGGTCACCTCCGGCGTCGACGGCATCTACCCGCCGGGCCTCGCGGTCGCGCGCGTGGTGAGCGTCGACCGCAAGGCCGACAGCGGCTTCGCGCGCATCCTGCTGGTGCCGGTCGCGAAGGCCGACGGCGTCCGGCACGTGCTGGTGTTGCAGCCGATCGGGCTGCAACTGCCCGCGCGGCCGGAACCCGTGGCCGACACCGCATCGAAGCCGGCGGCGAAGAAGGGATCGCGCCGATGATCATGCCGCGCAGCGCCGACCAGCTCCTGCTGCCGGTCAACCCGCTCTTCATGTGGACGACGCTGATCGTGGCGTTCGCCCTCAACGTGGTGCCGGTCGGCCGCGCGCCCGCGATGCCCGACTTCCTCGCGCTCGTGCTCGTGTTCTGGAACGTGCACCAGTCGCGCCGCATCGGCGTCGGCGTGGCGTTCGGCTTCGGCCTGCTGATGGACGTGCACAGCGGTGCCGTGCTCGGCCAGCACGCCCTCGCCTACACGCTGCTCAGCTTCTTCGCCGTGACCGTCCATCGCCGGCTGCTCTGGTTTTCGGTGCCCGCGCAGGCCCTGCAGATCCTGCCGCTGTTCTTCGCCGCGCATGCCGTGTCGCTGCTCGTGCGGCTGCTGGCCGGCGGCATGTTCCCCGGCTGGTCGGTGCTGTTCGCGCCGACCCTCGAGGCGCTGTTGTGGCCGGTTGTCACGCTCGTGCTGCTCGCGCCGCAGCGCCGACCCCCCGATCCGGACCAGAATCGTCCGTTGTGAACCGTCCAGAGGCTGCGGGCGCTGACCCGCGCGTGGCCCCCTTCGGGGGGCGGGCCGCCGCACTCGGCGGCCGGAGGGTCCATTGACCGAGCTGCGCAACACCGAGCGCGAGATCTGGCGCTTTCGCCTCCGCCTGGCGGCGGCTGCCTGCTTCGTGCTGTTCGCGTTCGCGCTGCTCGGCGCGCGCCTCGCGTTCCTGCAGGTGTGGAAGCACGAGGAGCTGTCGACGCAGGCCGAGAACAACCGCATCGCGGTCGTCCCCATCGTGCCCAACCGCGGCCTGATCCTCGATCGCAACGGCGTGGTGCTGGCCTCGAACTACTCGGCGTACACGCTCGAGATCACGCCCTCGAAGGTCGCCGATCTCGAGGGCACGATCGACCGAATCGCCGAGGTCATCGACGTGCAGCCGCGCGACCGCAAGCGCTTCAAGCGCCTGCTGGAAGAGAGCAAGAGCTTCGAGTCGCTGCCCATCCGCACGAAGCTGACCGACGAGGAGGTCGCGCGCTTCACCGCCCAGCGCTTCCGCTTCGAGGGCGTGGACATCAAGGCACGCCTGTTCCGCAACTATCCGCTCGGCGAGATCGGCAGCCATCTGCTCGGCTACATCGGGCGCATCAACCAGGCCGAGAAGGAGAAGATCGACGACTCGGACGACGAGGCCAACTACCGCGGCACCGAGTACATCGGCAAGCTCGGCGTCGAGCAAAGCTACGAAGCCGAACTGCACGGCACCACCGGGTTCGAGGAAGTCGAGATGAGCGCCGGGGGCCACCCCGTGCGACGCCTGAAGAGCAACCCGTCGACGCCGGGCAACGCCGTCGTGCTCTCGATCGACATCCGCCTGCAGGCGCTCGTCGAGGAGCTGTTCGGCGACCGGCGCGGTGCGCTCGTCGCCATCGATCCGCGCAACGGCGAGATCCTCGCGTTCGTCAGCAAGCCGAACTTCGATCCGAACCTGTTCGTCGACGGCATCGACGCGGAAAACTGGAAGGCGCTGAACGAGTCGCCCGACAAGCCGCTGCTCAACCGCGCCCTGCGCGGCGCCTATCCGCCCGGCTCGACCTACAAGCCGCTCATGGCGCTCGCCGCGCTCACCACCGGCAAGCGGCGGCCCGAGCAGGCGATCAGCGATCCCGGCTTCTTCTGGTTCGGCAACCACAAGTTCCGCGACGACAAGGAAGGCGGCCACGGCTCGGTCGACATGTACAAGTCGATCGTGCAGTCGTGCGACACGTACTACTACATCCTCGCCAACGACCTCGGCGTCGACACGATTCACGACTTCATGGCGCCGCTCGGGCTCGGTCAGCTCACCGGCATCGACATCCAGGGCGAGCTGCGCGGCACCCTTCCGTCGACGGAGTGGAAGCGCAAGGCGTACCGCAACAAGGAACAGCAGAAGTGGTACGCCGGCGAGACGATCTCGCTCGGCATCGGCCAGGGCTACAACGCGTTCACGATGCTGCAGATGGCGCAGGCCGAGGCGGCGGTGGCCACGGGCGGCCGGCGACACACGCCGCACCTCGTGAAGGCGATCGAGAACGTCGAGACGCGCCAGCCCAAGCGCCTGGTGGGCGACGAGTTGCCGCCGCTGCCCTGGAAGCCCGAGCACGTGGCGTTCATCCACAAGGCGCTGTACGGCGTGACGCAGGAAGGAACGTCGGCTCGCTCGTTCGTGAACGCGCCGTACAAGACGGCCGGCAAGACCGGCACCGCGCAGGTCGTGGGCATCAAGGAGAACGAGAAGTACAACGCGAACAAGGTGGACGAGCGCCTGCGCGACCATGCGCTCTACACCGCGTTCGCGCCGCTGGAGGAGCCGCGCATCGCGATCGCGATGGTGGTCGAGAACGCGGGCTTCGGCGCCGGCGCTGCGGCCCCGATCGCACGCCGCGTGTTCGACTACCTCCTGCTGGGGCTCTATCCGAGCGAAGACGACATCGCGGCCACGCGCGAAGGCAAGTCCACCGCGCCGATCGGCACGCAGCGCCCGATCGCCGACGTGCCGCTGCCCGGCGGCTCGATCGACAGCGCCGCGAGCGTGGTCACGGCGGCGAGCGGCGTCGCGCTGGGTCCGGTGCCGGTGGCCGCGAGCGGCGTCGAGCCCGTGGGTGTTCCCGCCAGCGCGGCCGCCGCGACGTTGCCCGTGGTGCTGGCACCCGCCGGTCGAACCGCAGCCACACCCTTCGCGAGCGCGAGATGACCGCGGCCTTCGGCGCGCCTCCGCTCTGGCAGCGGATCAAGCCGGTCTTCACCGGCTTCGACGTCGTGCTCGGGCTCGCGGTGCTGCTGTTGGCGGGCGCCGGGCTCGTCACGATGTACTCGGCTGGCTACGACACCGGTTCGCGCTTCGTCGACCACGGGCGCAACATGCTCCTCGCCCTGCTCGTGCTCTTCATCGCCGCGCAGGTGCCGCCGCAGACACTCGTGAAGCTCGCGATCCCGCTCTACGTCATCGGCGTCGTGCTGCTCGTGATGACGCTGGTGCCGGGCCTCGGCGTGACGAAGAAGGGAGCGACGCGCTGGCTGAACATCGGCGTGGTGATCCAGCCGAGCGAAATCCTGAAGATCGCCATGCCGCTCATGCTCGCCTGGTGGTTCCAGCGGCGCGAGGGCCAGCTGCGCGCGCTCGACTTCGCGATCGCGGGGGTGCTGCTGCTGCTGCCGGTCGGGCTCATCGTGAAGCAGCCCGATCTCGGCACCGCGATCCTCGTGCTGTCGGCGGGGTTCTACGTCATCTTCTTCGCCGGCCTCTCGTGGCGGCTCATCGTGCCGGTGCTCGTGGTCGGCGCGCTCGCGATCACGGCGGTCGTGCTGTCGGAGGACCGCATCTGTCAGCCCGAGGTCAAGTGGCCGATGCTGCGCGAGTACCAGAAGAACCGCGTGTGCACCCTGCTCGACCCGACGACCGACCCGCTCGGCAAGGGCTTCCACATCATCCAGGGCGAGATCGCGATCGGTTCGGGCGGGACCACCGGCAAGGGTTTCATGAAGGGCACGCAGACGCACCTCGAGTTCATCCCCGAGCGCACGACCGATTTCATCTTCGCCGCGTTTTCGGAGGAGTTCGGGCTCGTCGGCGGCGTCTGCCTGATGCTCGGCTTCGTGTTCCTGATCTTCCGCGGGCTTCTCATCGCGGCCGATGCGCCGACCGTGTTCACGCGGCTGCTGGCGGGTGCCATCACGCTCAGCTTCTTCACCTACGCCTTCGTCAACATGGGGATGGTGAGCGGGATCCTGCCGGTGGTCGGCGTGCCGCTGCCCTTCATCAGCTACGGCGGCACCGCGATGGTCACCCTGGGACTCGGGCTCGGCATCCTGATGTCGATCGCCAAGAGTCGACGGCTCGTCCAGACCTGACGGAGTCGGGGTACCGCTCGGCCCGAGGACGTCACGCGGTCTTGCCGTGGGGGACGAGGCGCGCAGGCTCGGGGGCGATGGCCGGCGCCGGGGCGGGTACCGACGCCGCGATCGCCGGCAAGCCGGCGACGGCCGGGAAGCGCAGCGTGAACCGTGCACCGGGACCCGCACTCCTGGCCGCATGCGCGGCAGTCCGCAAGCGCGGCTGGACGTCCTCGAGGGTCACCTCCGCGCCGTGCCGCAGGGCGATCTCGCGCACGATCGCGAGACCCAGGCCCGAGCCGTCGACGTCGGTGCCGAGCCCGCGGTAGAACGGGTGGAACACCTGCTCGCGCTCGCCGGGCGCGATGCCGGGGCCCGAGTCGTCGACCTGCAGCACCACCACCTGGCCGTACGGGTCGTGCAGCACCCGCACCGTCGCCGTGCCGCCTTCAGGCGTGTACTGCAGCGCGTTGTCGACGAGGTTGCGGATCAGCTCCCGCAGCAGCACGGTGTTGCCGCGCACCCAGAGCGCGCGCACCGGCGCTGCCGAATCCGACGGCCCGTCGCCCGGTCCTTCGTAGCCGAGGTCGATGCGCTTCTCGAGCGCGCGCGGCACGAAGTCGCGCACGGTCTCGACCGCGAGCGCCGCGAGGCTCACCGGCTCGAACCGCGTGTTCTGCTGCTCGTCCTCCGCGCGCGCCATCGCGAGCAGCTGGTTCACCATGTGCGCGGCGCTCTGGCTCGAGCGTGCGATCTGCTGCAGCGATTCCTTGAGCGCGCGCGGATCGTGCTGTCCCGCGTCGATCTCGCGCTGCGCGAGCTCGGCCTGCGTGCGCAGCCCGGCAAGGGGCGTCTTCAGCTGGTGCGCGGCGTCGGCGAGGAAGTGCTTCTGCGCGCGCAGCGACTGGTCGAGGCGGGCGAGCAGGTCGTTGATCGCGCGCACGAGCGGCGACACCTCCTCGGGCGCCGCGTACTCGTCGATCGGCGAGAGGTCGCCGCTGTCGCGCCGTCGGATGCGCTGCTGCAGCTCGTTGAGCGGCGCGATGCCGCGCGCGAGCGCCAGCCACACGAGCAGCACCGCGACCGGCAGGATCACGAACTGCGGAAGGATGACGCCCTTGATGATCTCGGTGGCGAGGCGCGAGCGCTTGTCGAGCGTCTCGGCGACCTGCACCAGCGGCGTCAGCCCGGGCGCGCGCTCGCTGCCCGGCACCGCCATGTAGCCGACGCGCACGTCGACGCCGTGCAGCACCTCGTCGCGGAACCGCACCTCGCCGGGCGGCGCGTCGTCGGCCGGCGGATTCAGCACGGCGTCGCCCGCGAGCCTCTCGCCGCGCGAGCCGGTGACCTGGTACCAGACGGTCTCGTTGTCGTCGGTGCGCAGGAAGTCGATGCCACCCTGCGGGAGCGCGAACCGTGCCTCGATCTTGCCCGCGGCCGAAGGGCGGAACTCGACCTCGCGCGCGAGCTGGCGCACGCGCGTCGCGAGCTCGCGATCGAACGGCTGGTTCGCGAGTCCCTGTGCGACGAGCCACGTGAGGACGACGCTCAAGGGCCACAGCAGCAGCAGCGGCGCAAGCATCCAGTCGAGGATCTCGCCGAACAGCGAGCGGTGCTTGCGTGCGGTGACGGCCATCGGCGCAACGATCGAGGAACGCGCGCCGGCCGCCGTCAGGCCGGGATCTTCTCGAGGCAGTAGCCGAGCCCGCGCACGGTCGCGATCCGCACCGCGCCCTGCTCGATCTTCTTGCGCAGCCGGTGGATGTAGACCTCGATCGCGTTGTTGCTCACCTCTTCGCCCCATTCGCACAGCCGCTCGACGAGCTGCTCCTTGCTGACGAGGCGCCCGGCGCGCTGCAGCAGCACCTCCAGCAGGCTCAGCTCGCGCGCGGACAGGTCGACCATCTGGTCGTTGAGGTACGCGACGCGGCCGGTCGCGTCGAACGTGAGCGGCCCGTGGCGGATGACGCTCGACGCGCTGCCGAGCCCGCGGCGCGTGAGCGCGCGCACGCGCGCCTCGAGCTCCTGCAGCGAGAACGGCTTGGCCATGTAGTCGTCGGCGCCGATATCGAGGCCCCGCACCCGCTGCTCGACGCTGTCGGCCGCGGTGAGGATCAGCACCGGCACGCTGGAGCCGCGCGCGCGCAGCTTCTTCAGCACCTCGAGGCCGTGCAGCTTCGGCAGGCCGAGGTCGAGGATCAGGAGATCGAACTCGTGCGCCGCGAGCGCCGCGTCGGCTTCGCTGCCGCTGCCGACCTGGTCGACGGCGTAGCCCGCGTTGCGCAGCGAGCGGCGCAGGCCGTCGGCCAGCACCTGGTCGTCCTCGGCGATCAAGATCCGCATGCCCGTCTCCTCGCGGCCGCGCCCGGTCGCCGACACCCGCGGGTGTGCCCTTCCGGAGGGTGCGCGGCCGTCTTGCTGCGGCCTAGAGTGGTGCACGGATTGTAGAGAGGGGCATGGCCAGCGTGGCCTGCGTCACTGTACAAACATCCAGCCTTTCCCGATAATGCCGCCACCCCCACGGAGACCGCTCATGGACGCCACTGCCACCAAGATTCCCAGCCTCGCCGCCAACACCGAAAAGCAGAAGGCGCTGCAGGCCGCGCTCGCGCAGATCGAGAAGCAGTTCGGCAAGGGCACGATCATGCGGCTCGGCGAGGGCGAGGTGATCGACGAGATCGAGGTCGTATCGACGGGCTCGCTCGGGCTCGACATCGCGCTCGGCGTGGGCGGCCTGCCGCGCGGCCGCGTGGTCGAGATCTACGGCCCCGAATCGAGCGGCAAGACGACGCTCACGCTCCAGGTCATCGCCGAGATGCAGAAGCAGGGCGGCACCTGCGCCTTCATCGATGCCGAGCACGCGCTCGACATCCAGTACGCGCAGAAGCTGGGCGTGAACCTGCAGGAACTGCTCATCTCGCAGCCCGACACCGGCGAGCAGGCGCTCGAGATCGTCGATGCGCTGGTGCGCTCCGCATCCGTCGACCTCGTGGTCGTCGACTCGGTGGCCGCGCTCACGCCCAAGGCCGAGATCGAAGGCGAGATGGGCGACTCGCTGCCCGGCCTGCAGGCGCGCCTCATGAGCCAGGCGCTGCGCAAGCTCACGGCCACGATCAAGAAGACCAACACCATGGTCATCTTCATCAACCAGATCCGCATGAAGATCGGCGTGATGTTCGGCAACCCCGAGACGACCACCGGCGGCAACGCGCTCAAGTTCTACGCCTCGGTGCGGCTCGACATCCGCCGCATCGGCTCGATCAAGAAGGGCGAGGAAGTCATCGGCAACGAGACCAAGGTGAAGGTCGTCAAGAACAAGGTCTCGCCGCCCTTCAAGACCGCCGAGTTCGACATCCTCTACGGGCAGGGCATCAGCCGCGAGGGCGAGATCATCGACATGGGCGTCGAGGCCAAGGTGCTCGAGAAGAGCGGCTCCTGGTTCGCGTACCAGGGCGAGAAGATCGGCCAGGGCAAGGACAACGCGCGCGAATTCCTGAAGGAGAACCCGGAGCTCGCCGTCGAGATCGAGAACAAGGTGCGCGAGGCGCTCGGCATCCGCACGTTGCCGGTGGCCGGGGCCGAGGAAGAAGAGGCGCGGCGCGGCAAGCTGAAGGTCGTCGCAAAGGACTGACGCCGCGCGATGGGCGCGCCGAAGCCGCCGCGCTCCCTCAAGGCGCGCGCGCTCGCGTGGCTCGCGCAGCGCGAGCACAGTCGCCTCGAGCTGCAGCGCAAGCTCACGCGCGCGGCACGCCAGGCCGAGGCATTCGACGCCGACGCGGCCCGCCTCGAGATCGAGGCCCTGCTCGACTGGCTCCAGCAGAACCGCTACCTGGCCGCCGAGCGCTTCGTCGAATCGCGCGTGCACGCCCGCGCGTCCCGCTTCGGCAACCTGCGCATCCGCCAGGAGCTGGCGCAGCACGCGCTCGAGCTGGGCGACGACGCGCGCCGCGCGCTCGACGACAGCGAGCCGGCGCGCGCGCGGGCCGTGCGCGAGCGGCGCTTCGGGAACGCACCCGCGACGCCGCACGAACGGGCGCGCCAGGCGCGCTTCCTCGCCGCGCGCGGCTTCTCCGCCGAGGTGATCCAGCGCGTCCTGCGCGAAGCGGCACGCGGCGAATCCGCCGACGGCTGATCGCCCCAGGCGCCACCGCCCTCCTGCAGTCCGGGGGCCGGAGGGGCGTCGCCTGCGTGCTACATTTCCCCGCCACCCGCGATCCCGACGGGCCCGATCGCTGCTCCCGGCGGACGGCCGCCGACTGCAACCTCCGACGTTCCGCACGCGACCTGCCATGGCCCTGCCGATCGCCGCGCCCGAGCGCACGCTCGTTCACCGCCGCTCCATCGACGTCCGCGTCTACGCGCGCGGCAACGGACTCTGGGAAGTCGATGCCCGCATCCGCGACGACCGCTCGAGGACCACGGTACTTGCGACCGGCCCGCGCGTGGCGGGCGAGCCGATCCACGACATGCTGCTGCGCATCGTCGTCAACGAGCGCTTCGACATCGTCGAGGCCGGCGCGCGCAGCGACGCGGTGCCGTTTCCCGGCGCGTGCGACACGCACGGCGACGTCTACGGCCGTCTCGCGGGGCTCAACCTCATGCAGGGGTTCCGGAAAGCGGTGCGAGACCGGGTCGGCGGCGCGCAAGGCTGCACCCATCTCACCGAGCTTGCGCAGATCCTCCCGACGGCGGTGATGCAGGCGTTTGCCGGCGAGGTGATCGACGTCCGCGGTGATGCGCCCGACGGCGCGCAGCCGTTCCAGATCGATCGCTGCCACGCCCTGCGATCCGACGGGGAGGCGGTGCGCACCCATTACCCGCGCTGGTACCGACCGAAGCCCGCCGCTTCGACCGGCAGCGAGCGCGAACCCCAGCGAGTGCCGACGCCATGAAGATCCACGAGTACCAGGGCAAGGAGATCCTGCGTCAGTTCGGCGTGCCCGTGCCGCGCGGCTATCCGGCCTTCAGCGTCCTCGAGGCGAGCGAAGCCGCACAGAAGCTCGGCGGCTCGGTGTGGGTCGTGAAGGCGCAGATCCACGCGGGCGGGCGCGGCAAGGGCGGCGGCGTCAAGGTCGCGAAGTCGCTCGACGAGGTGAAGAAGCTTGCCGGCCAGATCCTCGGCATGCAGCTGAGGACCCACCAGACGGGCCCGCAGGGCCAGAAGGTGCGGCGCCTGCTGATCGAGGAAGGCGCCGACATCCGCAAGGAGTACTACGTGGCCTGCGTCACCGACCGCACCACGCAGAAGGTCGCCATGATGGCTTCCAGCGAAGGCGGGATGGACATCGAGCAGGTCGCGCACGACACGCCGGAGAAGATCATCCGCGTGTTCATCGATCCGCTCGAAGGCATGACCGTGGCGCAGGCCGAGCAGCTGGCGCGAGGCATCGGCATTCCGCAGGCG
>Ga0335084_10008204_pt1 | contig 10398 bp, 7 predicted proteins | sample Lox_Sample_44_FD_206721 | JGI IMG/M metagenome (GOLD analysis project Ga0335084, IMG submission 206721) | Soil microbial communities from Loxahatchee National Wildlife Refuge, Florida, United States - Lox_Sample_4.4 | ecosystem: Environmental > Terrestrial > Soil > Wetlands | place: USA: Florida... | reverse complement strand
AAACGCTGCGGTGGGAGGCCCCCGTGCAATACGTCTCGCGCGAAACGACTGCGCCCGCCACCGTGGCCGGCTTCGACATTCCGGCGGGCGAGCTGGTTTCGGTCGCTCTCGGTTCCGCCAATCGCGACGAACGCCGCTTCGAGGACCCCGACCGATTCGACCTGCACCGGCGTTCCGATGATCATGTCGCGTTCGGATTGGGGCCGCACTTCTGTGCCGGCTCTCACCTGGCGCGAGCGGAAGCCCGCATCGCGCTCGCCGCCCTGCTCGACCGGTTGCCCAATCTTCGCCTCGACCCCGATCACCGCCCCCAGGTGGTCGGACTCGCCTTCCGCTCGCCCGACCGGCTGCCCGTGCTCTTCGACCGGTAGGGCGGCAAGGGGAAGGGACGTGAAACGGCAACGCCGGAGCGATTTCCAGAAACTCGTACGCTCGTGAAACAGGTTTCGATCCCCCCACCCTGACCCTCTCCCTGCGGGAGAGGGGACGCGGAAATAATCGGACGCAAACTCGATGGCAGGGTTGACGGAATACCGAGGAAAGGTGGCCGTGGTCACCGGCGCTTCCAGCGGCATCGGGGCTGAGTTCGCAGAAGAGCTAGCCCGTCGAGGCGCGCGCGTGGCCCTCGTCGCCCGCCGGCGTGAGCGGCTCGAGCAGCTCGAGCGGCAGATTGCGGGCGCTGGCGGTCGGGCGTCGATCCATGTCTGTGACGTTTCGCAGCGCACGGAGGTCGAGGCGGCTCTAGGGGACATCGTCGATCGACTGGGGTCCGTGGATCTGCTCATCAACAACGCCGGTTACGGGCGCCACGTCCTGTTCAAGGACCACGTCATGGACGACATCGAGCTGATGACGCGGACGAACTACCTGGGGAGCGTCTACTGGATGACGAGCGTGCTGCCGTCGATGCGGGCCCGCCGCACCGGGTGGATCCTCAATATCTCGTCGCTGGCAGGCTTGATCCCGCAGCCTGATGAAGCCGCCTACTCCGCGACGAAGTTCGCCCTCAGCGCGCTCTCTCAAGCGCTCGCCTACGAGCTGGCACCGCTGGGAATTCACGTCATGGTCGTGCATCCCGCCCTGGTGGGCACCGAGATGCTGAGCCCGGACGTGATGGCGCGCCTGCCCCGCGGCGCAGCCGGCAGCATCATCGACGCCAAGGAGCTCGTTTCCACGACCTTGCGCGCGCTGGAACGTGGCGAGACATCGATTGTGGTGCCAAGGCGGTTTCGCGCCGTCGCGTTCCTGTACGCGCTCTTGCCGGGATTCGTCGGTCGCGCCCTCGCCCGCATCAAGCTGAACGCCGTCCCGACGGATTGAGCCACGAAGCTTCCCTCCCCCGTTGCCAACTCCGGCAACGGGGGGGTGCGGGAGCGGGTCTTACCCCGAGGTCAGCTCGAGACCCTGGAGCCCACCTGCTTCCCGCCACTCATGCAGGATGCGGAAGAACTCCACCGAGCCGCCGCCGTAGAAGCCGTTCTGGCCGCTGCGCTCGCCCGGCTTGCCTTCATTGTTGTAGTAGCCCGGAGTGCAGCTTTCGAGGAACTCGCGGGCGAGGACGGCGAGCCGGATGATGGTGGCGACCCATTCAGCCTCGGCCTCCTCGGAAACCTCGACCGTCCGCACCTCGTTGTCGATCGCGTGCTTGACGATGTAGGCGATGTGCTTGCTCTGCTCGTTCAGCATGTGGGGGAAGTTCACGGTGAAGCCGGTCTGCTGGGGCCCCATGATGAAGCAGTTCGGGAAGCCGCGGCTGAACATGCCGTGCAGCGTCGAGACACCGCTCGCCCACTTCTCCGTCAGGCTCAACCCGCCCCGACCGTAGATCTCGTATCCGGCGCGACGGGAGTAGTCCGTGCCCACCTCGAAGCCGGTGGCATAGATCAGGCAGTCGAGCTCGTATTCCACACCCTCGACGACGACACCCTTCGTCGTGACCCGCTCGACTCCCCTGCCCTTCGTATCGACGAGCGTGACGTTGCGCCGATTGAAGGTATCGAGGTACTCGTCATGGAAACACGGGCGCTTGCAGAACTGCCGGTAGTACGGCTTCAGTGCCTCCGCGGTCTGCGGGTCGCGAACGATCATGTCGACGCGAGCGCGGATCTGCTCCATCTTCTCGAAGTCCGCCAGCTCCATCGTCTTGGCGATGCCGTCGCGGGAGACAGCGCCGCCCTCGTCCCTCTGCACCATGACGAGGAGCTTGCGGATGATGTCGGTCCAGCCGTCGCTGACCAGGTCCTCTTCCTGGAATCCGCCCGTGACCAGGATGTTGAAGTTGTCCATCCGCTGCTGCTGCCAGCCCGACCTCAAACTCTTCGCCCACTCCGGGTGGGTGGGGCGGTTGGCGCGCACGTCAATGGACGACGGGGTGCGCTGAAACACGTAGAGATGCTCCGCCGCCGCGCCGAGATGCGGCACGCACTGCACGGCCGTCGCCCCGGTGCCGATGATGCCGACACGCTTGCCGCGCAGACCGGTCAGGTTCCCGTTGGAATCGCCGCCGGTGTACGCGTAGTCCCACCGGCTGGTGTGGAATGAGTGGCCCGCGAACGACTCGATCCCCGGGATCCCGGGGAGCTTGGGGCGATTGAGCGGACCGTTGGCCATGACGACGTAGTGGGCCTTCATGCGATCGCCGCGGTTCGTCGAGATCAGCCAGTGGGCGCTGTCTTCGTCCCAGCGCATCTCGGTGACTTCCGTCTGGAAGCAGGCGCCGCGGTAGAGATCGTACTTCCTTCCGATCGCCCGACTGTGGGCCAGGATCTCGGGCGCGCGGGCGTACTTCTCGGTCGGGACATAGTTGAGCTCTTCCAGGAGGGGCAGGTAGATGTACGACTCGACGTCGCACTGCGCGCCCGGGTAACGGTTCCAGTACCAGGTGCCCCCGAAGTCGCCGCCCCTTTCGATGATGCGGATCGCCTCGACCCCCGCCTCGCGCAGGCGCGCGCCCGCGAGTAAGCCGCCGAAACCGCCGCCGATCACGACTACCTCGACCTCGTCGGTCAGCGGCGCGCGCGCGAACCCCGGCTCGACGTACGGATCGTCCACGAAATGGGAGAACGCGCCCTTCACCTCGATGTACTGGTCATTGCCGTCCAGCCGGAGGCGCTTGTCGCGCTCCTCACGGTACTTCTCGCGCAGCGCGTCCGGATCGAACGCCGGGGCCGCCGGGCCCGGGGAACCTGTTTGTGCGCTCATGCCCCTCCCTTTCAGCGTAGGCAACAGGGTCGAGGGTCGAGAGTCAAGAGTCGAGAGGCTCTTCTCCGACCAACGCCAGCCGCCGACAGCCGCTCACTCCAGCTCCGCCAGCAGGGCCTTCGCGGCGATCAGATCGGCGGTCTCGAAACCTTCGGTGAACCAGGCGTAGAGCGGGGCAAGCAACTCGCGCGCCGCGACGCGCCCGCCCTGGTCTCGCCAGAGGCGCGCGAGGCTGGTCGCGGCGCGCAGCTCGAACGACTTCGCCTCCTGGCGATGCCGAGGGCGCGGTGGAACCGAGCCTCGGCCTCGGCGGGGGCACCGCCCGTGGCGAGGAGCAGTTCGCCGTCGAGCCGATGGAGCTCGGCGTCATGGAAGGGCTGTCCGGTGTGGCCCGCCACCGCGAGACCGCTTGCCACCGTTGCGCGCGCGTCGCCGAACTGTCCCACGGCTCGCTGGGCTTCGGCAAGAAGCCCGATGAGCAGGGGCGCGGCTGCTTGAATGCCCGTCTCACCCGCGAGCGTGAGGCCCTCCACGACTTCAGCCAGCCCAGCGGCGTCGCCTCCCGCCACCGGCGCCCCGCAATGCGTGCCCCACGCCGAGCCACAACGGAAAGCTGAGCGCCTCGCTCAGCGCGATGACCTCGGCGCCCCGCGCCTGCTGCTGCAGATGATCCCCCCGCCACCAGTCGACTGCCGCCGCGAAGGCGATCGCGAAGCCCAAGCTGAACGGATGATCGAGCCGGCGCGCAAACGCTACCGCTTCCTCCGCGCGGGAAAGCGCCCTGCTAGGCCATCCCAGTGCCCACAAGTTGGAGGCCGTATAGATGAATGCCGCCGCGCTCTGGTCGGTGCCGAGGACCCGCACCAGACCGCGATGTCGTTCTGGATCGTACAGCGTCAGCGCCCGCTCGGCGTGCGCGAAGGACGAGGAGAACCGCCCCTGATACAGCTCCGCGGCCGCCACCTGCGTGTGTCCAATGAGCGCCTCCTCCGCGTCGCTCCGCGCCTCTCCCTGCGCCAGCACCTCGGCTGCGAGCGCCCGTCCCCGCTCGGGCTCGCCCCGGGAAATGTACAGGACGGACAAACCGATGCGAGTGAGGGCGATCTGAGCAGCATCCCCTCCCCGCTCGGCGAGCCCACGCGCCCGCTCGTAGGCCGTCGCGGTCTCGCCGTGTGCGAAGCCGCGCGCGGCGACGAGTGATGCTCCGACCGCCAACTGCAGCGCTGCTTCGCGTTCATCGCGATCGCGGCTCTCGGGCCGACGGGCGAGCTGCGCGATGGCTCTTTGAAACTGGCCGATCGCCTCCACGTGTGCCGAGCGCGCCTGGCCCTGCTCTCCAGCGCGCTGGTAATGGGCAATTGCTTGGTCGGTCCGCCCTGCCAGCTCTGCATGCCGTGCCACCACCTCAGGCTCCGCCGTCACGCGGTCGGGAAATTCCGCCACCAGCACGTCGACGACGCACCCGTGGAGCTGCTGGCGCGTACGCTTGAGCAGAGACTGATAGGCCGCCTCCTGCACCAGGGCGTGCTTGAACGTGTAGGTCGCCTCCGGCAGATCGCCGCGCGCGAACAGCAGCTCCGCCTCGACCAGCCGCGTCAAATCCTCGCGTAGATGCGCTTCCGGCAGAGGCACGGCATGCGGTGCCTTCATGAGTGCGCGCAAGAGCGCGTACGAGAAGTCGCGACCCAAGACGCTGGCGACCTGCGCTACCTTCTTCGCACTCGAGAGCCGGTCGAGCCGCGCCAGCAGCGAATCCTGCAACGTCACCGGGATCGCGGTCCCCGCGGCATCACTCCCCGTTTCCAATACCGCCTGTGTCAGCTCCTCGGCGAACAGCGGGATGCCGTCCGCGCGCGCAACCAGTGCATCGAGCACCTCCGGGGTCAGGGGTTGGGACGCACGGTTCGGGTCGGCCCCCGGTCCCTGCACCTCGATCCCGGCGCACAGGGCGCGCACCACCTCGCGCGTCTGCCGCTTGGTGAGCCGGCCGAGCATGAGCGTCTGCAGGTTCGAGCGCGCCGGCCACGGAACGGCAAATTCCGGACGCGCAGTACCCACCAACAACACGCGGGCCGTGGCGCTCCCCGCGATGAGCCGCCCGAGCAGCTCGAGCGAACTCGGATCGCACCAGTGCAGATCCTCCACCAGCACTACCATCGGCTGCAGCTCCCCGAGCTTGAGGTTCCATGCCGCCAGGGTCTCCAGTGTCTTGCCGCGCTTGAGGTCTGGGCTCATCGCGAGCGCCGTGTAACCAGCGATCTCCGGCAGCTCGAGCCACTCGGCGAGCAGCGGAAGCGCTTCTTCCGATGAAAGGCCGCTGCGCGCGAGGCCCGCGGCGAGCTTCCCGAGTTTTTCGGCCGGCGAGTCCGTCGCCTGGAAGCCCAGCGCCTGATCCACCAGCTCAGTCACCGGTCGGAACGCCGTACCCGCCGTGTACGGGCTGCAGCGGCACTCGAGCCACGTGTGCGGCTCGCCACTGAGATGCTGGCGGAGCTCGTAGCACAACCGCGACTTCCCGATGCCCGCCTCGCCTTGCACCAGCACCGCCTGCCCCAGCCCATCCACTACACGCTCCCACGCATCGTTGAGCACGCCGAGCTCGGTCTGGCGCCCGACGAAGGGCGTGTGCCGGCCAGCCGACACGTCGAGCCGACTGCGCACACCGCTGGGCTGCACGACGCGATACAGCGTTACCGGCTGCGGCACGCCCTTGAGACGTTGCGCGCCCCGGTCTTCCACCACGAACAGCCCAGCTACGAGGCGCTGGGTCGCGGCGGTGATAACCACCGTGTCGGGTTCTGCCACGCCCTGCACCCGCGCCGCGAGGTTCGGCGTCTCGCCGAAGACGTCCGCCTCGCCGGCGGCGCCAGCAATCACGGTGAGGCCGGTGTGGATACCGACGCGGACCGAACGGCGGGTGTCGGCTGTCGAGGGGTGGGTGCTGGGGCCCGACATCCGAGACCCGACACCCGGCATCTGTCCGACGATCGCCAATCCCGCCCGCACCGCCTGCTCCGCATCGTCGTCGTGCGCGTGCGGGTACCCGAAGAGAGCCAGCACGCCATCGCCGAGATACTTCACCACGTGTCCGCCGAAGCGCTTCACCGCGTCCGCCGTGGTACGGTGGTACTGCCCGACCACGTCCCGCCACTCTTCCGGATCCAACTGAGTGCTCAGCTCGGTGGAGCCCACCAGGTCGCTGAAGAGCACCGTCAGGTGGCGGCGCTCGCCCTGGGTGTCGGGTTGCGGCTGTCGGGTATCGGGAGCGTACACCCGAGACGGCGCGCCTGATCCCTGCAGCGCCCGGCCGCAGCCACCGCAGAATTTCTCGCCAGGCCCGTTCGCCTCCCCGCACACCGCGCAGAGCGTAACGAGCGGCGTTCCACATTCCGCGCAGAAGCGACGGTCGGCGCGATTGTCCCGGTCACACGAAGGGCAGCGCACGCTGTGTCTTCTCGCACGCGGTGACTACCACACCCCGAGCGCACTCCGGAAACCAGCCGACCTGGTCATGTCTGTGGGGCGCAACAACAATCTGACTGGTAGGGCGTTTCCTGCGGTCCCCTCCCCCGTTGCCAACTCCGGCAACGGGGGAGGTGCAGGAGGGGGTCTGTCGCGAGCGCCCCTTCGACTGTCACAGGCCGCCAATCTGCGGTTCACCCGGGACCTGAGACAAAGCCCTCGATAAGCCGGGCGACTGCCTGCGAGTATTCCTCGTAGAGGAAGAGCTTGGCGTTCGGGAGCGAGTGGAACCCGACGACGTTGGGAAATTGATCGGCCATCGCGCGAGCCAACGATTCAGGGAAAGTCGGGTCGTCCGCCCCCCAGATGAAGAGCGTCGGCATCGCCAATTGTTGATGGAGGTGTTTGAATTCGTCCAGGCGCGCGAATTTCATTCGCCGCAGGAACCGCATCGCGCCGGCTATCCGCGCCTCCGAGACGATGAGCGGCTCGACGAACTGGCGGTGAAAGTCGCCGTCCAGGTGATCCAGATCGTGAAAGCAGCCGCCGAAGACCAGCGACGATCGGCGAAACGCCCGCGACTTCAGGAGCTGGCCAATCACCGCCCTGAACCCAGGGACGTGCGCCAGCGCCTGATACATCGGAATCCAGGGTGGGCGATGAGACGGAATCTCGGTGTTGGTCAGGACGAGGCGCGACACTCGCGCTCCATCGATCAGCGCGAGCTCGCGCGCGACCCACCCGCCGGTGTCGTTGCCGACGAGTGCGTAGGAATCGACGCCGAGGTCGGCGAGCATTCTCTGGAGAGCTCGGGCTTGCCCGGGAGAGGAGTAGTCGTCATCGCCCATGCTGGACGATTGTCCAAAACCGATCAGGTCGGGGGTGTAGCACGTGAAGCGAGCGCGAAGGTGCGTGATGACTCCGTCCCATGTGCACCCCGAGAGGGGAAAGCCGTGCACGAAAACGACCGCCGGCCCGCTTCCCTCCCGGCGCCAGTGGACCGATGCCTCTCCGACCTTCGCGCTTCCCTCGCTCGGCTGCCGTGCGTCGTCCATGGACGGTCACGCCTTCCGTGGGATCAAGCCCATCTCGCGGGCGCGCTGCAGCTCCTGCTCGTAGAGCGGGTTGGGACGGCTCATGTGCTTCGATGTGCCGGTGGCGAGCAGTCTGCCGTTCTCGGTCCACAGGCGCGCGACGCAGCCGACCAGCCCGTCCTCGGCGAGCAGCGCGACGCCGTCAACGAGGATCCATGTCGCGTCCGGCGCAAAGCGGTGGAACTGGACCGTCAGGTCGAGATTCGGGGCGAGAAAGCGAAACGGCCACTCGTGCGCCGCGATGGTTGCGTTCCAGCCGGGAAAGTCGAGCCAGAAGAGCTGGCGCAGGGCGTCGGCCTGACGGTCGGCAATGGCGGTCTCGGTGAAACGTAACCATGTGTGCCACTCCGGCCGCCCGGGTGGCTCGCGCCAGCGGACGGGTCGTCCCTCGATGCTGCGCCAGATCGGGTACCACTGGTCGTACTCCTCGGCGAGCTCTTGGTAGCCGCGGAGCGTGTGCGGACCGGGGACCGGCGGCGCCGAGGCGAAGTCGTGACGGTATCCCTCCAGCCCGTCGCTCACCATCCAGACGGTGGCCGCCAGCAGCAGCCGGTCTTGCTGAACCATCTCCACGCGCAGCGACTCGGCTCGTTTGCCCCCACCGACGGTCACGACGCGGACCTCCACTGGGGAGAACTCGCCCACCGCGAGAAAGTGACAGTGGAAGCTCGCCGGGCGTGCGGCGCGGCTGCGCGCCATCGCCGCGCGCAGCGCGATCGCGGCGAGGTAGCCGCCGTTCGGTCCCCACACGGCCCACTTCGGCGACAGCTCGGCGCGGAAGCGGTCGGGCTCTTCGGCGATGGCCTCGATCGAGGTGTCTTCGAGAAAGTCAGCCGTAGTTTGTCAACCCCGAGCAGGAGTATCGTGATCGGTGGTCGCTGCTCAAGTCCGGAAGCGAGCACCGAGACGGCAAGCCACGCGGGTCTTGCGCAAGCCCGACGTCGATCGGCTCAGTGGCCTGACCTGCATCAATTTTGCTCCGTGGCCGCCCGTCAGGGCTCTGGTGCGCCTCGCTACCGCCGGTGCCGCCCCGTATTCAGCGTATTCCCGATGGCACGCGCGATCTCGGTCGCTACGCGCTCATGGCCGAGCGTATTGAAGTGGCAACAATCATCGCTGTACACCGTGCGCGACTCATCCTTGAAGATCATCGTCAGGTCGACGAAGTTCACCCCCTCCTCCGCAAGCTCGTGGCCGCGCTCGATGAACATGGGGTACGCGGTGGCGATCCGTCCCGTAGCCGCCACCGTGGGATCGAACGCCACCTGTCGCTCTTCCTCTGTCAGCGTCTTGGAACCGGGCAAGTACTGGTTCGGCTGCAGGAAATGAAGGTATTGGATGCCCATTCCGCGGCAGAGGACCGCCATCTGCCGCGACGATCGAGCCCACACTTCCGCGAACTCGCGATACATGGTTTCATCGTCGGGAAAGCTGATCGGCGGTCCAGCAACCTGCGGCGGCGTCGCCTTCTGCGCCATGGCGCGCTTGACCGCCAGCGCCTCAGCGCGCAGCGCGGCCACCTGCCGCTGATCGAGAAAGTCCCACACGGTCAGGAGAAAAGCACTGTACATCACCGGCCAGCGCGCGAACCAGCCACGCAGCGCTTCGCGGCGGGCGCGGATCCGGTGCGCGTTGCCTACGTGCACCGTCGTCGCGCTCACCAGTGATTGCCCTGAATAGAGGTACCACATGAGCGGGTAGAACGGATTGATCCCGTCTTGAAGGTTGTCTTTCGCAGCATCGACCTCGTTGAACCCGTCGAGGTTGACGACGATGTCGAACTCCGCGCCGAGCGCAAGCAGCGTCGCCAGAATCAGGAGCTGCTGCGGCTGCTTGTAACCGTGCACCGCCAAGTCAAACAACTGGATGTGCTTGCCCTTGAATGCCGATTCTTTCTGCAGCGCGTCCACCAGCACGTCGCGTGACTCCCTGAACAGTTGATCGGCGACCGAGCCGCCGAAGAGCCCCACGATGACCGCGTCGTGACTGCGCGTCGCGAACGGTCCGTCGCCGAAAAACCCGTACTCGTTGACGTCTTGCAACGCCTGGTTGAACACGAAGCCAAAGTACGGATGGAGCATCGTCGGCTGGTCCGCCAGGTCGCTGCCCGGCTCCTCATCCTCTGCCGGTGCCGCACCAGATTCGGCTTCGGGTCTCGTGGGCGCCCGGCCGAGTAACCGGGCTGACACCTCTTCGCGATCGAAGGGCCGCTTGTGGTAGCGGAAGTACACAGCGCGTGCCCCGATCTCCAACAGGAGCAGCCCGAGCGCGGTCGCGATCAGCGCAACCAAAAGTTTTTTCGCCAGCGAGGCCATGCTACCTGCGAGCGCCTCCCCACCGTCAATACGTCAACGGGCCGCGATCCCGCCAGCGGCGCCAGTGGGCACCCGCGCGATCGTGCCGAAGTTGCTGTCGAGGTCAGTTCTCCGGCCCGAATGGAGCGGAAGCCGTTAGCTGCAGCACAGCCGCCGTGAGCCGTTGGTGCGGCTCGCCGGCGCGAGCGCCACCCAAGGAAGGATCCGTCCTTCCCCGCGTCGCGTTCATCCACCCGACGCCGTGAGGTCCACGGCGATCATGGATCGCGCGCACAAAGGGCGTCGGCCTCAGTCTGTCCTTCGCGCAGTTCGTTCCAGAAACGGGC
>Ga0335084_10008201_pt1 | contig 10399 bp, 5 predicted proteins | sample Lox_Sample_44_FD_206721 | JGI IMG/M metagenome (GOLD analysis project Ga0335084, IMG submission 206721) | Soil microbial communities from Loxahatchee National Wildlife Refuge, Florida, United States - Lox_Sample_4.4 | ecosystem: Environmental > Terrestrial > Soil > Wetlands | place: USA: Florida... | reverse complement strand
AGGTAACACTCGTCGTCGCCGTCGCGTCCCCGACGGCCCGCCGGCCCCCCGACGGGGGCGCCGACCTGGGGCGGCCCGGCGTCGGCACGGCAGCCGACGTTGCCGAGCAGCCCCGCCAGCATCGACACGTGGATCTGCTCGTAGGTGGCCGGCGCGGCATTGATGCGCCAGCCGTGCTCGGCCACCACGGTGTGCAGCTGCGAGTGGATGTCGCGCCACTCGCGCACCCGCCGCGGGCTGACGAACTGGTCGCGCAGGCGCTGCTCCTGCTGGCGATTGCTCATGCGGTGCGTGTCGGTCGTCGCGCCGGCGTGTCCATGAACGCCGCGCGCGCGCTCGATCCACGCCCACAGCTTGAGATAGCCCATGAACTCGGACTTCTCGTCGTCGAACAACTTGTGCTTCTCGTCCGCGGCCTGCGCGTGCTCCAGCGGCCGGTCGCGCACGTCCTGCACGCTCAAGGCCGACGCGATGATCAACACCTCGTGCAGCGCCTGACGCTCGCGCGCTTCCAGGATCATGCGCCCGACCCGCGGGTCCAGCGGAAGCGCCGACAGTTCGCGGCCAATGCCGGTCAGCTCGTTGCCGTCATCGACCGCATTCAACTCGGCCAGCAGCGCGTAGCCGTCGGCGATCGCCTTGCGCGGCGGTGGCTCGATGAACGGAAAGTCCTCCACCGCGCCGAGCCGCAGCGCTTTCATGCGCAGGATCACGCCGGCCAGCGACGAACGCAGGATCTCCGGATCGGTGAATCGCGGCCGCGACGCGAAGTCCTTCTCGTCGTAGAGGCGGATGCAGATTCCGTCGGCCACCCGGCCGCAGCGGCCCGCGCGCTGGTTCGCCGCCGCCTGCGAGATCGACTCCACCTGCAGTTGCTCGACCTTGCTGCGGTAGCTGTAGCGCTTGACGCGGGCCTGGCCCGAATCGATCACGAAGCGGATGCCGGGGACCGTCAGCGAAGTCTCGGCCACGTTGGTGGCCAGCACGATGCGGCGTCCACCGTGCGGCTCGAAGACACGGTCTTGCTCCGCCTGAGACAGCCGCGCGAACAACGGCAGGATCTCGGGCACCGCGGCGCCGCGGCTCACGCCGGCCAAGTGCCTGCGCAGATGATCGGCCGCCTCGCGGATCTCGCGCTCGCCCGGCAGGAACACCAGGATGTCGCCACCCGCGCCGCCGCGCCACAGCTCGTCCACGGCGTCGGCGATCGCGTCGTTCAAGTCATGGTCGCGCCTTTCCTCAAACGGCCGCCAACGCTGCTCCACCGGGTAGAGGCGGCCGGACACCTGGATCACCGGTGCGGGCCCTCGCGCCGACGCGAAGTGCAGCGCAAAGCGATCGGCGTCGATCGTTGCCGAGGTCACAACCAGCTTCAGGTCGGGCCGCCGCGGCAGCAGCTGCTTCAGGTATCCGAGCAGGAAGTCGATGTTCAGGCTGCGCTCGTGCGCCTCGTCGATGATCAACGTGTCGTACGCGCGCAGCTCCGGGTCGCCCTGCGTCTCCGCCAGCAGGATGCCGTCGGTCATCAGCTTGACCGACGCGCCGCGCTGCAGGCGGTCGTGGAAGCGCACCTTGTAGCCGACGACGTCGCCGAGCGGCGAATCCAACTCCTGGGCGATGCGCTTGGCCACGCTGGCGGCGGCGATGCGCCGCGGCTGGGTGTGGCCGATCAGGCCACGCCCGCCGGCGCCGAGCCCGCGGCCGAGCTGCAGCGCGATCTTGGGCAACTGCGTGGTCTTGCCCGAGCCGGTCTCGCCGCAGACGATGACCACTGGGTGCTCGCGGATGGCCTGCGCGATCTCGTCGCGGCGCGCACTGACCGGCAACGACTCCGGATAGTCGATGGACGGCACCGGATTTGCCGCGTGCGCAGCGGCAGGCGCAGTCCGATGCGGCGGTGGCGCGTTCACGGGGCGCGGATGATACGCGCGCCAGTCGGCGACCCGGGCCATCGTGTCGCTGCGGCACAATCGCGGCCAGCATGAGCGTCGTGTTCCCGCATACCTTCGTTCCCTGGTTCCGCTCGGTCGCGCCCTACATCCACGCCTACCACGGCAAGACATTCGTCGTCGGCCTGGTCGGCGAGGCCATCGCCGCGGGCAAGCTCAACGCCTTCGTTCAGGACCTCGCGATCCTGAATGCGATGGGCATCAAGCTGGTGCTGGTACACGGCTTCCGTCCCCAGGTGAACGAGCAGCTCAAGACCAAGGGCCATGTGTCGCGCTTCTCGCACGGCCAGCGCATCACCGACGAGATCGCGCTCGATTCCGCGCAGGAGGCCGCCGGCCAGCTGCGCTTCGAGATCGAGGCGGCTTTCTCGCAGGGCCTGCCCAACACGCCGATGGCCAACGCCGCCGTGCGCGTGGTGTCGGGCAACTTCCTCACCGCGCGGCCGGTGGGCGTCGTCGACGGGGTGGACTTCATGCACAGCGGCGTCGTGCGCCGCGTCGACGCGGCGGCGATGCGGCGTGCCATCGACGGCGACGCCATCGTGCTGCTGTCGCCGTTCGGCTTCTCGCCGACCGGCGAGGCGTTCAACCTGTCGATGGAAGACGTGGCCACGTCGACGGCGATCGCGCTGCAGGCCGACAAGCTGCTGTTCGTCACCGAGGTTCCGGGCATTCGCGAAAAGCCCGACGACCCCGAATCGGACATCGACACCGAACTCGCCCTGGTCGATGCGCGCCGGCTGCTCGCACAGTCGAATCAACCTGACCAGCCCGGCAACGCCGCGTTCTACCTGCGCCAGTGCGTGCGGGCCTGCGAGGGCGGTGTCGAGCGCTCGCACATCCTGCCGTTCTCGGTCGACGGCGCCATCCTGCAAGAGGTGTTCACGCACGATGGCATCGGCACCATGGTGGTCGACGAGAAACTGGAAACCCTGCGCGAAGCGGGCGCCGACGACGTCAGCAGCATCCTCGCGCTGATCGAGCCGTTCGAGCGCGACGGCACGCTGGTCAAGCGCGGTCGCACTGAGATCGAGCGCGACATCGGCAACTACATGGTGATCGAGCACGACGGGGTGATCTTCGGCTGCGTGGCGCTGTATCCCTACCCGGAGTCGCACACCGGCGAAATGGCCGCACTGACGGTGTCGCCCAACGTGCAGGGCCAGGGCGATGGCGAGCGGCTGCTCAAGCGCGCCGAACAGCGAGCCCGCAGCATGGGGCTCGAAAGCATCTTCGTGCTGACCACGCGCACGATGCACTGGTTCATCAAGCGCGGCTTCCAGCAGGTCGATGCCGACTGGCTGCCCGAGGCGCGCAAACGCAAGTACAACTGGGATCGCCGCTCGCAGGTGCTGGTCAAGAAGCTGACCTGACGCGGCGGCGATCGAGCGACCACTGGAGCACGAAATGGCACGCACCGTTCATTGCGCCTACCTGAAGAAGGACGCCGAGGGACTGGACTTTCCCACCTACCCGGGCGACCTCGGCAAGCGCATCTACAACGAGATCAGCAAGGAAGCCTGGGCGATGTGGTTGCGCCACCAGACCATGCTGGTCAATGAAAACCGGCTCAATCTGGCCGATCAGCGGGCCCGGCAATACCTGGCGCGGCAGATGGAGCAGTTTCTCTTCGGTGGCGGCGCCGACAAACCGTCAGGTTATGTCGAGCCCACGAAGTAACCCACGCGTCGGCCCCTTCCCGCACCAGTTGAAGGATTTCGCTGGCCTGACCGACTGGTTGCACCGTTGATTAGGGAGTTTTCCGAGCCCCGGCACTGCAAACCCCAATTGGTTGGGCAGGAGCGAGTTGTATATATTCGCCGGGGGTTGAATTACCCGGGAGGCTCGGTATGTCGAATCTGGCCGAACTGATCGCGCAAAAGGCCGCGCTCGAAAAGCGCATCGCGGAGGCGCAAACCGAGGAGCGCGCAGCGGCGATTGCCCAGATCAAGCAATTGATGGATCAATACGGCCTCACGCTGGCCGACCTCGGCGGCAGGGCCTCCGCGGCCAAGTCGGGCGGCAAGGCCGGGCCGCGCAAGGGAAGCAAGGTGCCGATCAAGTACCGCGACCCCGCCACCGGCAACGCCTGGAGCGGGCGTGGCTTGCAGCCGAAGTGGCTGCAAGCCGCGCTGGCGCAGGGACGGCAGCTGAGCGATTTCGCGGTGTGACGCGCCGCCATCCCTGCTGAGGGCTGCCGTGGCAACGGCTGATTCGCTGGCTTTCGCGTCTGCTCGTGTCGCAGCGTTGGCCCGCAGCGGCGTGCTGTTGCTGGCCTGCGCGGTGCTCACCCGCCTGGGTATCACCACGGCCGATGATCACCGGCTGATCGCCACGTTCGCGCCGGCGGTCGGATTGGCATGGGCCGCGCTGATGCGCTGGGGCCCCTCGGCGACCCCTGGGCTTTGGCTGGGGCTGGCGGCCGGCTTCATCTGGGCCGGTGCGCCGTGGTCGCTGGCGCTGGCGCTGGCCACCGGCCAGGCATTGGGCGCGCTCGTCGCGGCGTTCTGGTTGGGCCGAGCCGGATTCGACGCACGCCTGGAGCAACCGCGTGACCTCTGGCTGCTGCTCGGTGCCGTCCTGTGCGGTGGAGCCGTTCTGAGCGCAGCCAACGCCGCCACCTGGATGATGTTGGCCGGGCGCATCTCGATGCTGGACCTCGCCGGCGCCTGGCTCGCGTGGTGGTTCGGCGAGGCCACCGGTCTGCTCGTGGTGGGCGTGGCGTTGCTGGCGCTGCCGCAAGTGGCGACGGTCGGCGTCGGCTCGCCGCGCTGGGTGGGCGACGCGGCGCTGCTGCTGGCGCTGGCGCTTTCGCTCGGGCTGGTGGTCGACGCGCTGGCCAATGGCCGGTTGAGTCTGTTGCCGTTCGCCATGCTGCCGCTGGTGGCGTTGGCATGGCTGGCGTTGCGCAGCGGCCTGGCCCTGCCGGCCGCCGGCCTGGCGGTGATGGCGATGCTGGCCGCCGCGCTGCTGGCCGGTGGTTCGCGCGCGCTGGGACAAGTCGCCGCCACCCTGGGCATGCGGTCGATGTGGTCATGCCTGGCGTTGGCACAGGCGCTGGTGCTGCTGGTGCACGTGTTTGCCGGGCGGGTGCGCAGCGCCGCGCATCGGTTCGAGCTTGCGCTCGAGAGTGCCGACCTCGGCGTGGCCGATTGGCGGCTCGGTGCCGGCGTGTCGTACACGTCACCGCGCTGGCGCAGCCTGCTCGGCGATCCCGACGGCAGTCGTACATCGACGCTCGAGGACTGGCTGGCGCGCGTGCATGGCGACGACCGCGATGATGTTCGCCGCGCCATAGACTCGCTCGACGACCCCGACCACGATTCGGTGTGGCGGCAGGCGCGCATCCGCGTCGGCGATGCCTGGCCCTGGTTCGAACTGCGCATCACGGTGGCCGCCCGCGACACCGGCCAGCACCCGAGCCGGCTTGTGGTGACGTTGTCCGACGTGCAGGAGCAGCGCAGCGCGGAAGATCGCGAACGCCTTTCCAGCAGCCTGTTCCAGAACCTGCACGAGGGGCTGGTGATCGTCGATGCCGAGCTGCGCATCCTCGACGTCAATCCGACGTACAGCCGCATCATGGGCATCGCCCGTGAGGAGCTGATCGGCACCGTGCCGACCCTGCTCAGCTCGCCGGCCACCGACGCGATGACCCGCCAGCAGCAAAGTGCCATCTGGGCCGGCCTGCGCAGCCTGGGGCATTGGAGCGGCGAGGTCGTCGAACGCCGGCGCAACGGCGATCCCTGCGCGCTGCACCTGAGCGTGTTCACGGTGCCCGACCCGGAAGGCGCGGTGCGCTATCGCGTGCTGATGGTCTCGGACATCACCGAGCAGCGGCTGCAGCGCGAACGGCTCGAACGCCAGGCGCACTTCGACGAGCTGACGCGACTGCCCAACCGGGCGCGCCTGACCCAGCTGCTGCAAGAGGCGCTGGTCTCCAGCGAGCGCGAGGGGTACCTGCTGGCAGTCTGCTACATCGACCTCGACCGCTTCAAAGACATCAACGAGCGCCATGGCCGCGCCGCCGGCGATCGCGTGCTGGTCGAGCTCGCCGCGCGGCTGCGCAGCGCTTTGCGCGCTCACGCGACCTGGTCGGACGTGGCCGCCCGCATCGGTGGCGACGAGTTCGTGCTGCTGCTGCGCGCCGACACGGTCGAGGAGGCGCGTCTGGCCGTCGAGCGCGTGCTGCGCGTGATCGCGCAGCCCTACACGATCGACTCGCACACACCGCCCACGTCGTTGACCGCGAGCGTCGGCGCCACGGTCTATCCGATCGACCACAGCGACCCGGACACGCTGCTGCGCCACGCCGACCAGTCGATGTACGGCGCCAAGCAGGCCGGGCGCAATGGCTACCTCTTCTTCGACCCCGAGCACAGTCGCCGCGCCGAGGAACGCGTGCTGGCGCTGGGGCGCGTGCAGGAGGCGCTCGATCGCCATGAGCTGCGGCTCTACTACCAGCCCAAGGTCGACCTGAGGCGCGGCGTGGTGCTCGGCGCCGAGGCGCTGCTGCGCTGGGAGCATCCAGAGCACGGCGTCGTGCCGCCGGGGCAGTTCCTGCCGCTGATCGAGCACACCGGACTGTCGGCGCGGGTGGGCGATTGGGTGCTGGGCCAGGCGCTCGACCAGCTGGAGCGCTGGCTCGAGCAAGGGCTCGACCTGTCGGTCAGCGTCAATGTCTCGGCGCGCCACCTGCAGGAGCCCGACTTCGTGCAACGCCTGACCGAGCTGCTCGCCCGCCACGCACGGCCGCTCGGGCCTCGCCTCGAGCTCGAGGTGCTGGAAACCGCGGCTCTCGCGGACGTGGCCTACACCTCGATGCTGCTGGAGCGCTGCGCGAAGCTGGGCGTGCGTTTCGCGCTCGACGACTTCGGCACTGGTTACTCCACCCTCACCTACCTCAAGCGCCTGCCGGTGCAGGTGTTGAAGATCGACCGCTCGTTCGTGCACAACATGCTCAACGACACCCAGGACCGTGCGATCGTCGAAGGGGTCGTCAGCCTGGCGCGCACCTTCTCGTGCGTGGCCGTCGCCGAAGGCGTCGAGACGCCCGCCCAGGCGCGCACGCTGCTCGAGATGGGTTGCGAGGTTGGCCAGGGCTCCGGCATCGCCGCCCCGATGCCCGCGGCCGAGCTCGCGCAGTGGGTCAAGGACTGGAAGGGGCTGTTCGCGATCACGCCTGCCGCCACGGCCACCCCGTCGGCCGGTGCCGCCGCACCCAGCAGCGCTCCCCGCGCGCGCTAGGGTGTCGCGGTCGGCCCGCGGCCGCGCCGCTAGACTGCCACCGTGCTGCCCCAAGGCTTCGTTCAGGAACTGCTCTCGCGCGTCGACATCCTCGAGGTGATCGGCCGCCATGTCGAACTCAAGCGCGCCGGCAGCGTGCACAAGGGCCTGTGTCCCTTCCACGGCGAGAAGACGCCGAGCTTCACGGTCAGCCCGACGCGGCAGACCTACCACTGCTTCGGCTGCGGAGCACACGGCGATGCGATCCGCTTTCTGATGGAGAACCAGGGGCTTCCATTCATGGACGCGGTGGGCGAGCTCGCGCAGCGCGTCGGCATCACGGTGCCCGACGATGCGGCCAGCTCCGAGGACCGTGCGCGCGCCGCCGAGCAGCGAGCCAAGCGGCAGACGCTGAGCGACGTGCTTTCTCGCGCCGCCGAGCACTACAAGGCCTCGCTCAAGGCATCGCCGCGCGCCATCGACTACCTCAAGGGCCGCGGCCTCACCGGCGAGATCGCGGCGCGCTTCGGACTCGGGTATGCGCCACCGGGTTGGCGCAGCCTGGCCAGCGTCTTCCCGCGCTACGACGATCCGTTGCTGGTCGAAGCCGGTCTGGTCATCGTGCAGGGCGAAGACGGCACCGAGGATCAGAAGCGCTACGACCGCTTCCGCGACCGCATCATGTTCCCGATCCGATCGGTGCGCGGCGAAGTCATCGGATTCGGCGGTCGCGTGCTCGACAACGGCGAGCCCAAGTACCTCAATTCGCCGGAGACGCCGCTGTTCGTCAAGGGCCGCGAGCTGTACGGTCTGTACGAGGCGCGCGCCGCGCTTCGCGAGGCCGGGTATGCGCTGGTGGTCGAAGGCTACATGGACGTCGTGGCCCTGGCGCAGTCGGGCTTCGCGCACGCCGTGGCGACGCTGGGCACCGCCTGCACCGCCGAGCACGTGGCCAAGCTGCTGCGCTTCACCGACCACGTGGTGTTCAGCTTCGACGGCGACGCCGCCGGCCGGCGCGCCGCTGCTCGCGCGCTCGAGGCCGCGCTGCCGCACGCGAGCGACCTGCGCACCATCCGCTTCCTGTTTCTGCCCCCCGAGCACGACCCCGATTCGTTCGTCCGCGAACGCGGCGCGCCTGCGTTTGAACAGCAGGTGGCCGCGGCGGTGCCGTTGTCGCGCATGCTGCTGCAGACGGCGCAGGACGGCTGCGACCTGTCGCTCGCCGAGGGGCGCGCACGCATGCTGGCGCAGGCACGGCCGATGATCGCCGCACTGCCGGCTGGTGCGTTGCGCGAGCAGGTGCTGGCAGAACTGGCGCAGGCCGGTGGCACCAGCGCGGAGCAGCTGCGGTCGCTCTGGGGCGCCTCGCGCCCCGCAAGACATGCAGCCACGTCGAGCCCGGTGCCGCGACGCGCGGCAACGCGGCAAGCCGCCACGCTGCTGGACCGGGCGGTGTGGCTGCTGCTGCAGCGCTGCGGCCTGTGGGAGCAGATCGCAGCCGAGGACCACGAACGCCTGGCCGCGCAAGCGGCGCCGTACGGCAGCTTCTTCGGGCTGCTCGAGCGCTGCCTGCACGACCAGGGCGTGCTCAGCCGCAGCGGCCTGATCGACTGGCTGCGCCATGCGGCGGCAGACGATGCGGATTTGATCGCGCTGCTCGACCGTTCGAGCGCACTGCACGATCTGGACGGTGAGGTCGACGCGCTGCACGATCTGCGACGGCTGCTTCTGCGGCTCCAACTCGAGGAGGTGAAGGGCGAACGCAAGCTGCTTGCGGAGTCGGGCCAGTTGGCGGGTGCCGCCCTGACGCGCTACCGGGAGTTGGACAAGCGCCAGGCGGAGCTCAATGCCGTGCTGGCCGGTAGCGAAGCGGCATCCCCGCCACAGCGGGCAGGCCGGTTTTGACGCACGATGACGAGATCAGCGATAATTCGCAATTCGTTGCAGCGGCAAGAGTGACAGCAGCGCTGACCCGATTGGGCAGGGACCCGGCCCCCCGCGACACGGGGCGAACCACAGGCCATTCATCCCTCCAGGCGTTGCCCGGCTTCCAGACGTTCACGCGAACTTGCCTGCCTGAGACCTCCCCCGCTCGCGGCCCGGGCTGCGGCGCGGGTGTTCGTGCGTTCGGACATTCGCTCCGAAGAGCCGGCCGAGGTCTGGCCTGCCGCCCGTAGCCACCCCGTAGAGGATCTGCATGAACGCGAAAAAGCCCGCCACCAAAACCGCCACCAAGGCCAAGCCCAAGACGGCGAAGGCCCAAGCCGAAGCCCCGAAGCGGCCGGCCAAGGCGGTAACGTCGGCGCCCAAGCCGGCCGCGCACGGCAAACCAGTCGCGCGGCAGTCCAGCGCACCGGCCAAGCCGGCCAAGGTGGCCAGGCCCGACGCGCCGGCTAAGCCGGCCGCGCCCGCGAACAGAAGCGCTGCGAAGCCCGCGGCCAAACCAGCTGGCAAGCCGGCACCCGTGGCGAAGGGAAAGCGAACCGGCAAGGACGCCGGCAAGCCGGGTCAGGGCGAAGAGGACTTCAACGACCTCGACGTTGAAATCGACGCAGAGGTCGATGCCGAGGTCGTCGAGGCCGCCAAGGAAGAGGCCAAGGCCAAGCCGCTGCGGATGAAGGTCAGCCGCGCCAAGGAGCGCGCGCTGATGCGCGAGTTCGGCCTCGACGAGACCCTGCTCACCGAGGAAGAAGTCGCCAAGCGCCGCCAGGAGCTGAAGACGCTCATCAAGATGGGCAAGACGCGCGGCTTCCTGACGCACCAGGAGATCAACGACCACCTGCCCGAGAAGCTGGTCGACAACGAGATCATCGAAGCGATCGTGTCGATGCTCAACGACATGGGCATCGCGGTCTACGAGCAGGCACCCGACGCAGCGACGCTGCTGATCGCCGGCGGCAACACGACCACCGCGACCGAAGAAGAAGCCGAGGAAGCCGCCGAGGCCGCGCTGTCGACAGTCGACTCCGAGTTCGGCCGCACCACCGACCCGGTGCGCATGTACATGCGCGAGATGGGCTCGGTCGAACTGCTGACGCGCGAGGGTGAGATTGAGATCGCCAAGCGCATCGAAGGTGGCCTGCAGGCCATGATGTACGCGATCAGCGCGTCGCCGACGACGATCAACGAGATCCTGTCGATGGCCAAGAAGATCGCCGACGGCGAGATGCAGATCTCCGAGGCGGTCGACGGCTTCGTGTCGGACGACGAGGCCGACGACTACGTCG
>Ga0335084_10008200_pt1 | contig 10400 bp, 11 predicted proteins | sample Lox_Sample_44_FD_206721 | JGI IMG/M metagenome (GOLD analysis project Ga0335084, IMG submission 206721) | Soil microbial communities from Loxahatchee National Wildlife Refuge, Florida, United States - Lox_Sample_4.4 | ecosystem: Environmental > Terrestrial > Soil > Wetlands | place: USA... | reverse complement strand
TGCAGGTAGCGGAACCAGGGATCGCGGATCCAGGCCCAGCCGGCCAACGCGCCGATCCAGACGAGGATCAACCCAACGACGATGAATGCCGCAATCCGAAAATGAAGGACCAGAACGAAATCGGCAAACAACTAGTCTTTACGCGCTTCGCGCGATGGGCCTGGTCGGGTCGCGCGACCATTCGCTCCAGGAGCCGACATACACGCGCGATCCCGACATCCCGGCGATCTCCATCGCAAGGGCGTTGTGGCAGGCGGCGACGCCCGAGCCGCAGTAGTGGATCACCTCGTCGGGCTTGCGGCCCGCCAGCACCGCCTCGAAATCCGCGCGCAGCTGCCCGGGGCTCTTGAAGACGCCGTCCGCGGAAATGTTTTCGCCGTTGTAGCGGTTCTTCGCGCCCGGGATGCGCCCGGCCACCGGGTCGATGGGCTCCTGCTCGCCGCGGTAGCGCGCGGGCGCGCGCGCATCGAGCAGCGCGGCGCGCTTGAGCTTCTTCTCGACCGTGGCGAGACTCGCGTGCATCGACGCCTTCGCCTTGCCGGGATAGGGCGCGGGTTCGAAGCGCGGCAAATCGGCAGTCACCGGGCGGCCTTCGCGCCGCCACTTGGCGAGGCCGCCGTCGAGCACCATCGCCTGTTCGTGGCCCACCCAGCGCAGCATCCACCACAGGCGCGCAGCCATCGCGCCCGGACCGGCGTCGTAGCAGATCACGGTGTCGGTGGCCTTGAGGCCCTGCTTGCCGAGCCAGGCGATGAAGGCTTTCGCCTCGGGCAAGGGGTGCCGGCCGTTCGCTCCGGTCGTCGGCGCCGACAGGTCGCGGTCCAGGTGCGCGAAGAGCGCGCCCGGGATGTGCGACTCGAGATATTGCTGCTCGCCGAGCGACGGGTTGGCGAGGTCGTGGCGGCAGTCGAACACCCGCCATTCCGGGTGCTGCGCGAGCTCCTCGGTGGAGGCAAGGGCGCTCAAGCCGGCGCACCCGCCGCGAGCCCGCGCCGCAGCCACTCGTGGAAGTGCACCATGGCGTCCTCCATCGGCGACTGGTAGGGGCCGGCGTCGTCGCGGCCCTCGAGCCAGAGCGCGCGGCGGCCGCGGTCCATGCGCTGCTGTATTTCATCGTCCTCCAGCGCCGTCTCGGCATAGGCTGCCTGCTGCGCCTCGACGAATTCGCGCTCGAAGTGGACGATTTCCTCCGGATAGTAGAACTCCACCACGTTGGTGGTGAGCTGCGGCGTGCGCGGGATCAGGCTGGAGACGACGAGCACGTTCGGATACCACTCCAGCGTGAGGCCCGGGAAATAGGTCGCCCAGAGCGCGCCGTACTTGGGCGTCGCGCCGCGCAGCTGCGCGAGGCAGGCCTCGTGCCAGCGGCGGTAGACGGGCGTGCCCGGCGCCGCGAGACCGTTCTTCGCCGGCACGACCTGCACCGAGTAGTGCTCGCCGTAGTCCACGTGGAAACCGTCGCAGTCGGCGAAGTTGCCCAGGCCCGCGTGGAAGTAGTCGACGTGGTAGACCTCGAGGTAGACCTCTACGAAGGTCTTCCAGTTGCAGGCGTAGTCGGTCGTCTCGACGCGGTCGAGCACGTAGCCGGAGAAATCGAAGTCCGCGCGCGTGCTCATCGCGGCGAGGTCGGCGCGCGCATCGCGCGGGCCCGCGAACAGGAGGCCGTTCCAGTTCGTGAGCGGCGTCGAAGGCAGCTTCACGCAGGGACTCTCGGGGAAGCGCGGCGCGCCGAGCAGCTCGCCCTTCAGGTCGTAGGTCCAGCGGTGCAGCGGGCAGACGATATTGTCGAGCCTGCCGCGCCCTTCGAGCATGATCGACTGGCGGTGCCGGCAGATGTTGGAGAGCAGCGATACGCCGCCAGCCGGGTCTGCCGAGCTCCGTACCAGCACCTTCGCGTGGTCCATCCAGCCGAGCGTCTGGTAGTCGCCCGCCTCGGGCACCATCAATTCGTGGCCGACGTAGTTGGCGCCGGCGTCGAACAGCAGTTTTTTTTCGCGCGCGAAGATTTCCGGGTCGAAATACCAGGACACGGGCAGCTGGCAGGTTGCCGGCCGGAGCTGCGCCGACGTCGCGATCGTTGACATACGGTAAGTGCTTAAAAGCGCGGGATTTTACATGATCCGGGGTTTGACCCGCCAGCGGCGCTCGGTTATGGTGGCAGCCCCCCTATGCGCAAGAAAGAATCCGGCGCCCCGGAGCCGAGCTTCGAGAAGGCCCTCGCGGAGCTCGAAAGCCTCGTCGCGAAGATGGAAGACGGCGGCCTCTCGCTGGAGCAGTCGCTGGCCGCGCACAAGCGCGGCCTGGAGCTTGCCAGGCAGTGCCGCGAGCGCCTGGAGGCCGCGCAGCAGCAGGTGCAGGTGCTCGAAGGCGAAGTGCTCAAGCCGCTGGCAGGCGAGCTGCAGAAGCAGCTCGGTGCGGCGACCCCCGATGGCGGCGATCGCGACTGAAGCCGACTTCGCCGCGTGGATGGGTTCCATCCAGGCGCGCGTCGAAACCGCTCTGCAGCGCAGCCTCCCGGGCCCGCAGCATGCGCCGGCGCGCCTGCACGCGGCCATGCGCTATGCCACGCTCGAAGGCGGCAAGCGCGTGCGCCCGCTGCTCACCTTTGCGGCGGGGGAGTTTTCGGGCGCCGACCCCGCCCGGCTCGAAGTCGTCGCCTCTGCGGTCGAGATGATCCACGCCTACTCGCTCGTGCACGACGACCTGCCGTGCATGGACGACGACGTGCTGCGCCGTGGCAAGCCGACGGTGCACATCGAGTTCGATCAAGCGACCGCGATGCTGGCCGGCGATGCGCTGCAGGCGCTCGCCTTCCAGCTGCTCGCCGAGCAGCTGAAGATGGCGGACGCGGCGGTGCCGCTGGAGATGGTGCGCACGCTCGCCGCCGCGGCCGGTTCGCGGGGCATGGCGGGCGGGCAGGCCTTCGACCTGGAGTCGACCGGCAAGCAGCTGTCGCAGGCCGAACTCGAGTTCATGCACGTGCGCAAGACCGGCGCCCTGATCAGCGCGGCCGTGAAGCTCGGCGCCCTGTGCGGCGGAACCTGCCCGCCGGCGCTGGAGCAGTACGCGCACCGCGTAGGGCTCGCCTTCCAGGTGGTCGACGACGTGCTGGATGAGGAGGCGAGCACCGCGACGCTCGGCAAGACGGCGGGCAAGGATTCCAAGCAGGGCAAGCCGACCTACGTGTCGGCGATGGGCGCTGCGCGCGCGAAGGCGTTCGCCGAGGAGCTGCGGCGCGGCGCGCACGAGGCGCTCGCGTCCTTCGACGGGCGCGCGCTGCGCCTGCGGCAGCTCGCCGACTTCATCGTGCTGAGGAAATTCTAGGCATGGCGACCATCACGGGCGACCTGCCGGCGGACGGCTACAATCCGTCGATGTACGAGCTGCTGAAAACGGTCAATGACCCGGCCGAGTTGCGCCGGCTGGACCGGCGGCAGCTGCATCAGCTCGCGGACGAGCTGCGCGCCTACGTGCTCGATTCGGTGTCGAAGACCGGGGGCCACCTGTCCTCGAACCTCGGCACCGTCGAGCTGACGGTCGCGCTGCACTACGTGTTCGAAACGCCCGAGGACCGCATCGTCTGGGACGTCGGCCACCAGACCTACGCCCACAAGATCCTCACCGGCCGGCGCGAGCAGATGGCGCGCCTGCGCATGATCGACGGCATCTCGGGATTTCCCCGGCGCAGCGAATCCGTCTATGACGCTTTCGGCACCGCGCACTCCTCGACCTCGATCTCGGCCGCGCTCGGCATGGCCGTGGCGGCGAAGCGCAAGGGCGAGAAGCGCCACGCGGTGGCCGTGATCGGCGACGGAGCGATGTCCGCCGGGATGGCGTTCGAGGCGCTCAACAACGCGGGCGCCATGGACGTCGACCTGCTCGTGATCCTGAACGACAACGAGATGTCGATCTCTCCGCCGGTCGGCGCGCTGACCAACTACCTTGCGCGGTTGCTCTCCGGGCGCATGTACGATACCGCCAAGCGCGCGAGCGAGCACATCCTCAAGCGCCTGCCCATCGCCTGGGAGCTCGCCAAGCGCGCCGAGGAGCACGTCAAGGGGATGGTGACGCCCAGCACGCTGTTCGAGGAGTTCGGCTTCAATTACATCGGGCCGATCGACGGGCACGACCTGGACGCGCTGATTCCCACGCTCGCCAACATCCGCAAGCTGCGCGGCCCCCAGTTCCTGCACGTCATCACGCGCAAAGGGCACGGCTACAAGCTCGCCGAGGAAGACCCGATCACCTACCACGGCCCCGGCAAGTTCGATCCCGCCGAAGGCATCCGCAAGCCGGGCGGCGGCGGCAAGCCGAGCTACAGCCAGGTCTTCGGCGACTGGCTCTGCGACATGGCGAAGCGGGACGAGCGCCTGGTCGCGATCACGCCGGCCATGCGCGAAGGCTCGGGCATGGTGCGCTTCTCGGAGGAATTCCCCGACCGCTACTTCGACGCCGCGATCGCCGAGCAGCACGCGGTGACCTTTGCGGCCGGCCTCGCCTGCGAGGGCCTGAAGCCCGTGGTCGCAATCTACTCGACCTTCCTGCAGCGCGGCTACGACCAGCTGATCCACGACGTGGCGATCCAGAACCTGCCGGTGCTGTTCGCCCTGGACCGCGGCGGCGTCGTCGGCGGCGACGGGCAGACGCACAACGGCGCCTTCGACTACGCGTACCTGCGCACCGTGCCGAACATGGTGGTGATGGCCCCCGCCGACGAAAACGAATGCCGGCAAATGCTGTTCACCGGGTTCCAGATCAATGGACCGGCCTCGGTGAGGTACCCGCGCGGCTCCGGCCCGGGGGTTGCCTTGCAGAAGGAGTTTTCTTCAATTCCGATCGGAAAAGCTGAAATCAAGCGGCAAGGAAAAAGGATCGCCATCCTCGCTTTCGGCTCGATGGTGAAGCCGGCGCTCGAGGCGGCGGAAAAGCTCGACGCCACCGTGGTCAACATGCGCTTCGTCAAGCCGCTCGATGCGGCGATGGTCGGGCAGATGGCGGCCACGCACGAGCTGATCGTCACGGTGGAGGAGCATCAGGTCATGGGCGGCGCAGGCAGCGCCGTGCTGGAAGCGCTGGCAGGGAAGAGCACGAAAGCGCTCCTCCTCGGCCTGCCGGACCGGTTCGTCGACCACGGCGATTCGTCCAAACTCCTGTCGTCGGTAGGGTTGGATGCGGAAGGCATTGCGAAATCGATTCGCGCTGTAATATCCGAGTAAATCACTCGGAGATATAATGGCGGCATGAAAGCCAAAGACCTGCACAACATCCCTGACGTCCAGTCCGCGCACGATTCGCGCAAGCTCGCGATCGACCAGGTCGGCGTGAAGTCCATCCGCCACCCCGTGCGCATCATGGAGCGCGCCGGCGGCGTCCAGCACACCATCGCGAGCTTCAACATGTACGTCGGCCTGCCGCACCAGTTCAAGGGCACGCACATGTCGCGCTTCGTCGAGATCCTGAGCGCGCAGGAGCGCGAGCTCACTGTCGACAGCTTCAAGGCCATGCTCAAGGAGATGGTCGAGCGGCTGGAGGCGGAGGAGGGCCGCATCGAGATGACCTTCCCCTATTTCATCGAGAAGAAGGCCCCCGTGTCCGGCGTTCGCAGCCTCATGGACTACGAGGTGACCTTCATCGGCGAGGTCAGGAAAGGCAGGCAGCGCTTCGCCATGAAGGTGCTGGTGCCGGTCACGAGCCTGTGCCCCTGCTCGAAGAAGATCTCGGACTACGGCGCGCACAACCAGCGCTCGCACGTCACGGTGACCGCGACGACGAGCGAATTCGTCTGGATCGAGGAGATCGTCGACCTGGTGGAGAAGCAGGCCTCGAGCGAGCTGTACGGCCTGCTCAAGCGCCCGGACGAGAAATTCGTCACCGAGCGCGCCTACGACAACCCGAAATTCGTCGAGGACATGGTGCGCGACGTCGCCTCGATCCTCAACCTGGACGAGCGCATCACCGCCTACGTGGTCGAGTCGGAGAACTTCGAGTCGATCCACAACCACTCCGCCTACGCCCTGATCGAGAGGGAAAAACGGGCCTCCTAGACAGGGTGCGGACACTGTCCTCCCTTCTGGCCCGTCTGCTCCTGGCGGTTTTCATGGTCGAGGAATCCCGGGCACAGGACTTCGCCGCCGAGCGGCAACGGCTGCTGGACGAAGTCGACGCGACCTACGCCGATACCTACCGCAGCACGGGCCTGGCCGCGATGTCGCCGCAGGTGCGCGCAGCGCTCGGCAGGGTCGAGCGCCATCGCCTGGTGCCGCCCGAGCAGCGCGCGCTTGCCTACCGAAACCATCCGCTGCCGATCGGGTTCGGGCAGACCATCTCGCAGCCCTACATCGTCGCGCTGTCCACCGACCTGCTCGCGCTGCGGCCGCAGGACGTGGTGCTGGAGGTGGGCACTGGCTCCGGCTACCAGGCCGCCATCCTCGCCGAAATCGCCAGCAAGGTTTATTCGATCGAGATCCTCGAATCGCTGGGCAGGGAGGCGGAGGCGAGGCTGAAGAGCCTCGGCTACGGCAACATCGAGATCCGGATCGGCGACGGCTATCGCGGCTGGCCCGAAAAGGCGCCCTTCGACGCCATCGTGGTCACTGCCGCGGCTCCGCGGGTGCCGGAAGCGCTGCTCGCGCAGCTCAAGCCAGGCGGCCGGCTGGTGATCCCGGTGGGCGCCTACGCGGACGCGCAGGAGCTGCTGCTGATCACCAAGATGGCGGACGGAAAGCTGGAGCGCAGGAACATCCTGCCCGTGCGCTTCGTGCCCCTGGTGCCCGGCAGCTGAGCGCTAGTACTTGCGGATGAGGGTCATGGTCTGGCCCTCGCGATGCATCTCCATGCGGCCAAGAAAGCTGTTGCCCAGGAGCGCGACGCCGAGGCCCTGCTCGATCACGATCGCGTCGATGTTCTGCAGTTCGATGTCGCCTACGCGCACGCTGTCGAGCGTCACCAGATAGGCCGCGGCCACTCCGGCCGCCGTCTGCGTGGCGGTGCGGCGGCCCTTGCGGTAGTCGATGCGCAGCCGGGAGGCTTCGCCCGCCGGAATCGCGATCGTGGTGGCGCCGGTGTCCACCACGAAGCGGATCGCGCTGCCGTTGACCAGGCCTTCGGCGAAGAAATGGCCGCCCGCGCCTGCGGAAAGGGTCACGCTTTGCGCGCCGCTCGCCGCGTGGCCGCCATAGGTCTGGCCGCGCTGCAGAACGCTGCGCTTGCCGTCCACCTCCACGGTGGCGCTGTCCTTGTCCACGGAAATCAGCTTCACGCCGCCGTAGCTCTGCCCGACTTTCACCGTCTTCGGCGCAGCCGAGTCGATGGACAGGATCGCCGCCTTGGTCTCGAACGTGCCGATCAGCGCGACGTCGGCCGCCCGCGCCGGCAGCACGGCCGCCAGGCTCGCGGCAATCGCGAGAAGCGCAATAGAATGTCGCGTCATGAAACCGGTCGCCATCTTCAGGCACGCCCGCAGCGAGGGCCCGGCCTATTTTGCCACCTACCTGGAGCGCCGGGCGATCTCCTGGAAACTGATCGCGCTGGACGAAGGCCGGGCGGTGCCGAAGGACCTGCGCCGCTACTCGGGGCTCGCGTTCATGGGCGGCCCGATGAGCGTCAACGACGACCTGCCGTGGGTAAAGCCCCTGCTCGAGCTGGTGCGCGAGGCGGTGCGCAACGACCTGCCCACGCTCGGCCATTGCCTGGGCGGGCAGCTGATGTGCAAGGCGCTGGGCGGCGAGGTGACGCGCGCGCGCGTCAAGGAGATCGGCTGGGGCGAGGTCGAGGTCGCCGACAACGGCGTCGCGCGCGACTGGTTCGGCGCACTGCGCGCGTTCGACGCATTCCACTGGCACGGCGAGGCCTTCAGCATTCCGCCCGGCGGCACGCGCGTGCTCGGCAACGCGCACTGCGCCAACCAGGCCTTTGCCCTGGGCAAGCACCTGGGCCTGCAATGCCATGTCGAGATGACCGAAGCGCTGGTGCACAACTGGTGCCGCGGCGGCGCCGACGAGATCCGCGCGAGCGCGGCGAGCCCGGGCGTGCAGCCGGCGGCGAGGATCGAGAAGAACCTCGCCGAGCGCGTGGCCGCGCTGCATGCGGTCGCCGACCGGATCTACGACCGCTGGACCGAGGGGCTCAGTCGCGGAAGTTGACGAATTGCAGCGGCAGGTCGGCGATCGACTTGCGCACCAGCTGCAGGGCGGATTGAAGTTCGTCCTTCTTCGCGCCCGAGACGCGCACCGCGTCGCCCTGGATCGAAGCCTGCACCTTGAGCTTCGCGTCCTTGAGCAGCTTCTGGATCTGCTTGCCCTTGTCCTGGGGTACTCCGACTTTTACCGTTATCGCGCGCTTCACCTTGTCGCCGGAAATCTTCTCCACGGCGCCGAGCTCCAGGCAGCGCACGTCCACGTTGCGCTTGGCCAGGCGGCCGCGCAGCACGTCGGTCACCTGGCCGAGCTTGAACTCGTCGTCGGCGAACACGGTGAGCGCGAGCTCGGCCTGCTCGACGCGCGCATCGGAGCCCTTGAAGTCGAAGCGGTTGCCGACTTCCTTGTTGGTCTGCTCGACCGCGTTCTTGACTTCCTGGCGGTCCACCTGCGAAACGATGTCGAAAGAGGGCATGGTGAGACGCGAGCGCCCGGCGCCGCCTCCTACCGGTTCAGGCGCAGCAGCTCCTCCTGCCAGCGCTGCGTGATGGTCTTCAGCCATTCCGTGTCGGCCGGGCCGTCGTAGAGCGAATAGACCTGGAGCTGCAGCGCCTTGCCGCGCACGAGGAACAGCGTCGTCGTGAAGCACAGGTATTGCGGCGTCGGCGATCCCCAGAAGGTGGGGGCGGGCTTGTCCGGCACGCGGGTGGCCTGCATCACCGATACCACCGCGGGCTCGCGTTTCAGTTCCGCGAGCAGGTGCAGCTTGCCGATCGCCTGCGTCGCGAGGAACTTGGCGAGGTCCGGCTGCTCCAGGGGCTTGCCCAGGTCCTGCAGCGACTCGGCGGCGAACGCGGCGAACTGGGGCTGCGACACCCTCTGGCTCTCCAGCCCTTTCGGCGTGACCGCGATCATGTAGCGCCGCGCATCGAGCTGGTCGCCGAGCGTGAAATTGCGCACGTCCGCGTCCGACAGCGCAAAAATGAGAATCCGGTTCGACGCCGGCGTGAGCGTTTCCGCGAGGTTCTGCAGGCGCGGCGAGGCGAGCTCGGTCGTATCGGAGTAACCCGGCGGGGTATCGAGCGCGATGCGCTCCACGCCCAGCCGCACGGTGACCGGCGCGGCGGCGCAGGCGAGCGGCAGCGCCGAAAGCAGCGCGGCGATCAGGGCGGCGGGTGTGCGCACAGCCGCCATTCTACGTATCATCGGCGGTTTACGGAGAGACCAGGCTTGGCGACGATTCTCAGCACGCTTCCCAGGGGGAAGAAGGTCGGCATCGCGTTCTCCGGCGGCCTCGACACGAGCGCCGCCGTGCACTGGATGCGCGCGAAGGGCGCGATCCCGTACGCGTACACCGCCAACCTCGGCCAGCCCGACGAAGCGGACTACGCCGACATCCCCCGCAAGGCGCTCGCCTACGGCGCGCGGAAGGCGCGCCTCGTCGAGTGCCGGCCGCAGCTCGTCGCGGAGGGCATCGCCGCGCTCCAGTGCGGCGCGTTCCACATTTCCACCGCGGGGGCGACCTACTTCAACACCACGCCGCTCGGCCGGGCGGTCACCGGGACGATGCTCGTCGTCGCGATGCGCGAGGACGAAGTCGGCATCTGGAGCGACGGCAGCACGTTCAAGGGCAACGACATCGAGCGCTTCTACCGCTACGGCCTGCTCGCGAACCCGGCGCTGCGCATCTACAAGCCCTGGCTGGACCAGCGGTTCATCGACGAGCTCGGCGGGCGCCGGGAAATGTCCGCGTACATGGCGAAGGCGGGCTTCGCCTACAGGATGCGCACCGAGAAGGCGTACTCGACGGACTCGAACATCCTCGGCGCCACGCACGAGGCGAAGGACCTGGAGTTCCTCGACAAGGGCCTCGCCATCGTCAAGCCGATCATGGGCGTCGCCTTCTGGCGCGAGGGGGTGAAAGTGAGGCCCGAAAAGGTCTCGGTTCGCTTCGAGGAAGGCCAGCCGGTGGCGCTGAACGGGCAGCGCTTCGCGGACGCGGTGGCCCTTTTCGCCGAGGCGAATGCCATCGGCGGCCGCCACGGCCTGGGCATGAGCGACCAGATCGAGAACCGCATCATCGAGGCGAAGAGCCGCGGCATCTACGAGGCGCCGGGCATGGCGCTGCTGCACGCCGCCTACGAGCGCCTGGTCACCGGCATCCACAACGAGGACACGATCGAGCAGTACCGCGCGAACGGCCGGCGGCTGGGGCGGCTCCTGTACCAGGGCCGCTGGTTCGACCCGCAGACGATGATGCTGCGC